>ERZ827492.3-NODE-3-length-371709-cov-33.285217_pt1 | contig 371709 bp, 393 predicted proteins | sample MGYA00519704_ERZ827492 | MGnify/ENA primary metagenome ERZ827492 (study PRJEB31778, sample SAMEA3449325) | human gut metagenome | biome: human gut; feature: human-associated habitat; material: faeces | place: United Kingdom | collected 2010/2012 ... | reverse complement strand
TCTAATGAATTTAGATAATTCATTAGAAAATATTCCCAGAAAAGATATATATCTTAAAGATAGAATTAAAAATATTTCATTAGATGTTTTAAAAGATATATTATTATGTTCTTATGATACTAGTTCTGTAAAAATGTATAGAACTAGTATCAAAGCTAATACTCTTTACTTGATTTTATGTTAGAAAGATTACTTTTGAAAAAATATATAAGTGAAAAGAACTTATATAAACTAGCAAATGAGTTAGTTGAAATAAATAAAATGGTTACTGGATGGTTAAATAATAGTGAAAGTAAACTTATTTGATTTACTTCTTATATATGAGACTGAAATAAAGAAAAATGTTAGAAATAAAAAGAAAATATTAGATTTTGAAAAACATAAAATGGAATATTTAGTTGATATAAAAAATGTATTAGAAAATAATTTATATGATGGTGGAAAATATAATATATTTTTAGTATTTGAACCTAAAGTAAGAGTGATAATGGCTCAGGGAATATATGATAAAATAATTAATCATTATGTAACTAGGTATATTTTAATGCCAAAACTAGAAAAGTATTTAAATAATAGAAATTGTGCTACTAGAAAAGGTATGGGAACAAGTTATGCAATAAGGCTATTAAAAAATGATATTGAAAGTTTTAAAAAATATGATAAATTTTATTTTTTAAAACTTGATATAAGTAAATACTTTTATAGTTTAGACCATGAGGTGATTATTTCAATTATTAAACAGGATTTGACTCAAGATGAATTAAATCTTGTTAAGATAATACTTGATAGTACTAATAAAGAATATATTAATAAAAAAATAGAATATTTAGAAAAGAAATATAATGTTATATTACCAAAATATGAATATAAAAAAAGATTAGCAATTGGTAATTTATCTAGTCAATTCTTAGCAATATTATATTTAAGTAAATTACAACATTATATAATTAATAATTTACATATTAAATTTATTAATTATATGGATGATTATATTATAATTCATAATTCTAAAGATTACTTAAAAGATTCTTTAGAATTAATAAAAAATAAAATTAATATTGAATATAAATTAGAATTAAATAACAAAAAAACAGTTATTAGTAACTCTAATCAAGGAATTTCATTTTTAGGGTATGCATTTAGAGTGAAAAATAATAAAACCATTATTAAATTAAGTTCTAATACAAAGAAAAATATAAGAAAGGGGATAAAGAGAGCAAATTATTTATATAAAAATAATATAATTAAATTTAATCAATACTTTTCAAGTATTGAATGCTTTAAAAATAATTATATATTTGTAAATAGGGATAAAATGAGGCACTTTATCGATAGATATAATGGGTAATTCTTTAGTAAAAAAGACGCCTAATTCTTCGAATAGCAACAATGTGTTCAATTTGAACAACAACGGCAACGTGAACAACAACAACGCGAACAATGGGTACGGCTCTTTTGTGAGCTCTTTATGTTAAATGTTTATTATCTCAAGGGATGTAAAAGAGCATAAAGAACATGAATTATCCAAAGGATAATATACTTAAAAAGAAAATAGATACGGAAAAAGTCTACGGACTTTTCCTATAGGTCTATTAATTATTATTTTAGTTATGAAAGAAAGGTATTTAGTAATAAAAAAATTATATAAAGATTATGTTATTTTAATAAAAGATAAAAATAATAATTATATCTCATTTAATGAAGATGAAATAATAATTCATTATTTTGGTATTAAAGATGTAAATACAATTTATTTAAATAATTTAGAAATAGAAGAAAAATATGAATATGAAAATAATAAATATAATGAATTATATTTGAAAGTAAAAATAATAGAAATGTTGGAGGCTTTATGCAAAAAAGAATTAGAATAGTGAGTGTTGGTATATTTTTTGTGATATTATTAATTGGAATTATTGTGTTAAACAATAATTCCAATAATAAATATTCAATTATACAAGATGGAATAAAATACGCTTTAACTTTAGATGGAGAAAAAACAACTTCGTTTCCATCTAAAGGAATGTATAAAGCACAAGTAACTTGTATTGGTGCAGATGGAAGATGGTTATATGATGATTGGAAATTAGCTATAGAAAATATAACTAGTGATGATGTTACTTGTGATATTAATTTTAGTACTATAACTAAAACCAATTTAAATGACTATATAATTAGTTTAGCTGGAACAACACAGGGAACAGGACAAGTAGTAAATGAAAATGGATATAGATATGAAGGAAAAAATCCAAATAACTATATATGGTTTAATAATGAATACTGGAGAATAATTGGTGTGTTTGATAGTGGATCACATGGTCAGTCAAATAAGAATTTAGTTAAAATAATTCGAGATGATGTTTTAGATGGGCTAGCATGGGATAAATCAAATACAAATAATTGGAATACGTCAAGTTTAAAACCACTTTTAAATGGAGCATATTATAATGCACAAGATGGAACAAGTTCAGGATATTGCTATGGATATAGTACAACTGCTACAGCCAATTGTGATTATACAAAAAGAGGAATACAATCAGGTTATAGAGGAATGATAGCAAATGCAACATGGCATCTAGGTGGATATTCAAGTACTAGTGCAACAGCTGAGGCTTTCTATGGATATGAAAGAGGAACAACAGTGTATAGTGGAAGACCAACAAGTACAACAGGATATATAGGACTAATGTATCCAAGTGATTATGGATATAGTGCGTTATCAAGTAGTTGTGAAAGAACAACAAATTTAGATTCTTATAATAGTGCAAAATGTGCAGGACAAAGTTGGCTATATGGAAAAGGATATGAATGGACATTAACGCCTGATTCTTCGAGTAGCAACGGTGTGTTCAGTTTGCGCTACAACGGCTACGTGTACATCGACATCGCGAACTATGGGTGCAGCTTTCGTCCAGTCTTGTATCTAGATGCTTCAGTGTATAAAATAGATGGAGATGGTAGCCTAAAAAATCCATATATTGTAGGAATGTGATATGCTTAGTTAGCGTGGATGGCGGGTGTATCCGCCCCACGCGGGGTGATAACTTTCTGTCATGAAAAGTTTGTATAAATTGTATAATAGAAAGTCATAAATATTTTAAAATTAAAAAGTCATTTTGGCGCTTCGAAAAGTAGTAGGGAGCTAAAATAACTCTTCATCGAAATTCAGTCGGGAGTTTTTATATGAAAAACTTCGAAATCTGATGGGGAGATGATGAAAGTATTTTATCATCTCTTTTTATATGTGATAATGAATATAGAAAGAGGTAAAATTTTTTAGTGAATGAGCTAAGAAAAATCATGGGGTTAGATGAAAGTTATAAAGTAATTAAAGTAGAAGAAAGAAAGGAAGGTAAAGTAATAACTAAGTTTACATATGTAGAAACAACATCAAAAAATACAGATGTCCAAAATGCGGTAAACATACAAAAAGTGTTCATGATAAGTTAAAACCAATAACATTAAAATATGTAAAAGCATTTGAGTTTATAACTTATGTCGCGCTTATAAAAAGAAGATTTATGTGTCATGGTTGTAAATATAAATTTACGTAACAAGTTACAATTCAAAGAGAAAATAAAAATATATCTAATAAAGTAGGGCAGAAAGTGTTAAAGGATTTAAAACAGATACAAAGGGAGAAAATAGGCTTTTATATTTAATGATCCAATACATAGGGAAGCGCTTGATGTACTTTCAAACAGAAAAAAAGAATACTTAATACAATATTTTACATATTGTGAAAATAGGCATTCAGTTGAGTATGTCATATCAGATATGTATGAGCCATACCGAATAGTCATCATAATAATGTTCCCGCATGCCAAGTACGTAGTAGACCGATTTCATTATATCTGATATATAATGGATGGATGAACTTCTTAGTATAAATGAAGAAATCAAATATTCATATCAGTTAAAAGAAATGTTTGAAAAAATATATAACTTATTTATAAATTTGAATTTTTAAAAATGGTACATTGAATCTCTTAAAAATGGTACATCAATGTTGACTCCGTTATTTGTTTAGTGAATAAATTATAATACTTTAATTGTTTAATTTTTGATTTTGTTCTCTGAAAATGATAGACAAGTATTTAATAATTTGATAAAATAAAGTAGTACGTAAGTTGTATAGAATGGAAGTGCTTGTTATGGCTAAAATTATATCACTTGTTAATCAAAAGGGTGGAGTTGGTAAGACTACCACTAGTATAAATTTAAGTGCTGCATTAGGTAAAATGGGTAAACGTGTACTTTTAATAGATATGGATCCACAAAGTAATGCTACGACTGGATTAGGCTTAAATAGTAATGATTTTAAGAATGATATATATGAGCTTATTACGGGTAAATGTGAAGTAAAGAAGGCTATTAAGAAGACTAAGTTTCATAATCTTAGTATAATACCTGCTACAATAAATTTAGCTGGTGTAGATGTAGAATTTGTTAAAAAGATGCTTGAAGATAAAGAATTTAGTCAAAATATGCAACTTAAATTAAGACTTGATGAAATAAAAGATAATTATGATTATATAATAATAGATTGTCAACCATCTTTAGGATTAGGTACTATGAATGCGTTAGTTGCTAGCGATAGTGTAATAATACCCGTTCAATGTGAGTTTTTTGCACTTGAAGGTATTACACAACTTTTAAATAGTATAATAATGGTACAAGGAAGTATGAATCCTGAACTTAGAATTGAAGGAGTACTTTTAACAATGCTTGATGGTAGAACAAATATAGGGCTTGAAGTAATTGAAGAAATAAGAAAATATTTTAAAGATAAAGTGTTTAATACAATAATACCTAGATTAGTAAGATTAGTAGAAGCGCCTAGTCATGGAAAACCAATCAATGAATATGATCCATTAAGTAGAGCTACGGAAGCTTATGCTAATTTAGCAAAGGAAGTGGTAAGTAGAGATGGAAACTAAAAAGAAGGCATTAGGTAAAGGGTTAGAACAATTATTTTCTAATAATGTAATTGATTTTGAAAATTTTGAAGATACTGTTATTGAAGAAAATAAAAAAGATGTAACAGAAATAAATATTGATGAAATAAGAAGTAATCCTTATCAACCTAGAAAGACATTTGATACAGCTAGTTTAAATGAACTTGCAAAGAGTATTGAAGAATATGGTGTTGTTCAACCAATTATAGTTAAGAAAAGTATAAAAGGATATGAGTTAGTTGCAGGAGAAAGAAGAACTAAAGCTGCAAAAATTGCAGGATTAAAAAGCATTCCAGCTATAATTAAAGATTTTGATGATCAAGCAATGATGGAAATTGCTTTAATTGAAAATATTCAAAGAGAAGATTTAAATCCAATGGATGAAGCTAGTAGTATAAGTAATATTATTAAATTAAGAGGTTATACACAAGAAGAATTTGCAAATAAATTTGGTAAAAGTAGAACTTATGTAACTAATTTACTTGGTTTATTAAAGCTTCCTGATGAAGTAAAAAGATTGGTTGAAAAAAGAGCTTTAAGTATGTCTCATGCAAGAGTATTATCTAAAATTGATGATGATGAAAAGGTTACTAATTTAGCTAAAAGAGTTATTACTGATGAAATATCTGTTAGGGAATTAGAAAGATTAAGTCAAGATGTAAAAGAAGAAATTATTGTTAAAAATAATAAAAGTAGTAAAAAAGGATTTGATCATAAGTATAGAATGTATGAAAATATAATAATGGATAATTTAGATACAAAGGTTAGAGTTAGTAAAAAGAAAATTGAGATATATTTTGATGGGGTAAATGAACTAGAAGAGATACTCTCTAAAATGAATATTAAAGTTGAGGAAGAGTAAATGAATAAAGATTTTAATTTGAATGATGAAGTAATTATGAAAAAACAACATGCTTGTGGTGTTAATTTGTGGACTATTACTAGAAATGGTGCAGATATTAAAATCAAATGCAATGGTTGTGGTAGAGAAGTTATGATGGACAGATTAGAATTTATGCGAAAATTAAAAAAGGTGATTGTAAATGAAAAAACTTCGAACTAAAGAAAAAATTGGATTACATCCAGTTATGACATTACTTGTTTTAAGTTTTATAACAATTATTTTAAGTGGTATTTTTAGATTCTTTAATGTTCAATCTACATTTAATAAAATATCTGATATAACTGGGGATTTTCAAGTTACCACAGAAGTTGTTAATTCCTTATTTAGTTTAAGTGGTCTTAAATATATATTTACTACGACAGTTAAGAATTTTGCAAATTTTGCTGTTTTAACTAATTTAATTATAATATTACTTGGTATAGGTATTATGGTTAAGAGTGGATTTTTAAAAACAATAATTACATTGATGACTAAAAAAGCTAAAAAAACAACTGTTACTTTTGTATTAGTATTAATTTCAATACTTGCTAGTTTAGTTGGAGATTTATCATATATTATTTTAGTACCTTTAGGAGCATTATTATTTTTATATGGTAAGAGAAATCCAATGATAGGAATTATTACAGCATTTGCAGGACTTACATGTGGAAGTGCTTTGAGTTTATTTTTAACTAGTTATGATTCTAGTTTGATCACTACGACGCTTTTAAATGTTCATGTTATAAATAGTAGTTATACAATATCTAGTTTTGGTTTTACATTTGTTATGATTTTGTTAATTGTAATTATGTCTTTTGTAATAACTAATGTTACGGAAAATTATATAGCTAAAAGAATGCCAAAATATGAATTTTTAGAAGAAGATGTAGAAGATGAATTAGTTCTTACAAGAAAGCAAATGAGAGGTTTATTGTTTTCATTTGGGGCTGGATTAATTTATTTAATTATATTTATTTATAATATAATACCTGGATTACCCTTTTCTGGTAATTTACTGGATTATAGTCAGAATTTATATATAGATAAATTGTTTAGTTATAATTCATTTTTTAGTAATGGTTTTGTATTTATTGTTGCAGTATTTTTTGTAATATTGGGGTTATTTTATGGAATGGGTGCAAAAACTATTAAAAACAATAAAGAGTTTGTTGATGCTTTGGGACATTCATTAAATGGAATAGGTAAGATATTAGTTATGATATTTGCAGCATCTACATTTATTAATATATTTAAACAATCTAATATAGGTAATGTTGTAGCTGGAGCTTTTACAAATATATTACAAAATTCTGATTTTGGCGGGTTGCCTTTGTTACTTATGTTATTTGTATTTTCGGGAATAATTACAATATTTCAACCTACGGTATTATATAGTTATAATATTGCTTCTGGGGTAATTATTAAATTAATGAATGCTGGTATTTCTCCGGAATTTACGCAACTTGTATTTAGACTTGGAAGTAGCATTACTTTAGGGCTTACGCCAGTATTTGCATATTTTATTGTTTATTTAGCTTATTTAGAAAATTATAATCAAAGTGAAAAACCAGTAACATTAAAAGAAGCAATTAAATATCAATTGCCATATGCTTTAGTAACATTCTTAGTTTATTTAGTATTTATAGTTGTATGGTATTTAGTTAAGTTTCCTTTAGGAATTGGAACTGGTGTTGGATTGGGGGTATAAATTATGGGATTAAAAGCTGGAATTGTAGGTTTGCCAAACGTAGGTAAATCAACATTATTTAATGCAATAACTAAACAAAATATATTGGCGGCGAATTATCCATTTGCGACGATTGAACCTAATGTTGGAGTAGTATTGGTTCCTGATAAGAGAATTGATTATTTAGTAAAATTATATAATCCAAAAAGTATTGTACCTACGACATTTGAGTTTACTGATATAGCAGGATTGGTTGCTGGGGCTTCGCATGGTGAAGGTCTTGGTAATAAATTTTTATCTCACATTAGGGAATGTGATGCAATTGTTGAAGTTGTTAGATGTTTTAATGATCCGAATGTTACTCATGTAACAGGTGGTGTAGATCCAGTTAATGATATTGAAGTAATAAATATTGAACTTGTTTTAGCTGATTTAGATGTAATAAATAATAGAATTGAAAAAATAGAAAAAAAAGCTATGACTACAAAAGATAAAGATTCTTTAGCAGAAGTTGCAGTTTTAAAAAAATGTCAAGCTGCATTGGAAGCTAATACACCACTTAGAAGAATTAGTTTTGATAAAGATGAATTAAAAATACTAAAAAATTTTAGCTTTTTAACATTAAAACCAATTATTTATGTTGCTAATGTAAATGAAGACGATGTAGCAGTTGGTGATAATGAATATTCTTTAAAAGTAAAAGACTATGCTAATGCTGAAGGAGCTGGAGTTATCGTAATGTGTTCAAAGTTAGAGGCAGATTTAGCGGGATTAGATGATGAAGAAAAAAATCTTTTTTTACAAGATGTTGGTATTAAAAATAGTGGACTTGATAAATTAATATTTGCAACATATAATTTATTAGGTTTAGCAACGTTCTTTACATCTGGAAGTGATGAAGTTAGAGCTTGGACATTTAAAGTTGGTATGAAAGCTCCGGAATGTGCTGGACTCATTCATAGTGATATAATGAGAGGTTTTATTAGAGCTGAGGTTACTAGCTTTAGTGATTTAGAAGAATATGGCGATGAAAAGAAAGTTAAAGAAGCTGGTAAGATGCGTGTAGAAGGTAAAGATTATGAAATGCAAGATGGAGATATTTGTTATTTTCGATTTAATGTATAAAAAGGAGGAGAATTAAAATGGGAGATAATAAGTTGTTAAGTAAATCATTCTTATGGATGTGTATTGGACTTTTAGTAACATTTGTTACAGGGTTTGGTATTTCAATGAATGAAAGAATGTTGGAAAATATTTTCGGAGGAAGTGGATTTTGGATTCTTGTAATATTGGAATTTGTATTAGTAATAGTTTTATCTGCAAGAGTTATGAAAATGAATCCCACTACTGCAAAGATTTCTTTTATACTTTATTCATTTGTAAGTGGACTTACTTTTTCAAGTATATTTGTTGTTTATGAATTAACAAGTATAATGATGATATTTTTAATAAGTGCAATTATATTTGGAATTATGGCATTCATTGGATATACAACAAAAGTAGATTTATCTAGGGTAGGATTTTATTTGTTAATGGCATTACTTGGAGTTATATTAGTATCAATTATTAATATTTTTCTAGGAAATGGCACATTAGAAATTATTATATGTATTATATGTCTATTGTTGTTTATAGGTATAACTGCATATGATGTTCAAAAAATAAGAGCTTTAGAAAGTACTGGATTACCTGAAGATAATTTAGCGATTTATGGTGCTTTAGAGTTATATCTTGACTTTATTAATATTTTCTTACAAATACTTGAGTTATTTGCTAAAAATAAGGATTAATTATGGATACAAGTTTAAAAAGAATTATAGCATTTGTAATAGATATAGTTATAGTATCATTTGTAGTAAGCTTATTAAATTATTTACCAATTGATCCATATAAAGAAAAATATCAAGAAATGTATAAAGAATATACGGAGTTAATACAAAAAAATACTGAAGGTGGAAGTCAAGAATTTAAAGATGAAATAATTGAAGTAAATTATGAGGTTTATAAATATAGAACTTATAGTAGTATTATTTCAGCTGGGGCTTTAATACTTTATTTTGGAGTATTACAACTTGTATTAGATGGTCAAACACTAGGTAAAAAAATAATGAAAATTAAAGTTGTATCTAATAAAGATAAAAAACTTAATTTTTGGTCTTATTTAATAAGAATAGTTGTTTTAAATAATATTTGGTTAAGTTTGTTAAATATTGGGGCTGTATATGTTGTTAGTGGAGTAAAGTTTTATTATGTAACGTATGTTATTGGTATGATTAGTTCTTTAGTATATATGTTAAACTTAATAATGATAATGTTTAGAAATGATAATAGAGGGCTTCATGATATGATTGCAGGTACGAAAGTAATAGATATGAAAGAAGAAAATGTAGTTATTGATACAGTTTCTGAAGTAAAAGAAAAGAAAGAATCTATTAAAGAAAAAAGTGAAAGAAAAAATAAAAAAAGAAAATAGTTTTATGACTTAATGTTGTAAAACTTTTTTTCTTGACTAAAATTTTATTTGTGTTATGATGTATTAAGTAGAGTGGATATCCTTTGTATATATGGATAAAGAAAGGAGGTTTATTTGCGATTAGATAAATTAAAAAAACTATCTTTTGATGAAATTCAAGCATTATTTGATTATTTAACTGATGGTGAAGAATTACTTGAAGAAGTATTGTTAAAGAAAAATAGTATTTTAATTAAGACAAATAAAAAAGTTTATTTGTTAGAATTGGTAAAAGATAATTATGGATATGGCGTTTTATGGGAAAAATAATTTGATTATTACACTGAAAAAAATAATATTTTCAGTGCGGAAAGTAAATTTATGTTTCCTTCCGTACTTAAATATGGTATAATTTAAGTACGGGAGGAAAATTATGGCTAGTGTTGATAAGTTTAATGAATTTGCAAAAAATGGATATTTAAAAATAAGTGAGGTTAAAAAAACTGATATTTCTAACTATTATTTAACAACATTGTTAAAAGAGAAAAAAATTGAAAAGGTTTTTAAGGGATTATATTTAGAATCAAGTGAACTAAATGATAGATTTTATGAAATTCAATATTTAAGTAATAAATGTGTTTATTCAAATCTAACGGCCTTATATTTTCTTGAATATTCTGATAGAATACCAATGATTTATGATATAACTGTACCTAGAGATTATAAGGGATCTTTACAACAATTAGAAAATGTAAAATTATACTATGTGGATAAAGATATATTAAATTTAGGGGTTATAATAGTTATAGATGAATTTGGAAATGAAATTAAATGTTATGATTTAGAAAGATGTATATGTGATATTATTAAAAATAAAAATAAATTAGATAGAGAGCTTGTTAATAAAGCTTTAAGAAAATATTTTTATAGTGCAAATAAAAATACTAAAAATTTATTTGATTATGCAAAAAAAATGAAAATCTTTAATAAAGTAAGGGAGGAGTTTGATATATTATCATGATTAAAAATAAAGACAGTTTAAAAGCAAAAGCATAAAATTTAGCATTAAAAAATAATATTGATAGCAGTTATATTTTACAAACGTTTATGTTTGAAGCGTTATTAAAAAGGATAGAAAAATCTAATTATAAAGATAATTTTATTATAAAGGGAGGGTTTTTATTATCATCTTTGTTTGGAGTTGATAATAGAACTACTTTGGATTTAGATACAACTTTAAAAGGTATTAGTTTGACTAAAGAAAATATAGAAAAAATAATTGATGAAATAATTAATATCGATGTAGATGATAATATAGAGTTTTCTATATTTTCTATAAAAGATATTAGGCTTGAAGAAAAATATTCTGGTTTTTGTGTACATTTAAATGCAAATTTTGAAGGATTAAAAAAACATTTATTGATTGATATAACCACCGGAGATGTAATTACTTATCGAGAAATTAATTTTTCTTATAAAACTATTTTTGATGATGAAATAATTAATATTATGGCTTATAATATTGAAACAATAGTGGCAGAAAAATTTGAGGCTATTTTAAGTAAGAATATTGAAAATACTCGAATGAAAGATTATTATGATTTATATATATTTACTAGTTTAAAATGGGATAAAATTGATAAAGAAATATTAAAAAAAGCTATTTTAAATACTTGTAATAATCGTGAGTCTAATGAATACTTAAATGATTCAGATTATTATATTGATATGATTTGTAAAAATGAGTTTATAAAAAAATTGTGGAATGATTATAAGAATAAATATTCATATGCTAAAAATATTTCTTTTGAAGACACAATTAAGGTAATTGAAAAAATAAATGATGTTGTAAAGGAAAGTGTGTGAGAATAAACACATTTTTCTTGTGTTTTCTACATATATTTGTTATAATACTTGCGAGTAAAGAAATTACTCCTTGCTTCTAAAGAAGCCGAGAAGACCGTAAGGAGGTGGAATTGATGACTAAATATGAAATTATGTTTATAGTTAAATCAACATTAGATGAAGAATCTATTAAGAAAACTAGTGAAGATTTACAAAAACTTATAAACAAGAAACCATCTAAAGTTATCGAATTCAAAGAAATGGGTAGAAAAAAATTAGCTTATCCAATTAAAAAAGAAGTTAGTGGATACTACTATGTTATGACTGTTGAAGTTAACAATGAAACCCTTCAAGAATTTGATAGAAAAGTTTCTATTAATGAAAATGTTTTAAGACATTTAATTATCAAAGTTGAAGGAGAATAAGAATGAACAAAGTAATATTAACGGGAAGATTAACACGAGATCCTGAATCAAGGATGACTCAAAGTAATATGGAAATATCAAGATTTTCTCTTGCATGTCAAAGTGATTTTGTTAGTCGTGATGGAGAAAGAGATACAGAATTTATTAATTGTGTTGCATTTAATAGAAGTGCTCAAACTATAAATAGATATTGTCGTAAAGGACAAATGATTTTAGTTCAAGGAAGAATTAGAAATAGTAGTTATGATGCTCAAGATGGTACAAAGAGATATACAACTGATGTTGTTGTTGATAATTTTGAATTTTTAGGAAGTAGAAATGATGGAGGTAATACTAATAATTATAGTAATCCTTCAAGTAACAATAGTGTAGCTTATAGTCCTGAAGCACCACAAATGCCTAATTCTGTTGAAACAACTGATATTAGTGAAGATCCTTATAAAGACTTTGGGGATGAATTTACTTTAAGTAGTGATGATTTACCGTTTTAAGTGAAGGAGGATAAGTAAAATGGCAGAATTTTATCGTAAGAAAAAGAAAATATGTCAAATGTGTGCTGGAAAAAGCGTAGATTATAAAGATGTTATGATTATCAATAAATATATAAATGATAAAGGCAAGATTTTACCAAGAAGAATGACTGGTGCTTGTGCTAAACATCAAAGACATATTGCTCAACAAGTTAAATATGCAAGATTTATGGCTTTAATACCATTTGTTAAATAGAGAGAAATCTCTATTTTTGTTTTGAATAAATCTTACTAGATAGTTGCGAATTATATTGTTGGTATGGTATAATATAAGTTACTTAAAGGAGGTCTTTTATGAAAGTAATTTTATTAAGTGATGTAAAAGGAAAAGGCAAAAAAGATAGTGTAATTAATGTAAGTGATGGTTATGCAAATAATTATTTAATTAAAAATAATTTGGCTGTTCCTTATACAAAAAGAAGTAGTGAAATATTAAATGAAGAATTAGATGAAAGACAAAAAAATGAAGATGCTTTAGTGGCTAGTCTTAATGAAATAAAGAAAAAGTTAGATGGTAAAACTATAACTTTTAAAGTTAAAACTGGTGCATCTGATAAAGTATTTGGTACAATTTCTAATAAACAGATATCTGAAAAATTAAAGGAAATTGGATATAAAATAGATAAAAAATGTATTAAAAGTGATATAGCAATAAGTAGTTTAGGAGTTACTAAAGTAGTTGTTGAGCTTCATAAGAAAGTTAAGTTTGACTTAAATGTTGAATTAGTTAAATAGGGAGGTTTTATGGCAAGAAGTATGCCTCAGAATCAAGAAGCAGAAATGAGTGTTTTGGGAGTTGCTTTTTTAAATAATAATGAAGTAAGTAAAATTGTTGAAGAAGTAACTAGTGATATGTTTTTTGATGAGAGAAATAAAAATATTTTTAATGCAATAAAAAGCTTACATGAAAGTAAGACTCCGATTGATATAACGACATTAAAAAATGAACTTGATAAAGATAAAAAATTTAATTCTGTGGGACTTGATTATATTACAGAAGTAATTGATAGTGTAGTAACAAGTGCTAATTTAGATTTTTATATTAAAATTATTAAAGATTATGCAATTAGAAGAAATTTAATAGATACTGCGAGTGATATAATAACTAAAACATATGATGAAGAAGATGTTAATAGTTTACTTGATAGTGCTGAAAAAAATATATTAAATGTTGTAAGAGCTAGAAGTGTTGGAGATTTTGTTCCGATTAGTGAAATTTTAAGAAGAGCACAAGCTAAATTGGAAGAGTTAGCAAAAAATAAAAGAAGTATAACTGGTATTGAAACTGGTTTTCCTGATTTTGATAAAATAACAACTGGGTTACAAGGTGGAGAAATGATTATTTTGGCTGCTCGTCCAGGAATGGGAAAGACTGCCCTTGCTTTAAATATGGCTTCATATGCTGCGACACATACAAAAAAAGCTGTTGCTATATTTAACTTGGAAATGTCAGCAGAAATGCTTATTAATCGTATGATTTCTTCGATTGGACAAATTGATGCTTATAAACTCCAAACTGGTAACATGCAAGAAAAAGATTGGAAAAGATATAATGAAGCTTTATCTCAACTTGCTGATACTAATATATATATTGAAGATAATGCTGGAGTTACTGCTCAAGAAATACGTGCTAAATGTCGAAGACTTGCTAATAGTGAATCGGGTTTAGGATTAGTTGTAATAGATTATTTGCAACTTGTAAGTAGTGGTTCAAGAAGAATAGAATCACGTCAAGTGGAAGTATCAGAAATATCAAGATCACTTAAAACAATGGCTTTAGAGCTTGGAGTTCCCGTTATTGCATTATCACAATTATCAAGAAGTGCAGAAAAAAGAGAAAGTAATCAACCAATGCTTGCAGATTTGCGTGAATCTGGATCTTTGGAACAAGATGCTGATATGGTTTTATTTATAAACCGTAAAGACTATTATGAAAAAGCTAAAGATTTTAATCAAAAAATCGTTCCTGCAGAATTAATAATTGCAAAACATAGAAAAGGAGGACTAGGAACAGTTAACCTATTATTTGAACTTAATATGAGTAGTTTTAAGAGTCAATTAAAGGCTGCTGGAGATGAAAATGAGTAATAAAAGTAAAGTTATAACTGCTATATTATCAATATTAATTATAGTTTTATATTTTGTTAATGAAAAAAATGATTATAAATTTGATGAAGCAAAAAAGGCTTATCAGATTTATTTGGATGGTAAAGAAGTTGGACTAATAAAAGATAAAAATGAATTATATAATTTAATAAATAAAGAACAACAAAATATAAAAGATCAATATAATGTTAGTAATGTTTACCCACCGGATGGTTTAGATATAGTAGAAACGGAAACGTTTAATGATAATTATATGGGGGTAGAAGAGATATATCAAAAAATTGAAAATGCAGATGATTTTACTATAAAAGGTTATATAATCACAATCAAAAGCGATGATAAGGAAAAAGATAATATCGTTATAAATGTATTAGATAAAAAAGTATTTGAAGATTCCTTAAAAAAATATGTTTTATCGTTTGTTACGGAAGAACAATTAGATAACTATAATAGTGGACATAGAAGTATTAATGATATTGGTTCTGTTATTGAGAATATGTATTTTAATGAGACTATAACTATTAAAGAAGGCTATGTTAGTGTTAAAAATAAAATATATACTGATTCTGAATCGTTGAGTCAATATTTATTATTTGGTCCAGATGTTAAAATGGATACATATGTTGTTAATTCAGGCGATAGTATCGCTAGTATAAGTGAAGATAATAAAATGAACCCACAAGAATTTTTAATAGCTAATCCTAAATATAAAAGTGAAGATGCTATGCTTGCAGTGGGTAGTGTTGTTAATATTACAATTATTAATCCAGTTATTACTTTAACATATAGTGTATATGAAATTAGTGAAAATATTACTCCGTATACAACAGCAGATCCGATTGTTGATAATACAAAGGAACCTAGTTATAAAGAACCAACGAGACCTGGTGTTAATGGTATTACTTTAGTTCATAGTAGTTATGAAGTTATTAATGGCGAACGTTCAACTGGTGTAGAAATTAAAGATCGTAAAGTTATAAGAGAAATGGTTCAAGAACAATATACGATAGGTAGAAGAAGTGGAGGATCTTATTATCCAACTTCATCTGGATGGGGTTATCCTACAGAATATCCATATGTTATTACTAGTCCATTTCAATGGCGATGGGGAAAACACCACGATGGAATTGATATTTCAGGTACAGGTTATAGATCTAGAGTATTTGCAGTTGCTGCAGGTACTGTAGTGGAAGTAGGTTATAGAAATTTGGATGGAAATTATGTTATTATAGAGCATGGAAATAATATATTTACACAATATGCTCACATGTATCAAGCTTTAGTTTCAGAAGGACAAACAGTTAGAAAAGGAGATCAAATCGGAGAAATGGGAAATACAGGTTATGTTGTGCCTGCTCCGAGTAGAAATAATCCAACTGCTGGTACTCACCTTCACTTTGGTGTTTCTATTGGTTGGCCATATCATGGTAGTTACGTATTCCAAAATCCAACGAGGTATATAAGATTCTAATGAAAGTAGTAGTATTATCGAGTGGTTCTAAAGGAAATGTAACTTATTTAGAAACGGAAAATAAAAAGTTTTTGCTTGATGCAGGAAGAAATTATAAATATATTAATGAAAGTTTAAAAAATATTGGAATAGATGTAAAATCAATAGATTATGTTGTTATTACACATAATCATAAAGATCACGTATCGGCATTAAAAACTCTTTTGGATAAAACTGGTGCTGCTTTAATAGTAAGTGAGAAAATGTTTTATTCGATTCCTGATATAAGTGATTATAAACATATTATAGTTTTGGAAGATACATTGGATTTAGAGGGGGTACATATTACATCCTTTAAGTCAAGTCATGATGCCCCAGATTCTAGGAATTATGTTTTTACAGAAAATGGGAAAAGCGTAGCTTATGTTACAGATACGGGATATGTAAATGCAAAGAATTTTAAATATTTGAAAAATTTAGATGTTTATTTGTTTGAAAGTAATCATGATATTGAACTTTTGATGAATGGACCATATCCTGAATGGTTAAAAAGAAGGGTTTATTCTGATGAGGGTCACTTATCTAACAAAGCAGCTTCATTTTATCTAACTAAATTAATCGGTGATAAGACTAAAAAAATTGTGCTTATCCATTTAAGTGAAACAAATAATTTAGAAAGTATAGCAATGGAAACTATTAATAATACTTTTATGGAGTATGGTATTGATTTTCATGATATAATTTGTGCTAGACAAAATGAAAAAACGGAAGTAATTGAAATATGATAAAGATATTATGTGTTGGTAAAATAAAGGAAAGTTATTTAGATGAACTTATAAACGATTATAAAAAAAGAATAGGAAAGTATATAAAAATTGAAATTATTGAGTTAAAAGATTATCCAGATTATAATAAAGAAATAGATAATTTAGTTAAAAATATTAAATTAAGTGATTATAATATTGGGCTTGATTTAAATGGTAAAATGTATACTAGTACAGCATTTGCTGAAAAAATAGAAAATATACTACCTCAGAATAGTAATATAACATTTATAATCGGAGGTTCTTTAGGTTTAAATGAAGAAGTTAGAAAATATTGTAATGAACTTATTAGTTTTTCAAGTATGACTTTTCCACATGGATTATTTAGAGGCATTTTGCTTGAACAAATATATCGTGCCTGTAAAATAAATAATCATGAAATGTATCATAAGTGAGGTTGTATGAAAGTAAGTGAAGTAAAGACGATGAAAGTAGCTTTAACACATGCTGGCAAATTTCATGCTGATGATGTTTTCGGAGCTGCTTTTTTAAAGATAATAAATCCACATTTAAAAATTATTAGAAGTAATATAGTTCCAGATGGTTTTGATGGATTGGTTTTTGATATAGGAATGGGTGAGTTTGATCATCATATGGCGAATAATGAGACTAGAAATAATGGTCAACCTTATGCAGCTTTTGGAAAATTATGGAGAGCTTTTGCAGAAGAATTGTATGGAAAATATATTTATGAAAGTATTGATAAAAAGCTAATTGAAGATTTGGATTTAAGTGATAATACAGGTAGTTATAATGCTTTAGCTATAGCCATTGATGTATTTAATAATAAAGATGTTAGTGATAATGATAAATGTTTTTTTGAAGCTATGAAGTTTGCAAAAAGAATATTAGAAAATATGATTAATAAAGGTAAAAGCCATGAAATTGATTTAAAGAAAGTTAAAAAGTGTTATGAAGAATGTGTGGATAAAAGAATAGTTGTTTTAGATGAACCATTATTTTATAAAGATTATTTACCTCAGACTGAAGCTATTTATGTTATATATCCATCAAATAGGGGTGGTTATGCTGCTCAAGGAGTGACAAAAAATAGTAATACAAATGAACTTAAAAAGGATTTTCCTGCCTCTTGGGTTTTAGAATTACCTCCGTTTTTAAGGTTTTGTCATTCTTCAAGATTTTTAATAGCATCAGATACTTTTGAAGGAATAATGTATGCTGTAAAGGAGGCTTTAAAATGATAGGTAATGATTGGGATGAAAAATTAAAAGTTATTTGGGAAAGTCCTGGATTTAAAAATTTTTATAAAAAAATTATGGATATGTATGAAGTTAAAGAAATTTATCCTCCGAAAGATTATATATTTAATGCTTTAAAACTAACTAGCTATGAAAATACAAAAGTAGTTATTGTTGGACAGGATCCTTATCATGGAAAGGGGGAAGCTCATGGTCTTTCATTTTCTGTTCAAAAAGGAGTTAGAGTACCTCCGTCTTTACAGAATATTTATAAAGAACTAAAAGATGATTTAGGAATACCTCCGAAGGATAATGGAGATTTAACCGGATGGGCTAAACAAGGAGTGCTTTTGTTAAATTCTGTTTTAACTGTAGAAAAAGATAAGGCTGCAAGTCATAGAAATTTAGGTTGGGAACCAATGACAGATTATATTATTAAACTTATTAATTTAAAGGAAGAACCTGTTGTATTTATTTTATGGGGAAATTTTGCAAAAGAGAAAGCTAAACTAATAACTAATCCACATCATTATATTATTATGAGTCCGCATCCTTCACCTTTTTCTGCTTATTCTGGATTTTTTGGAAGCAAGCCATTTTCTAAAACTAATAAATTTTTAGAAAAAAATGGGCTTGTACCAATTGATTGGTCTAAATAAGATTTAGTTTTTTTCTAAGTCTTTTTCTTTTTGAATTAAAAAATCAATAATTAGAAAATATCTAAATATTGATTCTTTGATGTTATGCTATTTTTATGATATTAATGTAGGCACTAGTATCTGATGCTGGCGATATCGTTGCTGTGTTTGTTGCTTCTATAGAAAGTCCTATTTTGTCGTTTGCATTTAAGTTAGCAATTGTACTTCCTACGAAGTCTGTATCTACATTGGCTGTTAGATTTTTGTTGATTGTTGTATCGCTTATAGGGGTTGTATTTTGGTTTATGGTTATGGTAACATCTGTTGCTGTATTTGTACTACCTGAAAAATAATAATCTATTTTATAAATTCCATTTGTTGGAATTGTTAATTTGTTAGCAGTTTCTTGGGTTATTCCATTTGCTGGACCATTGCTTGCTAGTGGTATATCTTGTGAAACACTAGCTGTTAGTGAAAGTGGTGTTTGTGATGTATCATATTTTCTACCATAAGTGGTTGTTTCAGTTGTGCCAGTAGGTCCGGTAGGCCCGGCAGGCCCGACAGGTCCAGCAGGTCCAGCAGGTCCAGTTTGTCCTTGAATACCTTGTGGTCCTTGCGGTCCTTGTGGTCCTTGTGGTCCTTGTGGTCCGGTGGCACCAGCTGGAATGTTAAAGTCTAAGATAGCATTTGATGGAGTACCAGTATTAACAACACTTGCATTTGTGCCTGGGGCTGTCGTAGTTGTTACACCCACCGTTATAGTTGCACTAGCAGGTCCCGTAGGTCCAGTTGGTCCCGTAGGTCCAGTTGGACCAAAGCAGGTGTAAGTTATATTGGGGTTTTCTTTGTTAAAACAATCTATTAATTGTCTTGCTCTTTTTAAATTATTGTTCATTTTGAACTCCTTTCAATAATAGTTTATGAAGTAAATTAGGACATGCTCATGATACTTGTCCATTTTTGAACAAATTTATATATTTTTACATATCTTATTATAAATGGGGTGAAACTTATATGGATAAATGTAAAATGATAAGTGATTTACAAAAAAGAAGAAGAGAGTTATTAGAACTTGGTTTGTGTTATAGTGTAATTGGACCAACTGGACCAAAAGGTGAAAAGGGTGATACTGGTTTACAAGGAGAAAGAGGAATACCAGGTCCATCTAGTATTGATGTCGGAATTATAGAAACAGTAGAACCTTTTGAAGATGCTAAAGTAGAAAATGTTGGAACTAATGAAGATGTTATTTTGAATTTTAAAATACCGAGAGGAAAACAAGGAATTGATGGAAAAATAGGTCCACAAGGAATACCGGGGCCGAAGGGTGAAAAAGGTGACATGGGTCCACAAGGAATTAAAGGCGAAAAGGGAGACCAAGGACCAGCTACTATTCAAATTGGAAATATAGAAACAATAGAACCAAATGAAGAAGCCGAAGTTATAAATTCAGGAACACCTGTTGATGTAGTTTTAAATTTTAAAATACCAAAAGGTGAAAAAGGAGATCAAGGAGATATCGGACCAAGAGGAATGCCTGGAGAAATTGGTAGAACAGAACATATTGCTATAGATGAAACAGAAACTTTAGAGCCAGGTGAACTGGCCACTGTAATGGATACTTTTGAAAATTGGGTGCATCATTTAGCATTTTCAATTCCAAAGGGAGAAAAAGGTGATACTGGAGAAAGAGGACCACAAGGACCAGCAGGTCCTCCTGGAACAGAATTTGTATCATCTTACGGAATTAGGTATTCAATGACTGATACACAACTTAATTTACCACAAGGTACAGATACAATAATTCCACTTCCTGAAAAAGGAACTTCCTTTCTTACCGAATACCCAGATGGTAATTCAATTAAGATAAAAGAAAATGGCGTATATTTAGTATCATATTTATTATGTGGTGCAACAAATGAAGAATGTTCTATAACTATGTCTGTTAGAGCAAATGGTGTATTACAGCCAGCTACAAGTGCAACAAGTGAATTTAGTGCTCAAATGATTAATAGCATTAGTGGAACAACTATTGTGTCATTACAACCAAATGATATTATAACATTAAATGTTAAACCATCTAAAGCAGTTACTATGAAATTTAATGGAAGTACTAATGCAATGTTAAGTGTTACTAAAATTCACTAAGAATAGGAAAATTTCTATTCTTTTTCATTACTTCACTTTTAAATCATAACATAAAGTATTATGAAGGAAGGTGATAATTATTCAAATTATAAATAATAATACTGTTGTTGTTACAACTAGTGATGAATTAAAGCAAGCAGTAAGTGAAGATAATAATTATAACTGTATTTATTTAGGAAGTGATATTACTGCCACAAGTGGTTTTGTTATAAATAGCAATAAAGCAAAATTAATAATTGATGGAACTTATAATAATAAAAAATATACTTATACAAATAATTTGAGTTCAGAAGAAACAGTTATAAAAGCAAGTACAACTAATAAAAGAATCATATTAAAAAATATGAATATAGTATCTTCACATGGTTATGGAGTTGTTTATGTTCCGTCTCATCCTAATTATTCTGATGTGCTTGTTGAGTACAATAATGTAAATTTTAAGGGGATAGAACTTTCACAAAATTATTATGGAACAACTAAAATTGTTGATTCTGTTATAGAAGTAAAGGATACCAATAGTGTTTCAGCTCAAAGAGTTTGTGATTCCAATAGAATTATAATAGATGGTGTTTCTACAATAACAAGTGCCTCGAGTACCAACACAGTTTTTTTTCTTAATGATGTTATACCATCATCAGTTAAAATTATGCCTAATAGTAGAGTAAATATTTCTACTGATAAAGAATTTATGAATGGGACAAATAGACTTGATTTAATTGTAGGTCATGGAGCAGAATTTCTTTTAACAACTGGTAATGGATTTGCTAAAACAACAACTCATGGTGCGAGAAATGTTATAATAGAAGAAATGTCTAATTTTACATTTATAGAAAAAAGTCATCAAAGAGTGCCTATGTGGAATGTATTTGGCAATTTTATAGTTAAAGAAGGTGCAAGCATTTCGGTAATAAATACATATATGACTACACCGTCTGATAATTATAATATATATTTCAAAGGAATAAATCAAAAGTTTATATTAGATAATCCGAAATATGTAAATATTTATACTAAGAACGCAAACATTGTATACACAAATAATCCTGTTGATTTTACATTTAAATTTACAAGAATTAATATGTGGATATATGCCCTTGATTATACTTCTGCTTGCACTTTTGATGATACACCTGCATTTTATTGGTATAAAGAAAACAATTTGGCTGAAATAGTAGGTGTACTAAATAAGGATAATACTACTATTACATCACATAATTTTGCAGATACAGAATTAAATTCATTATCGGATATGAATAGTTTTTCGTTTCAAGATAGAAAGATATTAACAATAGGATTAAATAAGATAAATGTCCATCCAATTACAAATTCTAATAATACCATTTCAGGACATACTGTGCCATACGCTAATGTTAAAATAGAATTTGATAATAAAAGTTTAATAGCGTCAGCAGATGAAAATGGGTTGTTTGAGGCAAATATAGATTCTGCTATTTCAGATAATACAAGAGTTAAAATAACATCTTGTTTAAATAGCACTTTTACTGAAAGAAAAGTAATAACTCCATTTCTAGGAGAATTAACTTTATTAAAAGCAACGGAAAATATTCCTTTTAATATAATACCATCATCTACTAAGCCAATTGTTTTATCCAAAGAAAATGTGACAGTTGTAACTGTTGTTGATAGTAGAATTAATAGTACTAATTGGAAATTATATATATACTATACAAATCCAATGATAGAGAGTACTGGTAAAGTATTAATAGATTCATTATTTTTTAAAAAATTTAATAATGAAGAAATTCTTTTAAAAACAAATCAAAAATTGATATATGAATCAAGTGATAATGGTGGAAATGTAAGTGTTAGTAATATTACATTTTCTGCTGATAAAGGATTATTTCTAAAACCTAGCAAAGATTTATTAGAGGATGAGGATTATTCTACCCTAATTGTTTGGTGTGTTGAGGAATAATGCCTTTACAAGAAATAAAAATGATTCATAAAATACATTGTAATGAGGTGAAATATGACAAATGATTATATTTATATAAAACTTTGCAATAATGTAAATATAAATTCAAGTAATTTAAACGTTAAGCTAATAAATAAATGTAATAAGATTGTTTTTAGTGGAAAAACAGATTGTTTTGGAAAAATAAAAATGCCAATATGTGATAATGAGGTATATAAGTTAATTGTATATTATAATTTAGCAATTTTTAAAATACCCTTAATAGCAAAAAAAGATAAACTTTATTGTATAAATATTAGTAATAATAGTGAGAATAATAAAAAACATCTTATTACAATAAGGCTAATTGATAAGTATAATCCAAATATTATAATTAAAGGGGGGGAAATGATAATATGGCAAGACATACAATCTCAATAACTAATGGTAAGGGAAGTATTGAATTAGTTAATGGAGTATATAATGCTACTGCGGTAGTAGGAGGTTATGATGCTTCGACTTTGGATCCAAAACAAGTTACTATAATGGAGGGTACAAATGATTATGTTTTTACTATAAGTGCAAAAGGTGTTTTGACACTTCATGTAACAGATACTGGAGATAGAATTACAGGTGTTCAAGTTGTTGGAGCAAAATTTGTAAGAACAGATAGTACTGGTACCATAATTGGAGTAGAGGCAATAACTGATCATGATGGAAATGCAGTGTTTAATAATGTCCCGTTTGCTTCATCAGGAAGTACGGAAATATATTATAAGCAGATTACAAGTGATGGAGGACATACATTTGACGATACTGTAAAATCCATTGTTATGACTACATCAGCAGAAATTATTGAAATAGTAAATCCGACAGCACCTGTTAGAAATATAATGCTTACTGATGCAAGTTTGCCTAATGTACCTATAAAAGATGGTCAAATAATATTAGAGGATAATCAATAAGAAAAAGAATTGTAATATAGTGTATATCAAAGGTAAATCTGAATTTAAAAGCAGAATTAACTAATAAGTTAGTAAGACAAGTAAAAGTACTTGTCTTATTTTGGGTTAAAATTAAAAAAGGTAATTGAGTCTATAAATTATTTTTTCTTCTTTATTTTTCATATTCTTTCTTCTCCTAACTTTATTTGATTTTTTTAGACTTAGATTATTATATATTTTTAAAAATCAAAAAAGTAAGATTTAAAATATTTAAAAATAAAAGTGTATTAGCAATGAAAAATCCGCATTTTAAAAAAAATGCGGGTTTTAGTTAGGTTTCAATTGACATGATCAAGTTTTTACTCCCCACTAGATTTTGAAGAACCTTAATTTTCTTAACAGTCTCTTTTCGACTGATATATTCTCTATTAATAATTATACAATATTGTGGCTATTAATACAAGTTAATATAGCGTAAAATACAAAAAATATGCATGTTTATTTTTGCTTTATTTTGTTAATAAAAATTGTTAGAGTTTAAAATCATCTATAACAGCATCTTGCATATTTTTACCATCAAAAAATGGTTTAATTTTATATCCATGTATTTTAGCAATAAGGTTTGTTGGAACTTTTCTAATAAGTTTATTTAATTCTCCGGTATTATTATTGTAATAAGTTTTACATGATGTAAGAGTTTCATTTAATCTATCTATTTCTTTTAGATCTTTGTTAAACTCTTTTGTATTTAGTTCTTCATGGTCATTTTTAACTTCTAAAATTATGTTATAAGCTTCAGTTAATTTACGATCTAAATCATAATTAGTAATTCTTTTATCTTTTAAATCAATATATTCTTTTAAGTAGTCTTTTTTGGTTACAACTTTTTTTATAGATATATTTAATTTGGATATAATATCATATTTTTGACGTAAGGATTCATCAATTATTCCTTCAGCTTTTTCAATTTTTAATTTATAACTTACTAAATTATTATATATTGTAGCATATATTATAGCAAGTATTCCTAATATAACAATTAAAAGTAATATTATTTCAAATAAATTCATTTAGTATCACCATTAATATTTTATCAAATGAATACATTAAAGTAAATATAGATTATTATAAGTTTACAAGTATATTAATAAGCATATATTAAAATATATGGGGTGGTTTTTTTGAGTAACTTGTATGATAAAATTTTAGAAAAGCAAAAACTTCGAAAAGATATGATTGATTTGGGTCTCATTTGTACAATTATTGGACCAACGGGTCCAGCTGGTGCTATAGGACCTCAAGGAATTCAAGGTGAGACAGGTTTAAAGGGTGATCCGGGGCCTGAAGGACCTAGTTTTCCTGCAAGTGTTGAGGCTATGTTTTATACGAGTTATGTTGATACCAAACTTGAAGGTTTGCTTACTATTTCATCTCCATGGTTAATTCCTAATCCTTCAGATTATTTTGAAGTAGTTAATGAAAATGAAGTTTTAGTAAAACCTGGTATTTATGAGATAACTTTGTCTGGTTTAATAAGTGGAGCTGATAATGCTCATGGAGGACATTTTTATTTACAAGATGAAAATGGTTCTGAATTTAGAGCTTTGTCTTTTAGTTTTCCTCAAAGTAATGGAAAATATGCTCAATTTTATCAAACTACTTTATTGAGATTTGAAGAGGATACAAAGTTAAGTGTAAATACTATTATTTTGGGTGGAGCATCAGCTTCCAATGTAGAATTTTCTAATGTGAATTTAATGATTAAAAAAATATTGTATGATTTATAATTTTTTAATACACCTTAATGTTGTTTTTTGATATAATACTAATCGAGGTCGGTTTATATGTTTAAAATTGCTAAATTAGAAGATGTAAAAAATGAAAATGTTAGTATTAATTTAATCACTTATGAACAAAATAAATATGAAAATGGCAAGAAAACATTAATTGAAATAGTTAAAACATTATCATTTGATATTTCAGTTGATAATTATTCGTTTGGATTTGATCTTAATTGTAAGTTGGAAAAATTACTTGAAATACCAATGAATGAAACTATTGATTTTAAAGATTATGTTTTTGAAGGTGAAACTTGGTTTAATGTTAATGGCTTAAATGGTGTTGAACCAGAAATGGATATTAAAATAACTAGATATTTAAAAAATAAATTTATTATCTTTTTAACATTCTATACTGATTATAGTTATGATAAAAATGACTATTCTGGTATAATAGAATTTACATTTAATTTAGATGATTACTTAGAATAAAAAGTGGCTATAAATTTGACAAAATATTAAAAATATGATAGAATTTAACTAGTTGTTAAGCAATGGGGGTTGTAAATAACTAGTAATTTAGTCTCATTGTAAGTGCAATGAGATTTTTTTAGGGGGTAAAATATATGAAAGGTAAAATAATATTTAGTTCTTTTGATGAATCTTTAGAATGTTTTTATACTGATGTTTCTATTGGAATGAATCCTTATGATTATGAAATAAGTATAAAAGTACCATTAGATAAAAGTTATGAAGAGATTATTACTGATCCACTTGATTTTGAAGATAGTATTAATCTTTCTTTGGATATTATTTCTGATAATGAAAAACAAGTTAAGATTTTAGAGGCTATTAAAAAAGATAGAATTCATTATTTAAGTAATGCAGAAGATATTGTATTTTATTATTCACCAAAAGAAGTTGCAGAGTTTGTTCGAAAAAATCCAATTTTAGCAACAAAAAGAATAGTTTTTGAAGATAAGTTTGATTTAAGTCCTAATCTTTTAAATGAAGTAGTTACTGCTTTCGGTGATAAGACAGATAATATTTATTTTCAAATTAACGGGAATGATAGTATTATTTCATTTAAAGAGTATAAAGCTACGATAGAAACAATTAATGGTATTGTTGATAGAATTAAAAGTTATAATTTTTCACCATTAGAAAAAATAATGTATGTTTATGATTTAGTTAGGGATAAAGTATATGTTGAAGCAGATAAAAATGAAGATAAAATGATATCAAGAAATTTATCCTCTGCATTGTTAGGAAATAAAATAGTTTGTGTAGGTTATGCTGTCATATTTAAAACTTTATTAGAAAAATTGGGTATTGAATGTAGAGAAGTAAGATTAATGAAACCTGGAAAAAATATTGGCCATGCCAGAGATGTAATTTTTGTTAAAGATGATAAATATAATGTACATGGAGTTTATTATTTTGATCCAACTTGGGATAATAAAAAGAATGAATTAGATAATAACTTTTTATATTCTTATAGGCATTTTGCAATGACTAAAAAGAGAATGAATGAAATTGATAAGGGGCGTCTTAAAGAGGATAGTTTTCTTTATTATTCTGATAATATGGCTCTTGAATTTAAGACATTAGTAGAAATGTTTGGATTAGAAAATATTCCTGATGATTTTAGAAAATCAGTTAACCAAATGTCCTTTTTAACTGGTGGAGATATTTTAATTAATAAAGGTTTTATGTATGAGTTTATTCCTGTGGAATGTAGATATAGTGTAGATGAAATATATGAACAGATAGTTAAGTTAGAAAAATTATTTAATAATCCTATATCAGGGGATACATTGTTAAAAGTTTTAATGAATGTAAGAAAACAACAATACTATAATAATCCAGGGAAGTATCCATTTGAATTAATAGATTTTTATAAAACTGTATATGTTTCAGAATGGAATTTTAATGGTACAAGTTTAGAAAATTTAATGTTAAAGTTAGCTGGAAGTCCTAAAGAAGAATTTCAAATTAAAATTGGACAAGCTATGAGAGTGGCTGATGAAAACAATATGCCTGTAGAAATTGAACAAGTTAGATTAACAAGAACATTAAGAAATATATATGAACAACAAAGATAAAAATAAATTATATTTTTAGAGTTTACACCTATAATAAGTATAGTTGTTTTTTCTTGTTTAAAACATTTAGTTGTGATAAACTAGATATAGATTGATAGTGAGGTAATTACATGAAATTTATTGATAATGTTGATAAAGGTAAATATAGAGAATTTGAAAGTAAACATAAAAAGTCACATTTTTTACAAAGTTATGAATGGGGACAATTTTGTAAAGATGCTAAAAAACAAATACCTTGTTATGTTGGTATGGAAGATGATAAAGGCAATTTAGTTGCTACATGTTTAATTTTACTTAAAAAAACACCATTTGCTTTTAGTTATGGATATGCTCCGCGTGGTTTTGTTTTAGATTATAGTAATAAAGAGGTAATAAGTAAATTTACTAATTATTTAAAAAAATATATGAAAGATAATAAAATTATATATATTAAATTTGATCCAGATATTAAATATCAAGATATAAATGAAGATGGATTAAAAGTTGAGGGTGGAGAAAATAACTATGAACTTTATAATTATATGTTAAGTTTAGGTTATAAACATACAGGTTTTTATAAGTTATATGAAGGAAATCAACCTAGATATACGTTTAGAATAGATTTAAAAAAACCATGGGAAGAAGTTGAAGCTAAATTTAATAAATCTTTTATGAAAAGTGTTAAAAGAAGTTATACTTATAATTTAGTTGTGGATAATGATGTAAAAGTAGATGATTTTTATAGATTAATTCAAAGTAATAGTAGTAAAGATGGGTTTGATCCACATAGTTTAGAATATTATAAAATATTTAGTGATGAAATGTCTAAAGATAATAATATGAAATATTTTAATATTAGTATTAGACCTAAAGAATTACTTGATAATATAAGTAAAGAAATTGATGAATTAAATAAAGAACTTGAAGTAAATAAGAAAAAAGAAGCTGATATTAAAAATAAAATAGCTAGATTAGAAAAAGAGAGTGAAGTATTTAGTAAAATAGATAAAGATGAAATATGTGTTTGTTCATTAATATGTACTTATACAAAAACACACGCATGGAGTTTATACATAGGTAGTGATGATTTAGCTAATTTTACTTTTGCTGTTACTAGAAGTTATTATGAAGCTATTAAAGATGCTTATGATAAAGGGTATGAATTTTTTGATTTATTTGGAACACCTGGGGATCCAAATACTAAATATAAAAACTTGGCAAAACTACATGATTTTAAAAGAAAATTTGGTGATGAATATATTGAATTTATCGGAGAATTTGATTTAGTTAATAATAAATTGTTATATAAAATGTTACCATTTATGTTGAGTGTTTATAGAAAATTAAGGAGGAAATAATGCTTAAAGTAATAGATGAAAATGTATTTAGAGAATATGCTTTAAAAAATCCTTATTTTTCAATTTATCAATTACCCGAGTGGGGAACTTTAAAAAATGGTACTGGTTGGGTTAGACATTTACTTGGATATTATGAAAATGATACCTTGGTGGGAGTAACAATGTTACTTGAAAAGAAAATGCCTTTAAATTTAAGTTTATATTATTCTCCGAGAGGATATTTAATTGATGTATTTAATTTTGAGTTATTAAAAAAGTTTAATGATGAAGTAATAAATTTTGTTAAGAAAAATCATGGCTTTATGTTAAAAGTAGATCCAAATGTAATTTATGCCACTAGGGATAGTGAAGGTAATTTAAAAGAAAAATGTGGAGAAGAAGCATTTAACAATTTTAAAAAGTTAGGTTTTAAACATATGGGATTTAGTCAAAATTTTGAAGATTTACAGCCTAGAGTGTTATGTAGAATTTTACTTAAAGATACTTATAATGATACATTAGAAACTTTTAGTAAAAGTACTAAAAAGAATATAGCTAAAACATATGATATGGGAGTAAGAGTTAAAACTGTTGATACAAGTAAGATGAATGAATTTGTAAAATTACTTGAAGATACTGCAGTAAACAAAAAGTTTATTATTAGACCTGCATCATATTATAAAAAGATGGTTGATTTAATGAGTGATTATGTTACACTTTATATTGCTTATATAGATACTAATCTTTTTTATGATTATGTTTGGAATACTTTAGAAAATACTAAAAAAGAATTAGAAACATTAGAGATGCAAATGAAAAAAATAAATATCGGAGATAAAATAAAAAAACATCATGAAGAATTAGAAAGCAAGATAAAAAAATTAAGTAAACAGTTAGAAGAAGCAAAAAGTTTGCGTAAAGGAAATGATGAAATAAATATTGGGGCTTTAATGAGTGTATTTACTGGGAATGAAGGCATTACATTTATGAGTGGTACTGCTTCAAGTTATAAAGAATTTAATCCTAAATATGCTTTTTATAGAGAACATATAGAAGATTCTATAAAAAAACATTTAAAGTATGTTAATTTTTATGGTATATCTTTAGATATGGATAAAAATGGTCCTTATTATGGAATTTATGAATTAAAAAAAGGTTTTAATCCTGAAATTATAGAACTAATCGGAGAATTTGATTATGTTATTAACCCAGTAGTTTATTATGGCTATAAATTAGCTTTAAAAGGTTATAAATTCGTTAAAAAGTTTAAAAAATGAAAGAGCTTTGGCTCTTTTATTTATTTTAATTTAAGATAATCTTTATTATATCTAAAAATGCTTATAAATAAATTGACGTAAAAAGTAATTTATGTTAAAATTTATGTATCAAGTAGTGCTTGGGAAAAGGAGTGATTTAAATGAAGAATGGTATTAGAAAAATGTTATTTGTTTGTATCACTTTTTTGACTTTTTTTTCATTTAATTTTAAAGTAAATGCAAATACTATAACTAATAATAATGTAGTTATAACAAGCAATATAAAAACTGAACTTAATAGAAATATAAGTGTGATGGATTGTGGAAGTTATCTTGGAAGTCCTGATAATGTTGATGATCCTGCGTATTGGTTACAAAAGATTTTAGATATTATGAAATATGTAGCAATAATTGCTTTATTAGTTTTTGTTATATTAGATTTTATAAAAGCAATTGCTAATAATGATAAAGATGCTTTAATAAAAGCTGGTAGTACATCTATGAAAAGATTTATTTATTGCGTTTTATTATTTTTTATGCCATCTGTTGTTAAATTGATTTTAGAGTTATTTGGAATATATAGTAATTGTGGTATAGGGTAGGTGATTATTAGTGAAAGCATATATTTGGGGTGTGTTGCTTGCCATTGATGGTGGAATATATGATTTTATTTGTTATTTATTTGAAATATTTTATTATTTATGTGGTCTTCAGTTATTTAGTGATGCAGATTATAATGAGCTTATACAAAGAGTATATGTAATTTTAGGGTTAGTAATGATGTTTGTTTTAGCTTATTCTTTACTTAGAGCTGTTATTAATCCAGATGAATTTGCTAAAGGTGAAACGTCTTTTCCTAAATTAATACAAAATGTTATTGTATCTTTGATTATAATTGTTTTTTTGCCAACAGCATTTCAAACTGCATTTAGTATTCAAAATTCATTGTTAAATTATGATACAATTCCTCGGCTTATTTTAGGTGAAGGTTCTTCAGCTACGGGGACAACTGGGCCTACTGTACAAAATGTTTCAGGGGGTAGAGCTATTGCTTTTTATACATTTAAAGCTTTTTTATTTCCTGATTTAAGTAGTGGAAATGTAAGCTGTAATTCTGATGATCCAGATAAATGTCGTGATGTAATAAAAGGAAATGGTTCTTTAGGTTCTACAGATGGGCCTCAATTAACTGAAAGAGATAAAGCTGTTTTAGAAGGAAAAAATTCTTTTACAATATATGGAAATTACAGTGAATCAGTTAGAGATAATAAATTAACTTATTATTTTCCAATTTCAACTGTTGCTGGTATATTTATGGCATATGTAATGTTAAATTTTTGCTTTGATATGGCACTTCGTGTTGTTAAACTTGCCTTTTATCAAATTATAGCACCGATACCCGTAATATGTAGAATAATTCCTGGAGGAAAATTAAAAGATGTTTTTTCTAAATGGCTTAAACAAGTAATTAGCTTGTTTGTAGAAGTATTTGTTAGAATTGGGGCATTGTCTTTTGGAGTATTTTTAATAGGAATTATTATAGATAAATTCGAAGCCGGTCTTGATGGCATTGGTATGTTGACAGGTTTTGGTCAAAGAACCATTGTCTTGGCTTTATTACTTATGTCTGTAATTATATTTGTAAAAGAAATACCAAAGATTATAGGAGATATGTTCGGTTTAGATACTGGTGGCATGAAGCTTGGACTTATGGATAAACTTGCTGCTGGTGGTGCATTAGCTGCTGGAGCTGTTGCTGGTGGGGCTTTAGGTTCGTTAGGAAAAAATATGGTTGGTCAATTTGCTAATAAAAAGAATTGGCTTAATGGCGATGGAAAGGTAACTGCTGGAAGCGTTCTCAAAAATGTAGGTCTTGGATTAAAAACAGGTGTTGGTGGTGGCGTTTCTGGTGCTAGAAGAGGTTTTAGTGCTGGTAAAGGTGCTAAAAATTTAGCAGATATGAGAAAAGCAGCGGGTACTGCAGTTGCAGGAGCTTCAGCAGCAAAAGCTAAAAGAGCAGCTTATAAAGCCGAACATCAAGGAAGTAATTGGGCAGAAACTATGTGGAATGTTGGCACCGGACATTTAATGGATACAGCTCAATCTGTAGGCAACTATTTTGGAATTGGTAACACAGCACAAGATTTAATTGAAGAAAACCAAACAATTGATGATATTGCAGCAAAAAAGAAAGCTATTAAAACAAGCGTTATGGATGTTATAACATCAGAAGCTGCTAAAGATAACTCTGATTTTACAATAGAATCGTTAGATGGAAAGACGTATAGTGCAGCAGAATACAAAGACTTAAAACTAGCTGTAGATGATGCAAAAGCTGGAAAAGGCGACCTTAAACAAGCTACACAAGCTTTTGAGAAATATGAAAAAGGTATGTTAGATGCTGGCCAAAATATAGCTTTACAATCAACGGCTAATTTTAATAAGTTGCAAATTACAAATCCGAAGGCATTTGCAAAACTTGCTGCTGCAAATGCAAATGCTAGTGAGTATAGGTCAATATTAGAAAAAAATATTGGGAAATCTTATATTAAAGATGCCGGATTTACAATGGAGTATATTAAAGGCGATATGAATCTAAATGATAGCCAATTGAAGAAAATTGGTGATATGCTTGATGTGCAAAAGGCTGCTAATATACAAGAAATTGCAAGTAAGAGAAAATCTAGTAATACTAATAATGATGGTAAATAGGAAAGGAATGAATAGGGATGAATTATTTAATACCTGCAAATTCAAAGAAATCACAATTGATATTAGGGTTCTTTACTTTAGTTGATTTGTTGTTATTTGGATTTGGTTGTGGATTAACTGTACTATTATTGATTTTAGTGCAAAATGCTACAATGGGACAAATGATAGTTATTTTGTTGCCGGCATTGATAACTGGGTTTTTGGTAACTCCAGTTTCTCATTATCACAATGTGTTACAATTTATAATCAATTTTTGTACATTTATATTTAATCCACGAAGATATTATTGGAAAGGATGGTGTGTATCTGATGAGTCGAATGAATAGTTCAGCTCCGAGTGGAGTAAGTTATAGTGAAGATTGGATTCCTATAAGACAAATAATGAATGGAATGATTCAACTTGATAATGGTTATTATGTTACTGGGGTGAAGGTAGTTCCTAAAAATATATTTATAATGGATCCTGGGACTCAAAATAATACAATATCTCAATTAAGAAATTTATATAATAGTATTGATTTTGAGTTTTGGTTACTTATTGCAGATAGACCTGTTGATATTGATGTTTATTTATCTCAATTGCAATTAATGTATAATAATGCTCAAAGTAATGCAATTAGAAAATTAATTATGCAAGATATTAATAAAGCAAATTTATTTACAAGTAGTGAATATAATGTTGTGGATACAGAATATTATATTTTATTTAAAGAAAAAAGATTGGAAATTGTTCAAAAGAAATTGCACAATTTAATAAGTGGACTTGCTAGTGCTGGTTTACAATCTTCTCAAACATCTAATAATGATTTAAGAATTGTTTTAGATAATTTCTTAAATGGTGGAGAAGCAACTAATTTTGGGGCGGTGATGTAATATGGCATTTTTAAAAAGTGAAGTGGCTCCGAAGGGAATGGAGTTTAAACCTACAGAATTTGTATTAGGTGGTAAATATTCCACTATACTAACTATAATAGCGTTTCCCAAAAATATAGCTCCAGGGTTTTTAGCAGATATAACAAATATTCAAGGTGTTAAAATTGCAATTAAACATATACCTATTCAATTTAATGTTTTACAAAAAATGCTTAATAAGGAAATAGCTGATTTAAAAGTAAGATATCAAAGTGAAAAAGACCAAACTATGCAAGAAAGAATTCGACAAGATTATGAATCTTTGGAGCAATTTATTCAAATGCTTGCTGCTACTGGTGCTAGAATTTTTGATTTTCAAATGCACTTAATGATAACTGCAAATAATAAAGAAGAATTAGAACTTCGTAAAATTCAAGTAAGAAGTTATTTAGATGCTTTAGGTATGCGTGGTGTTGCTTTAATGTTTGAACAAGAAAAAGCATTAAAATCAATATTACCAATTTTTCCACCTCAAGATATTGAAAATAGAATTGGTACTCCGATACCATCTGTTACAATTGCAGCGATGTATCCATTTGTATTTGATAGTATTAAAGACCCAGGAAATTCAACATTACTAGGTGTAGATTTTTCTGGTGGGGTTATATTATTTAACCAATTTTTGTATCAAATTAAGAATGAAAATGGACGTAATAATGCTAATATGATACTTCTTGGTACTAGTGGTAGTGGTAAATCTACGGCTGCTAAAGTTATGCTTCGAACTCATATTAGAAATGGATTTAAAGTAGTATGCGTTGATCCAGAAGGTGAACTTGGAGAAATGTGTAATAGTTTAGGGGGAGATTTTCTTGATCTAGGTAAAGGTGGAGAATTTGGAATGATTAATCCACTTGAAATTGTTATTGATACTGATGAAGAAGAAATAGCTGAAGGTCTTGGATATACAGTTTTAACTAGAACGTTACAACAAGTAAAAGCTTTTATGAAGTATTATTCACCAAGTATTGAAGATGATGTACTTACCATGTTTAGTGATGTATTACAAGAAACTTATAAAAGATATAGAATAGATTATGATACTGATTTTACAAAATTAACTAGTCAAGATTTTCCAACATTTGATGATGTGTATGCAACAATTAAAGGACATTTAGTTAGTATGACAGATGCAACAAGAGAAAGAGATGTATTAGAAAGACTTGAACTTAAAATAAGGCCTTTGGTAAAGGAATTAAGATATTATTTTACTGGTAAAACTACTTTAAGTATTGAAAGTGATTTTATTGTATTTAATATTAAAGAACTTATGAATAGTGATGAAAATATTAAAAATGCTTTATTCTTTAATATTTTAAAATATGCTTGGAGTCTATGTTTAGATAAAGATGTTAATACTGTAATGATGGTTGATGAAGCACATGTGTTATTATCTGGTCATAATGAACTTGGAGCAGAGTTTTTAGCTCAAATTCAAAGAAGAAGTAGAAAGTATAATACTGGAACTATCATTATTACACAACAACCAACTGACTTTGCATCTCCGAATTTAATTACTCATGGAAAAGCTATATTTGATAATGCTTCATATTATTTGGTAATGAATTTAAAGAAACAAGCAGTTGATGATTTAGCAAAATTAATTGATTTAAATGATTCTGAAAAAGAATCTATTAAGTATTATCAACAAGGATTAGGTTTATTTATTTGTGGTAATAAGAGAATGAAAATACAAGTAGTATTAACACAAGAAGAACTTGATTCATTTGGTGCAGGTGGAGGTCTTTAGTAAGTGGATAAAAGAAGAAGCGATGATAATAAAAATAAATTGTTATATGATCCTAATCAAAGAGAACAAAGACGATTAGGCGCTTTTTCTAATGAAGAAAATTATGATGAAGAAGAACTTGAAGAAGAAAATGAGTCAAATGAAAAAGAAAATGATTTGACTCAAGCTAGTAATGATCGAAGTATAGATAACGAAGGTGAAGAACAAAGTAGTGGTAAACTACCTATAAAACAAGTTGTAAGTAATAAAGCGAAACAAGTGGCTTCAGCAGCTGGTGCTAAAGCTAAAGCTGCTGCTGCAAGAGTTGGGGCTAAAATTGTGGCATTTATAGCTGCAAATCCATGGGTTTTGCTTATTCTTGCTGCACTTATTATACTTTTAATTGTTATCATGGCTTTAACTGGTGATGATGATGAATATGGTCATTTTGATGAATTATGTGATTATAATTTAGCTGTGGTTAATTTAACTACATGTAATACTGATGAAACTGAAACAATGGATTTAGGTGATTATGTTTTAGGTGTTACTAATGAATTAACTAAAAATCGTGATTTTTCAGATGATGCTATACAAGCCATTATGATTTTAGTTAAAACTAATACTTTGGCATATGGTGGTTATAATAGTTCTAATAAAACATTAAATTTAGATACTTGTACTTATAAATATTCAGAACCAAGTGATAATAAAAGTAAATTAGCTAGTTTATATGGAACTATTAATAATTATCTATACTTGGCAAGTGCTTATGCAGATGTAATTACTTATTTGGAAACTAATTCAGCTTTACAATTGGATGGTAGTATTTTAAATCAAATTGAACAAATGAAAGATGTTTCATTAAGTAATATTCTTGATAATTTATATAATACTGATAATCCCGATGCTGATGGATATCAACTTTATAATCTTGCTAATTTTTGTGAGTATGTAATAGATAAAAAATTTAGTCAAAGTAGTTCTTTGTGTGATACAAGTACTGGTGAAGCAAATCTTTTAACTTTTGTTTCAACTTTAGAAGGACATACTGATTATTGTGATAATGGAAATGGTTATATAGGCGCAGATCTTAATGATGGTACGATCAGTATTGGTCCAGGACTTACAAATCATTTACTCGGTATGAAAGTTGTAGCGGATTATATTGATGAAAATGGATGGAGTAGTTATTTTATAAAATCTGGAAGTGGATATCAGGTAAAGGTTGGTTCTTGTGTACCTGTTGATGCTGTTGAAAAAATAAAGGTTTATGCTCTTGAAGAGGTTTTTGGTAAACCTATTGATGTTGCTGCAGCTTCACATGGTATTTCTTTAACTCAATACCAAAGAGACGCTTTAACTTCTTTTAATTATAATTGTGGTGCTGGTTATGCTGAATCTTTAGTAGATGCTTTTGTAAATGGTAGTTATGAAGGTCTTTGGAATTTTATGAAAGATTATACTAATCCAGCTGCTTTTAAAGAAGCCCTTAAAAAGAGGAGAAAAGCAGAATTTGCATTATTTGTAACTGGTGATTATACAGATGAAGGAAAATTTTATTCTGGAAGAGGTACAGATGATTATGATAATTATGATTCTGAAGGTGTTATGGCAAAATTATTAGAATGTAATGTTAGCACTAGTGGTTTTGTGTTTCCTTTAGAAATTGTTCCAAACCTTGTTTGTACATCTCCGTTTGGGCTTAGAGATTTATCTATTTCCACAAACCATAAAGGTTTAGACATGGGGGGAGTTCCCGATGGGACTCCGATATATGCTGGAAAAGGCGGAGAAGTTGTAAAAGCATCAAATGATGTAAAGAAAAATGGAACTGGTACTGGATGTGGTAATATGGTAAGAATTAAACATGACGATGGATATCAAACTGAATATTGCCATATGTATCCTAATTCTGTTTGTGTTAGTGTTGGTGATCAGGTTAGTCAAGGTCAAAAAATTGGGGAAGTTGGTAATACTGGTAACTCTACAGGTACCCATCTACATATCGGAGTTATTGATCCTTCTGGAAGTTATATTGATCCAACTACGGTATTTGATTTATCTTTTTTAGGAAGTAGAGAAAGTGGATGTCATCATTAGGAGGCATAAATGAAGAAATTTATATTATTTGTTATTTGTTTAGTTTTTTTATCTGGTTGTGATGTAGATTATAATTTGGTAATTACTGAAAATGGTATTAGTGAAAATACAAAAGTATTTACTGATACTAATTCATATGAAGAGTATGATGGTAGATCTTTAAGTAGTTTCTTTGATTTATATTCAGAACATTATGAACCAATATATTTTAATGATGAAAATTATGATTATTATCTTGGGGGTTATCAACCAAATGTTAGATATTATAGTTTAAATAATTATGTTAAAGATAACTATAAGGGAATTGAATTACAAAATGTATTTAGTTTTAGTGATTTTTATAGATCTGATATGGTAAAGCAATGTTTTGATGAACTTAATATTCAAAATAGTTATGAAATATATTTAATCAGAACAAGTAATAAGTGTAAATTATTTAGTAGTTATTCATTATTAAATCAAATTAAAATTACTATTACTACTAATCTTGAAATTATTTATAATAATGCCGATTCAGTTAATGGTAATACATATACTTGGATAATTAATAAAGATAATTATACAAATAAATCTGTAAGATTATCACTTGTAAATAGTACCAAAAAAGCAAAAGATGATGATGAAGGAAATAATGATGAAGTCATTGATGATGAAAATGTAGGTAATAAAGATAATAATAATCAAAAAGATGATAATATAAATAAAGATAATAAAGATAATAAAGATAGTAAAAATGATGATAGTAATAACACTATTATTATTGCTGTTGTAATAATTATCTTTTGTGGAGGATTATTTTTAATAATTATATTAAAAAGCATATTAAATAAATAGATTTTGTTGTATAATATTAAGTGGAAAGAGGTGCAAATATGAGGTTTAAAGTTGAGCCTAAAGATTTTTTGTTATTTGTAATATATTGCGGATTGTTATTGTACTTATGTGCAATAGCTGTTTTGAATTTTTCGTCTTTATCAACTGATGGAACATTTTATGGACTTTTACCATTTAAAGCATTTACTCCGCAATATATTGGAGCTACTTTGTTATTATTTATTGTATCATTGATAGCAATTTTTTCTAGTGTATCTTCGTATATCTTTAAAAAAGAAAAAGGTGAAGGAGGATTTGGATTAATATTTAAGAAAAAGTCTAGCGATGGATATTCTAGTTGGTCTAAAGATAAGGATATTAAAGAACAAGCTGGAGTTGAATGTGTTAGTCCTTTAGATGAAAAAGTAACAGCTGCTGGAATACCTTTAATAAATAATGGAAAAGAAATATGGGTTGATAATGGTCAATATCACAATTTAGTTATAGGGTCTACGGGTAGTGGTAAGACTGAAACTATTGTTAAACCAATGGTAAATTTACTAGCCAAAAAAGGTGAATCTATGGTTATTACTGACCCTAAAGGTGAAATTTATAAATATTGTGCTTCATATTTAAAAGAACAAGGTTATAAAATAGTAGTTTTAAACTTTAGGGAACCTCAAAGAGGTAATTCTTGGAATCCACTTACTGTTCCTTTTAAATATTATCGAGATGGTAATCAAGATAAAGCTATTGAACTATTAAATGATATTGCTTTAAATATAATATATGATCCATCAAATAAAAATGAGTCAGATTTCTGGGAAAAAGCATCAGCTGCTTATTTTTCAGCATTAGCATTAGGTTTGTTTAAAGATGCAACTGAAAAAGAAGTAAATTTAAATAGTATTAATGTTATGAGTACTGTTGGTGAAGAACGTTATGCAATGAGTAATTATATAAAAGAATACTTTGGAATGAAAGGTGAAGGTTCTACCGAATATTTATCAGCATCAGCAGTTATAAATGCTCCGAATGATACAAAAGGTGGATTACTTGCAACATTTAGACAAAAAATTCAATTATTTACAACTGTACCTGTATTAAGTGAAATGTTATCTTATAGTGATTTTAACATGAAAGATATTGGTAAGGATAAAACTGCAGTTTTCATGATAATTCATGATGAAAAGAAAACATATCACTCTTTAATGACAATATTTATTAAACAATGTTATGAAACATTAATTGATGTTGCACAAGAAAATGGTGGTAAATTACCTGTTAGAACAAATTTTATCTTAGATGAATTTGCCAATATGCCACCGTTAAAAGATGTTGATGCTATGGTTTCTGCAGCCAGAAGTAGAGATATAAGATTTACTTTTATTATTCAAAACTTTGCCCAATTAAATGATGTTTATGGGGATAATGTAGCAGAAATTATAAAAGGTAACTGTGGTAATTTAGTTTATTTGATTAGTACAGAAATGAAAGCATTAGAAGAAATTAGTAAGATGTGTGGGGAAGTAAAAGTTACTGATGATAAAGATAAAAATGCAACTAGACCCCTTATATCTATTACTGATTTACAAAAGATGAAACTTTTTGAAGCTATTATTATAAGGCTTAGAACCTCACCATTTAGAACTAAATTAGAACCAGATTTTAAAATGGAATGGGGAATTGAAAGAAAAGAAGAAGAATATCCAAATAGAGAAAAAAGAGATCTTGAAATATTTGATTTAAAGAAGTTTGTTATGGATGAACGTAGTAAAAAAATGGCACAAAATAATGATTTTGCATTGAATAATAATCCGTTTAAACCTATGGATATGTCTAGACCTTCTTTCAGTCCTTTTGGACCGATGCCTGGAAGTTCACCAACTGGAAATAATAATCCATTTGGTGGAGGATTGGGTAATATGGATATTGATAGTATTATGAAAGATTTAGATGAGAAATTTAAAGAATTAGATCGTCAAGAAGAAAAGAATAAAGCAAATGAATTAGATTTGCCAAAAATTTCTGAAGAAGCAAAAGAGGATGTTAAACCTAATGATGTTTCTTTATTGGAAATTAAAAATGATGATAAAACTGAAAAAGAAGTTAATCCAGTAATTAAGGTAGATTCTGATAGTAAGGTTATTGCTGATAATGTTGTATCTGATGATGAATTTTTTGATGATTTTTTTGGAGATGAATAAGCTTGTTGAAAGACAAGCTTTTTAGGTGTTTATAATTTGTGAATAAAAGAATACTTCATATATTATAGTGTGATAATTATGAAAAGAATGTATTTAAAAGATTTTAATCCTGGAATGGGTATTTTAATAGATGTACAACATCCGATTGATTATAAAAATAATCCAACAGTGGGAAGTAAAAATATTTATGCTGATAATTTATTAATGAATTATAAACAATATTTAGATTATAGTAAAAAGTATTTTATAGTGTGTCAAAAAGGATTTTTAAGTAGAAGAGTGGTATCTATGCTAGAATATTTGGGATATGATGTAACGCAAGTTTTGCAATAGTGTATTTTTTTTAATATTGTGATATACTATTAAATAGTGATTTATATGAATGAATTATTTAATAGTTTTTATACATTTATAATGGGTGCTATTGATAGTTTAGGTGTGTATGGACCTTTACTTGGATGTTTATTTATTGTGTTTGAAAGTATTATCCCACCACTTCCTTTGTTTGTGTTTATTACAATTAATTTTGTGGCTTTTGGAAGTGTGATTGGATTTATTATATCATGGATTTGTACTTGTATTGGTTGTATTTTATCTTATTGGTTAGTTAAAAAGATATTTGGAAATTGGGTTGTAAATAAAGTAAAAGATGTGGAGTTACTATCTAAATGTATGAATTATGTTGAAAATTTAAGTTTAACTCAAGTAATTGTTATTTTATCAATTCCATTTACTCCGGCATTTATGGTTAATATTGCTGCAGGACTTTGTAATATGAATTTTAAAAAGTTTTTAATATCTATTTTAGTTGGTAAAATATTTTTAGTATATTTCTGGGGTGTTGTTGGGACTGGGTTACTTGAAAGCTTACATAATCCAAGGAGTATTATCACTGTTATTGTGATGGTTGTTATTGCTTATTTGGTAAGTATTATAATAAAAAAAGTATTTAAAATTGATTAAATACTTTCCTTATTAATAACATATCTTTTTCTAAAACATCATGATTTTTTAAGACTTCGTTGATTGAATCTTGAAAGATACTTTTAATTATTTCATAACTTTCTTGATTGATTTCAATGTGATTATCTTGGATATGTTTTTTTATTATTTCAATTAATGTTAAAATTTCAATGCTTGGACTTCCGATGATATGTTTTTCGGATTCGATTTTTATTGTGTATTCGGGAAATGATGAGGCATTTCCAAGGCTTACTTTTGATAAATCTATGAGGGCTTTTTGATAATAATCTATACACTCTAAATTAAAAATAATTAAGGTATTTACTGAAAAATCTTTTACAAATTTTTGAATATTTGGATTATTTGAATATTTTAAATTAGATAAATTTACAAATATACCATCATAATCTTTTGCTAATGCTTCAAAGTCTATCCAGTTGTTAAATGGATAGTGAGTTTTTAAATAATTTATTCGTTCTGTATTATCTATTGTAAGTATACTTGCATTACTTTTTAAACTTAAATATACAGCTGGTAAATTGTAAAAATTTTCTAGATGGCGATAAAAAAGAATATGTGGATATTTACATAAAAAATCTACCCATTCATTGTATTTGGTATACTCTATATTATGGACGGTTGCCCAGAGTCCTCCGGAAGGCTTAAATTTATGCGTATTTTTAATATTTAAAAATAATTCTTGTGATATATAATTTGCGCCTACACTTAAATAATTCATATTGTCCCCCTTGAATAGGTATTATTATATCATAAAATTAAGATATTGCAAATTATAATTTTTTTTGATAAAATTTGAGTGGTGAGTGTATGAAAGAATTTTTAGATAAATATTTAGATAAATTTATAGCAATTGTTTTGATTGTTTTAATAACTGTAATTATTAATATGGTTATAGATAAATTAATTGATAGAACTATTAGAAGAAAAAGAAAGAAAAATGTTACAACGCTTTTGATGTTTATAAAAAGAATTAAGAAGTTAGTTTTATATGGATTAATGATTCTTTTGGCTTTAGGACAATTTGATACTTTTCATAAATTTTCTGTAACTCTTTTGTCAGGTCTTGGAATTGGTTCTGTGGTTTTAGGTCTAGCTGCACAAGAAAGTTTAAAAGATTTTTTTGGAAGTTTTGGTGTAGTCGTTGGTGATGCTTTTGAAGTCGGAGATTTTATTGAGTGTCCTTTGCAAAATTTAAGTGGTACTGTGGAAGATATCACAATGAGACATACTATTATTAGAACTATTGATAATCGAAGAATAATAATACCTAATAGTCAAATGAATTCTTATGCAATAGAAAATTTTGATTTTAAAGATAATGAAAGTATAAAATTTGTTTATTATTCTATTGCTTATGATGCGGATATTGATAAAGCTATTAGTATTATTAAAGATGAAATGAGTAAACTTTATCATCCATCAAGTAAAGGAAAGAATAAAGATGTTGAGTTTCCAAAGGTTAGAGTTTATAATTGGGATGATTCTGGCATTAAATTAAGAGCATGGGTATGGGGAAGTAGTGTTGGCGAAGTATATGAAAATATGTATAAATTAAATTATGAAATTAAGAAAAGATTTGATAAAGAAGGAATAGAAATTCCTTATCCACATGTTGTTGCAATTAGAAAATAGTTTACATTAATTTGTAAATTGTTTTTTTATTATGATGTTTTTTGAAAGAAAAAGTGGTATACTTGTCATAGTAGAGGAGAGTAGTTATGAGAGCATGTGTAATTAAAGATGTAAAAAAATTTGAAATTAAAGAAATCGCAGAACCTGTAGCAGATGGAAAAAAAGTTATAATTGATGTTTTGAAAACTGGAATTTGTGGTTCGGATATACATTATTGGGTTAATGGAGAACCTAAAGGACTAGTTATGGGACATGAATTTTGTGGTCGTGTTGTAGATCCCGGAGATAGACTTGATTTAGAAGTCGGAGATAGAGTTACTGCATTACCAATTTCACCATGTGGAGAATGTGAAGCTTGTCGTAAAGGAGAAGTGCAATATTGTAGTAAGACATGGAGTGAAGCTGTTGGTCTTTCAATTGATAATCCAGGTGGACTTACAAGTCGTATTGCTGTTAGAAGTGATATGGTTATTAAAGTACCTGATGATATGAAAGATGAAGAAGTTGCTATGGTAGAACCTACGGCGGTTGGACTTCATGCTGCTCATTTGGGTAGAATTGCTGTTGGTGATGATGTTTTAGTTATCGGTGGTGGAATAATTGGTTTAGTATCTGCGATGTTTGCCAAACTTGAAGGCGCAAGTAAAGTAGTTGTTACTGAAACTAATGAAGAACGTGGTAAAAAGAGTGTAAAACTTGGAGTTGCTGATGAATGGTATAATGCAATGGATCCTGAAATAGTACCAAAGATGATGGAAAAAACTCATGGCGGATTTGATGTTGTAATTGAATGTGTTGGTAATAGTGCAGCAGTTAATAGTGCTATTTCTATGGTTAAACCTGGAGGTATTGTCGTTTTGGTTGGTGTTGCAACTGATGCAGTACCTACATATACAGTAATGGCTGTTATGAAAGAATTAGTTGTTCAAGGTGCTATTGCTTATACTTATGATGAATTTAAATCTTGTATTGATTTAATTGCCAATAAAAAAATGAATGTTATGAAATTTGTTGATGATATTGTTCCGTTAGATGGCGTTCAAAAAGCATATGAACGTTTAACGAGTGGTAATGATTCAGCAGTAAAAATAATAGTTGATCCAAACAAATAAACCTAACTAACGTTGGGTTTTATTTTTCATATAATATTATGAGGTTAAATAAATGAAATTAGATGTAAATGTTTTAGTAAATAAAGATAATCCTTTGGATTTAAATTATATACCAGATAATTTGTATATAGTGGATGATAATAAAGATAATTTTCATAATTATAAAGATCCAAATCTAAAACTAATGTTAAGAAAAGATATTAAGAAATATATTGATATGTTACTTATGGATGCTAAAAAGTTAGGATTTCCTTTGATTGTTGATAGTGGGTATAGAAGTAGTAGTTATCAACAAGTGATTTTAGAAAAGCTAATTGAAGAAAAAGGGATGGAAGCTTATAAATTGGTTGCTTTGCCAGGAATGAGTGAACATCAAACAGGTTTAGCAGTTGATTTTGCCTATTATAAAGATGGTGTTTATGATGATGATGTAAAAGAAGATGATGAAGAAGCTATTTGGTTAAAAAATAATAGTTGGAAATATGGTTTTATTTTAAGATATCCTAAAGGCAAAGAAGATATAACTGGATATAATTTTGAACCTTGGCATTTTAGATTTGTAGGGTTGGAGTTAGCTAAAAGAATATATGATGAAGATATTACTTTAGAAGAATATTATAAAAAATCTAAAATTATTTTGTAGTGTTCTACGAGTTTTTCTAATGAAAAAGTTGCATTAGCACTAGAAGTACTTGGCAAATAGAATATTGGAATGTTTAAGTTATAGTGTTTTAAAAAGGCGTTATATGCTGTTTTACCAGTTATAAAAATGGCTTTTATATTTGAACTTTTTAATATATCTGTAAGATTATTTAATTTGTAATTTTTAACTGAGGCATCACTTGAAGCAATTATGTCTGCGGATTTAAATACATCAAATAAAGCAATATGGTTGTTTAAAAGAAATGTTTCTTTTTCTTCTTGGGTATTTAATGTAGTTTTAAATATAATTTCTAGGATTTTCCAAAATCTATTTGTGGGATTGGCATAGTAAAAATTTAGTTCTCGTGATTTTTTACTGGGCATACTTCCTAAAATTAAGATTTTAGATAAATTATTATAAATAGGTTTTAGTGGGTGATTAATTTTCATAAAAAAAACACTTCCTTTTGGAAGTATTTTACACTTATTTCATTAAATCTTCAATAGATGTATCTAAAATAATAGATAAAAGAACAATCTTTTTTAATGGTATTTTTTTAGTTGAGTCATTATCACTTTCAAATCTTTTGTAATGAGTATGATTATAGTCTAATAATGCTGCGATATTTTCTGTAGTATAAGGATTTATTGTGCTATTTGTGCAATTCTTTTTAAATTCCTTATATTTTTCTTTTCTAATTCTTTTAATATTTTTACAGATTCTATTATATAGATCATCATTGTTGCATTTAGAAATTTTTTCTTGTAATTCTTGATAACTATAAATTGCCATATATTTACACCTCGTATATATTATCCCATATGAATGTAAATTTACAAGCCACTTATGGACACATTTTGTGTAAAATTGTAATTATTTTTGTGTAAAATAATTTGAAATTATGCTATACTATCAAAGTGGAGGAATTATGAAGGATAAAATAGAGTTATATTGTGAATTAAGTCACAAGCTAGCTATGAATCAATTAATTGAGAGATTTTACTTTGAACTTGAAGCAAATAGAGTTATATTTAATGGCGATGATATAAGTTTAGAATCTTTAATAAATGATTGTAGTAATAGCGAAATATTTAGTGATAAAGAATATTTAGATGCTTATAGAAAAAGTAAAATAATGTTAAATCGTGAGGTTAGTTCTTCTTTTTGTTGGGAAAATATTTTATAATATTTTTATGAAGAAGAAAAATGGATTTATAGTATTAATATGTTTGTTAGTTTTAGGTATTGGATATGGATATAATTATTTCCAGGAAGATAGTTTAGCTTTACCAAAATATGAAGAGAAAGTACCTGAATTTAATGGTTATAATTATATAATATTAAATGATAATATACCAGAGTTTGATGATAATATAGATGTTAGTAAGTCATTTGAAGAATATAGCGAACTTGATAGTTTGAAAAGAGCAGGTGTTGCATTTGCTAACATTGGAATTGATTTGATGCCAACAGAAAAAAGAGGCTCAATTGGAATGATTAAACCTTCGGGATGGCAAACAGTTAAATATGATAATATTGATGGAAAATATTTGTATAATAGATGTCATTTAATTGGATATCAATTAACCGGAGAAAATGCTAATCCTAAAAATTTGATAACTTGTACTAGACAGATGAATACTAAAGGTATGCTTCCTTTTGAAAATAAGGTGGCAGAATATATTAAAAATACTAAAAATCATGTTTTATATAGAGTAACACCAGTTTATGAAGGCGATAATTTACTTGCAACTGGGGTTAAAATTGAAGCAAAGTCAGTTGAAGATAATGGACAAGCGATTTTATTTAGTGTTTTTGTTTATAATATTCAAAATGGTATTGTAATTGATTATAAAGATGGAAATAGCAGTTTAAAAGAATAATTTTTAGACATAATAAGAGAAGGAGTTGATAAATATGGATGGAAAAATTGCTATCGTTACAGGTGGTGCTAGTGGTATTGGTCTTGCAACAGCTAAAAAATTATTAAGTGAAGGTGCTAAAGTTGTTTTAGTTGATTGGAATCAAGATGTAAGGGATATTGCAAGAAGTTTAAATGAGGATGCAATTGGTATTAGATGTGATGTTTCTAGTGAAGAAGATGTAAAAAAATGTGTTAGTGATGTAATAGAAAAATTTGGACACATAGACTATCTAGTTGCTAATGCTGGTATTGGTGGAGGCCCAAATAAAGCTCATGAGGTAAGTTTGGAAGAATGGAATAAGGTTATTGCTGTTAATCAAACTGGTATATTTTTAATAAATAAATATGTTATTAATGAAATGCTTAAATCTGGTGGAGGAGCAATTGTTAATACTTCTTCAATGTATGGTTTGGTTGGTACAACAATGAGTTTTGCATATTCAGCTAGTAAGGGGGCAATTAACCAAATGACTAGATCATTGGCTCTAACTTATGCTAGGGATAATATAAGGGTTAATGCAATTGCTCCGGGTTATGTTGATACTCCGATTTTAGCTAGTGTACCAAAAGATATGAAGGATGCAATGGCTAATCAACTTCCGATTGGACGCCTTGGTGAAGATACAGAAATTGCTAATTTAATTTGTTATTTATTAAGTGATAATGCAACATTTATAACTGGTGCGATTGTACCAATTGATGGAGGCTTTACTGCTCAATAATAATGAGAATGTTGGTATCCAAAAGTAAAACAATACTATTTTTAATTATAAAATATTAAGAATTATTAAGAATTTTTAATATTTTTTTCGTATACTAGGAAAGTTATGCTTTTTTTGTAAATGAAAGTCTTGATATATGGCCAAACAGATATTATAATTAAATCATTCAAGTACTTGTTTAATGAATACTTACAAAGAGAATTGAATAAAAAAATTTTTGGGTGTACTAAATATATTTATATAGTTCTAGAATTTTTGCTAATTAAATAGTATAATTAAGATAGATATTATTTAGTGAGGTGTTTTATGCAAAAAAGAATTAATGTGCAAAAAATGATTAAAATGGCTTACAAGGAAACTAAAAGAAGTTCTTTAGCTATATATTTAATGCTCAGGTTTTTAGTTATAGTTTGCATGATTTTACAAATAATAAGAGGCAATTTAAATAATGCTTTATTATGTTTATTTTCATTAGTTTTATTATTTGCACCATTATTTATTCAAAATAAATATGAAATTACTTTACCGGATGGTTTAGAAATAAGTATTTATTTGTTTATATTTTCTGCAGAAATACTTGGTGAAATTAATAATTTTTATGGTATTATTCCTCATTGGGATACTTGTTTACATACGATAAATGGATTTTTAGCTACTGCTGTTGGTTTTTCTTTAGTTGATTTATTAAATAAAAATAGTAAAGATATTAAGTTATCACTGTTTTATCTTTGCTTAGTAGCTTTTTGTTTTTCAATGACCATTGGTATTTTATGGGAATTTTTTGAATATGGTGGTGATAAGTTTATGAAATTTGATATGCAAAAAGATACTCTTATTACTAATATTTCATCAGTTTATTTAAATCCTGATAATGTGAATAAACCTATTATTGTTGATAATATTGGAAAGACAGAAATTTTTGATATAGATGGTAAGTTATTGTATGCTGTTGATGGTGGTTATTTGGATATAGGATTAAACGATACTATGAAAGATTTATTTGTTAATTTTATTGGAGCTTTAGTTTTTAGTATTTTTGCATATATTGGTCTTAAAAATAATAAAAAAAGTTCTGTTGTTAAAAAATTTGTTCCCACAAAAGAAAAGCGAAAAATAGCCGAGTCTGTAAAAAATAGTTTGGAGATTTAAAAGAAAGGATTATATTATGGCTTATATTGAATTTAATAATGTTTTTAAGGTTTATAAAATGGGTGAGGTTGAAATTAATGCACTTTCAAATACTTCTTTTAAAATAAATAAAGGCGAATTGGTTTGTATTTTAGGACCTTCTGGTGCTGGAAAAACTACATGTTTAAATATTTTAGGTGGTATGGATAATTTAACTAGTGGTGAAGTTTTTGTTGATGGAAAATGTGTTAATAAACTTAGTGGTAAAGAATTAATTAAATATCGTAGAAATGACATTGGTTTTGTTTTTCAATTTTATAATTTAATTCAAAATTTAACAGTTATTGAAAATGTAGAATTAGCTACTCAATTATGTAAAAATTCATTAAAACCAAATGAGATTTTAAATAAAGTGGGTCTTATTAATAGAAAAAATAACTTTCCAGCACAACTTAGTGGTGGAGAACAACAAAGAGTTGCAATTGCTAGGGCTATTTGTAAAAATCCTAAATTATTGTTGTGTGATGAACCTACTGGTGCGCTTGATTATATAACTGGTAAACAAATTCTTAAATTGCTTCAGGATACATGTAGATTGGAACATATGACGGTAATAATTATCACTCATAATTCTGCTATTTGCCCAATGGCTGATAAAGTTATTAAATTTAAAAATGGCACTGTTAGTGATGTTATAATTAATAAAAAACCTATGGATATAAAGGATATTGAGTGGTAATATGAAAACTATGTTATTTAAACATATCTTTATGAAAATAAAGCAAAACTTTAAAAGGTTTTTATCTTTATTATTTATGGCTCTTCTTGGTATTGGTTTTTATGCTGGGATTGAAGCTTGTAGTCCTGATATGCTTAAAACATTAGATAAATTTTATGATGATAATGATGTTTATGATATTATGATTTTATCTAATTTAGGACTTAATAATAAAGATGTTGACAGTTTATCTGAAATTGATGGTATTGATAAAGTTGTAGGTTCATATGAAAAAGATACATATTTAAAACTTAATAATGAACAATTTGTAATTAAAGTACTAGGGTTAAGTGATAATATTAATAAAGTTTATTTAGAGGATGGAAGGTTACCTCAAAATAATGAAGAAATTGTTGTTGAAAAAAAGATGGTTCTTGATAATAATTTAAGTATTGGTGATTATATTAATATTTTGGGTGGAGATAAAAAAATAGTGGGTACTGTTATAAGTCCTTTGTATTTTTCTACTGAAAGACCTAGTACCAATTTAGGTAGTGGTAAAGTTAATTATTATGCTTATACCTTGAGTGATTTATTAAAAAATGATTATTATAGTGTTGTGTATGTAACAATTAATGATACTGCAGATATGCTTACAAATAGTAAAGAATATAAGAAATCTATTAATGATTTTGTAAAAAAAATTAATGTTGTTAAAAAAAATAGAGAAGAAGAAAAATATGATGAATTATATAATAAATTAATTTCTGATAGTAAATTATATGGTGTTGATATTAACGAAGATGAATTAGTTAAACCACATTGGTATGTTTATGATAGACTTGATAATAATTCTTATAAAGAATTAATAAATGCTAGTGATAATATTAAGAATCTAGGTAATGTTTTTCCTTTAATATTTTTTGGTATCGCAATATTAGTTAGTCTTATTTCTATGATGAGGATGATTGAAGAAGATAGAACTGAAAATGGAACTTTGAAGTCGCTTGGCTATAATAATTTTTATATTATTTTAAAATATGTTATTTATTCTTTATTAGCTACTATTGTTGGAGGAATTCTAGGAGTTTTTATAGGTTCATATTTGATTCCATATGTTATTTGGAATATATATAAAAAGATATTTTATATACCTATATTTTTATATTCTATTAATGGTGTATATAATATGCTTGGTTTTTGGATTTGTATATTATGTATTAGTGGTACTGCCATTATCATTTGCATTTATAATTTAAAAGATGTGCCTGCTAATTTAATGCGTCCAAAAGTACCTAAATCTGGTAAGAAAATTTTATTAGAAAAAATACCTTTTATTTGGAGAAAACTTAAATTTTCTGATAAAATTACTGTTAGAAATATTTTTAGATATAAATCTAGAGTATTAACTACTATATTTGGTATTGCTGGTTGTACTGCTTTAATTTTAGCTGGTTTTGGATTAAAAGATTCTATTAAAAATATAAGTGATTATCAATTTAATAATATATTTAAATATGATAAAATGATGGTTATAAATGAAAATAATGAGCACACTAGTTTAGTAAATAAAATTAAGAATGAAGAAATTGTTAAGAATGTTGTTTTAGTTAATTATCAAAGTATTAATGTTTTAAAAGGTGATAATAAACAAGATATATTTTTGATAGTACCAGATGAATTTAATAAATTAAATGATGTTATTTCTTTAATGGATTATAAAGATGAAAATAAAATATATAGTGAATTAATAGATGATACTTGTGCTATTAGTGAAAAAACAGCTAATATTTTAAATATAAATATTGGAGATTATATTAATATACTAGATAATGATAATAACACTTATAAAATAAAGGTTTCTTATATAGTTAAAAATTATATTAATCAGTATATGTATATATCTAAAAATACTTATAATAATTTGTTTGGTAATTATAAAGTTAATTCATTATTAATAGATTTAAATAAATATAATATTAAAGAAAGTAATGATTTTGATAGTAAATATATTTCTAGTAAAGATGCTATTTCTATTGTTAATAATCTTGATGTAAAGGATGTTTTAAATGATATGTTATCATCGATTGATTCTATTGTGGCTATTTTAATTATTGCTGCAGCAATGCTAGCTTTTGTTGTTTTATATAATTTATCTAATATAAATATAAGTGAAAGAAAAAGAGAAATTGCAACATTAAAAGTATTAGGTTTTTATGTAAGTGAAGTTGATAAATATATAAATAGAGAAACTATTATATTAACTATATTAGGAATTATTTTTGGTTTAAGTTTTGGTTCTTATTTATGTCATTATATTATTTCTACATGTGAACCTGATTATTTATTGTTTGATAGACATGTATTTTTATTAAGTTATGTTTTTTCTGCTTTAATTACAATTATATTTACTATTATTGTAATAATTGTTACTCATTTTAATTTAAAGAGTATTAATATGGTGGAATCTTTAAAGAATGTGGAATAGTTATGCAGTTTATATGAAAAAAATATTTAAATTTATAGTTTTTGGGATTGTGGGTTTAATTGTATTATTTGTTTTGGAAGAATGTATTAGATTATATATTAATGAATATGATTTGCCTTTTATTGTTGTTGATAAAAGTAAATGTAGTAAGAATGATTTTTTGTGTTGTGATGATAATAATTTGTATGTTGATAACTATTATAGTTTAGGTTTTACTTTAAAAAAACATATAATTTAAATAATATATCCAGTGATGATAATATTGTTTTAAATGTTGTTAAAAACGAGTTTTTGTTGTTTAATGTGTTTAAAATTTGGTAATATGTTAATAAGGAGTATAATATGGATCAAGAAAAATTTGGAAAGTTAATTAAAGAAATAAGAAAGACAAATAATTTAACTCAAAAACAATTAGCTGATAAATACAATGTTACTTATCAAGCCGTTAGTAAGTGGGAAAATGGGGTAAATATGCAGATATTTCATTAATTAGACAAATTAGTAAAGATTTTAATATAAGTTTAGATGAATTGTTTGATAGATTTAAAATAAAGATTCCAAGTGAATTTAAAATAATGAGTGATGAAATTGTTATTATTAAATATCCAAATGGAAATGCACCCTCACTTGTTTACACAAATGACAAAACAACAATTAATGTAGCACTAGTTATGAATGATGTTACAATGAAAAATAGTCAGATAGAAGAATATGTCAAAACAATGGAATCAACTTATAAAAATTATTCAAAAGATGTAAAATTAAATTTTGGGGAAAGAAATAATCATAAAATTGGTGAAATGAAATTTACAACACAAGGATCAGATACAGAAATCTATAATTATATTATTGCATTTTCTGTTAATGATAAATTAAGATTAGTTAATTTTAATTGTACTAATGAACAAATGAGTGAATGGCAAGAAGTTAGTAAATTTATTATGGACTCAATAGTGTTTGAGTAATATAGGAGGAGAAATGAAAAAGAAAAAGAAATTATTTGTGATTTTACTTTGTGGAGTTATGATTTTAGGACTTGCAGGGTGTAGCAATCCAGTTAGTGATTCTAAAAAAGAATTAGAAGATGCTAAAAATGATTTAGAAGAAACTTATAAAAAATATGGATGGGTTGAGAAAGAAACTGTAAATACTATTCTTGCTAAATTTAATACTGAAATAATGGATGGTGGATTAAATACACCTGCTAGTGATGATTATATGGTTGTGGATAATGGTAAATATTGGTTTGCACTAACTGATGATGTTGCATTCTACCTAAAACCAGTTGAATCATCTGGAAATAAAGAAAAAGATATTCTTTATATGAGTGCTATTTATATGGATAATGATAAGTATGATGAAATTACTGCTATAAAGTATACAAAACTTTTGATTAAAGCCAACAATGAAGAAATTACTGATTCTGAAATTGATGAATTGTTAAAAGAAGCCAAAGAAAAATCTTTTGCTAAAGAAATAGCTAATAATGGTAAAGGTATTTCAGTAGGAATCTCAAATGCCAATGACCATTATGAATATCAAGTTATTAGATTATATAAATAATCATAAATTACAATTTATAATTGAGATTAGTTTGAAATATAACTAGTCTTTTTATTTTAAAAGAAGAATCTATTTGATGTCTAGGTTAGATAAGAATTTTCATCCATGGTGGACAAAACTGTTTAACATAATGTAATAAGTTAATATAAAGAATTAATATAACAATAATATAAAAAATAATTTAAATTAGTATAAATACTTTTAAATCAAGTATTAAGTTGGTACTTTACTTGTTTTAAAAATATTTTTATATAGCTGTGTTTTCATCTGGACTTCTTATATTTGATAAATTAATAGTGATTATTCCGAGTTTTAATTTGTTACTTTTAAAGTTTCTATTTTACTTCCAACTGTTGGATATGTACTAGAAAATGTTGGATGAATCTTGGATGTTTTAATTTAGTAATAAAATTTACCAAAATGATGGTATAATTATATATAGGAGTGTCAGATAAATAGTAATTTGTTGAAACAGAGGTACCATTATGAATGAAAAAATAAAAAAATGACATGATAAAATTGTAAAACTGGTTTTCTGACCAACAAGGATTTGGAAAAACAGTAAAGGTTTAATATACAAATTCTTTTGAAGATGAAGATAACATAAAATGTATATTTTTTAAATATAAGAAAATATAAACAAAAAATAAGAATTAAGATGCAAAATAAAGATTATATGATACAGAAAATGCATTCGAGATTCAGAAATGTAGGTAAAAAGGAGCAATATAATGTATTCTAAAAATGAAGAGGAAATATTTAAAATTTTAAATAGTAATATTGATGGATTAGATAGTAAAGAAACTGAGAAAAGATTAAAAGATTATGGACAAAATATTATTCTAAATAAAAAGAAAAAGGTTTGGATTTTAAGATTATTAAAACAATTTAACGATACCATGATCATCATATTATTAGTAGTTGCACTACTTTTATATTTTTATGGATATTTTTATTCTCACGAGTATACTGATACTATTGTCATACTTTTTGTAGTTTTTATAAATGCTATTGTTGGATTTATACAAGAAGAAAAAGCTGCTTTAGTATTAAGAGATTTAAAAAAATATGAAACCAGCACTTGTAAAGTTAAAAGAGATGATAAAATAATAGTAATAAACACTAAAGAATTAGTTCCAGGAGATATAATATATTTAGAATCCGGAGAAACTGTTCCTGCTGATATTAGAATACTTTCATGTGAAAGTTTAAAAGTAGATGAATCAGCGCTAACTGGAGAAAGTGTTCCAGTTCAAAAAGGTTCAGATGTTTTAAAAAATAACTTAATTCTTCAAGAACAAAAAAATATGTTATTTTTAGGAACAAGCATTACTAATGGAAAAAGTACTGGTATAGTTGTAAGTACAGGAAAAAATACTGAGATAGGTAAAATTGCATTATCACTAAATGAAATTGATAGAATAGAAACACCATTACAATTAAAAATAAAAGAACTTTCTAAAAAAATTACATTTATAGTATTTATTATTTTAATTTTTATATTTATTTTAGCTTTAATTAATAAATACACAATACTTGAAATTATAATGCTATGCTCATCACTCGCAGTGGCTGCTATTCCAGAGGGATTGCCAACTGTAATTACTATAACATTATCCGTTGGAATATCTAATTTAGCAAAGAAGAAAACAGTAGTAAAACAAATGCAAGCTGTAGAAACACTTGGAGCAATAGATATTATTTGTTCTGATAAGACAGGTACTATAACGCAAAATAAAATGACTGTTAAAGAAGAATATGTAATAGATGAGAAGATGCTTAATTATATATGTGCTCTTTGTAATGATGGCCTTATTTATGAAGATAAATATGTAGGTGATCCTACAGAAACTTGTTTATATGAATATCTATATAATAAAAAAATCGATTCTCTTAAATTGAGAAAAAAGTGCGAGAGAATATTAGATATACCTTTTGATAGTGATAGAAAGATGTTTACTACTTTAAATAAAATTGATAATGATGTATATATATTATGCAAAGGTAGTATGGATTCTTTAATTGAAAAAGTAAATCTATCTAAGATTGAAAAACAACAAATTTTAGATAAAGTTAAGAATTTTTCTAAAAATGCTTTAAGAATTTTAGGGTTTGCTTATAAAAAGTTAGATTATATACCAAAAGATATTAAAGAATTAGAAAAAGAGGAAAATGATTTATCTTTTGCTGGTATTTTAGGAATAATAGATCCACCAAGAGAAAGTGTTAAAAAAAGTGTCATTTTATGCAAAAATGCTGGTATTAGACCAATAATGATTACAGGAGATTCTATAGATACTGCAACTGCTATTGCAAAAAATGTTGGAATTATAGATAATGATAATGAAGCAATACTTGGGAGTGAACTTGATAAATATAATGATGAAGAACTAAAAAATATCGTTAAAAGGTATTCTGTGTATGCAAGAGTAAATCCAGTTCATAAAGAAAGAATTGTTTTTGCGCTTCAAAATAGCGGAAAAATTGTAGCAATGACCGGAGATGGAGTAAATGATGCTCCAGCTATTAAAGATGCTCATGTTGGTATTGGAATGGGTATTACTGGTACTGATGTTACAAAGTCTGCATCAGATATAGTCTTGATGGACGATTCTTTTTCAACAATAGTTGTAGCAGTTGAAGAAGGAAGAAGAATATATAATAACATTAGAAATAATATTGTATTTTCATTATCAAGTAATTTTGCTGAAATATTTACTATTATTATAGGACTACTTACTAAAACAACAATTTTATTACCAATTTATATTTTATTTATTGATTTGGTAACTGATTCTATTCCTAGTATATGTTTATCTTTTGAAAAGAGTGAAGATAGCATAATGAATAAAAAGCCAAGAGGCATTAATAAACCATTATTTACACCATTTATAAAATCATGTATCGCATCTTCAGCTATCATTGAAACTATATTTGTAGTTCTCACTTACTTTATTAGTTTAAAAATGTATGGGCAAGAAACAGCTATGTCTTTAGCACTTCTTTCAATGGTAGTACAGGAGATAGTTTATTCTATATCTTGTAGAAACTTGAAAGAGTCAGTTGTTAAACAGGGATTATTTTCTAATAAAGCAATGAACTACGGATTACTATTGATACTTTTAATTGAACTCATAGTGTTTGTTACACCTATTGGTAAATTAATAAGTATAACATCAATAGATATTAGTTTGATATTAATAGTATTCTTAATAAACTTTATGGCAATATTTATTTACGAATTAATTAAGCCATTTTTAGTAAAATGGTTTAAAGATTAGAATATATAAAATTGTAAGTTTGCATTTGAAGTTATAATTACTACTTATCTTTATAAATAGTAATTTATTAGTTTATTATGTATTAGGAGATGTAGAAAAATTGGAGTTTTTTCCAAAGGTGGACACCATGGCAAAAAAAGTAGAAAAAATATTTAATGAGATGCTGTAAGATAGATATGAATTAATAACAATGTCTAAAAATAATATAGAGAAAGATAAATAGTAATTTGTTGAAATGGAGGATTGAATATGAAAAAAATATGTATTAGCATAGGAATTGTTTTGATAGGACTTATTGCAATGGGAATTATAACAAACTATATAGATAGTGGTAGAGTAACAACAGGGCATGAGCCAAGGTATTGTATCAAAATAGTTAATAATGATGGCAGTAAAGTGACATATTGGGGATTAGGTTATAAAGTTATTAGATATGTTGGAGTATCGCCAAATGAACCTTATGAAAATAATATTGGCGTTAAAATGGGTAGTTGGTTTATGAGATACGAATTAGAACAAAAACTTAACGCAAAAGAAATCAATAATTATATTATTAATTATTTAGAAGATAATAATGATATATCTAATTTTGTATTCAATTATGTTGATGATATAACTAATAAAGTAATAGTTGGTTTAATAAATAATAGTAAAGAAGAACAAGAAAAGTTTATTAAGAAAGTATTTATTGATGATGAAGCAAAAATATTAGATGCTATAAATAATCAAGAAATAATAAAATTTGTCGAATCTAAAGATGTTTTTGAAGGAAAAATCATTGTTGCAGAAGAAAACTATATAACTGTTGAAGTATTAAGAGATAGTAAATCATTTAAAGTGAAGGATAAGGTAACAATGAAAATATCAAGGACAACAAATTGTACAAAAGATTATTATGCAGTAAATAATAAAGTAAGAGTTACATTTAGTGGTTTAATTGAGTATTCAAATCCACCACAAATCAATGCAGTAAATATAGAACTTATATCGTAATGCAAATTACAATTTGAAAGTGAGATTGGTTTGAAATATAACTAGTCTTTTTATTTTAAAAGAAAGAATAAAAACAAATGTCACGGGGGGATGATTTTGTGCATTAGGGTGTGATGAAAATGTCCATCTAGGGGTGATGATTTTGTCACACATAATATAATATAAAGAATTAATATAATAAGAATATAAATAATAATTTAAATTAATATAAATATTTATATTAAAAAACAAGTATTAAGTTGGTACTTTACTTGTTTTAAAAATATTTTTATAGCTGTGTTCCATTTGTACTTTTTATATTTGATAAATTAATAGTAATTATTTCGAGTTTTAATTTGTTACTTTTAAATTTATCATTATCTTTTATAGGTATTATTCTTATTAAATCTCTCCAAGTTTTACCTAAAATATTTTCTTTATTGTAGATGTTTGTTAATTTTTTGTGGCTTTTACTTTCTAAAACTTTAAATGCTATTTTGCTTTTAAAGGTATTTACATAAACATCATCACATTCATCAAACATTAAATATTTATTATTCTTAATAACGATGATATGTGGCATAACATAAGCAACATTTGTACCTGTTATATTTTTAATTTAACCATTATTTATAATTGAAGTAGTATTTGTAAATCTACCAATCATTTCAATTTTTCTTTTTAATTTATCACTTATTTTTAATTCTTTTGTTTCTATATTTAACATATAATCAACTCCTTTACATAACAAAAAAACTAATCCATTTCTAGATTAGTTATATATCAAAACTCGAAAAGTTCGAGCAGATTTCACTATGGAGCCCTTTTGCTGGAAGTACAACAACCACTAGGCATAAATTTATAGGTAGTAATAAACTACTAACTAATAGAATTATAGCACAACATTTACATTTTGAAAAAAAAACTGTATAATTTTACATTGAAATTATGATTTTTTGTAAAAGTATGCTATAATTATAATTGAAATGGAGGTTATTTATAATGTTTGAAGAAGTGAGAAAAAATACTGCAAAAGAATTAGGATTACCTGAAGACACTGCTTGGGAAGAAATAGAACAAGTAAGACTTAATCGTGATGATTTGAGACTTAGTTATGCTAATAAGTTAGGTTTATCTAAAAATCCAACTTGGACTGAAATTGATTTAGCAGTTAACGCTGAACTTATAAGAAGAGAGCGTATTAAGGCATTAAATTTACCAAAAGACTATACTTTAGAACAGGTAAATCAAGTTGAATCAAAAATGATAAAAGCAAAGATGATAACAGAATTGGGTTTGCCAGAAGATGCTACATGGGAACAAATTGACCAAGCTAATTACGAAGCTTCTATGATAGAAATTGAAAATCGAAATAGTGGAATGCATAGATAAAAGGCGTGGCACGTTTTCGTTTGAGATAGCAAATGAAAATGGCAATATACTTTTATAACTTATTTTCATTGCAAGTTTTTGAAAATAAAAACATAATTTTTTGCTTGGCTTTATGCCTTGCTAAAATTATGTTTAAAAGGGTTTCAAAAGGGATTTCTCTTTTGCACACCGTTATTGGCTTTGCCAATAGCGTAGTGTGTTACTAAAATGGAATTTTAGTTTTATTGAACGAGCTATAGCTCGTTTTTTAAATGTCAAAATCTTTATCATCATATTCATAATTTTTTGTATATAAATAATCATTTATCTCTTCTTCTTTTGATGTGTTATCTGCTATATCGTGTAAATCAAAATTATCATATAAATCTTGTTTGTGATATTCTTTTATTTCTGATATTACTTTGTCTTTATCTTTTTCAGTTCCTATTTTAAGTAGTCTATGGAAGAACTTTTTTAAGGTTTGTAAAATATTGCGTAGTAAGTTATGTAATCGATTATTTTCTTCTTGTAATTTTTCATTTTGATATTCTAGTTTTCTAACTTCAACTTGAATATTTCTTTTTTCATTTTCTAAATCTTTATAACTTTTAGTATAATCAGTAAGTTCTTTAAATAATGCTTGATTATTTGGCATATCTTTTATAACTCTTTTTGATGTATTATAAAATTATTTAATGTATCATAAGTATCTTTATCAATCTTAATTTCTTTACCTGTAATTGTTGGTTTAGAAGTTTTTAATTTTTCTTCTAGTTCTTCAAAATCTCTAGACATTAAATAATTTTGCTTTTCTAATCTATTATCTAGTTTTTTAGTAATTTTTTTAAATTCTTTTATAGAAATATGTCCGTTATCACTGCTTTTAATGCCTCTTTCTAGGTTAAAACCATTATCTATTAGTCTTTGATAGTATTTATCTTGAAGAGTGCTTAAATGAGCTTTATCTTTGATATATTGCTTTTTAGAAATAGTATATTTTTCAGTATTTGTTCTTTTATCATATTTTCTAATTAAAGGAACTACTACATTTCAACCTTTCTTTTTAATCCTTCACTTATTACAAGTTCTTTAGTTTCTGTTGTCATGACTCATCACTTATCCTTTCTTAAATAACAAAAAAACTAATCCATTTCTAGATTAGTTATTTATCAAAACTCGAAAAGTTCGAGCAGATTTCACTATGGAGCAGGTGATGAGAATCGAACTCACGTCAGGAGCTTGGAAGGCTCTTATTCTACCATTAAACTACACCTGCATTTTGCGATTACTTATTCAGTATAGCAAATTTTTTTTAATAATTCAAGCTTTCCAAGATAAAAAGTATAAAAAAATGCGTATTTTTAATAAGAAAACACTCTTTTAAGGGTGTTTTCTTATTAAAGTAGCTAATTTTGTTTGTTCAATTCCTCTTTGATATTTACTTTGTTTAGTTAATTCTAAATTAAATCTTTTTTGAACTAATTTATCTATTTCAATTAAAATGTTTGGACTTGAACCTTCTTTTAATTCAATTTCTAGCATACGTTCTAGAGTTTTATTATCATAAATAATAGTGTCAAAAGCTATCACTACATAATTGTTATCTTTAGTTAAGGTTATTTCTTGTCTGTGATTATTTATTTTTAAAACTGGAAAAGGGCAAATACTTTTTATGTCATATTTCAAATCGTTAAATCTATTCATTAATTCAGTAAATGAATTTTCTGTTAATATTTTTTCAATTTCTAGACGTTTAGTATAAACATCGTTATTGTCCATTGGATATTTAAATGTTCCTTTGATTTTACCTTTGTTTGTTTTTCTAATTCTAAAAGATCCACCATTTTTTAATAAATCTTTGTTTGGGGTGTCAAAATAAGAATCTACATTAATTACAAATTTGATATTGGTAGCATTAAAGCCATTTAATCTTAAATATAAAATTAAATCGGATAAATCAAAATTGTCTTTTACTAAATATTTTAATTCCATTTCTGCTGGTTCATTCATTTTGTAGTTACTCCTTCTTTTAATAATAATTGTTCTATTTCTTTCCAACTGTCAGCTCTTTTTATTCCTTGTTTTTTCAATTTTTTTTCACTAATTTTTTTGTTATGAAATGCTGTAAATAATATTTTGGTTTTAGCACCATCTAAATTATCTAATCTATCATCGATTTTGATATCGCAATTTAATACAGATTTATTTCCTAAAAAAATAAAGTTATGAGGGTTTATAAATGGCAATGTTTTTCTTAAAAAATCATATTTTTGAGGTAGTAAAAAAGATGTTTCATCTAATATTTCAGGTATAATGTAAGAGGTGCCAATAAATATTTCATATTCTTTACTTAGTTTTTCTAAAACTTCATATACATCTTCTATTAAATAGCAATAATCGTACATGTTATAATTTTGAAACCATTTAAAAAATTCTTTTTTGTCTGGTATAATGTTTTGCATATAAAATTCATCAAAATCATTTTCGGTATAATTAGTATTTAAATATTTGTTGATAAGGTGTAAGAATCCTCCAGTTGTAATACAATCATCCATATCAACCATTATTCGTTTTTTCATTCATTCCTCCATGTAAAATACATATTTTATTTTAACATAAAATATGTACTTTGTCTTTAAAAATTAAACATTATCCATTCAGGTTTAAATATAAGAAGAACTCCCATTAAAATCATTATTATTCCTCCGATTAGATGAACATATTTGTTGTATTTTGTGCTTATACCTTTGGCTTCTAATGCTTTTATTGATAAAAATAATACCACAATATCATCTATTAAGTAAAATAGAATATAGATTAATAAATAGGTTATTTTAAGAAATCCATAGATGTTATTTATAGATAATATTTCTAAAAATATTGTAGGAAATCCAAGGGAGCAAGCCATTTCAATTAAATTAACTGATGTTGCTAATATAATGGTTCCTCCGAACATTAATAAAGTATTTTTATTATTTAAGATATTGTTAATTTTAGTGATTATTGTTTTTCTTTTTTCTTTTTTTACAACATGACATCCAGTTTCTTTTCTAGTTTTTATATAAGTATAAAGGTTATATATTCCTAGTACGATAGCTAAAACAGCAATTATGTTTCTTATATAAGCAATGGTAGTTAAATCTAATATGAAACCTATTCCTAGCATAGATAGAAAATAGATTATACCAGAGGTTATAATGAATGTTAAACAAACTATCAACATCTTTTTCTTATCTTTAATAGATATACACATATTTATTAAAAGTAGTAAAATCCACATAGCACATGGATTAAATCCATCTATAAAACCTAATATTATTGCAATTAAAATAATGCTGGCATTTTTGGCTTCAATTTTACCTAATATAGGTATGGTATAAGAATTATTTGTGTCTGTGTTTTCATTTAAGTATGAGTCTATGGCGTTTTCTATTCTTTCATTAAATGATTCATCATATCCTAAAAAAGTTTTAGCCCCAATGATAGTAAAGGGAACTCCTTGACTGTTTTCTTTTAGTTCTTTTTTTAGACTTTTCATTATTTCATTGTTAGTTTTATTTTCTGTAACTTCATAGGTATAAATATTTATTTTATCTTGATATTTTTCTTTTAAAATTTCAAAATATTTTTCTTCTTTTTGACAATGTGGACATATTTTACTGTAAAATAAATATATATTTACTTTGTCATCATTTTTGATATCATAATATTTTCCAACATAATCATTATAATCATTTGATAAAGCTAGGGTAGAAGTAGGAATAGTTAATAATAAAAATAAAATTAATTTGATTATTCTTTTCATAAAATACTCCTTAAAATATCAAGAATTTCCTTCTTTGTTTTTTCTCCCTCAATTCTAGTTATCTCTTTATTATCTTTTTCAATTATAACTACGGGTACAATATCTTTTATATTGTATTTTTCTATTTCTTTTTCATCCAAGTCATAATCATAGTCTATATATTCATGATTTGGAAATTCTTTTTCAATTTCTTTCCAGATACCTTTTGATATTAAACAACCTGGACACCACATAGCATTTATTCTAATTATTTTCATTTATTACCTCCGTAAGTTCTTTTAGAAAAATGTCAATTTCTTCTTTAGTTGTTAAATGTGATAAACTAACTCGAATAGAATTTTTAGCTAAATTTAAGTCTTTTGTAACTGCTAAAACTGATTTTGATGGTGCATTTTTGCTTGAACATGCAGTTTTAGTTGAAACATATATATTTTTATCACTTAATTTTTTTACAATAGCATCAGCATTATTTATACTGAAATTTATAATATTAGGTATTGAATTAGTTGGTGTATTAATATGTACATCTTTTATTACTTTTAATTTATTGATTAGTTCATTTTTTAAATTAGCTATGTATTTTATATTTACATCTAATTTTTTTGTTGCTTCTTGTAGGGCAATGCTTGTTGCTATAATATTTGCTGTATCTGGAGTTCCTCCGCGGTATATTGTTGTTGATTTCCCACCATGTATTAAAGGTGTAATTTTTATATCATTAAAATTAATGAGAACACCAGAACCATTTAAGCCGTAAAATTTGTGCGGTGCAAAAGTTAAAAAATCTATTCCTTCATAATTCATATTTATTTTGCCAATTGCTCCGGTTGCATCTGTGTGAAAGTAGGTGTTGGGATAATCCTTTAAAATTTCTGCAATTTCTTTGATAGGCCCAATTGTACCAAGTTCGGGATCTACGGTGGAAACACTTACCAATATTGTATCTTTTCTTAAAGCTTCTTTTAATGAATCAATGTCAATTTCTCCGTTTGATAATAATGGTATTACTGTAATTTCAAAGCCATTTGATGCTAAATAATTACATGGAGCAATAATTGATGAGTGTTCTATAGCTGATATAATTATATGCTTTCCTTCTTTTTTATATCTGTCGGCGATACCTTTAATTACTAAATTGTTTGATTCACTTGAACCACTTGTATAAATAATGTTTTCTTTTTTTGTATGAAAATAATCTGCGATTATTTGACTTGCTTCATCAATTTTCTTTTTTGCTTCATTACCATTTTTATGTAAACTATTTGGATTGCCAAAATAAGTTAAAGTAGCATCATTAAATACTTTAAGTACCTTGGGGTTTACTGGTGTATTAGCTGCATAATCTAAATAAATCATAAAAAATCCTCCGTTCATTATAAATTATAATTACGAGAGGATTATTTGTAAATCAACTTTAGGTTGATATTAATTATTGTGTTCTTTTTGCCAATTTTCTACTTCTTCAGCATCATCTAAATGAATTTTTGTATGACCAATTATTTGGTAATCTTCATGTCCTTTTCCTAATATAAGTAAAATATCTTCTGGATGTAACATTTCAATACCTTTTTTGATTGCTGTTTTTCTGTCAAGTTCAACCTCATAGTTTGTAGATTCAACACCTTTTAAAATGTCTTCCATGATTTTTGCTGGATCTTCAGTACGAGGATTATCACTTGTAAGAATGGTGTAGTCGCTTAATTTTGTAGCAATGCCTCCCATAATAGGACGTTTTATGGGATCTCTATCACCACCACAACCAACAATTGTTATAACTTTTCCTTTTTTTAGTTCATTGTAAGCAGTAATAACTTTTTCAACTGCATCTGGTGTGTGGGCATAATCAATAACCGCATAGCCACCATTTACCTTATGAGTTTCACATCTTCCTTTTGGTGCTTTAATTTCTTTTGTTTTGTCAATTATATCTTCAATTTTATATCCACATTCATGTAAAATAGCAAGTGAAGTCATGTAATTATAGACATTAAATTTACTAGTTAAATTTGTAGTTACATTGTAAGTTTGATTTTTATACGTAAACTCAATTTTCGTTTCAGCTGGATTTATATCGGCATTTAGAATATTGTAATCATTTTCATTATTGTTATATCCTAGTTTTATTCCAGCACCAAATTTGTTTACGAAGGCTTTACTAGCATTATCATCATTGTTTACAATTAACTTTCCAGATTCATTCATATAGTCAAATATTTTTAATTTAGCATTTAGATAATTTTCCATTGTTTTGTGATAATCTAAATGATCTTCGGTAAGGTTTGTAAATGCTGCGATATCTATATGTAATCCATATATTCTTTCAAAAGATAAAGCATGAGAACTTACTTCCATAACTACAGTTTTACAACCAATTTCCAGTGCATGCAACAATAATGAATAAATTGTTAATGTATCTGGTGTTGTATTTTCTGTTTCTATTTCATCATTTGGTGCCTTAAATCCAATTGTTCCAATGTAAGCAGATTTTTCATTAAACAAATTTAATAGTTGATATGTTAAGTAAGCTGTGGTAGTTTTTCCGTTTGTACCAGTTAAACCAATTATTTTTAATTTGTTAATTTCATCAGCATATTCATTTTTTAATTGTTCTTTTAAATATTCTTCGGTATTAGGTACAATTTCTAAAGGAATATTGCAATTTACTTCACGTTCTGCGATTACTTTAGAAGCTCCATTTTTTATAGCATCTTGTATGTAGTCATGTCCATCAACAGTATGTCCTTTTATAGCTACAAAAATTTGCCCTGGTTTTATTTTCCTTGAGTCAGTTTGATATTTCAAAATAATCATCTCCTTGTTATAAGTCTATTATAGCATATTTTATAATTTTCCAAAAGTGGTTATAAAAAATGATATTATTATAATAATATTTATTTGAATTACTAGAATTGATATTGTTTGTGATGATTTTTTGTTAGAAACTGCTATAATATTTTATGGAGAATAAAATAAAAAAAGATGCAATAACAAAATATTATGAAAATGTTGAAATGGATTTTTTGTTTAATACTTGTTTTACATATCAAGATTATTATGTAATATCTGATGCTTATTCGTTTATCATTTTAAATGAATCAAATGGCTTGAAAATAAAGACGAGTGATATAGTAAATAAAAACATGGAATTATTTAATGAATATTAAAAGAGAATATATAGTGTCAGATGTTGATAATCAAGATATAGATGACAATTATGGAATAAATAATGAATTATTATCACTTATTATAAATGTGATAAATCCAGATGGATTTTATATAATGGAGTATGATAGCAAAAAAATGCCTATTTTAAAAGCTATTAATACAAAAACAGGTGAGTTTACCAGCTTGAAAAAAATTAGATGCAAATACTCAAAAAACATTGGATTATAAGATTATAACAATTAATAAAGATGGTAATTATCCAATAATAACTTATTTAGTTAAAATTGATTATAAATGTCTTAATACTGCTACAGTAGATTTTGAATTTTTTGATGAAGATGGAGATTTAATAGATGGTGATAGATGTTTTATTGCTAATGTACCTTTAGGGGATTCAATTCAAATCAGTAAATTATTTAATTGCGATTGTGATTTGGAATTTTCAAAATATATTATAAGAATAAAATCAGATTCATTTAAATCTAGTTCATATAGTAATGTTGATATAGGATATGATTTAATTTCTTTATATATAAAGATGAAAAGTTAATTGCTGGTGATAAGAGTATCATTTCTAATATTCCTTTGGGTGAATCAATACAGTCAACTAAACTTTTTAATTGTGATAGTGGCCTAGATTGTGATAGTATTTATATAAAAATTATACCTCATTAAATATTGAGATAGATCAACTTGTTAATAAAAATGTATTTTGTAAAATATAAAATTACTAATAATAAATATATTGATGAGACTTTATAATTTTTTAAAAAAAAGTAAGTAATTTTGTTAATTATGTGTAAATATAATTGTTAATTTGTTATATTTGAATGTTTATTTTAATTTTCTTGATAAATTTGTGGCTTGTTGATATAATTATAGTGGATGTGATTTATATGAAAAAGATTATATTAACAGGTGATAGACCAACAGGAAGACTTCATATAGGTCATTATGTTGGTTCACTTAAAAATAGAGTAGCTTTGCAAAATAGTGGTAATTTTGATGAAGTTTATATTATGATTGCTGATGCACAAGCATTAACTGATAATTTTGATAATCCCAAAAAAGTTAGAGATAATGTTATTGAAGTGGCTTTGGATTATTTATCTGTGGGAATTGATCCCAGCAAAACAAATATGTTTATTCAATCAGAAGTAAGTGAACTAACAGAATTAACATTCTATTATATGAATTTAGTAACATTAAGTAGACTTCAAAGAAATCCTACGGTTAAAAACGAAATAAAGTTGCGTGGTTTTGAAACTAGTATACCAGTTGGATTTTTAAATTATCCAATAAGTCAAACTGCTGATATTACTGCATTTGAAGCTACATGTGTTCCAGTCGGTGAAGACCAAATGCCAATGATAGAACAAGCTAGAGAAATTGTTAAATCTTTTAATAATGTTTATGGAGAAACTTTGGTAATGCCTGAAATATATTTGCCAGAAAATGAGAATGAAAGAAGACTTCCTGGTACAGATGGAAAAGCTAAAATGAGTAAATCATTAGGAAATACGATATATTTAGCTGATACACCTGAAGAAATAAAAAGAAAAGTAATGAGTATGTATACGGATCCAAATCACATTAGAGTGGAAGATCCAGGGAATGTTGAGGGAAATGTTGTATTTACATATTTAGATGTATTTGCAACCGATGAACATTTTAGAAAATATTTACCTGAATATAAAAATTTGGAAGAATTAAAGAAAAAATATCAAGCAGGTGGACTTGGTGATGTAGTAATTAAAAAATTTTTAAATAATATTTTACAAGAAATATTAGAACCAATTAGAGAAAAAAGAAAATATTATGAAGAACATATAGAAGAAGTAGTAAAAGTATTAGAAAATGGTACTATTAAAGCAAGAGAAAAAGCAAATAGAACTTTAAAAAAGGTAAAGAACGCAATGAAAATAGATTATTTTACAAGTGATGAATTTTTAAATGAAGTTGTTGAAAAATATAAATAAAAATGATAATATAAAATAAATGAAGAAGGGTTGTTATGGCTATATTAGATACGTGTTTTATTCCTGATTTAACTAAAGCAAAAACTAAAGACCAAGCGGTTTTTAGAGGCACTAATTATAGAATTAGTGTTTTAAGTGAGCGTTTAATTAGAATGGAATTTAGTGCTGATGGTCATTTTTCTGATAATTTAACAACTTTGGTAAAAAATAGAAGTTTTAGAGTACCAACATTTAAAATTCAACAAGATGAAAAGTATTTAGTAATAGCAACAAATTATTTTACATTTCAATATTTAAAAAATAAACCTTTTATAGGGCCAAAATTATCTCCGGATAATAATTTGCGAGTAACATTAAATAATACAGATAAAGTGTGGTATTATGGACAACCAGAAGCAAGAAATTTTAAAGGTGGGGCTGTTAGTTTAGATAATTTTAAAGGAAAAGCTAATCTTGATAAAGGACTTTATTCAACTGATGGTTTTGTGTTGATTGATGACTCAAATAATTTGGAAATAGATGCCAATGGGTTTTTGATAAAACCAGAAGCTAATAAAGTAGATTTATATTTATTTATGTATAAAAGAGATTTTGGTTTATGTTTAAAAGATTATTTTAATTTAACTGGATATCCTCCATTAATTCCTAGGTATGCTCTTGGAATATGGTGGAATAGAGAAAGAATTTATAATTTTGATAATGTAAAAGCTTTGATAAAAACATTTAATAGAAATGGGATACCTTTATCCGTTTTGCTATTTAGTGAATTTTGGCATATTAAAGATAAAAAAGATTACAATTTATATAGAACTGGTTTTTCTTTTAATAGAGATTTGTTTCCTAATCCTGCTGAAATGATTAATTATTTACATCAAGAAAATGTTAAGATAGGTGTAAATATTGATCCAAGTGAGGGAATTAGAAAAGAAGAAGAAAGATATTTAAATTTTGCAAATGATTTAAATATTGTTGATGGAATAACTATACCATATAATGTTTTAGATAGAAATTTTATGTCTGCTTTTGTAAGACACGTAATAGATAATTTAATTACAATGGGAGTAGATGTGTTTTGGCTTGATTATAAAAAGGATATTTTAGGTATAGATGCTTTATCTTATTATTTTAATCAAGATTTTATAAAATATAAAAATAATAGACCTTTAGTTTTAACTAGAAGTTCTTTGGTTGCTCCGCATAGAGCTGGTATCCTTTATTCTGGAGAAACCTATGTTTCTTGGGAGACTTTAAGATATTTGCCATTTTATAATAGTTTGGCAGCTAATAAAGGTGTTACTTGGTGGAGCCATGATGTAGGGGGATATAAAGGTGGAATTGAAGATTCTGAACTTTATTTAAGATATATACAATTTTCATGTTTTAGTCCAATATTTAGATTTAGCGCTGAACGTGGGGTTTATTATAAAAGAGAACCTTGGGCTTGGGATATTAAAACTTATACCATTGCTCGTGAATATTGTTTATTAAGACAAAGACTAGTTCCTTATTTATATACTGAAGCTTGTAATTATAGTAAACTTGGAAGGCCAGTGATTCAACCGATTTATTATACTTATCCAGAAATTTATGATGAACCAAATTATCGAGATGAATATTATTTTGGAAAAGAATTATTCGTGGCACCGATTACAAAGGCAATGGATGAGACTATGAATAGATCTATTGAAAGAATATATTTACCTAAAGGAGTTTGGTATGATTTTAAAACTGGTAAAAAGTTTTTAGGGGATAAAAGATATGTTGCCTTTTATAAGGAAGATGAGTATCCAGTTTTTGCCAAAGCTGGAAGTATAATACCTTTAGCTAATTTAGATAAGAATTTAAATGATACAAATTCACCTGAAAGTATGGAAATAAATGTTTTTCCTGGTCAAAGTAATACATATAAATTATATGAAGATGATGGAATAACTAAATTATATGAAGATGGATATTTTATTGTAACATCTATTGATTATACTTATATGCAAAATAATTATACTTTATTAATACATCCGATTGATGGAAAAACGGAAGTAATACCTAGGTTTAGAAATTATAAAATTAGATTTAGAAATACTAAAGTTCCTGATAATGTTGAAGTATATGTTGATGGAGCAAAAATAACAGATTGGGAAGCATATGAAGATGATAATAATTTTGTGGTTGATGTTAAAAATGTAGATACTACAAAAAAATTAACTGTTAATTGCAAGGGAAGAGATATTGAAATTAATGCTGTTAGAATTATAAATGAAGATATCAATTCAATTATTACTGATTTACCAATTCCAACGAAGTTAAAAGAAAGAATAGCTAGTATTATATTTAGTGATATAGATATTAAACAAAAAAGAATTGAAATTAAGAAAATAAGAGGTTTAGATAAAAGATTTATTAGAATGTTTATAAAATTACTTGAATATATTGCAGAAATTTAATATAATACATGTATGCAGATGAAAAAAGAGTAGTAAATTATGTTGCTTTTTAAGAAAGTTAGTGGCTGATGAGAACTAATAAAGTTAATAATTGAACTTGCTTTAGGATGCGAATGGGGTAATTTCCGTATCAATTAAAGAGTAGAAATTAAGGTGGTACCACGGGGAAACTCGTCCTTTGGGTACGACCTTTTTATTTTGGAGGTTAAATGAGTCAATATGTTGAAACTGTGCTGTGGGGATTAATTGTTTATTTAGCTGTATTTTTAGTTAATTACCTCTGGATATTTAAAAGAGGTTATAATAATATAGTTAAACAAAAAAAGAAAAAGAAAAATAAAAAGTTAGAAGATTTTATTGGATTTTCTTATTTAGTACCTAAATTTAATTTAGATATTAATAAAATGAATTTAAATTATGTATTTTTTCTAGTAAGTTTAGTTAATGCGTTTATTATATCTTTTGTTTTTATTATTGTATATATAATTCCTTGGAATATAGGGTTTAGTATGTTATTAGGTTTTGTAATATTATTTGCATTAATATATGCGTTATATGAATTATTAGGAAGAAGTTTTGTAAAGAGAGGATGGAATAAAAATGAATCATAAAGAAATAGAAAAAAAATGGCAAAAATATTGGGAAGATAAAAAAACTTTTAAAGCAATAACAGGAAGTGATAAGAAACCATATTATATTTTAGTTGAGTTTCCTTATCCATCAGGATCAGGTTTACATGTAGGCCATGTAAGAAGTTATACTGCTCAAGATGCTTTATCTAGAATGAAAAGAATGCAAGGGTATAATGTACTCTTTCCAATGGGTTGGGATGCTTTTGGAGCTCCGGCGGAACAATATGCTATAAAAAATCATATACATCCAAAAGAAGCTGTTAAAGAAAATATTGTTAACTTTAAAAGACAAATGATGGATTTAGGTTTTTCATTTGATTGGGATAGAGAATTTAGTACTACAGATCCTGAATATTATAAATGGACTCAATGGCAATTCTTACAATTTTATAAACATGGAATGGCTTATAAAGATACGGTTCCAGTTAATTGGTGTCCATCATGTAAGAGTGTTTTATCAAATGAAGATGCAGCTGGTGGAGTATGTGAACGATGTGGTACTCAAGTTGTTCAAAAAGAAAAGAGTCAATGGATGCTTAAAATGAGTACGTATTCTGAAGATTTACTTGAAGGTCTTAAAGATACTAATTTTGCAGAAAAAGTAAAATTGGGACAAATTAATTGGATTGGTAAGTCTATAGGTGCAAATGTTGATTTTAAAATTAAAAACACTGATAAATCATTTACTGTATTTACTACGAGATGCGATACTTTATTTGGAGCTACCTATTGTGTTATGGCTCCGGAACATGAGTTAATAAGTGTTATTATTACAGATGAACAAAGAGATGAAGTAAATAAATATATTGATGCTTGTAAATTAAAAAATGATATGGAAAGAACTGAACTTAATAAGGATAAAACTGGTGTATTTACTGGTGCTTATGCTATAAACCCTGTTAATGGTAAAGATATTCCTATTTGGATAAGTGATTATGTTTTAGCATCTTATGGTACTGGTGCTATTATGGCTGTACCTGCACATGATACACGTGACTTTGAATTTGCTACTAAATTTGGACTAGAAATTATTCCAGTATTACAAGGACCTAATGAAGAGCTTCCTTATGTTGGTGATGGAGTTCATATTAATTCGGAATTCTTAAATGGTCTTGGAAAAGAAGAAGCTATAAGTAAAATGATTGAATGGCTTGAAGAAAATAAATGTGGTGAAGCTCAAGTTAACTATAAAATGAGAGATTGGATTTTCTCAAGACAAAGATTCTGGGGTGAACCAATACCTATGGTACATTGCGATGCTTGTGGTTGGGTACCTTTAAATGAAAGTGATTTACCTTTAGTTTTACCTGATGTTGCAGAATATGAACCAACTGATGATGGTGAAAGTCCACTTGCTAAAATAACTGATTGGGTAAATACTACTTGTCCAAAATGTGGAGGCTCTGCTCGTCGTGAAACTGATACAATGCCTAACTGGGCTGGATCAAGTTGGTATTTCTTGAGATTTATGGATGCTCACAATGATCATGAGTTTGCCAGTATGGATGCAATGAAATATTGGAATAGAGTCGATTGGTATAATGGTGGTATGGAACATACTGCAAGACACTTACTTTACGCGAGATTTTGGGTACAATTCTTATATAATATAGGCCTTGTTCCTCACAAAGAAATGATTTGGACTCGTGTGAGTCATGGTATGGTGTTAGGTTCAAATAACGAAAAAATGAGTAAAAGTAAAGGAAATGTTATTAATCCAGATGATATTGTTAATGAATATGGTGCCGATACTTTAAGAGTTTATGAATTATTTATGGGTGATTATGAACAAGATGCTCCATGGAGTACCGATTCCTTAAAGGGTTGTAAAAGATTCCTTGATAGAATTGTTCGTTTGAAAGATAGAGTTGTTGAAGGAAATGAATATTCTAAAAATTTGGAAGTTATTATTAATCAAAGTATAAAGAAGGTAACGTATGATTTAAGTCATATTGCATATAATACTGCAGTTTCTACATTAATGATATTACTTAATAAATATGAAGAATGTGAACATATTACTAAAAAGGATTATACATTATTATTGACGTTACTTAATCCAATTGCTCCGCATTTAACTGAAGAATTGAATGAGTCATTAGGAGAAAAGCCAATATGTGAAAATGTTTGGCCAGAATACGATGAAGCAAAAACAATTTTAAATGAAAAAGAAATCGGTGTTCAAGTAAATGGTAAATTAAGAGGCACAATTATAGTAAGCATTGATGATTCAGAAGATATTATAAAAGACAAAGCATTAAATAATGATAATGTTAAAAGACATATTGATGGATTAGAAATTGTTAAAGTAATTGTTATAAAAGGAAGAATTGTTAATATTGTTGTTAAATAACAATTCTTTTTCATTGAAAAAAATTGGTAAAAGTGGCAAAAATTTTCAATGGATATGGTTAAAATAAAAAGAGTATTGATATAAGTATATAATTTGACAAATTATTTGCTTTAAATGTTGTAAAATATAATTGGTGAGATATATGAAAGTTAAGGTATTTGATGAGGGACATGAAAAAGATTTAGAAAGTGCTGTAAATGGCTTTCTAAATTCTGGAGATTTTGATATAATAGATATCAAGTATCAAGTGGCAATTGCGGTATGTGGAGAAGAACAAATATATTGTTTTAGCGCAATGATTATTTATAATTAAAGCATATACATATTACCAGTTGTATCAATATTATCATCTAAAAATGTTGTGTTTAAACTTTCAAGTTTGTTTACTCTAGCATTTAGACGATTTATTTGACGTTCTATTTTGGCAAGTCTATTTTCTATTGAATCTGTATTGTCAACATAGGGCATCCCTGGAGCATTTGGTGCTTGATAATAAGAATTATAGTTAGTATTTGCATATGGCATTGCTTGAGGTATGACACCTTGTGCTTGAAAATTTGAATAATTCATGTTTGATTCAGTAAAAAATGAGTTTCTATTTTTTCTCATGAGTAGCCTCCTTACAAATAGTATATGTAAATGAGAAAGAAGTTGATAATATGAGAATGAGAAATCCAAAAGACAAAGATGAAGTAATAGAAAATTGTGATTATTTTTATGAAGGTAATTTTGATAATGGTAATCCTGTTTGTTTAGAGATTGGAATGGGAAAAGGACAATTTATTTTGAATATGGCAATAAATAATCCAAATATAAATTTTATTGGAGTAGAAAAATATAGTAGTGTTGCCAGTGTAGCTATAAAAAAGATAAATGAATATAAACCTAGTAATTTAAAAATATTAATTGGTGATATAGCTAATATTGAAAATTTATTAGATAAGAAAATTGATACAATATATCTTAATTTTTCTGATCCTTGGCCAAAAGATAGACATGCAAAGAGAAGACTAACATCAATTAATTATTTGCAAACTTATGATAAATTTTTTAAAGGTAAACCACATATAGTACAAAAAACAGATAATGACAATCTTTTTCAATTTAGTTTAGAACAATATAAAGAATATGGTTATCATATTAATAAAATTAGTTATGATTTACATAATGATGATATTGAGAATGTTATGACAGAATATGAAGAAAAATTTAGTAAAATGGGAATTAAAATAAAATATGTTGATGTAAGTAAATAAAAAAAGTTATATCCTTGTAGAGAAGATTAAGTTTGGATATAACTTATTTGTTACCTGCTTTAGAAATCAAAGAATTAAATATGATATTTATTAAAAGAATCAGGTAACAGTGAGTTATTATACATATATTTTTTGTTAATGCAAGTATTTCGACATTGTTTGACAAAAGTTTTAAATTTTAATGTTATTTTATCAAAAAATTATACTTTATTAGTTTTTGTTTTTTTGATATAATTGTAAGTAGAGGTTAAGTATGAAAAAAGTATTACTATTTGTTAGTTTATTAGTTTTATTAACAGGATGTACAAATATAAATAAGTCTGATTATGAAGAAATAGTTGGAAGTATTGCTACGAAAGCTTCAAACAGTAATGTTTATAGAACTGGGTATAGTTATTATTTACCTAGAGGAATGAAGGTTTACAGTAGTAAATTATATAATGAAGTAATTGAAGATGAAAATTATAGATATTATCTATATGTTGACATGGTAAGTTATTATAAAAAAATTAATAGTGAGTATAATGTTATTTCTACAGCAATATACTCTCAAAAGATAAATTTTGATGACAAATTTGGATATGTTGAAATAAATTTATTGAAAAATGATAAATATTTGGTTGAAATTATGTATAATTATGCTAAAATAGAAGTGATAGTAGATAAAAGTAATTGTAATAATGCTATGTTATCTATTATAAACATATTAAAAAGTATTGAGTATAATGATAGTATAATTGCTAATTTAATGGGCGATGATATTCTTAATTTTAACGAGGAAGAATTCAATATATTTAATACTGCGGGTAGTGAAAGTAATTATTTAACAGTAGATGATTATTATACAGAAGAGGAAAAGAAAATTCCTGACCCTGATTTAATTAGTTAGAAAGGTGGATTACTGTGGGATTATTAAATAAAATAAAAGGAATATTATTTGAGGAAGTTGAAGAAGATGAAGAAGTTAGTACTTCTAAAAAAGAAAAAAAAGAGGATACTAAACCTATTGCAGAAAAAATAGAACCTCAAAAAAGATATGAAGAACCTGTGGAAAAAGTAGCACCCAAATCTACGCAACAAGTTTTTCAAGAACCTAAATTAGATAATGTGAATGAACGTGATTTATTTAAGTCTGATAATTCTTTTTCTTTTCCAGATTTTGATGAAGAAGAATTTACAAATATGAGTAGAGTTTCAAAGCCTAAAGCAACTACGAATGTTTTAGAATATGAAAGGAAAAAGAAAACAGAAAAAAGATATGACATGGGACGTTTTGAAAAAATAGAAAGAACAGAAGTCGTAGAGAAGAAAAAATTTAAACCTTCTCCGATTATATCTCCGGTTTATGGTATTTTAAATGAGGATTATAAACCGGAAGATATAAAGAATAAATCTGAAGTAAGTAGTACAAATAATTTAGATTTTAATAGTGTTAGAAAAAAAGCTTTTGGTGAAGAAAAAGAACCAACAACTACATTTTATGAAGAAACTGTAACAGTAAAGTTGAAAGAAGATGAAGAAGAAAAGAAACAAAAAGTTAAAACTATAGATGAATTATTAGAAGATACATCTGATATGACTATACCTGTTAATGATGATAATCATGAAAATGAAAAGTTGATAGAAGAACCTGAAGTTGTTAATGATCCTTTAGATTATGAAAAAGTTGATGAAGATTTAGAAGAACTATCTTTAAAAAATGAAAAAAATAAAAATGAATCAAAACAAATTGAAGAAGATGATACATTAGAAAATGATTTGTTTGATTTGATAGATTCAATGTATGATAATAGAGAGGACGGTGATATTTAGTGGATTTTTGGTTAAGTTTTTTGCCTATTGTTATTTATTTACTATTAATAGCTTTGCTTACTATAGGAATAATTTTAGGAATTAAAACTATAATAACTATGAATAAGTTAGAAAAAGTAGTAGATAATGTTAATGAAAAAGTTGAATCATTAAATTCAATATTTAGTATTATAGATTTTACAACTGACAAAATTGCTTCTTTTACTGATAAAGTAGTTGAAGTAACAGGAAATCTATTTAGTAAATTATTATTTAGAAAAAAAAGAAAGGAAAAAAGTGAAGAATAATATGAAAAAAGGTGGATTAGGAAAATTTGTTTGTGGAGCAGCAGTTGGAGCTGGATTAGGATTGTTATTTGCTCCGAAGACTGGAAAGGAAACAAGGGCTGATTTAAAGAAAAAGTTTGATGAAGTTTTAGAAAAGGTTAAATCTATTAAAGCTGAAGATATAAAAGAAACTATTGTAAAAAAAGTAAATGAACTTCAAAAAGAACTTAAAGATTTAGATAAAGAAAAAGTATTAAAGATTGCTAAATCAAAAGCAACTAAAATTCAAAAGAAAGCTGAAGAATTATATAATTTAGCTGTTGAAAAAGGAACACCAGTTCTTGAAAAGAGTGTTGCTGAATTAAAACAAGCTACAGCTGATACTTTAAAAAAGATTGTTGCTAAACTTGAAGCAGAAGAAAAATAATTAAATAAACTTCCAAATTTGGAAGTTTTATTTTGGGTTTAAATATGTGTAAATTTGCATATTTATAAATTGTTTGTTATAATCCATATAAGGAGAAATACTATTATGGAATTTAGAGATATTTATGAGCAAGAAAAATTGTTTCCTTTTAATGGAATATCAATGGAGCAAGCTAGAGAATTAAAATATTTTTTTAATAATTTGGATACATTAAATGACGGAGAAATTGTACAATTGTCATTAAATAAAGATTACGATAGAATAAATGCAAATGGAATGTTTGCAGGTAATAAAGAAAATATTTGTTTTAATTCAATAATAAAACCTATTAAAAATGGTTATAAATTTTATAATGTTTTTACATTTATATCATCTAAAAAAGAAATATATAGTATTGATGTTTTTGTGTATCAAGAAGAATATATTAAGCAAATAAGTTGTATTGAAGGAAGTGAGCGGACGGTTAAGGTTATACCTTATATCGATTTAGAAAATGATAGAAAAAGATAATATTTCATATATTTATCACATTATGTCTTTATAATTTGTTATTAGGTGGTGAAAATAATGCGTGTTTTAGTAGTAGATGACGAAAAGTTAATCAGAGATGTTATAAAAGAATATCTTTTATTAGAAAATATGGAAGTAGATGATGCATCTAATGGAATTGAAGCAATAGAAAAAGTTAAATCTAAAGATTTTGATATTATTATTATGGATATTATGATGCCCAAAATGGATGGATACACAGCATGTAGAGAAATAAAAAAAAATAAAGATATACCTTTTATAATGCTATCAGCTCGTGGAGAAGAATATGATAAATTAATAGGGTTTGATTTAGGAATTGATGATTATGTTACTAAACCATTTAGTCCAAAAGAATTAGTAGCTAGAATTAAAGCTATTACTAAAAGAAGAGATGGTGTTAGTAATGTAAGTGAAATAGCTGGTATTAAATTAGATGATATAGCTCATGATGTCTATATTGATGGAGAAAAAATATATTTAACTCCGAAAGAATATGATTTACTTAAATACTTTATTGATAATAAAAATATAGCTTTATCTAGAGAAAATTTACTCAGCCATATCTGGGGGTATGATTTTTATGGCGACGATAGAACAGTTGACACTCATGTAAAGACTTTAAGAAAACATTTGGGAAAATATAAAGATATGATTGTTACTGTACGTGGAATGGGATATAAATTTTTGTATGAAGAAAAGTAAGAAGACGAGCATTCAAGGAAAAACTTTATTCTTTTTAATAATTTATAACATTGTTATAATTGTTTTGTTGTGGATTTGTCAAATAACAATTTTAGATATATATTATGAAAAAGAACAAATTGATAATATGGATAATATTGTAAGTGAATTAAAAAAAACAAATAGTAATAATTTAGTGTCAACTTTACAAGATGTTGCGTATCAAAATGATGTATGTATTGTTTTATCAGATGATACTAGTGTAATAGGTACTTATAATATTAATATGAATGGGTGTTTATTAAAATCAAATAATAGTAAAGTTAGAGAGTTAATGTATAATTTTACTTTGTCAGATGATAAATTTAAGTCTTATAAATTTGTAAATGAAGATAAACATATTTCAGCATTAATGTATGGAATTAAACTAGATGATGATAAATATACTTTTATTTATTCAAATTTGGAAGATATATCAGATTTTACAATGATTATAAAAAAACAATTAATGTATATTTGTTTTATTGGTATATTTATTGCTATAATTATTTCTATATTTTTATCTAGTAAAATAACTGAACCTATTATTAAAATAACAAATAAAGCTAAAAAAATGGGGACTGGAGATGTTGATGTTTCTTTTGAAAAATCAGGTATAAAAGAAATTGATGATTTATCTGAAACTTTATCTCAAGCTCAAAAAGAAATGGCAAAAACAGATGAGTTACGTAGAGATTTAATGGCAAATGTTTCACATGATTTAAAAACTCCATTAACAATGATTAAAGCATATGCAGAAATGATTCGGGATATTTCTTATAAAGATGTTGATAAAATGAAAGAGCATCTTGATATAATCGTAGATGAAACAGATAGATTAACAGTTCTTGTTAATGATATTTTGGATTTATCTAGAATGCAATCTAATGCTGATGTACTTTCAATTGAACAATTTGATTTAGCCCAAGATATTAGAGAAATTGTTAAAAGATATCAAATAATAAAAGAAACAGAAAAATATACAATAAATGTAGAAATGCCGGATTCAATAGTTCTTAAAGCTGATAAAAAGAAATTAAATCAAGTTATTTATAATTTAGTTAATAATGCTATCAATTATACAGGGGATGATAAAACTGTTACAATCAGAGTTACAAAACATAAAAAGTATTATTTGGTAGAAATTATAGATACTGGAAAAGGTATAAAAGAATCTGATATTCCTTATATATGGAATAAATATTATAAAAATGATAAAAACCATCAAAGAAATGTTGTTTCTACAGGTCTTGGTTTATCAATAGTAAAAGAAATACTTGAACTTCATGGTTATGAATATGGAGTTAAGAGTGTTCTTAAAAAAGGTTCAACATTTTATTTTAAAATTAAAATATAAAAATTTCATTATTTCAACATAAATATTTCATAATTGTATAGTAATATATAATTGTAACAAAGGAGGGATGTTATATAAGATAAAAATTAGGTTTATAAAATATAAATATAAACTATACACAATTAACATATAAACTCAAAACTCACACTTTATTGGAGACCGAAAGGTTTCCTTTTTTTGATAAAAAAAGAAACTACATTAAAGTAGTTATCTGAAATATATAAAAATAAATAATGATAATAATAGACAATATATTGAAAACTTCCAAAGTTTACCTTTTTTAACCCAATTACTTAACCATTTGTATGAGAAGTAAGTAACTATGCCTGCTGATAACATTCCAAGTAAATATGGTACGAGTAATGTATTTAATTCTTGAGTATTAGCTAAATCACTAATTCCTAAAAGTAATGTTGCACAACTAACTGGAAAATATAAAATAAATGTGTATTTTAATGCTGTATCTCTTTTTAAATGACAAAGTAGGCAAGCTACTAGAACTGTACCACTTCTGCTTATACCAGGTATTATTGTTACCATTTGAAATAATCCTATAATAATAGCATCTTTTAAAGTGATGTCTTTATCCTCTTTAGTACCTTTTATATTTCTAACAATGAATAGAGCAAGGGCTGTAATTAAAAATGCAAATGCTAATCCTTTTAAGGAATATAAATTTTCTAATTTGTCTTTAAAAATGAAACCAGTTATTCCAACAGGGATAGTGCTAACTACAACATATAAGCAATATTTAAATTTATCTTTAGTAATTTTTCTTTTTTCTTTATTAAATATGTATATAAAGAAGGAAGAAACTAAATCTTTTATATCTTTCCAAAAGATTATAAATATTGCTATGAATGAGCCAAAGTTAGAAATGATTTCAAAATTTAAGCTATTAAACATGGTAGTATAAAATAAATTTTTAAATAAAAATATATGCCCCGAACTGGATATAGGCAGAGGTTCCGTTATTCCTTGAATGATTCCTAAAATTATATATTTAATTATATTATTCATTTGTGACTCCTTATTAAATATTATTTTTTTCTTTTAAATTTATGCTTTATTTACTTTGTAAGTTTTACCAAACGTATCAACAGTTGTTTTTTCTATTACAATATTTTCTTTTAATTTTCCTGTTTGATTGTTTTCTATTTTTTCATTATCTTCAATATTCTTTATTATGTCCATGCCTTCGATAACCTTACCAAATGCCGCATATTTGTTATCAAGAGATTGACTTACCATGTCAGAATCTGCTAAAACTATAAAAAATTGTGAACCAGCACTATCTGGATTAGAACTTCTTGCCATTGAAATTATCCCCGTTGTGTGTTTTAAAGTATTTTTTGTATAACCATTTTCTCTGAATTCACCTTTGATACTATAACCTGGTCCACCGGTTCCATTTCCATCTGGATCTCCACCTTGTAAAACAAATCCTGGTACTAAACGATGGAATGAATTGTTGTCATAAAAACCACTTTCTACGAGATTTACAAAATTTGCTACAGTATTTGGAGCATATTTAGGATAAAGTTCTATTTTAATTGTTCCATAATCTTTAATTTGCATTGTAACTATAGGATTATCATATGTTTTTTTATTGCATCCTGTTAATAATATAATACTTGTCATTATAATTAATATTTTTTTCATCTTATCACCAAAATTATTTTAACATTTTTTAAATAATTAAACAAGATGTACATATATTTTAATTATGAATATATTTAAATTGATTATAGGTTGTATTCTTTTTAGTATTGGTTTATTTTTTTTGATTATTTATTTAAATTTATTTTATATTGGGTATAATTTTTTCGATTTTGTTTACTTTATTATTAGAAGTGGAATCATATTATTTTTTATTAGTGGAATTTTTTTAATTTATAAGGGAGGAATAAAAAAATGAATTATTATTATGATGTTGTTTTGAATTTTTCTGATATCAATATGTTATTTTATGAATGGAATAAATTTGATAATTTGGAGTTATATAAAAGAGTTCCAATTATTCAGGTAAATAGTAAAACATTAAATGATTTTATTAATAATAATGTTGTGGTAGATGAAAATTTTCTAGAAATGATAAAAGATAAAGCTAAAAAAAAGGGAGATTGTCCTTCTTATATAGCTATTTTTGCAGATAGAAACGGTAGTATTGCACTAGAATTTGATGAAAATGGAAATTCTTTATATAGGAGTTTTTTAGATATTGATGATGATTTAAATATTTCCGAGTTTTTATATACCGTAGATATTATGAAAGTTAGTTATGAAATTAAAGATGAAATCAAATATAATGATTGTTTAAGAATGGAAGATGAAATTAAATTATTAATTAAAACTGAAATAAATAGTTTGCATAAGAAAAAGGATTTTGTAAAATTAAAATACTTATATATGGAATGGTTTAATAAAGTTCCATATGATAATGAACAAATTTATGATTATATGATAAATAAACTTAATGATAAAGTTGGAATTGAAGAAAAAAGAATATATGATTTAATTAAATTAAGTTATAATAAAGTATAAAATAATAATAATTGGTAATACTAGTAATAGAAGGGAAGAAAACATAATATGAAGAAAAAAATTTTTTTGATAGTTAGTTTATTATTATTAGTTGTTGGATGTGGATGTATGAAAAAAACTGCAAAAGGAGCAGTGCAAGATTATTTAAATCAATATAAGAATTTAAGTGCTAATGTAATTAGTGATATGGATGATGTTATTGATAATGAAAATTTAACTGATACTCAAAAAGAAAAATATCGTGATGTATTAAAAAAACAATATCAAGATTTAAAATATGATATCGTTTCTGAAAAATACGATGGAGATAATGCTACGGTAGATGTTAAAATAAAAGTTTATGATTTATATAAAGTACAAAAAGATGCTAATGATTATCTAACAACAAGTGGTGATGAATTTAAAGAAAATGGAGTTTTTAGTAATGATTTATTTATGGATTACAAATTAGATAAAATGAAAAAAACAATGGATACAATTGAATATAATATTACATTTAATGTTACTAAAGATGATAAAGGTAATTATAAAGTTAGTGATTTAAGTAATACTGATTTAGAAAAAATTCATGGTGTTTATAACTACGATAATGATTAAATAAAAATAAAAATTACTAGTTTTTAGTAATTTTTATTTGGTTGTAAAACTTTGGTTATTTTTATCAACTATACCTGTGTATGTTTCAAGATTAAGTTTTTTAAATATACTTATAAGTTCATTTTGTAACTCTTTTATCTTATCAATGTTTTCTGTAAAACCATCAATTGGAATAAAAAAGTTGGTTGATTCTTCGGTAACTTTGCTGTTTTCACCTTGACGCCATGTCCATCTTCTTGTTTTAACTTCATTTTTAGAAGCATAGATTATTTCATCTTCATCGGGATGTTCAATTTCTGTACTTCCAAAAGGAATAAAGGTATCACTAGATGTAGCAGGTCTTATTTCTATTTCGTTATTTATAAATTTGTCAATATCATGTATTCCAATTGGTAATTCATATTTCAAAGATAATGAATTACCTAGATCAACTATTGGATTAATACAAGGTAGTTCTTTGCCTTTAGATATTCTAGTCATTAGTGCTTCGATTGAACACATATATTTATTAGGGTTAATGCCAAGTTTTGTAAATGCGTCTCTATAAGGCAAAATCCAGTTTTCTTCTTTTATTTTTATGCCTTCGAATTTTTTTAAGGCTTCTTTTTGATTTTCTTTAAAATTATTAGTAATAAAATCATAATTTTTAGTATTATCAAAGTTTTTAACTACTACAACTCCGAAGACTGCATTTGGTATTTTTTCAAAAAATTTATTATCAACTTTAAATGTCATATTATTTTCTCCATAAATATTATAATACTTGCTTTTATTTTTTTAAAGTGTTTTTTAATACTTGTTGTTCTTGGGCAAGTGGTAATTCATAGCTATAATGATGTGCTATAGTTATAGAATCTTTTATTTTTTCTATCAGAGGTTTATCACTGTTTTCAATGTGTTCAAAATCTTTTTCAATTTGCATTTTTATTTTTTCATCTGGTATTGTATTAAATAACGGTATTAATTCAATAGCTGTTGTGTTTTCTGGATAAAAATCTAGAGTAGTTAGTCTTTTTAAACATTTATATATATTAAAGAAATAGTAGTTACCATTAAATATTTTTATTTCGTGTTCTTTTATAAATTTTTCTAATATTGAGATTATCTCTTTTTCCTTTTTTTCATCAACGTTATCAAGAATGAAATTATCTAATATAAGTTTATAAATGTATCTTGGTTTTATAAGGTGGTTGTTATAAGCATATTCTGTTAATTTAAGTACTTTTCCTGTTAATAAAAAATTTGCATATTTGTGTATTTTATAAATGTTTACTTTATAAAGTAGTAAAACATTTATTAAGTCTGCTTGTATTAATAAATTACATTTTGTAAATATTGATCCCAATTTATATGATAATATAGTGTAAATTATTGTTAAATCTAGATTTTCGGAAGGAATATTTAGAAAAAAATCTTTTTCAATTAACATCCATTTTCGATCTGGATATGAACTTATTATAGCATTAAACATAATTAATTTTATATCATCTTTTTTATTGTTTGTATAACCTTTGTTGATATAGTTTTGTAATTTTATTAAATTAATTGTAAAATTATTAAATGATCTTATGTCAGGCATGATATCTTCTCCTTATAAAATTTTCTTGTAGATTTAGTTTGGATAGATATGATAAAATTTCTTGTACTATTTGTTTGGATGTGTTATAGTTTTGATCAATTGCAAGTAAATCATTCTTTGTTTTTTCTATAAGTTCTTCATTATTATTTCTTATTATATCTAATAATATGCTTAAAGTTGTATAAGATTGTTTGGAAAATTGAAGTTGTTTGGTATTGGCAGATTTCATATAATTATTAATTTTTTTGAAAATAGTTAATAATGAATCTTCGGGTAATATAAATATGTAATATGTTTTTTCTTGAATTTTATATAATGATTTTATAAGAGCGTTATACGTATCTTCACTTATTTCTGGCGTTTCTAGATTTCGGTCAAATATTATTTCTAGAAATTCATGATAACTGAAAATTCTACTTGTTTTAACAATATTTGTAATATTTGTATAAAGAGGCTCTGATAATAAAATGCTTACATATTTTGTATAGTTTAAAGGGCTTTTTTTAAGTAGTGCAAGAATGCTTATTATTTCACCACAATATTCGGGATCTTTATTTAAAAATTCAAGTCCCATTTTGGAAGCTATTATAGTAAATATCATTTGTTCATCAATTGTATACACATATTTAATGTTATTTATAAAAGTTGATTCTACTTCTTGCCAATATTCTTGTGAAAAAGTTTTGATAGCTTTTTTAAATTCTTTTGTTAGTACGGGATCTATGATTTCTATATATTCACTATTTAAGATATCACTTTCTATTTTTTTTAAATAAGGATTAAAATAAAGTAACATAAAACCACCCAACTTTGTTAAATTTATTTTAACATGAATTATTTTTATTGTAAATTAAAATTTATACTATTTAAATGTAACATACTAATAATAATATTTACATATTCTTTATAGAGGGATTGTATGAAGAAAATATTACTATTTATTATACTTTTATTACCTTTTAAAGTTGTTGCATTTAGTGCATCTAGTATGGTTGCTGTTGATTTAGATAATGATTATGTTTATTTTGATGCAAATAAAGATGATAGAAGATTAATTGCAAGTATTACTAAAATAATGACAGCAATAGTAACAATAGAAAATATTGATATTGATAAAGAAATAACTGTTGGAGAAGAAGTTTTAAAAGCTTATGGTAGTGCTATATATATTAATGTTGGAGAAAAAATAACTATTAAAGATTTACTTTATGGTCTTATGATGCGAAGTGGTAATGATGCTGCGGTTGTTTTAGCTAAAAATGTTGCAGGTTCCATGGAAGGATTTGCTCATCTTATGAATGAACTTGCTAGTAATATTGGAATGAAAAATAGTAATTTTGTAAATGCTCATGGTTTAGAAGAAAATGATGGAAGTGCTAATTATTCTACGGCTTATGATATGGCAATACTTACTAAATATGCAATGAATAATAAAACTTTTAGGGAAATATTTGGTACTAAAAAATATGTTGCTAAATCAAGTGATAAAACATATAGTTGGACAAATAAAAATAAATTACTTCATAGTGAAGATTATATTACAGGTGGTAAAACTGGATTTACAGAAAAAGCAAGAAGAACATTGGTTACAACTGGTTCAAGAAATAATATTAATGTTGTAGTGGTTACTTTAAATGATGGGAATGATTTTTTTGATCATAAAAATATGTATGAAGAAATATTTAGAAATTATAAAGCTGTTAAAGTATTAGGTAAGGATAATATTAAAATTAAAGATGAAAATATTTATAAAAATGATATTCTTTATTTAGATGAAGATATTTATGTTAGTGTAAAAAATAAAGATAAAAAGATAATAGATATAAGTTATGAATTATATGATAATAAAAAATATTCTTCTGGTGATATTGTTGGTTATGTTAAGGTTAGTTTAAATGGAAGTGTGGTTAGAAAAGAAAAAATTTATGTTAAAACGGTTATAAAAGAAGAAAAGAAAAGTTGGTGGGAAAGGTTAATTGGGTGGTTAAAATGGTAAGTTATATTTGGTTTTTTTTAATAATTATTGGAGTAACATATTCATTTTTAACAGGTAATATTTCTAATATAAATGAAAGTATTTTAACTAATGGGGCAGAAGCATTAGAGCTTATGTTATCAATTTTTCCAGTTATTGTCTTATGGAGTGGAATTATGAAAATAGCTGAAGATGCTGGTTTGCTAACCAAATTTGCTAAATTTTTAGAACCTATTTTATCAAGACTTTTTCCAAGTGTTCCAAAAGATAATCCTGCGCTGGGATTTATTGCTTCGAATATAGCTGCCAATATGATGGGGCTTGGAAGTGCTGCAACACCATTTGGATTAAAAGCTATGAGTGAACTTCAAAAAATAAATAATAAAAAAGATACTGCTAGTGTACCTATGATAACGTTTTTAGTTTTAAATACTGCGGGAGTTACTATTGTTCCTACGACAGTTTTGGCTTTAAGAATATCACATGGATCTGTTAATCCTTCGGAAATAATTATTCCTGGTGCAATTGCTACGATTTGTTCTTGTATAGGTGCTGTTACAATAGATTATTTTATTAGAAAGCGGGGTAAAAATTGAATACTTTATCTAAAGTGGTAATTCCTCTTTTTGTTTTTTTTGTTGTTTTTTATGGTTTTATAAAGAAAGTAAGTATTTATGACTCATTTTTAGAAGGTGCTAAAGAAGGTTTACAAATATCTGTTAATATTTTTCCAAATGTTATTGCCATGGTTTTTGCTATTAATATTTTTCTTGATAGCAATTTTGTTTATGAAGTATTGAGTGTTTTTGAAGAATTCTTAATGAAATTTAATATTCCTTTGGATATTTTACCCATGGCTATTTTAAGACCTATTTCTGGTACTGCAACTTTAGCAATTATGAATGATATATTTATTAATTATGGACCAGATTCATATGCTGGAAGACTTGCTAGTGTTTTACAAGGTTGTACCGATACTACGATTTATGTTTTAGCTTTATACTTTGGTTCTATTGGGGTAAAAAAAATAAGATATTCTTTGGTTGTAGGATTAATTGCTGATTTTATTGGTATTGTTGTTGCTTTTATATTAACTGCGATGTTCTTTTAAAATTAATACAATTTGCTTTAAAAAAATAGTTATTAATGATATAATAATTTTATTAGGTGATTGTATGAATAATGAAAAAATAAGTATGTTGGAAAGATATGGTGTTGATTTAACTACGAAAGAATATATAACTGATCCAGCAATTGCTAGAGATGAAGAAATAAAACAAGTTATATTGACTCTTTTAACCCCAGAAAAAAGTGCATTACTTGTTGGTAAACCTGGTATTGGGAAAACTGCTATTGTTGAAGGATTAGCATATAGAATACAAAAAGGATTAGTTCCAGATGCTTTAAAAAATTATAGTTTAATAAAGGTAAATATTACTAGTTTGATAGGAGAAACTATGAGCGATGGTCAAATTGAAAATAGACTAGACTTATTAGTAAGAGAATTATCTGAAAGACTTAATACAATTATATTTATTGATGAAACTCATTTGCTTGTTAATAAAGCTGGAGGTATGGATTTTGCTAATATGTTAAAAGCTGGTCTTGACCGTGGACAAATTAAAATGATAGGGGCAACAACTACGGAAGAATATGAACAATATATTTTGAGAGATAGAGCTTTTTTACGTAGATTCCAAAAAATTGATGTTTTAGAAGCTGATAAACCTACGGTTGTTAAAATATTAATGGGTTCTTTGCCTAAATTAGAACGTCAAGTTGGTGTTAAAGTAAATTATCAACCATTTGTTATTGAAAAAATTATGGCTTTTATTGTGGAAATGACTGATGAATATAAAAGAGTTTATGAAATTTCTAGTAGATATCCAGATATTTGTTTGACAATAGTTGCTAATGCTTTGACATTTGCTTTATATGATAATAGAAAAATAGTGTCAATTATTGATTTTTATAAAGCTATTAAAAACTCTAAAAATATATATAATGATGTAAAGGTAAAAGAAACTGCTAATTTTAAAGAAAAATTTAAAGAATTATTTGAAGCAGAGGGTATAGATATAAATACTTTAGATTAGTTTGATGTAAAAAAGTCCTTCCAAGGATTCTTTTTCTTTTTAAATATGTTTTTTATAGTGATGTCATTTGGTTTTATTTTATCAAGTTCGTTCCATGATATGGGCATGGAAATAGGAGCATTTTCTTTTAGACGAATTGAATATGGTGCAACTGATGTTGCTTTTTTTTGATTCCTTAAATAATCAATAAATATTTTTCCTTTTCTGTTTTCTTTTCTAATATTTGTTGTAAATAATTCTGGATAAGTATTTTCTAAAAAAACTGCTATATTATTAGATATTTGATAGAATTTGTGCCATGTAAGTTTTGATTGAAATGGGATTAGAATATGATAACCTTTATTTCCACTGGTCTTTATAAATGATGTTAAATTTATATTATCTAATGTTTCTTTTAGTATTTTACAACCTTTTCTTAATTTGCTTATTGGAAGATCTTCATCTGGATCGAGGTCAAAAACCATTATGTTGGGAGTATTTACTTTTGAAGCATTGCTTCCCCAGATATGAAATTCATAACTGTTCATTTGAACTTCACTTAATAAACTTATTTCATCTAGCATATAATAATAGTCTTTTTCTTTGTCATTTTTAGATGGCACAATTAATTTTTCTAAATATCCATCTTGATTTTCCAAATGTTTTTTAAAAAATTTATTATTGTTTATTCCTGATGGTGCTCTGATTACACTGATTAATCTATTTTCTAAATAGGGCATCATGAATGGCACAATTTTTTGATAGTAATTGATTATTTCTTTTTTAGTAATGTTTCCGATTATTTTCTTTTGTGGATTAGTAATGGTTATATCTATTTTCTTTTCATTATTTTTTATTTCTTCCATAGTTCTATTTGTTTTGATACTTCTTTTGTATTTTTTTATATCAATATAATTAGTATAAAAGTCATTATCTTTTATTAAAAGCCAATTATTTTCTTTAAAATGAGTAAGGGTCCACATTCCTTTTAATCTTTTGCCATGTAAAATTACTTTTATTAAATTTTTTTCGTATTTAATTATTTCATAAAACCCTAGGTCAAAAAGCATTACAGTTCCAGCTCCATATTCACCTTTGGGAATTGTACCTTCGAATGTTTTATATGAAAGAGGATGATCTTCAACTTTAAGTGCTAGCCTTTTGTCTTTAGGGTTATACGATGGACCTTTTGGTACAGCCCATGAAGACATAGTACCTTCATGCTCTAATCTAAAATCGTAGTGATCTTTTCTAGCAAGGTGATGTTGAACACAAAATGATAATCTTTTACTATTTTTAGATATTTTACCAATAGGTTCACTTGTTATTTTAAAATTTCTTTTGTTATTATAATTAGTTAATTTGTTCATAGATTTCACCATTATTATTTTGGTTTTATTTGTCTATTATATACAATCTATGTTATATTAACTTTAGGTGATAAAATGAAAGTATTAAGTATAAAAGAACCATATGCTAGTTTAATTAAAGATGGGTATAAATGTTATGAAACAAGAAGCTTTAAAACTAATTATCGAGGTGAGTTATATATTCATGCTAGCTTGGGTAAAGATTATAAAAATGATCCATTAAGTAAGCTTATTAATCCAATGTATGGTGAAATTATTTGTAAATGTAGGTTAGTAGATTGTGTTTATATGACTGATGAATTTATTGAAAGTGTTAAAAAAAATAATGAAATGGAATATAAATGTGGAGTATATGAAGTTGGACGTTATGCTTGGATTTTAGAGGATGTTCAAGCTATTCAACCAATTAAAGCTAAAGGTAAACTTGGAATATGGAATTTTGAATATGAAAAAAGCAAGTAGAAATACCTGCTTTTTAAATTCTTAATGGGGCACAATAAGGGAATCGAACCCTTGCATACCGGAGCCACAATCCGGCGTGTTAACCACTTCACCAATTGCACCATGTCTTTGCATAACTTATCTTATCAAATTTTTTTTATAAAAGCAATACCCTAAATGTAAAAAATATGTTATTATTATATTGTATGGAGATGATTTTGGTGAATGAAGTAACAAAAATTTTGTGTGAACGAAGAAGTATTAGAAAATTTAAGGATGATCAGATTCCTAGAGATATATTAAATGAAATATTAAAGTGTGGTACTTATGCACCTTCTGGTAAAAATATGCAAAGTGCTAAAATCGTAGTTGTTCAAAATAAAGACTTAATTGAAGAAATTGCTAAAATTAATGGAAGTTTTGTAAATAAACCAGGACTAAATCCATTTTATCATGCTCCGACATTAATTATTGTTTTTGCAAATAAAAATGTTAGTACATATAAAGAGGATGGCAGTGCAGTTATATCAAATATAATAAATGCTGCTTTTAGTTTAAATGTTGATAGTTGTTGGGTACATAGAGCTTATGAAACTTTTCAAACTGAATTTGGAAGGAAGTTAATGAATAAATGGGGACTTAATGAAGATTATGTGGGAATTGGAAATGTTGTATTAGGATATAGAGATATGATTTTGCCTCCGCCAAGTCCTAGAAAAGAAGATTATATTATATTTGATTAGGGGTATTTATGAGAATAGAAAGAAGAATTACTGTTGTAAATATTTTGATTAATTCTTTGGTGGTATTAGGAAAAATTTATAGTGGACTTGTTTTTAATTCATATTCACTAGTAGTAAGTGGGTATTATTCATTGTGCAATATGAGTAATGACTTTTTAGGATTTGGCGCATCTGTTGTTAGAGGAAGAAGAGCAAGTAGAAAAGAACCATTTGGGTATGGAAATGCTCCGATGTTTTCAATGATTTTTTATGGTTTTCTTTTGTGCTTATTGAGTATATTTATTTTTGTCAAAGCTTTCTTTTTAAAATATACATTCATTGATTTAAAAATCTTATTATGTTTAATTGTTTTTTCTTGTTCATTATTAGTGTGGGCTAATACTTTATTTAGATATGCCAAAAGTGTACAAAGTGAAATATTAATGGATATGACTCATAGTACATATTACGATGCTATAATTGTAATTTCTTTATTTTTCTTTGTTGTTCTTGGTAGTTTTATTCCAGTTTTTGATTTGTTGGGAAGTTTATATGGTGCTGTTTTGATATTTTTTAAAGGATTTAATATAATCATTGATAATGTAATAATGTTAAAGGGGCAAAATGATAGAAGTAAAAAAGTAATAAATTGTGTGGAAAATGCAATTAAAGAACATGATGAAATATTTTATTCTAATGTAACTTTAGTTAATGTGAAAAACTATTATAAAGTAATATTGGAAATTTTAATTTCTGATGAGGTTTGTTTAAGTGATTTAATAATTTGGGAAGAGGCAGTTAAAGAAAAAATATTGTGTGGAAAAGTCGGAGTAAAAAAAGTAGATTTTTTAGTTTATAAAAAATAAATATTGAATAGTAAAAAAATGGTAATAATAATGTATTTTTAATTGATAATAAATTGATGAGCTTTATTATATGGAGAACTTGATAATATGAAAAAGAATAAAAAAAGATTAGTGATTAGTATTTTAGTATTATTTGTGATATGTATTAGTGTAATAGTTTATATTATAATTAATAAACATGTAAATGTTAATGAAGATAAAGGTCTTGGAATAGAAAATATTATTGCTTTAAATAGTATTAATGTAAAAATTGGAAATGATTTTTATGTTAAAGATGAAGGGGAAAAGTTAGTAATATATGATTTTAGTAATAATATAATTAGTGAATATCAAGATTCGTATTCTTATTATGAGATTATAAATAAAAAATATATACTTGTAACTGATAAAGATATTAAAAGAATAATTGATAAAAATGGAAATGTATTGGTAAACGGAACACATGTTAAAAGTTCTTACGATAATAAATATATTTTAGTTGATAATTGTGTATATGACAATTATATGAATAAAGTTTATGTTTTAGACTTTACTGGAGAATTTGAATATACTGCAGAGTTTGGAAATGACTTATTATTTATTAATTCTTATCAAAAAGATAGTAAGAGTGTAATAATTGATTTAAAAGAAAAAGAAATATTGTGGGATAATTTTGAAAATTCTTTGTCATATAGTAATAATGGTAAAGTAAATTATTTTAGATTTACTAAAGATAATAAAGGTTATTTGTTTGATGCAAAAACTAAAAAAATTTTATATGAAAATATAACTTATGAAAATGAAAGTTATATGGGTTATAATACTTTTATATATAAAGATAATGTTTTATATATTGAAGATGAAGTTATTTATAAAGATAATACTAAAATAAATAATCGATATGTTATGAGTAAGGATACATGTAATAAGGGGTATAAATTAAAAGATAATAAAAATAATATTGTTGTAAATAAATGTATGTATGTTTATAAAGTGTTATTTGATAATGCAATATTGGGTATTAATGAAGAAAATTATATATTATTTTATAAGGATAAAGAAATTGTTGGTGGAGAAATTACTTTAGAGGGTGATTATATTAAAGTAGCTGCATCACTAGATTTACTCGGAGATGGATCAACTTATGAATATTATGATAAAAATTTAAAACCAATTGATATTTCAGAAAATGTAAATATTAGTTATATAGCTAATGGTGTTTATAGTGGTTATGATTATATTAATTATAAGTCATCCTTTTTAGATAAAAATTTGAAGATTGTTGAAGATAATTTATATAATATTTACTGTGATAATAATTATTGTGATGTATCTAAAAATGCTTACGAACATTATTTATATAAAAATGGTAAAAAATTAGTAGATGATGCTTTTGTAAGCATAAATTTTAATAAAGATGAAATAATATTAGAATCATTATATAAAACTTATATAGTAAAACTTGGAAATAATAAAAAGCGATTAGATTTTAATTTTGATTTTAATATTGATATGGATGATATAATAAGTAAATATGATTTAAAAGATATTGAATTTAAGATAAATAAAAATGAAAAATTGTTTACAAAATATGCTTATATAGTGGAAAATAATAATATGTTACTTGACTATAAAAAAGAAGTTTATGATTTATTTGAAATTATTGTAGATAAAAATGATTTTCTTGATGAGTTTTATTTTTTGCATAAACTTGGATATTTAAATATTCATAAAGCTGATATTTTACATAATGGTAAGGCAGATGGAACATATCAAGATTTTAATACTAGAATTGATTTTGTAACTGATGAAAATAGAGTTATTTATCATGAACTTGTTCATTTTTTGGATTATTCAATTAAAAATAATGTAAGTACGATATTATATAAATGTAATGATAAAATTGATGTTTATGAAGCAATACCTAATATCCCAGATGGGTGTGATTATGTAAATATGCCTTACACTAATTATATTGTTGAATCTGGTGCAGAAGCTTTTACTTCAAAATATTTTACTAAAAATATAACTGCCTATAATTTTGGAACATATTATTTGGAAGCTTTAGAATATATTTATAAAACTAAAAATGTGGATGAATGGTATTTTAAAGATGATAATTATTTTATTAAAACTTTATATGAAGAATTTAATGATGAGAAAATAGTTTCAAAAGTAATTGATGCTTTAAATGATACGACTTCATTAGATGCTACATATAAATTTACGGGTTATTTAATGGATATCTTAATAGATTTATATAAAAAACATAATGGTGAAGATTATTTAAATGATAAAAAACTTACATTTTTAATAAGACCTATGCTTGATTACGTAAATGTTGATAAATCAAAGTATTATAATGAATTTAAAAACTTATTTAATATTGATTATGGTGATGTAGAAAATATAAAAAAAGAAATAAATTATGAAAATTTTAATTCTTATTTGGTACCAATAATAATAGATGATAAGATGTATTTAAGTTGGAATGTTTGGGATAATGACTTTGAAAAGATTGATGTTGTATGGATTAATTATGATTTTCTTAATGATAAAGTAAATAATTATGTGGTTTTAGAGTAGTATTTATAATCAAATGTGAAAGTTTTGTGAATATTAGCACTTATGCTTGACAAGTGCTAATATAAGTAATATAATGATAGTGTTAATTGAAGAGATTAACAAATAAAAACATTTTCAAAGTATAAACATAAAGAATTTGAAAATATTAAATATGAAAGGATGATGATATTTATGTTACCAAGCAGAATGTTTTTTGATGATATGTTAAGTGATTTAGAAAAGGAAAATAAGATGAAATGCGATATCTTTGAAAAAGATAATAAAGTGTTTATAGAAATGGATGTTCCAGGATATGATAAAAAAGATATAAAAGTTGAATGCAATAAAGGAAATATTGTTGTTAAGGCAGAACATCATGAAAAACATGAAGATAATAAAAAATATTTACATAGAGAACGTAAAATGTATGGTAGACTTGAAAGAAGTTTCCATCTAGAAGATATTGATGAAAAAACAATGGAAGCAGAATTTAAAGATGGAATATTAACAATTAGTGTTTCTAAAGTTGATGAAGATAAAAATAAAAGATATATTGAAGTAAAATAGTATTTTGGGGTACACTTTAGTGTGTACTTTTTTTCTTGAAGAAAAATATTGGTTGTTATAAAATATAATTGGGAATGGAGAATTATAATGGATGAATTAAAGAAGTATGGTGAAAATATTTATGTAAATGACTATGAAATTAGTGTTTTAAATAAATGTAATATTGATGTAAGTAAATGTAAAATGTTATCTGAAGTATTATTACTTATAGATAAGTATTTAGATGATGCTGATATAGATGATGAAGATTATGATGAAATTGATTATGTTGCTAATACTTTAAATGAAAGACTTTATTATACTGGACATAAATAATTGAGGCTGTTTATTATCATTAAATACAGAAATTGAAAATTTAAATATAGGTTTATTTGCTCCGGTGACTGGAACTTTATTGTTAATAATAATGGCTAGTATTATATTTATTATTAATAGAACAAAGACAATTTTTAAAAGAATTTAAAACACAGAAATGTGCTTTTTTCTTGACTTTATGTAAAAAAATATATATAATATATATCTAATTGGGGGAGATTGTATGAAATTTTTTAAATATGTAAATAATGATATTACTTATTTAGTAAGTATAAGTTATGTTTTAAGTAAAATATGGGGAAAAGATTTTAAAGTAAAACAAGAAATGTATTTTGGTCCAGTTTCTGTTATTAAAAATGAAAATGGAAAAAGTGGAAATGCTAAATTATTGGTTTACTTGGGTGTGGATGGTAAAGTATTTTTTAGAGATGCAAATTTTAATTTTATTGCTAATCTAGATGATTTTTTGTATTTACCTATTAGTGAATTATTAAAGAAGAAAAATATTAGTTATTCTGATTTTGTAGCAACAATTATCAAAGATTATGATAATGTTGGTTTATATTTAAATTGTCTTTGGAATAGTACGGATATACCAAAAGAAAATACTGAATTATTAACTTTATGGTATAAATTAAGAGATAATTATTTTCCAAGTCAAAATAAAAGTATCCCTATATTGGGGGTTTTGGCTAAATTTTCTAAACCTTTAAAGGATAGTTTAAATGGAGATTTATTAATTAGTCCTGTTGTAGATTTAGAAAAGGGATATTTTATAAGACAAGATTCAAAGGATAGTGCTAATGGAGATAGGGTTTTATCAAGTGAAACTTTATATGATATGGTAAGATTAGGGCTTTGTAAATTATGTGATTTAGAAAAAGAAAAAGAAGAGTATAAATCATATGAAGACCGTCTAGAAGAACAACTAAAAAGAACAAGAAAATAATGATATTTTAATGAAAAACATGGTGTTATCCATGTTTTTTTGATATAATAAAAAAGAATTGAGGTATAAAAATGAATGAGGAAGTAATAAAGAAAGTTAGTAATAAAATAAATTTGAAAGATTATCAAATAAAAAATGTTATAAATATGTTAAGTGAAGGAGCAACAATTCCTTTCATGGCTAGATATAGAAAAGAAGTAACAGGTAATTTAAATGAAGATGAACTTCGATTAATTGAAACTGAATATAATTATATGGTTAATTTAGAAAATAGAAAAGAAGATGTAAAAAGATTAATTGATGAAAAAGGAATGCTTACTGAAGAAATAGTAAAAGCAATAAATGATGCAAATAAATTAAGTGAAGTGGAAGATGTTTATGCACCATTTAAAGAAAAAAGAAAAACTAAAGGTACGGAAGCAATAAAGTTAGGATTGGAACCTTTAGCTAAAATAATAATGAGTTTACCTAATAAGAGTAGAGAAGAAATAGCAAAGTCTTTTATTAATGAAAATGTTAAAAGTATTGATGATGCAATAACTAATGCTGGTTATATAATTGCTGATTGGATTAGCGATAGACCTAAATTTAGAAAATATATTAGGAATTATTATTGGTATAATGGATTAGTAAAAGGTAAAATAAAGAAAGATGCTAAAGATGAAAATAAAACTTATGAAATATATTATGATTTTGAATGTAAAATAACTAGTATTAAGCCACATCAAATATTAGCATTAGCTAGAGCTGATAAAGAAAAAGTTGTAACATATTCTTTAAGTGTGTCAAAAGATGATGTAATTAAATATTTAGAGGATGAAATAATTGGTGGGAAAAAATCACCATTAGTTGAAGATATGAAAATATTTATTCTTGATGCTTGGAAAAGATTGTTAGAACCATCATTAGAAAGAGATATAAAAGCAGAATTATATGATAAAGCAAGTGAATTTGGAATAAATGAATTTGGTAATAATTTGGAGAATTTATTATTAACACCACCGATTAAGGGAAGTGTGGTTCTTGGGTTTGACCCAGCTTTTAGAACTGGATGTAAGCTTGCTGTATTAAGTGAACTTGGAGAAGTTTTAGAAATTGGGGTAATTTATCCACACGAACCAAAAAAAGACGTAGATATGGCTGAAAAAATAATGCTTGCATTAATACAAAAATATAATATTAAAATAATTGCTATTGGAAATGGTACAGCTTCTCGTGAAAGTGAGATGTTTGTGGCAAATTTAATAAAAAAATATAATCTAGATGTTAAATATATTATTGTAAGTGAAGCTGGTGCTAGTGTTTATTCGGCGAGTAGTTTAGCTAAAAAGGAATTCCCAGATTATTCTGTTGAACAAAGAAGTGCTGTAAGTATAGGAAGAAGACTACAAGATGCTTTATCAGAACTTGTTAAGATTGATCCAAAAAGTATCGGAGTTGGTTTATATCAACATGATTTAAAACAAAAAGAGCTTGATGAAGAATTAGGATTTGTTGTTAGTAAAGTTGTTAATGAAGTCGGAGTAAATTTAAATAATGCAAGTGATAGTATACTCGGATATGTATCTGGATTAAATAAAAAAGTTATTGGTAAAATTCAAGAATATAAAAAGAAAAATGGAGGATTTAAATCAAGAGAAGATCTTAAAAAAGTAGCAGGAATAGATGATTTGATGTATCAACAATCTGCAGGATTTTTAAGAATTTTTGGAAATAATCCTTTTGATAAAACTAATATCCATCCAGAAGATTATGAATTAGTTAGTAATATATTAAATGATAAAAATATAGATGCTAGTCTAGTAGGTACAAAACAAATGCAAGAGGCTCTTGATAAAATTAAGTTTGAAGAGTTAAAAAATAAATTTGGTATTTCAGAAGAAAAATGGGAAATGATTAAAAATAATTTAGTTAATGGGGTAATAGATCCGAGAGATGAATTAAAAAAGGTAAGTTTACGAAGCGATGTATTAACAATTGATGATTTAGAAATTGGTATGAGTTTGGAAGGGGTAGTTAGAAATGTTACAGCTTTTGGAGCTTTTGTAGATATAGGACTTCATGATGACGGACTTGTTCATATATCTAAAATGAGTAAAAGTTTTGTGAAACATCCGAGTGAAATATTAAAAGTTGGAGATATTATTACTGTATATGTTTGTGGAATAGATAAGGACAAAGGAAGAGTTAATTTATCTTTAATAGAGGAGTAGTGTATGAAATTAATTATTAGACTTATTAATATTGCTATTATATTTTTACTTATAGGTGGAGCCTTTTTCTTGCTTATTAATAAAACTTTTATATATGAAGCTTATAAAGGTGAATTAATGGATGGGGATGGAATTCCAATTAAAAGATTTATGTATGTTGTTGATGATAAAGAGAATCCTGAAGCAAAATTTTATACTTTTTTATCTAATACAGTGTTAGAAGATGAAAAAAAGAAGTATTTAGAAAAATTACAAGCTTGTTATGGAAAGTATTATTATGATAAAGATAATGATATAACTATAACTAGTTATGATATTTCTAGTAAAGATTATTATCGTGAAGTATATATTTCTTATGCTTCTGATAATTATTGTAGTGAAGAATATGTCCTTAGTGATATGTGGGTTTATGAGTATAATGGATTAAGTAGTTTTCTAGGGGGAGATATTAGTGAAAAAACTATGACTTCTTTAATAGATAAAATTTATAATAGTAAGAGAGTAGATCCAGTTATAAAGAATTATAAAAATGAATATTCTTATAGAGTAGAATGTGATAATAATGGTGAAAATTATTCTTTAATATTTGAAGATTTTAGTGAAAATGAATTAATGGTAAAAAAGATTGAAAAAGAAAATATTAAGTTTGCTGTTTATGAAATTCTAAATGTTAAAGATTATTTGAAGGGATTAGTATGAAATTCAATAAAAAAGATATAAGATTATTAATACTTTATGCAGTTGTTTTAGTATTTGCATTTATTTATATAAAAGAAGTTTTTGAAGTATTAAAATATATTATTAAATTGTTTATGCCTTTTATAATTGGGTTAATGATTGCTTTTGTATTAAATGTTTTAATGAATGTAATAGAAAATAAATGGTTAAAGAAAGTAAAATGGAATAAAAATACAAAAAGAGGAGTTAGTTTAAGTTTAGCTATATTTTTAGTTTTAAGTTTCTTTATATTGTTATTATTTTTAATAATTCCTAATTTACAAGATACAATAGTTATTTTTGCTAATAATATTCCTGAATATTTAAGTAATTTAAAGGAATTGTTAGTAAAAATTAAAATACCTAATAATATTATTGATGAAATAGTAAAAACTATGGAAAGTTTTGGAGATGTAGCGAGTGACTATGTAATTAATAATAAGAATACTGTTATATCTGTGACTTTGGGAATAGCTTCGAATGTAGTTAGTAGTTTTGTAAATGTTTTTATTGGTTTTGTGTTTGCTATTTATTATTTAATTGATAAAGAAAAAATAACTAGACAAATTAATAAATTAATGGATGCTTATTTATCTAAAAAAAGTTGTAAAAAAATAAATGAAATAGCAACTTTATCTAATAAAATATTTGCAAGTTTTGTAAGTGGACAATGTATTGAAGCTTTGATAATTGGTATTTTATGTTTTTTAGGAATGATAATTTTAAGACTTCCTTATGCTGGTACTATTTCGGTATTAGTGGGATTTACTGCATTAATTCCAGTTTTTGGAGCATTTATTGGAACTTTAGTGGGGGCCTTTTTAATATTTATGGTAAATCCTTTGCAAGCAGTTATATTTGTAATATTTATAATTGTTTTACAACAATTTGAAGGTAATTTGATTTATCCACATGTTGTAGGTAAGTCAGTTGGGCTTCCAGGTATTTTGGTCCTTGTTGCGGTCACTGTGGGGGCAAGTATAAATGGAGTGCTTGGAATGTTATTAAGTGTTCCTTTGGTTTCAATTATTTATAGTATTGTAAAAACAGATGTTAATTTAAAATTAAATAAGAAAAACACAAGTGGTTAAGCTTGTGTTTTTTGTGTGTGAAGAAACATCCAAGGTCACGCCTTTTGGTAAAAATATGAAAAAGAGATGTTTCTCACTATCTAATTATATTTGAAAATAGTCCTTATGTCAATTTGTTTGTGATGATATGAGAAATAAACTCTAGTTTTATTGAAATTTTTGTTATATAATAGTGTTGTTGTTGGTTATAATAAAAACTGGACAAGGCTTTTGTTATAATTGGGCAATTAAAAAGTGAATAAATTATAGTAAATAGAAAAGAGGTAAATATTTATGTATAGAGATGATTTTCCTATGTTAAAACATGATATAATATATTTCGATAATGGTGCAACTAGTTTAAAACCTAAATGCGTTATAGATAAAATGACTGATTATTATGAAAATTATAGTGCTAATGCTCATCGTGGAGATTATGATATTTCTTTTAAAGTTGATGTTGAATATGAAAATGCTCGTGAAGAAGTTAAAAACTTTATAAATGCTAAAAGTAAAGAAGAAGTTGTTTTTACAAGTGGAACAACTGATTCATTAAATATGATAGCTAGTGGTTTTTTTGCAAATTTACTTGATATAAATGATGAAATATTAATTACTACGAGTGAACATGCTTCGAATGTGCTTCCTTGGTTTAGATTAAGTAAAAAAATTGGTTGTAAAGTTAATTTTATACCTTTAGATGAATCTTTACATGTAACTATGGATAATGTAAAAAAAAGTGTTACACCGAATACTAAAGTTATTGCTCTAGCTGGTATTACAAATGTTGTTGGTGATATTAGACCTATTAAAAAAATTACTGAATTTGCTCATGAAAATGATATTTTTGTAGTTGTTGATGGGGCACAGATGGTTCCTCATTTAAAAACAGATGTTCAAGATTTAGATATAGACTTTTTAGCTTTTTCTGGTCATAAAATGCTTGGACCTACGGGTATAGGGGTCTTATATGGAAAAAGAGAATTGCTTGAAGAATTAGAACCAATTAATTTAGGCGGTGGCATGAATGAATCTTTTGATACGGTTGATACAGTATTTTTAAAAGAACTTCCAACAAGACTTGAAGCTGGAACTCCGAATATAGCTGGTGTTATTGGACTTGGTGAAGCTATAAGATATATCAATAAAATTGGAATTGATAAAATTCATGAAAGAGAATTATATTTAAGAAATTACTTAATAGAAAAATTAATACCCATAGATCATATAGATATTATAAATTTAGAAGCCGATAGTGGAATTGTTGCATTTAATGTTGATGGTATTTTTAGTCAGGATGTTGCTTACTTTTTAAATAAATATAATGTTTGTGTAAGAGCTGGTAATCATTGTGCAAAAATACTTAAAAATGCTACGGGAGTAGCTAATACATTAAGAATTAGTTTGTTTTTCTATAACACTGAAAAAGAAATTGATGAATTAGTAGAACTACTTAAGAATAAACAAAAAATAGAAGATGAAATGATTTAACTTCTATTTTTTTCTATTGTAACTGTAATATTAAATTTTTTGCATATATCTAAAAAATCATTAAGATATATGCGATTTCTATTGTGTTCAATATTATTGATTCCATTCCTACTTCGTCCGAGTTAATTTGCAAATTTTTCTTGACATTTTATACATAGGAACGAGGAAACATCGTAAATACAAGCAATGCTACTAAAACAACTGGATATATAGGATTAATGTATCCAAGTGACTATGGATATAGTGTTTTGGAAAGTAGTTGGATAGGACAACAACGTTAAAAGATTACTATGATAATGTGAAATATGCAGGTCAAAGTTGGTTATATGGCAAAGGTGAGGAATGGGCTATAACACCTTGTTCTAATGATATAGTATATGTAATTTTTTCTTCTGGACAAATTACATATAATATTTCTAGTAACGGTCATAGTTTTCGACCAGTCTTGTATCTAAATTCTTCTGTATATAAAATTGATGGTGATGGTAGTTTGGAAAATCCATATATAATTTGAATGTAAAATAAAATTCATGAGTTTGTTCTCATGAATTTTTGTGCTTTTCTATAGCTTTGTGATAAACTTTTAATATGTCTGATGCAAATACTTCTTTTGAATATTTATATGTACTATTTCTAGCATTGGTTGACATCGTTTTATAAAGGTTTTGATTTGTCATTAGTTTAAGTATATATTCTTTAAATTCATTATCGTTATCAAATAAATATCCATTGTAGTTTGGTTCAATCATAGATTTAAAGGAATCATCATTAATACATATTGTTGGTTTTGTTGCTGCTAGTCCTTCGATTATAGTTAGTCCTTGAGTTTCCGTTTTAGAAAATGATGTAATTACATCAAACGTATTGAAATATGTTGGAACTAGATTATAATCAACTTTATCAGTAAAAATTACTACTTTTTCTAGATTAAGTTTTTTTGTTAATTCTTTTAAATTGTCTAAATCCGGACCACCACCGACGAGCATAACTTTTATATTATCATTATATTTTATTATATCCTTTATATTATAAAGTAATTTATCAAAACTCTTTTCTGGGGCTATTCTACCTACGGACCCTATTATAAAATTGGTTTCTTTGATATCATATTTTTTCTTGATTTTAATAATTTCTTTTTTCATTGCTGGTGTTAATTTGAATTTATCAATGTCTATTCCAGTTGGTATAACGTTAATTGTCTTTTTAATATCGTATTTGTTTATAAATAAATCTTTTATTTTATCTGTAGGAACAATTAATTCGTCGCATTTTTTTTCACAATAATATTTTGTTACTTTGATAGCTAGTTTTTTAGCAAAGTTATTAAAATGTCCATGAGTAACATAATGAACATAATCTTCATATAAAGTATGATATGTATGCACTACAGGTATATTTAGTTTTTTTGCCACAATTCTTGAAAAATAACCAACTCCGAATTCTGTTTGAGAATGAATGATATCAAGGTTCCAAGTTTTTATAATTTTCATGGCTTTTCTAGAATATATTCCAGTTAATTTTGTTTCATAAATACCTGTTTTTATTCCTGGTAAGCTTATTATTTTATTTTTTTTATCATAAACAAATTTATTTGTTTCAAGATTGGCAGTAACAATATATACATCATGATTCATTTTTTCTAATGCAGTTTTTAACATTTTAATACTTGTTGTTACTCCGGATATATGGGGTTCATACGCATCTGTAAAAATTCCAATTTTCATTTTTCAACCTCGTTTTCCTATATATAAAGTATAATATATTTTATAAATTTTGTATACAAAATATTAAAAGAAAAAATAAAAGATGTTTTTATGGATTTAATTATGATAAAATGTTTAAAGCAGTATTCGTAGGTTTTAATGAAGATCAAACGCACTTACTTTGTGAACTTTTAAGGGAATGTCTAGATATTAAAATTGATCGAATCATTAAATTTATTCCAGTAGAATTAAGTGCTAGACAAAAAAGTGAAAGAAGTAAAAGACTTGATTTGCTCGTAGAGTCTCAAGGAAGAAAAATAAATCTTGAACTTAATTCATCATATAGTGAGATTACCAAGGTAAGAAATATAAACTTTTATTTTTCTTTTTGTAGTCAAAAAACGTTAGTAAGTGAAGCTTATGACACAGTTTCAGAATTTATTCATATATCCTTAAACTATGGAGTAAATTTGAATGAACCATTAGTAATGTGTTATACATTTTATGATAAAGTTCATGTAAAAGAATTAGATAATCGTTTCAAATATTATGAAATCAACGTTGAAAAGTTTGCTAAACTTTGGTATGATAAAGACATGAAAAGTGCTAGAGAAAAACCACTATTAACGATGATAGGAATCAAGGATAAGAATGATTTAGAAAAGTATAGTAGTGAGATAAATAACTCTAGTGTTAAGGAGAGTGTTGATAAGTTGAAAAGATTAAATAAAGATGATGTATTCATATATGATATTACTCCGGAAGAAGAGAAGTACATTCAAAATACCGAAAGAAATATTGCCAGAAGAGAAGGACATGAAAAAGGATTGATCGAAGGAAAAGCCGAAGGTGAATTTAATGCTAAATTAAATATTGCTAAAAAGTTATTGAATAATGATTATTCAGTTAATGAAATTGTTGAAATAACTGGTTTTTTGCAACAAGAGATAGAAAAGTTGAAAAATGAATATGAATAAAATTATTAAGAGAATAATATTAATTATAGGTATTTTAGTAGTTGTTGGAATAATTATAGTTTTAGGAATAAATTTATTTGTAAAAAACAGTGTAAAGGATAAAATATTTGATGAAAATAGTCTAGATAAAAATTATGATGCTATTTTGGTATTAGGTGCAGGGTTAAGAAATGGAAAGCCCAGTCCAGTTTTAAAAGATAGACTTGATATGGCTTATAAATTATATGAAGATGGTTATTCTAAAAAAATAATTGTAAGTGGTGATCATGGAAAAAAGTATTACGATGAAGTTAATGTGATGAAAAATTATTTGCTTGATAAAGGTGTTGATAGTAATAATATTTTTATGGATCATGCTGGATTTTCAACATATGATAGTGTTTATAGAGCTAAAGAAATATTTTTAGCTAACAAAATAATTATTGTAACTCAACAGTTTCATTTATATAGAAGTTTATATATAGCTAAACAGTTGAAATTAGATGCTGTTGGTGTTTCTGCAACTTTAAGAGATTATAGTGGCAGTGTCAAATTTGAAATAAGAGAAATACTTGCTAGAGATAAAGATTTTGTAAAGTCTATATTTAAACCAGAACCAAAATATTTAGGGGATACTATTTCTGTTTTTGGTGATGGAAATGCTACAAATGATTAAAAATAATTGTATATGAATGAGGTATTTGATATAATTTAGAAGGTGATATAAAATGAAATATTTGATTAATGCTTTTTGGGGATTTTGTATGGCTTTAGCTGATAGTGTACCAGGTGTGAGTGGTGGTACGATTGCTTTTATTCTAGGTTTTTATGATAAGTTTATAAATGCTTTGAATGATGTTTTTTATGGAGATTTCAAAAAGAAAAAAAGTGCTTTGTGGTTTTTATTTAAATTAGGAACTGGTTGGATAGTTGGAATGTCTTTAGCAACTTTAGTTTTAACTAATTTATTTGAATCAAAAATATATAGTGTTAGTTCATTATTTTTAGGATTTATAGTATTTTCTATACCTTTAATAATGAAGGAAGAAAAGGATAATATTAAGGGTAAATATAAAAATATTATTTTTGCTATAATTGGTATTTTAATTGTATCATTAATAACATATTTTAATCCAATAAGTGGTGGAAATAGTGTTAATATTGCTAATTTGAATTTTGGATTAGCTATGTATATATTATTAGCTGGTGCAATAGCGATATGTGCGATGGTATTACCTGGTATTTCCGGATCAACTCTTCTTTTAATATTTGGTTTATATATTCCTATAATCAGTGGAATAAAAGAATTTTTACATATGAATTTTACTTATTTTCCAGCGCTATTTGTCTTTGGTATTGGAGTTTTACTTGGTATTGCCTTAATAATAAAATTAATTAAAATTGCTCTAGATAAATATAGAAGTGCCACAGTTTATTTAATAATTGGTTTAATGATTGGTTCTTTATATGCAATTGTAATGGGGCCAACTACATTGGAAGTACCAAAAGATGCTTTGAGTTTTGATACATTTAGTATAATTTATTTCTTACTTGGTGGTTTAGTTATAATTGGTTTAGATAGAATAAAAATTATTTTAGAAAAGAAACATATTGAAGGGTAGTTATGAAAAAGTGTAGTATTCTTATTGTAGTTTTGTGTTTAATGCTATTTAGTATTATTTGTTATCAAATTTTAAATTATGATAGTTTGTCAATTGATAAAAATGTTTATAGTTTTATTGCTGATAACATAATGAATGATGGTTTAACGCCGATCCTTAAAGTGATTACCGAATTAGGTGGAGTAGCTTTTACAATTATTGCAGGAGTTTTAATTTTTATTTTCTGTAAAAAGATAAGATGGTTTGTAACTTTTGATTTAGTTGGAGTAACATTAATAAATCAACTTCTTAAACATATTATAAGAAGACCAAGGCCTAATATATTAAGATTAGTTGAAGAAAGTGGATATAGTTTTCCATCTGGACATTCTATGGTAAGTATGGCGTTTTATGGAATAATAATTTATTTGGTTTATAAAAATGTTTCTAATAAATATTTAAAATGGTTATTAATTAGTTTATTATCATTATTAATATTATCTATTGGTTTTAGTAGGATTTATGTTGGAGTTCATTATTTTACTGATGTAGCAGGTGGTTTCTTACTTGGATTTGCATATGTAGTAATATATGTAAACATTTATAATAATAAGGTGAAATTAAATGAAAAGTGATAGTTTAATAAGTAGTTTTAAATATGCCATTGCTGGTGTTAGACAAGCTTTTAAAACGGAGAGAAATTTAAAAATACATGCTTTAGTAACTTTATTAGTAATTATTTTAGGTTTTATATTAAAACTTGCATTATGGGAGTGGGTAGCTTGTTTTATACTTTTTGCTTTAGTAATCAGTGCTGAATTAATTAATACTGCCCTTGAAGAGATGGTTAATTTATTATCTCCGGAGATTAGAATTCATGCAAAATATGCCAAAGATATAGCAGCTGGTGCTGTATTTATAAATGCTCTTGTTTCATTTGTTGTAGGTTGTATTATATTTATTCCTAAAATAGTAGCATTGTTTTAAAAAAAGTATTGCGCGATTTGCAATACTTTTTAAATGCCTTTTAATTCAAAATAAATGTCTCGAAGTTCCATTGCTTTTTCAAAGTCCATAGCTCTAGCTGCTTCACGCATTTCTTTTTCAAGTTTTTCAAGCATTTCAACTCTTTCTTTTTTGCTGATTTTTTTCTTTTTGTCAGCTACCTCATTTGTAACAACTTCTTTAATATCTTTAATAATAGTTTTTGGTGTAATATTATGAACTTTATTATATTCTTCTTGGATTTCCCTTCTTCTTTTGGTTTCTTTAATAGCTTCATTCATTGCATCACTATACGAATCAGCATACATAATTACTTTACCGTTTTCGTTTCTAGCTGCACGTCCGATTGTTTGAATTAAACTTCTGTTACTTCTTAAAAATCCTTGCTTATCTGCATCTAATATACATATTAAACTTACTTCGGGAATGTCTAATCCTTCACGAAGTAGGTTGATACCTACGATACAATCATATATACCACTTCGTAAGTCATGAATTATTTTTAATCTTTCTAGAGTTTTAATTTCACTATGAAGATATGCTACCTTGATATTCATTTCTTTTAAATAATTAGTTAGCTCCTCACTCATTCTAATTGTAAGGGTGGTAATTAAAACTCTTTCATTCTTTTTGATTCTTTCATTTATTTCACTAATTATATCATCAATTTGTCCTTCAGTTTTACGAACTTCAATGATTGGATCAAGAAGTCCAGTTGGTCTAATAATTTGTTCAACATATTCATTATTAGTTTTTTCAAGTTCATAGTCTCCGGGAGTTGCTGATACATAAATTGCTTGATTTATTTTGGCTTCAAATTCATCAAATTTAAGAGGTCTATTATCTAGGGCACTGGGTAATCTAAAGCCATAATCAACAAGTGTTTGTTTACGCATTCTGTCTCCGTTATACATTCCACGAACTTGAGGTAAGGTTACGTGTGATTCATCTACTACGAGTAAAAAATCTTTAGGAAAGAAATCAATTAAACATGATGGTGTTTCTCCGGCTTCTCTTAAAGCTAGGTGTCTTGAATAATTTTCTACACCATTACAAAATCCTGTTTCTCGTAACATTTCTAAATCATAATTTGTTCTTTCACGTAGTCTTTGTTCTTCAATAAGTTTATTTTCATTTTTTAATTCTTGAAGACGTTCTTTTAATTCTTTTTCAATTCTATTACAAGCTTCTTCTAACTTTTCTTTACTTGTTACGAAGTGTGATGCTGGAGATATGGTAATTGATTTTTTACTTTTGGATACAACACCAGTTAGTGGATCAAATACACAAATTTCTGCAACTTCATCATCTTCCAGAATTATTCTTATGCCACTTACTTTTTCATTAACTGGAATTATATCTATGTTATTACCTCGAACCCTGAATGTCCCACGATGAAAATCTAAATCATTTCGCTCATAAGTCATGTCTATTAGGCGATTTAATATTTTATTTCTGCTTATTTTATCTTTGACGGTTAATATTAACATGTTTTTTTCATATTCTTCTTTTTCACCAATTCCATAAATACATGAAACTGAAGCTACTACGATAACGTCTTTGTAGTTAATTAATGCACTTGTTGCGGCATGTCGTAGTTCATCTATTTCGTCATTAATACTTGAGTCCTTTTCAATGTATGTGTCACTACTTGGAACATATGCTTCAGGTTGGTAATAATCATAATAAGATACAAAGTATTCGACATGATTATTTGGAAAAAATTCTTTTAATTCTGCATAAAGTTGCCCTGCAAGTGTCTTGTTGTGGGCTAAAACTAAAGTTGGCTTATTTGTTTCTTTAATGACGTTTGCAATTGTAAATGTTTTTCCGGTTCCAGTTGCTCCGAGTAAAACTTGTTCCTTCTTTCCTTCGTTTATACCTTCAACTAATTCTTTTATAGCTTCTGGTTGATCTCCGCTTGGTTTATATTTACTTACTAGTTCAAACATTTTGGGCCTCCTTATAATATTTTTTTCAAACTCAAGTATATTATACTAGGCAAATACTTGTTCGTCAATGAAAAAAGTTACAAAATTTAATAAAAGTATTTAAAAATATTTAATTTTATGATAAAATTCTTCTATATATGAAGGTGATTTAAATGACTACATTTATTTTTGGACATAAAAGTCCTGATACTGATACTGTTTGTTCAAGCATCGCACTATCTTATTTGAAAAACGCTCTAGGTGATAAGACTGTGCCAAAAGTGCTTGGAAATATTAATAATGAAACAAAATTTGTTTTGGATTTTTTTAAGGTTAATATGCCAAGTTATTTAAATGATGTAAGAGTTAGAATTAAAAATGTTAAGTATGATAAAAAGGCATATATTAATGAAAATAGATCTATTGATGAAGCTTTTAAATTAATGCAAAAACAAAATATTACTGCTATACCTTTAGTTGATGATAAAAAAATGTTAACTGGATATGTAACTTTAAAAGAATTAGCTAAATATTTAATTAATGGTAATAGAGAAGCGGTTTATACGACTCTTGATAATATTATTGAAACAATTAATGCAAAAGTAATTGTTAAGTGTGATGATATTATAAAAGGAACTACTTTAATAGCAGGTTTAAGTTTTAAAGCATTAGAACAAGCATTTCTTTTAAATAGTGATGATATCTTAATTGTTGGAGATAGATATAAAGTTCTTGATTATGCAATTAAATCTAAAGTAAAATTAGTTATTTTACCATTGAATGTTAATTTAGAGAAGAAGATAATAAAAAAAGCGGAAGCTAATGGTGTAAACATTATTGCATCAGAACTTGATAGTTTTCAAATTGCTACCAAGATAACTTTGAGTAATTTTATAAAAAATATTAATATAAATAAAAATCCGGTGACTGTTCATAATGATGATTATTTTACAGATTTTAAGATGATGACGCATAAAATTAATCATACAAATTATCCGGTTATAAATAAAAAGGGTGAATGTTTAGGATTAATAAGACTTACTGGTCCGAATGACTATGATAAACAAAAAGTTATATTAGTTGATCATAATAATTTAGCTCAATCTGTAGATGGTATTGAAGAAGCTGATATACTTGAAATAATTGATCATCATAACCTTGGAGCTATAGGTACAAATGTGCCAATTAATTTTAGAAGTAAACCTGTTGGTTGTACATCAACAATGATTTATGAAATGTTTATTCAAGAAAAAGTGAATATTCCAAGTAATATAGCTGGCTTAATGCTTTCTGCTATATTATCTGATACTTTGCTTCTTACAAGTCCAACGACGACGGAAGATGATAAAAACGCGGCAGTAAAATTAGCTGATATTGCTAAAGTAGATATGGATAAATATGGACTTGAGATGATAAAAGCTGCATCATCAATTGAAGGAATGAGTGTTAAAGATCTAATAAAAAGTGACTTTAAAAACTATGTAGTTGGTTCTAAAAATTTGGGCATTGGTCAAGTTATGACTCTTGATTTTGATATAATTAAAGAAAATATAGATGAATATGTACATGTTTTGGATGAAATGGTAGATACTAACTATAGTGTAGTAGTTATATTTATTACTGATATTATTAAAAATGGTTCTTATGTTATTTATAATACTAAAGCAAGTGATTTGATTGAAGATGCTTTTGGTTTGAAAAATGTTCATGAAGGATTATTTTTACCAAAAATGGTATCAAGAAAGAAACAAATACTTCCAAGTATTTTAAGTGTTATGGAAGAAAAGAAATAGAGTGTTAGATTAAACTAATACTCTTTTGTAAATAAGGAGGATTACATGAAAGCACTTATAACCGGAGCTTCAAGTGGAATAGGGAAAAATATGGCTTATGTTTTAGCAAATAAAGGTATTGATTTAATATTGGTGGCTAGAAATAAAGATGAAATGTTAAAAATAAAAGAAAATGTAAAAGTAAATGTTGATATTATAGAAATGGATTTACAAAATTCAAAAAATGTTTTTAAGTTATATGAAATATGTAAAGATGAAAATATTGATATATTAATTAATAATGCAGGTTTTGGTTTATTTGGAATATTTACTGAAACAGATTTAACACGTGAACTTGAAATGATTGATTTAAATATTAAAGCATATCATATTTTAACTAAATTATTTTTAAAAGATTTTGTAGAAAAAGATAATGGATTTATTTTAAATGTTGCATCAAGTGCAGGTTTTATGGCTGGCCCTAGACTTAGTACTTATTATGCAACAAAGAATTATGTACTTAAACTTACAATGGCTATTAATGAAGAGTTAAGACAAAGTGGAAGTAATGTTGTAGTTTCAGCTTTATGTCCTGGCCCAGTTAATACAAATTTTAATAAAGTTGCTAATGGTGAATTTAGTATTAAAGAAGCTAGCCCAAAATATGTGGCTGAATATGCAATAAATAAAATGTTTAAGAAAAAAATGATTATTGTTCCAACTTTAAGAATTAAGCTAGGAATATTTTTATTAAGATTGATTCCTTATAGATTACAACTTATTTATTGTTATCATATTCAAGGGAAGAAATTAGGTATTAAAAATAAGTAGATTTAAGTGTAATATAAAATTAAGAAAAATATTATGTTTTTCTTTTTTTGTTGACTTTACGTAAATTTACAAAAAAATGTTATTTATTAGTAAAAAACAACTTTAATTAGGAAATATATATAATGAAAGGAAAAATGAAAAAAGTTGATGTAGTTTTATATTGTATTAAATAAATGCTAATAATGATGTAATATTGGAATAAAGATAAGATAAAATTAAACCTTTTTTAAAGGTAAAATATGTATTAATAAACTTGATTTATTTTTAAATAGTTGTTATTCTTGTTATGGAGGGTATTATAATGAAAAATAAAAAAATAATTATAATTATATGTGTTATTTTAGGAGTAATAATTTTAAGTATTGGAGGATATTTTTTATATAAATATATTGAAGTAAAAAATGCAGTAGTTGTAGTTGAATTAAAAGATAATTTAGATGCTGATTTTGCTGATACATTGAGAGTGTCTTCATTTATAAAAAAAATTAATGGTAAACTAGTTGATGATTATTATTTAGATACTGATAGTTTAGGAAAGAAAAAGGTGAATTTTCAATTTATTAATGATGATGGAATAAAAATAAAATATAGTTATGAAATAAATGTTGTTGATAAAGAAGCTCCATTAATTTGGTTAGGTAAAAGTTATAATGTTGTAAAGGGAAGTGTTGATAATTTATTTGATAAAATAATGTGTGGAGATAATTATGATACTAATCCAGTTTGTGTTATTGAAGGAGATTATGATTTGAATAGTGTTGGTTCTTATAAATTAGTTTTTAAAGCAACTGATAGTAGTGGAAATATATCTGAAAAGAAATTTACGTTAAATGTAAATGAACCTAGTGATAATAAAGGAAGTAATGGGGTTAAAACTGTTACTGAATTTAGTGATGTAATAAAAAATTATAAAAATGATAATACCCAAATTGGTATAGATGTTTCTAAATGGCAAGGAGATATTGATTTTAGTAAATTAAAGAATGCTGGAGTTGAATTTGTTATTATTAGAGTAGGTTCATCAAATGGTATTAATGGAGAAAATTTTGTTGATAGCAAGTTTGTTCAAAATATTGAAAATGCTAATAGTGTTGGTATTCCCGTTGGTATTTATTTTTATTCATATGCCAATAGTGTTGATAGAGCTATTAGTGATGCTAAATGGATAATTGAAAATATTAAAGATTATAAAGTAGATTTACCTATTGCTTTTGACTGGGAAAATTGGGGAAGTTTTAATAAATATGAACTTAGTTTCTTTGGGTTAACTAATATGGCTAAAAAGTTTATGGATACTGTAAAAAATGTTGGTTATGATGCAATGCTTTATAGTAGTAAAACATATTTAGAAAATATATGGATGAGAGTTGATTATCCGGTTTGGCTTGCTCATTATACGAAGAATACAAATTATACTGGTGATTATTCTTATTGGCAACTTTGTAGTAATGGAAGAGTTGATGGAATAAATGGGGATGTAGATATAGATATAAGATATATTGACTAAAAATTATTAGTAAGGTATAATTTATTTATTAATTAAAGAGGTATTTATGAGTTTATGTAATATTATTAGTGTTATCGGAGATGCTTATATAGATTGGAAAAATGTTTATTATATTATAAGTAGTGTTTTAAGTGCGATGCTAGCTTATAAAACATTGTATTGGATTATTGGCTTCTTCTTTACTAGAAAATTTAAGCCTGCAAAGAAAAAACATAAATATGGGATAGTGATAGCTGCTAGAAATGAAGAAAAGGTTATTGGAAATCTACTTGATAGTATTAATAAGCAAGATTATCCAAAGGATTTATTAACAGTATTTGTTGTGGCAGATAATTGTACTGATTCTACTGCTAAAGTGGCAAGAGAACATGGTGCTATATGTTATGAAAGATTTGATGATGCACATAGAACTAAAGGTTATGCGTTAGAGTTTTTGTTTGATAGAATCGAAGAAGATTATGGAAGAATGAATTTTGAAGGTTATTTTGTTTTTGATGCTGATAATTTACTTAAAAGTGATTATGTTACTAAAATGAATGATGCTTTTGATTCAGGAGAAAAAATTATTACATCATATAGAAATACAAAGAATTTTGATGAAAATTGGATTGCATCAACTTATGCACTTCATTGGATTAGATCAATTAGGTATAATCATAGAGCTAGAAGTGTTTTACATTTAGCTACGAATATACAAGGTACTGGTTTTTTGTTTACAAATGAGATAGTTAAAAATGGTTGGCATTATACATCACTTACTGAAGATAGAGCATTAACTGCAGATGCTGTTGCTCAAGGATATCAAATAACTTATCAAAATGAAGCAATGTTTTATGATGAACAACCAATTAGTTTAAAAGTGGCATTGCGACAAAGAACAAGATGGGCAAAAGGACATTTACAAGCTTTTGTGGAATCTGGACCTTATTTATTTATTAATATATTTTTAGGAAAATGGTATATTAGAACTAAATGGGGAGAAAATTCTGTAAATAAAAAGAAAAAAGCAAAATCATTTAAAGGATTTTTACTAAACATAATTGAGAATATAAGACATAGATTTGCTTCATATGATACATTGATGCAACTTACTCCATTTTCAGTATTTAATATTGCTAGATGGTTAATTGTTATTGTAGTTATGTATGGATGTTATTGTTATAATGTTGGAGTTTTAAATGTAAATATTTTTGGTGGAGGTACTTATTTAGCACAAGCTTTAAGATATTTCTTTACAATAAAGGTGAGTATGAATGCTGGTGTTAATGCGTTATTTGCAGGAATAGGTTTATCTATTTGGTTAAGGATATTATTTAGAATTGGTATGTATATTGAAAATATGTGGATGGCAATATATTTATTTATTGTAGAACATAAAAATATTAAAAAAATGTCAATTTGGAAAAAAATGCTTTATACATTGACATGGCCAACTTTTGACATTATCGGAAGATATGCAACATATGTGGCATTATTTATGAAAGTTGAATGGAAACCTATACCTCATGAAAGTAAAGTTACTATTGATGATTTAAATAAAAATTAGGATATATCATACGAAAATTGATAAAGCTATTTCAACTAAACTATTAAATGTATGTAAAATCAGTTAATAAGCTAGCTTCAATTAGTTGTTTAACTCAAAGTACAGTTGAAAATTTAGTAAATTGTAATTCTAAAAATCCTAAATTACTTACTATTGTAAGGAATATGTGATGGATTAAATTTAACTTTAACAGAATTTTTTGATGATGATATATTTTTAGAGATTGATAAAGAAGACTTATAGACAATTAATTCATATTAAAAGACTCATTACGAGCCTTTTTCTATTTCTTTAAAATAATTATATTTTAGAGTTAAATCATTTTTCTTTATTAAATAATTTACATAGTAGTTTTTTTCTTCTAGAACATCTGGTTTGATATACCTATTATTAGTTACTAGGCCTCCATCAACATATACATTACCGTCATACCATGAATAGTCGCTAAAGAATACAATTTTTTGATAATTATTATTTAGAGCATCTTCTCCGATATAATAATTTGGATTATAGTCTATTCCAAGTAAATTGAGAACAGTTGGTAAGATATTTAATTGTGATGTAACAGTTTTTATTGTTTTTTTGTCTTTGTTATTGTTCCATATAAAGAATGGGGTACGATTTATTAAATTGTTACTTGTATTTTTGTATTTATCTAAAATAGATTTGTCTGATAAAGTATATAAGTAATGATCTGTAAAAACAACAATAGTTGTTTTATCAATTAAATCTCGTTCTTTTAATTCATTAAGTAAGAGTTCAACCATGTAATCAGTTTCTTTTGCTTGTCTTCTTGCACAATCTTCTTCATTTAAATCATAACTTACATTTTCATTTGTTTCTTTGTCTAAATCGAGTAGCATTTTGCAATTTCCTTTTTCAGTGCTAAAGGGCATGTGGTTGGTATAAGTTATGATGTAATCTACGAATTTATCACTTGAAAATAGTTTATCTTTAAATTCTTCATTTAAAATTAATTCTCTGTCTAAATAATAAGAGTTATCTTTATATGTATTTTGATCAACTAAACCATAATAATTGTCATAACCCCAGTTTTTGTAGTTTGTTCCTCGTGAATAATATTCTTTTGTATTCATGTGAAAGGCATTTACTGTATAACCTTCTTTTTTAAATAAGTGTGCTAGGCTATATGGAAATGAATTTTTGTTAAATGTGTATGCGTTTTGTGTATAAGAAAGAGGAGTTATAAATCCTGTGTTTACTGCAAATTCAGAATTGAATGTTGATCCTCCGCCATTATAATAAGAATAATGATTTGTAAAATTAATACTGTTTTTCATCATATTATAAATTGTCGGAGTGTCATTTTTATTGATTAACCAAGAATCTAATCCTTCAAGTTGAATCATTATTAAATTATTATCTTTATATTTTCCTGTGTATTTGTTTTTATTTATTGTAACTTCTTTGTTATATTCTTCTTTTAGAAATTCAATATCTATTTCATTTGTAACATTTTTATTTTTTAAGAAAGTTAGATAAAAGTTTCTTACCGTGTATTCATAAATACCTGATACTTTCATAGCTTTATTATTATCATTAAAACTATTATAAATATTTCTAGGATTTCTCCATGTACTCCATGTTAATTCTTCATTTGCTTTTCCTAGAAATAATGGTGTTATTAAATATGTAATAATAAATACAATAAAAGGAAATAAAAATCTTTTATAATTTCTTTTTTCATTTTTAGGATATACTTTTAAAGCTAAAATAAATGTTATAAAAATAGGAATTAAAAATAAGTAAACTGATAAATCACAATTTTTTATGGAATCAAGGAAATATTCTGATCCTTCTCCGGCGAGTTGAATCATGTTAAAGTCAAAGAAAACTCCGGTTATAGAGAAATATACATTGTTAACTAAATAAATTATTAAAGCTAATATAAAAAATATGCTATAAATAATTTTTCCAATCTTTTTTTTAGGATAAAGTGATATACAAATAAATAATGTAATCCATAAAATAGAAAAAAGGTTGGGAACTGGTTTTAATAAACCATAGAATTTTACTTTATATCTTGTAAATAAATCAATTAAGATAAATGGTAAAGCTAATAATAAAATGTAATAGTATTTTTTAAAAAAATTAATTATATTTGTTATTGCTTTTTTTATGTTAATATTTTGTTTTTTCTTGTTCTTTTTAATAATTTTTTTCATTATGTCACCACAAAAAAATTATACTATAATAAATATTCTTTGTAAATACTTGTGGAATTTACTTTAAATAATTAATAAAATATAGTATAATTATATTGAGGGTAGTGTTATGTGGGTAGTAAATACATTGAATAGAGAAAATAGATTTGATTTAGAAAAATATATAGAAAATATTTATAAAGAGTATAATGAAAAAATAATTTTAACTTTGGAATCTAACTTGGGTTTTGGAGAGACTTTTGTTTATTTGTATGAGTTAATAAGAAATTTATCAATGAAAAAAATTCCTGTTTTTAGAGGGCCTATAATTATAGGGGATATGATTTTAATTAATGAAGAGGCTAAAAAAATTGAAAATACGTCATTGGAAGATAAAATTTGGTGGTTAATATATTCAAATATGATAAGTATGGAAAATGAAAATATATTAATTAATGGGGAAAATATTTTTATAAATGGATGTATTTTAAAAAGAAGTTTATGATATGAATACAAAGATAATAGTGAATTTAAATAAAAAAGGGATTTTTATATCGATTTTCAAATGCAAAAATTCTCGATAAAGATTATACTATAAGAAAAGATGAATGAAGTATATGATGGAGATGAGTTTATGGCCAAGATAATTCGAGAAGTAAATTCCCAAACAGATGAATTTGATAAATTGTTTTTTTATAATAGAGAAATATTGGATGATGAATATTCAAAAGAAGAAGCTGTTAAAGATGCTCGAAAAGATGAATTGAAGGTTGAGAACAAAGTAAGATGAATATCGCAAAAGCTATGTTAAATGAGAATTGTGATATTGAGTTGATTGTTAAAGTAACTAATCTTATGTATGATGATGTAGTTAAATTAAAAGAAGAACACTAGCCTGTTCTTCTAATTTAGTTCTTTAGATAATTGATTGTAAGAATCTATTATCTTTTTTTCTGCAATAGTATTTTTTTGATAATATCCTTTGTTTAAACATTCTTCATATATATCTTTTGTCATTTTATTAATGCTTTTAAACATTTTAAAATATAAATCATAAATATTTTTATTACTTGCTTCATTTAAAGCATATACCAAATTTACTGATATGTTTTTTTCAGTAGTTAACATTTCTAATAAATAATCTTTATCATTCATAGTTATTCTCCTTTAAAATTGATAAAATTTCATTACAATTATCTTCATGTAATTTTATTAATTTTTGAATTAATTTATTTGTATCATTTTCTTTTGAATATTCTTTATAAACTTTGAATTTTTTTAAAGCAATTAGATTCCAATTAAATGAATCGGTTAAATATAATAAATCTTTTTCTGTCATGTTACCACCTTTCAGTTATAGTATGGATTTTTAAAATGAAATTATATTGTTAATAATTGGTATAAATGATAAAATAAATTTTAAAGTGATGAAATTGTCACTTTAGAGTCATAATAAAATAATATACTTTTAATGGGTGATGAAAATGGATATATTAAAAGTTGAAAATTTAGTTAAAACTTATAAGAATGGTAATTCTACGATTAATGCTGTTGATAATATAAGTTTTAGTGTGGAAAAAGGCGACTTTGTTGCTATTGTTGGTGCCAGTGGTAGTGGAAAATCAACACTTTTGCATTTACTTGGAGGTGTTGATAGACCTACGAGTGGTAAAGTATATATTGATAATGTAGATATTTATAGTATGAATAATGATGCTTTAGCCATATTTAGAAGACGACAAGTTGGACTTATTTATCAATTTTATAATTTAATACCTATTTTAAATGTTGAAGAAAATATTGTTCTTCCTTGTAAGTTAGACGGTAAAAATGTAAGTAGAGATAGACTTGATGAAATTATTGATATTTTAGGTTTAAGTGCTAGAAGAAAACATTTACCAAATGAGTTATCTGGAGGTCAACAACAAAGAGTTTCAATTGGAAGAGCTATTATTAATAATCCAGCATTAGTTTTAGCGGATGAACCAACAGGAAATTTGGATTCTAAGGCTAGTGATGAAATTGTAGCATTATTAAAAGAATCAAATAAAAAATATAATCAAACTATTATTGTTATTACACATGATCCTGATATTGCAAGTGTTGCAAATAGAGTTATTACTATTGAAGATGGAAAAATAGTTAGTGATGTAAGGAATTAATTATGAATGTATTAAATAATTTAACTATTAAAAATTTAAAATTAAATAAAAAAAGAACAATAGTAACAATAATAGGTATTTTGCTTTCTGTTGCATTAATATGTGCAGTAGCAGGTATGGTTACATCATTTCAAGCAACTTTAGTAAATATAGCTATTACAGATGGAGGAAATAGACATTTAACAATTGAAAATGTAAGTAAAAAAGACTTGAAATATTTTACAAATAATAGTCATGTAAAGAGTATGTATTTAAGTGAGTCTTTTGGTTATGCTAAAGTGGATAATATAAATAAATATAAACCTTATGCTTATGTTTTAGGATATACAAAATCAGCTTTTGATAATACAACATTAAAACTAGTTTCTGGAAGACTTCCGGAGAATAATAAAGAAATAATAGTAAGTGTAACTTTTAAAAATAATGCTAAAGTAAAAATAGGTGAAACAATTAGTTTAGATATTGGTAAAAGAGTATGTACTGATGGAACAATTCTTAATCAAAGTAATCCATATTATGTGGAAGGTGAAGGAAACAATCTTTGCCATGAATATATAACTGATACAAATAAACATGAATATAAAATTGTAGGTATTACGGAAAGATTAAATTATAATATCGAAGAGTATAGTGCTCCAGGTTATACATTAATTACTAAAATAGATAAAGTAAGTGATAATATAAATGTATCTTTATTATTTAAAGATGCTAAATATTATAAAGAATATATAAATAATATAGCAAATGATAATGATCTAAATAAATATAATATTACTTTAAATGATGATCTTTTAAGATGGAGTGGAGCTAGTTTAAGTGATAGAACAATGAATATGTTATATGCTATTTCAGGTGTAGTAATAGGTATTATAATACTTACAAGTGTATTTGTTATAAAAAATAGTTTTGATATTGCTAATCAAGAGAAGAAAAAGATGTATGGTATGCTTTCAAGTATAGGGGCAACAAGTAAACAAATTAAGAAAAATGTTTTACATGAAGGCTTTATCCTAGGTCTAATTGGTATTCCTTTAGGTATTATATGTGGTATATTTGCGGATTATATACTTGTTATTATAATTAATTATATTGGTAAGTATTCTTCTAATGATTTTACATTTGTATTTAGTATATCTATTTGGCCAATAATTTTAAGCATTATACTTGGAGCAGTTACAATTTATTTGTCTGTGGTTAGAGCAGCTAAAAAGAGTAGTAAAATTGCACCAATTGAAGCGATTAGAAATAACAATGAAATAAAAATTAATAGTAAAAAAATTAAGTCATCTAAAATAGTTGATAAATTATTTGGTGTCGGTGGAGATATTGCCTATAAGAATTTAAAGAGAAATAAAAAAAGAAATAGAACTACAATTATATCAATTGTAATAAGTGTTGCTGTATTTATTTCCTTATCATCATTTTTAAGTTATGGCTTTAAATTAACAAATCAGTATTATCAAGATATTAATTACGATATTCAGCTTTATCTTAGGGATACTAATGAAGAAGAATCTAAAAAAATAATTAATGATATAATAAAAATGGATAATATTAGTAGATATAGTATAATTAGAAGTATGAGTATGACATTTGATTATAAAAAATATTATAATGAAGATGTATTAGAGAACTTTGATGGAGTTGAAGATTTACCTCTTAGAATTATGTCTGTAGGTGAAGTTGAGTTTGAAAGAATACTTAAAGAAAATAAAATAAGTGATACTAATTTTGATTATAAGGGTTTATTAATTGATAAAAATATTTTTTATCAAGAAGGTAGTAAAAATTATAAGGAAGTAAATTTATTTGATTTAAATAAATTTAAAACTGTAACTGGTTCTATTAATAATAAAGATTTAAGTATTGGAATTATAAAAAGAATTGATATCTTACCAATGGGACTTCAAAATATATATAGTGAAACTCCAATGATTATAGTAAGTGATGAATTTTATGATTATATTGTATTTAATTATAATATAACGGCTACTGATTCAAAAAGCCTGTATATTAAATCAACAGATGCAGAAAAACTAGAAAGTTTAATTAAAGAATATTTACTTGATAATGATATTACTAATTATAATTTGTTTAATATTGAAACAGAAGCTAAGGCTCAAAGAAGTTTAATTATTTTAGTAGCAATTTTCTTATATGGTTTTATTATTGTTATTAGTTTGATTGGTATTACAAATATAATAAATACTATAAATACAAATATGAATTTAAGAAGAAGAGAACTTGCAATGTTAAAATCTATTGGAATGACTAAAAATGAATTTAATAAAATGATTAATTTAGAATCAATTATGTATTCTACGAAAGCATTAATTATTGGTATACCTTTAGGTATATTAGGTTCATTTGCTATTTATAAGGCATTTGCAAATGGTAGTGATTATGGATATTTATTTCCATGGCAAGCAATTATAATTGCAATATTGGTTGTTTATATTTTAGTTAGTTTAATTATGCATTTTGCTTTAAGAAAAACAAGAAATGAAAATATAATTGATGTTATTAAAGATGAAAATATATGATTTGTGCGAATAAATAGATTTGATTTAACCTAAAAATAATGGTATCATTTATTTAGAAGTGATACCTTTTTGTTGTTAGAATGTGAGGTGTATGTATGAAAATACTTTTAGTTGAAGATAGTGAAATGATTGTAAAGGCCATTAAGTTTTTACTTGAAGAGCATAATTATGATGTTAGCGTTGCCAGTACAATTAAAGATGCAAAAGAAAAACTAAGTAATAATTATGATTTAGTAATCTTGGATGTAATGTTGCCAGATGGAAATGGTTTAGACTTTTTTAAAAATTATGTAGATGTTCCAACGCTGGTATTAAGTGCTAAGGATGAAGAAGAAGATGTTGTAACATCATTAGATCTTGGGGTAGAAGATTATATTATAAAACCTTTTAGGTCAAAAGAACTATTATCAAGAATAAATAACATTATTAAAAGAAATAAGAAAAATAATATTAAAATGTATAAAAATATAATATTTGATATGGATAGTTATAGAGTATATAAGGATGATCAAGAAATTATTTTAACTGGATTAGAATTAAAGTTATTGTTTTTTTTACTTGAAAATAATGGAATAATAGTAACGAGAGATATGATTATAGATAAAATTTGGGATGTGTCAGGAAAATTTGTCAATGATAATACTTTAAGTGTGTATATAAAAAGAATTAGAGAAAAGATTGGTTGCGAAGATATAATAAAAACTATTAAAGGTATAGGATATAGGATTGATTTATGAAAAAAATTAGTTTATGGTTTTTAGGTAGTTTATGTTTAATAATGTTAATTAGTTATATTGATTATTATAGATATAGTAAAGTAATAAATGATTTTGTGGGTAGTGTAGTTACTGAGGTAAGTAAAAATTATCCAAATGTAAATGAAGAAGAATTAATTAAAATAGTTAATGGAAGTAATAAAGATAATAATGAAATATTAAAAAAATATGGATTTACTGATAGCGATATAAATTATTTAAGTAAGATGAATGATTCTTTTTATAAAAATATTGTTATTAATTTGATAATGTTTAGTGTTTTTGGTGTCGTATGTATTAGTGTATACGTTATAGAGAAGAAAAAAAGATGTAAAGAGATAGATAATATTACGAATTATTTGAAAAGAATAAATGATGGAATATATGATTTAGAAATAATTGATAATATTGAAGGAGATTTATCTATTTTAAAAAATGAAGTATATACCACTACGGTTAGTTTAAAAAGCTTATATGCTAAAGAAAATAAAGAAAAAATTAAAATAAAGGATAATTTAGCTAATATATCTCATCAATTAAAGACACCCCTTACATCAATTATGATTATGATTGATACATTACTTGAAGAACATGTTAGTAAAGAAAAGCAAAAAGAATATTTAAATGATATAAGAATACAGATTGAAAATATTAATTTTTTAATTATTGCAATGCTAAAATTATCAAGATTTGATGCAAATGTAGTGGTTTTTGAAAAAAGAGAAATAATTGTTAAAGATTTGTTATTTGATGTTTTAAAAAATGTTGATATATTAAGAGAACTTAAAAATATAAATATTCATGTAAGTGGTAAAAGTGATGTAACTTTTGATGGAGATTACAAATGGGAATGTGAAGCAATAACTAATATTTTAAAAAATGGAATTGAGTATAGTAAAGATAATGGGGATATTTATGTAAATTATAAAGATGATGGAATGTATGTAAGCATTGATATAATTGATTGTGGTGATGGTATATGTAATGAAGATATGAAGCATATATTTGATAGATTTTATAAGAAAAATAATAATAGTAATAATTTTGGTATTGGACTTTCTTTAGCTAAAGAAATAATTGAAAAAGATAATGGTTCAATTAGAGTAAGAAGTAATAATGGTACTAAATTTAGTATTAGATATTATAAATAATTGTTTACTTAAATGTTTAAAAAAAGTATAATGTTGTTATGAAAGTGAGTGTTTAAATTATGAATATTTATAAAAATATTAAAGGACATAAAAGCATGCTTGTTATAGGTATTATTTTATTTGTAGTATTTATGGGTTTAGGTCTTCTTATATATTCTGGTGAAGTTAATGCAGAATATGAGGTTTTAACTAAAAATACTAGTGAAAATGTTTATGCTAAATTAAATGTTAGTTTACTTGATAGTGCTTTTGCTACGGAAACTTTGGATGGTAAAGAAAAAGATTATTATATAGCTTTTGATGAAAATGATAATCCTTTTATAATTGTACTTAATAAAAGTGGTTTAGAAAGTTTAAGAAAAATACAGGAATATACTTTAAGTGAAGTAAAAATGGAAAAACCTGATCCAGTTATGGTTTATGGTAATGTGTCAAAAAGTGATACAGAAGTTTTTAAATATTTGCAAGACTTTTTAAAAGATGATGATGGTAATACTTATTCTATTGAAGATTTAAAAAAAGTAGTCGGTGATAATTATCTTGATACTACTTGGGATAATGTAGAACAAGGAATTTGGGCTTTAATTACTTTTGGAATATTTTCTTTGAGTGGATTAATTTTAATTATAGTTTATATTGTTAGAAATAAAAAAGGTAAAAATATATTAAAAGAATATGGAAGAGAACTAGAAAAAATAGAAGAAGATGTAAATAGTGGTAAAGGTATTCATAATAAAAAATGTGGTGTTTATCTAACTGATAGATATTTATTTAGTTATGCAAATGGTGTTAAATTAATTGAAATTAAAGATATTATTTGGATATATCCATTTATAACAAAACAAAATGGTATAACAATAAGTAAATGTATTTATATTATAACAAATAATGGTAAAAGTAATGTGATTGCAATGGTAAATACTTGGGGTAAAAAAAATAAAAATGCTTTTGAAGAATTATATCAAGATATAATCAATAAAGTACCTAATGTTTTAGTGGGGTATTCCAAAGAAAATAAAGAAAAAGCAAAAGAAATGTATAAAAAATAGGAAACAAATCTGTTTCCTTTTTAGTTGAAATTTTTGTTAGCATAGTTAAAGTTTGCTAATATTTTAAAGTTTTCAAAATATTTCAGTTTATCATTTTCATAATTTATGTAGTAGGCATGTTCCCAAAGATCAATACAAAATAATGGTGTTAAATTAAATAAATATGGACTATCTTGGTTAGATGTGGATATTAAATCAATTACATTATTTTTGGTTTTTTACTAGAAAAACATAACCTGAACCTTTTAAAGTTGTAACTAAAGTTTTAACTTCCTCCCACATATTATCAAAAGAACAAAATTTTTCTTTTATAGCATCAAGCAATTTACCTTTGGGAGAAGTCCGATTGTGTGAGTATCAATAAATGGTTCTAGAGAAAACATTTCAAATGGTAATAATTTTAAAGTGTACATATAATCACCAATTTATTGTATGAAAAAAAGAAAAAAGTTGTTATTTTTCTTTTTATCTTGAACCTTTTCGAGCTTTTTCTTCCACAATTCTAGATAATTCTTGTAAGGTTAATTTTCCTAAAGTTAATTCTTGATTTTCTTCTTCGTGAGTTTTAATATTTGGAATAGTCCTTATAACCATTGTTCTATATGCTTTTATGTCATTATTAGCTTTTTTTATGAATACTCCCATTACGCAATAAATATTATTGTTAGTATGTTTCATGAGAATTCTTATAGGGCCTTCTTTTAATTCAATAAAACCTTTTTTATAAATGTCGTTATTAAAACCTTTAGGTCTTTTTTTATAAACTATAAAATTTTGAAGCATATTTTCAACTAAACTATAATATTCTTCTGGCATACCTTTTAAATCATCAATTAATCGTGATTTGTTGGGATTAGTTGATGGGTGAGAAAAAATTAGTTTTCGAGGTGTTTTGTTATCTTCTTGTTCTTTATTATCTTGTTCTTCTATCTCGTATTGTATATCATTTATTTCTATTTCCGTAAGTGTATTGTAATAATTTCTTAATAATATATATTTGTCTAAAAAAGTATAATATGTTTCTATTGCTTCTTCTCTAGTTTCTTTATCTTGATATACACTTATATCTAATAAAATTTTATAATATTCAAGGGATTCCATTAAAAAATACTTTAATAATTCGTTTACTATGTAAATGTATTCATTCGTATTTAAATCATACTTTTGATAAGTTTCTATAATTGGAATTATTTCTTCTGGTTTTAAATCATTAATAAATGTTTTAAGTTCGTTTACATAATTATTTGTTGATTCTAATCTATTAGGGTTAACATCTATTTCATCATACATTTCAAAACCACAATTTAATATATTGGGTATCTCATTATATTTTCTTGTTTTATCTTCTTTTTCTTTATCTTCTTTTTTTATAATATTTGTGTTATAAAATTCAAGCTCATTGTTTAGTAAGACTTCTTCTTTGTTAGAGATTTCACCCATTATAGCATAATAGGAAATGATTTCTTTAATATCTTTAAATGTAGAATTTTTATCGTAAATTGGCTTTCTTTTTTGTAAATAAAAGCTGGCTCTTCTGATATTATTTTTTCTATTGCTAGTATTTTTTAGTTGCTTTTTTAAATTTGCTATTTTTTTGCAAATATTTTCGTATTGGTGCTTTATTTTGGTACCAAAATAATCAAAATGCTTTTCATCATTTTGATTAAATAGATATAAGGCATTATAAAACTTTATATTATATTCTTCATTATTAAATAAACTTGTTAATAAAATACTAATAAATAATTTATTATCATTTAAATTTAATTTGTTTTCTAGTAAGGAAATTAATTCTTCATACAATTGTTTTTTAATATTTAATTCTTCTAATTCATATTTTTTTGCGTCATATTCATTAATGTATTTTTGTAATAAAGTTATGATTTTATCAATGTACACTAGTATCACATCCTAAATATATTTTATCAGAAATTAAGTGTAAAGTCATTATTTTTTGAAAAAGATAGAATTTTATGATACAATCTAGGGGAGGGTGATAAATTGCAAATTAATGAAAATTTAAAAAAGTATATTGAAGAAAATATTCTTCCTAGTTATGAAAAAAATGAGGTAGGTCATGGTGTATCACATATAAATTCTGTAATTGAAAGAAGTTTTAAATTTGCAAAACTTGTTCAAGAAATTAATTATGATATGGTTTATGTAATAGCTGCATATCATGATATTGGACATTATATTGATGCTAAAAATCATGAAAAAGTTTCTGCAGAAATGTTACTAGATGATAAAAATTTAAGAGAGTTTTTTACTGAAGATGAAATTAAAACTATGGCTGATGCTGTATATGATCATAGAGCAAGTTTAGAAGGAGAACCAAGAAGTATATATGGTAAAATTGTTTCTTCTGCGGATAGAAATACAATTCTTGAAATTCCTTTGAAACGTACATATAGTTATCGTGTTGCTCACAATGAAGATTATAATATTGATGAAATAATTGAAGAATCAAGATTGCATTTACAAGAAAAATTTGGAATAGATGGTTATGCTAATGAAAAAATGTATTTTGAAGATTTAGATTATAAAAAGTTTTTAGAAGATATACAAGCATTAACAAGTGATAAAGAATTATTTAAAAAAAGATTTTGTGATGTAAATGGACTTGATTATCCAAAGGAATTACTTCGAACTAAGGCATGAGAAAAGAATGTTGCAGTTAACATTCTTTTTGTCTTTTTAGAGTTAGATCTTCTTCATTTAATATTTTAGATGAAATAAAATCATTTATTTTGTTTGTCAGTTCTTCATGTGTTAATTCTGGCATTAACTCCATAAATTTTTGAGTTAATTTTTGTATAATTTGGTATTTTCGTTCTTTTTGAAATTCATCTTTTATATCAAGATGTGGTAAGAATTTTTCAGCATGGATTATAAAATTAGATTCATAAAAATATTCATCGTTATTTTTGCCTTTGCCACAGAAAATACAACAATTTTGATGTGGATTGCCACCAAGGTTTACCCCGATGTGTAAGCATGATTTTTTTAAATTTGCTATACTTTTATCAATCGTCGCAATTTCTCTTTGTAGTTTTTCTTTTTTTGCATTTAATTTTTTTAAATCTCTAATTTTATCAATATTCTCCATACTATACCTCACATTATTATTTCATAACCTTTACTAATTTTTGAGCATTTGTATCAAATGTTAGTTTTTTTATAATTTCTAACTCTCTTTCAACAAATTTATCTTTATTACTTAAAAGTTCTTGCATTGTTTTTATGAAGTCTAAATACTTTTGATCTTGATAATACATTTTGGCATATCCACCAGAGCCATATTTACTTGATAGTTTTTTGAATGAATAATTTATTACTTGCATCGTACATGGATTTTCATTTTTATGTTTATCACTTTGGAATAAGATAGAACGTTCTAACATGTTTTCAACTGAAATCTCACGATCTGCAGATGAAACAAGTTTTCCATATATACTTCTTGCTTCATATTCTAAACTAGCACGATGGTCTACGATTGCCTCAGCGATTGTTTTAACTTCCTCTTTTGTAAAGTACTTATGAATTTCTTTATCCGCTAAAAGCATTTTACTTGATACCTCTTCATGCTCGTCGGGATTTATTTTGTATCCAATATCGTGAAATGCTGCGATTGTGTAAACCATGTTTGGATTAATATCTAAATTGAAACTTTTCATCAGTTCAAAGCTTCTTTCTATTACATAATTTATATGATCAATTCCATGACCTCCGATATTTGTATCGTATTGTGGTAATACATTTTTTTCAATATAAGTTTTAAGTTCTTGATTAATATTTTTCATAGTACCCTCCGATTTAAGTGTAACATATTTGAAAAAATTTGCAAGTGGTTGTTTGAAAAAAAGAAAATTAAATGATATACTAAAAAAAATGGAGGGTAAAAATGAGTTGTGAAAATAAAAAAACTTTGGGTGTTTATGAAAGATGCGCAGATGTATATTTAAATAATGCTATTAAACATGATAATTTGGATATGATTAAGGCAAAAAAGAAAAAGGAAAAACTTGAAAAATTTATTAAAGATGGTTTTAGTTCATTACCAATTGGCTCTAAAATTTTAGAAATAGGGTCCGCTGATGGAGCTAATGCTTTATATCTTAAAAGTTTAGGTTATGATGTTACCGCTAGTGATGTTTCAAATATTTTTTTAGAAAAAATAAAAGATCAAGGATTAAGAACTATTAAGTTCGATTGTTTAGAAGGTGAGTTTAAAGAAAAATATAATGGAATTTTTTGTTGGAGAGTTTTTGTGCATTTTACTTATGATGATGTAATGAAATTATTAGAAAGAGTGTATGAAAATTTAAATGATAATGGTATTTTTATATTTAATGCTATCAATAGAGAAACACGTGATGTTGATTGTGAGTGGGTTGATTTTGAAGGTGAGTATCACATGGGTGAAAAAAGATTTTATAATTATTTTAGGAAAGAAAAGTTAGATGATTTAATTAGTAAAACAAATTTTAAAATTGATAAATTCTTTTATGAAGGTGGAAGTAGTAACAATAAATGGTTAGTTTATGTTTTGAAGAAGTAATAATTTATGGTATATTTAGTGTGAATGGAAAAAAATTATGGAAAATTTTATTAAAGTTGATGTAACTAGTTATGTAAAACAAGGAATTGAAAATGGAACTTTAATACCTAGACAAGCTGAAAAATTTTCAAGAATTACGGCTCGACAAGGAAATGCTGGAGAAACCGTTATTGAATTTAGATTAATTTTTTATAAAAAAAACCGTAAATACGGTTTTTGCTATCTAATGGTGCCGCAACAGTGAATTGAACACTGATTTAATCCTTACCATGGATTTGTAATACCATTATACTATAGCGGCATATCCAAATTATACAAGACAATATTCATTTATGCAAGTGAAGAATGAAAAAACTTGTTTTAAATTTTAATTTGTGTTATTATATTGCGCAAGGAGGATTTTGGTTATGAAAAGCGAAAAAATGATTTCTTGCTCTCATATATCTGTTGATTGTGTAGTAAATGATCCAGTTGATGTTCGTTGTGGAGGACCTGATTTTTTAGGATTTGACTTTTTTGTTAAACAAGAAGATACGGAATATATGCAACAAGCTATAAAAATCGCTTTGGAACAATTTAAAGTTCCTTTAATAAATATGTATGTTGTTGGTATTGTTAATAAAAAGGAAAGCAAAGTTTGGACAAGAAACAAGATTGTTAGAGCTATAGCTAGTGATGCAGAATATTTACAATTTGAAAATAATAGAAATTATGGTTCTTCAAGATAAAAGGTTCGTAGTTACGAACTTTTTTTGATGTGAAAAAACTTTACATCACACCCCCCTGGGGTGTATAATACTTCTGGGTGGAAGAAGTATGCACGAAGTATGTAAAATGTGTAAGAAAAATAAACATAGAAGTTGTGAAGAAAAGAAAAATATTATAAAAAGATTAAATGTTATTGAAGGTCAAATTCGAGGTATTAAACAAATGGTGGAAGATGATAGATATTGTAGTGAGGTAATTATGCAACTATCGGCATCAATGCATTCTTTAAAGAGTTTAGGTAATAATATTTTAACAAGTCATATGAAAAGTTGTATGGTTGATAATATAAAAAATGATAATTTAGAAATAATTGATGAAGTAATAACATTGGTTGAAAAAATAAATAAGTAAGGTGGTAAAAATGTTAAGTATTAAAAATTTAGTTGTTAGTTTAAAAAATGAAGATAAAAAGATTTTAGATGGATTAGATTTAGAAATTAAAGATGGAGAAATACATGCAATAATGGGGCCAAATGGAACAGGAAAATCTACACTTTCTAAAGCAATAATGGGACATTTTCTTTTTAATGTTGATGAAGGGGATATCATATTTAATGATGTAAGATTAAATGATTTAAGTGTGGATGAAAGAGCTAAAGTTGGAATATTTTTAGCAATGCAAGATCCAACAGTTGTTGATGGAGTAACAAATAGTGAATTTTTAAAAAATGCTTATGAAGAACAAACTGGAAGTCATATTGATTATTTTAAGTTTATTAGTGAGGTAAATAAATCTTTAGATGATTTAAAATTTTCTCGTGATATAATTCATAGAGGTGTAAATGCTGGTTTTTCTGGTGGTGAAAAAAAGAAAAATGAAGTATTGCAAATAAAAATGTTAAAACCAAAACTTATTATTTTAGATGAAATAGATTCTGGATTAGACGTTGATTCCTTAAAGATAGTTTGTGAAAATATAAATGATTATAAAAAAGCATTCCCTGATACATCAATCCTTATTATTACACATTATCCAAGGATACTTGAAGCTATTAAACCAGATTATGTTCATATTATGAAAAATGGTAAGATTGTTAAAACTGGTGATATGTCTTTGGCTTTAGAAACGGAACAAGTAGGTTATAATGAATAAGGTTATATATATAAATAATGATAGTAATATTTTTAATATAAAAGAAAATGAAAATCTTGAAATATTTCATTATGTTGTTGATAAAAATGTTGATGTAAAAATCAATTTAGAAGGGGTCAATGCTAAAGTAATATATCATTTAAGTATTATAAGTAATAATGATAATATGTGTAAAATAAACGTTAACCATTCGTCGAGTAACACAGAGAGTGAAATTATATGTCATGGCGTTAATACAAGGGATAAAAAGTTAGAATTCAATATTACAGGGTTAATACCTAAAGATAAGTGTAAATGTGTATGTAAAGAAGATAATCAAATAATTAATTTAAAAGATGGAATAAGTGTAATTAAACCTAATTTACTTATTAGAAATTATGATACTTTTTCAAATCATGCAGCTTATATTGGAGAATTTAGTAAAGAAAAAATGTTTTATTTTGAAAGTCGTGGAATAAATAGTAAAGATGCAACAAGAATTCTTATGGAAGGTTTTCTTATTGGAAATGGTAATAAAAAAGAGGTTATAGTTAAAGAATTTATTGATAAACTAATGGAGGTACAAAATGGATAAAGAAACTAAAAGAGAAATTATACTTGATAATTATCAATATCCTACGAATAAAGGATTAAAAGAAGATGACTCTTATATAAAAGAAAACACTAGAAGTAATTCATGTATAGATAATATTGATTTAATGATGAAAATAGAAGATGGTATAGTAGTAGATGCTTGTTTTGATGGGGAAGCATGCGCAATATGTACCAGTAGTACAAGTATTATTGTTAAAAGTTTGATTGGTAAAAGCGTTAATGATGCTAAAGAAATAATGAAAAACTATCAAAATATGATTAATGAAGAAGATTATAATCCTGAAATTCTTGGTGAACTTAATGTTTTTGATGAAATATATATGCAACCTGCTAGAAAAAATTGTGCTCTTTTATCAAGCAAGAGTGCTGTTAAAATACTTGATGGAGTAGATAAGTAAGATGGAAATTGTAGGTTTAAGTGAAGAAAAAGTAAGAAAAATATCTGAAATAAAAAAAGAAAGTGATTGGGTTTTAGATTATAGATTAAAGGGATATAAATCTTTTGTGGAACAAGGTATGCCTCTGTTTGGTCCAGAAATAAATCTTAATTTTGATGATGTTATTTATTACAAAAATAATGAAGCAGATAAAAAATTAGAAAATAACTGGAATAATATTTTAAAACCAGTAGTTGATGAGCTTGATAGTGTGGGTGTTTTAGAAAGTGAAAAGCATTTTGGCGGTATGGGAGTTCAATATGAAAGTGAAGTAATATATCATAATATGATTGAAGAGTTGGAAAAGAAAAATGTCATATTTACATCAATTGAAGATGCTATTAAAAGATATCCAGATTTAGTTAAAAAGTATTTTGGTAAGATTGTAGCTTTTACTGAAAATAAATTTGCTGCTTTAAATGCAGCGGTGTTTAGTGGAGGTTCATTTATTTATGTTCCCAAAAATACAGTATTAGATAGACCATTACAAAGTTATTTTAGAATAAATAGTAAAAATATGGGACAATTTGAAAGGACGTTAATTATTGTAGATGATAACTCTAGTCTGCATTATGTTGAAGGATGTACTGCACCATCATATAGTGAGTCAAGCTTACATGCGGCAATCGTAGAAATTTATGTTGGTAAAAATTCTAAATGTAGATATTCTACGGTTCAAAATTGGGCAACGAATGTGTATAATTTGGTTACAAAAAGAGCTTTGGTTGATGAGGCTGGAGTTATGGAGTGGATTGATGGAAATATTGGTTCTAAAGTAACTATGAAATATCCATGTTGTGTTTTAAAAGGTGATAATTCTAGGGGAACCTGTATTACAATAAGTGTTGCCAAAAATGGTCAAGAGCAAGATAGTGGAGCCCGAATGATTCATATTGGAAAGAATACTAAAAGTAATATAATTTCTAAAAGTATCGCAGAAAATGGTGGAAATGCTACATATCGTGGTAAGGTTGAAATAAAGAAAAATGCTTTAAATAGTGATGCTATGGTAAAATGTGATAGTTTAATTTTAGATGATAAATCTATGTCTGATACTATACCTACGAATATAGTTGGAAATATAACGAGTAATATTGAACATGAAGCAACAGTATCAAAAATTAGCGATGATGTATTATTTTATTTAATGAGTAGAGGTATTCCAGAAGAAAGAGCAACCGAGTTAATTGTTTTAGGTTTTATTGATGAATTTAAAAGTGAACTTCCAATGGAATATGCTGTTGAGTTAAATCAATTGATAAAGAGAAATTTATAATGCATTTCTTAGCTGTTTGTGATACAATGTAGGTGGAGGATTTATGAAAAAGAAACAAATTGTTGATTTAATTGCATCTGTGTTTTTAATAATATGTGGAAGTGTTTTGTTATTGTTTCCATTATTTCATTTTGTAAAAATAAAAGGTATATTTTTAGGAGTGTTAGGAGTTTATGCGGTATTAAACTTGATTAAATTTTTATTAACTTATAAAAGTAAGGATTATGAAGGTTTGTTTACAAGTATTGCGTCTATCATTGTATTTATTGTAGCATTAAAATTAAATATAAGTGAAGTTCCTTGGTATTTAGCTTTATGTTTACTTATTTGGATTATTCTTTTATCCCTTATTAAACTTAAAAAGGGAGACTATTATAACGATAGAAAGAATAAAATGTGGATTATTGAAGTTATTAGTTTAGTGTTGTTTATATTAGCTGGACTTTTAACTACTATGAATTTATATTATGAGAATGATATACAAGTATTAGTATTGGGATATTTTTTCTTAATTCATGGCATACTTGAATTATTTGATCCTTTAATTATATCTTTGAAAATAAAATAACGGATGAATTAATCCGTTATTTGTTTGTGATTATAAGTTTGATAGCTGTTTTTTGTTCGCCATTTATTATTATGTCATTAAATGCTGGTATTACAACTAGATTATCTCCGGTAGGTGCTACAAAACCTCGGCATATGGCAATAGCTTTGATGGCTTGATTTAAAGATCCTGCTCCGACAGTTTGAATTTCAACTTCTTTTTTTTCTCTGTAAATATTAGCTATAGCTCCAGCTACTTTACTAGGGTTAGATTTTGATGAAACCTTTAGAATTTCCATTATTACCATTCCTTTCATTTAAATATATGGATATTTGTGTATTTTTATGATTGAATTTTCTTATAATTTGTGATATATTTAAATAGTAATCATTACTATTTAGGAGGCATAAGTGAAAAATACTAAACAAAAGAATGTTATTTTAGATATTATAAATAAAAGTAATAATCATTTAAATGCGTATCAAATATATAATGAGGCAAGGTGTATTATTTCTAATATAAGTTTGGGGACTGTATATAGAAATTTAAATGTTTTGGAAAATGATAAACAAATTACAAGCTTAATAGTTAATGGTGCTAAACATTATGATAAAATTGTTCCTCATTATCATTTTATATGTAGAAGGTGTTCTAAAATAATAGATGTATTTGATGTGGATTTTCCTAAAATAAAAAATATAGAAAATAATATAGTAACTGATTATGAAATTGTTTTTAAAGGTATTTGTGAAGAGTGCCAGAAGGAGGAAGTAAAAAATGGAATTAAAGGGAAGTAAAACAGAAGCAAACTTAATGGCTGCTTTTGCAGGAGAAAGTCAAGCAAGAAATAAGTATACGTATTATGCTTCGAAGGCTAAAAAGGATGGTTATGAACAAATTGCTGCAATATTTGAAGAAACTGCAAATAATGAAAAAGAGCATGCTAAAATGTGGTTTAAAGAATTACATGGAGGAAGTATTCCAAGTACAGAAGAAAACTTGTTAGATGCAGCAAATGGAGAAAACTTTGAATGGACAGATATGTATGTTGAATTTGCTAAAGTAGCTCGTGAAGAAGGTTTTGATAGAATTGCTAACCTTTTTGAACGTGTTGCTGATATTGAAAAAGCACATGAAGAAAGATATCGTAAGTTATTGAAAAATATTGATGATAAGTTAGTATTTAGTAAAGATGGAGAATGTGTTTGGATTTGTCGTAATTGTGGACATATTGTTATTGGTAAAGAAGCTCCAGCTGTATGTCCAGTATGTAATCATCCACAAAGTTATTTTGAATTAAAAGCTGAAAATTATTAAAAAGACTAGTAATTTAGAATGAATTGTGTTATATTAAATTTGTAAAAACGAAGAAAAGGAATAAGTAATTATGAAAACTATATAGAGATTCCTTGGTGGTGGAAAAGGAAAAGTGGAAATAATGAAATCTATCTTTTGAGTTGGGTATGTTACCTCGGATTAAACCGTTATATAAATTAAGTTAAATAAAGGATGGTACCGTCATTTCTATGACTCCTTGGGTATCACCTTTTATTTTTTTGGAGGATTATATGATAGATATTAAATTAATAAGAGAAAATAGGGAATTGGTAAAGGAAAATATTAAAAAGAAATTTCAAGATGAAAAATTAGGATTAGTAGATGAAGTTTATGAATATGATAAATCATATCGTGAGTTTAAATTAATGATTGATCAACTTCGAGCAAAACGAAATAGTTTGAGTTCTTCAATTGGTATGCTAATGCGTGAAAAAAAACTAGATGAAGTAGAAAAAATAAAAAATGAAGTAAGTGAAATAAACGAAAAAATTGGTGAAATAGAAGAAAAAGAAGAACGTGTAGAAAAAGAAATTAGAGATAGAATGATGGTTATTCCAAATATAATTGATGAAAGTGTGCCAATTGGAAAAGATGATAGTGAAAATATGGAAATTGAAAAATATGGTGAACCTTTTGTCCCTGATTATGAAATTCCTTATCATGCAGATATTTGTGAATCTTTTGGTGGGTTAGATAAAATAAGCTCTGGTAAAACTAGTGGTAATGGTTTTTATTATTTAGTTGGGGATATTGCAAGACTTCATGAAGCAACACTTGCTTATGCTAGAGATTTTATGATTAGTAAAGGATTTACTTATTGTATTCCACCATTCATGATACATAGTGATGTTGTTTCAGGTGTTATGTCTTTTCCTGAAATGGAAGCAATGATGTACAAAATTGAAGGAGAAGATTTATATTTAATTGGTACTAGTGAACATTCTATGATTGGTAGATTTAAAGGAGAACTGATTGATGAAGCTAAATTGCCAATCGCGATGACTTCATATTCACCTTGTTTTAGAAAAGAAGTTGGTGCTCATGGAATTGAAGAAAGAGGAATTTATAGAGTTCATCAATTTGAAAAACAAGAAATGATTGTTTTATGTAAGGAAGAAGAAGCAATGGATTGGTATAATAAAATGTGGAAGTGTACAGTTGATTTCTTTAGAAGCATGGATATTTCTGTTAGAACTTTGGAATGTTGTAGCGGAGATTTAGCTGATTTAAAAGTTAAATCTTGTGATATTGAAGCATGGAGTCCTAGACAAAAAAAATATTTTGAAGTTGGATCATGTTCTTTATTAGGTGATGCTCAAGCAAGAAGATTAGGTATTAGAATGAAAACTGATAAAGGTAATGTATTTGTAAATACCTTGAATAACACTGTTATTGCTAGTCCTAGAAGCTTGATTGCAATTTTAGAACAACATTATCAAGAAGATGGAAGTGTAAACGTTCCAAAAGTTTTACAACCTTATATGGGAGGATTAAAAACAATTAAACCTAATAATAAAAATTCAATAATGTGATTTTCATAGTCACTTTTTTTGTATAAAGAACCCATTAGATAGTCTGAAATTCACATTACTTTTAGACATAGATTTTTATTTTGAAATTTAATGATAAAAAAAATGTAAAGTTAACTTTTTTGAAGTGTAAAATGTGTACATTTTTTTGTGAAAAATGTAAATAAATGTATAGACTGGTAATTTTTCTTTGTAACATTTTGATATGTTTTGTCGAATCGCTTGCAATAAAAAAAATATGCTTTAAAATACTTATTCGAAAGCGGGTTTTGGCTAATAAATTTTATTACATGTTATCCATTTATTGAGCTTAAGATGTTATATAACCATTCTACTTACTAACTTATTCCAACCCAAAATTAGTCAAAACGCTTTCACATTTTTTGTTTATATGATAGAATAGTGCATTGAAAGGAAGTAGTATTATGAAAGTACCTGATTTGTTAATAGCTGGTAATAGAAAAAAAGTTAATGTTAAAGAAGAAAAGTTAAATTTAAATATAAAATCATTATATAAAGGAAAAAAATATTTTTTAAGAACTTATGGTTGTCAAATGAATGTCCATGATTCTGAAGAAATAAAGTATTATTTGGAAGCTTTGGGATATGAGGCTGTTGAAGAATTAGAAAAAGCTGATATTGTTGTTTTAAATACTTGTGCTATTAGAGAAAATGCAAAAGATAAAGTTTTTGGGTATTTAGGAAGATGTAAACATTTAAAAAAAGAAAATCCTAATTTAATTATTGCTATTGCTGGATGTTTAATGCAACAACCAACTGAAATTGAAGAAATACATAATAGACATCAATATATTGATATTATTATTGGTACCCATAACTTGAGTGAATTACCAAGTTTAATTGAAGAAGCTAATAATAAGAAAAAACAAAATATTGAGGTATATTCAAATAGTGATGTTGTATTTGAAAATGTAAAATATAATAGAGATTCAAAAATAAGTGCTTGGATTAATATTATTTATGGTTGTGATAAATTTTGTACATATTGTATTGTTCCATATACAAGAGGAAGAGAAAGAAGCCGTAAAATGGAAGAAGTTTTGGAAGAAGTAAAAACTTTAAAAGAACAAGGTTATATGGAAATTACTTTGCTTGGTCAAAATGTCAATGCGTATGGTAAAGATTTAAATTTAGGTTACGATTTTGCAACACTTTTAGAAAATGTAGCAAAAATTGGTATTCCTAGAATTAGATTTGTTACATCACATCCTTGGAATTTTACTGATAGAATGGTTGATGTTATTGCAAAATATGATAATATTATGCCTTATGTACATTTACCAATTCAATCTGGTAGTGATGAAATTCTTAAAAAAATGAATAGAAAATATACTATTGATGAATATAAAAAGCTTTTTAACCAAATTAAAGAAAAGGTTAAGAATGTAGCCGTTACAACGGATATAATTGTTGGTTTTCCAAACGAAACTGATGAGGATTTTCAAAAAACGTTGGATATTGTTAATTATTGCAAATTTGATGGAGCTTATACATTTATTTTTTCACCTAGAGAAGGAACAGTAGCAGCAAAAATGGAAGATAAAATACCTATGAGTGTTAAAGAAGAAAGATTGCATAAGTTAAATGAACTTGTTAACAAATATTCTTTGGAAAGTAATAAAAAAATGTTAGAAAAAGTTGTTGATGTTTTAATAATTGGAAAAAGTGAAAAAGATGATTCTAAAGTTTATGGATACACTGAAACAATGAAATTAGTAAATGTAATAGGTGATGACAGTTTAATTGGTAAAATTATTCCTGTTAAGATAACTGAAGCTAAAAGTTTTAGTTTAGATGGTATATATAGTCAAGATTAAGTCTTGGCTATTTTTGTTAATTGATTTAAAAAATAACTTTTTTTTCTATAAATAGGTTGACATTTGCTAGTTTATTGTAATATAATGTTAGTGCACTTGGGAAAATACGCGCCCATAGCTCAACTGGATAGAGCGTTAGACTACGGATCTAAAGGTTGGGGGTTCGAATCCCTTTGGGCGTACCATTTAAAAATTTTAGTTGAATCGAGAAGTAGCACAATTTGGTAGTGCACTAGGTTTGGGACCTAGGGGTTGCAGGTTCAAATCCTGTCTTCTCGACCAGTTTGAATTCAAAAGCTAGACTTTGTTCTAGTTTTTTTGTGGTAACTTATAGTTCTAAAATTAATTAGTGTAATTGAATTCGCTGGAAATTATATGAAGAAAAATTTCCATGGTTTATTAAATAGTTAATGTTTTTTTAAAAAAATGAAAAAAAATTAATAAATTTGTAAAAAAAACTTGCATTTGCGTCTGCCATTTGGTATAATCTTAATTGTCATCGAGAGAAATGTTGGTGGCGTATTACAATATGTAATAAGGGCGCTTAGCTCAGTTGGTTAGAGTACTTGCCTTACAAGCAAGGTGTCATAGGTTCGAGTCCTATAGCGCCCACCATTTTATTTGTTTTGCCGACATAGCGTAACTGGCAGCGCAACTGACTTGTAATCAGTAGGTTGGGAGTTCGACTCTCTCTGTCGGCACCATTGTTGGGGAGATAGCGAAGTGGTCAAACGCGGCAGACTGTAAATCTGTTCCTTCGGGTTCCATAGTTCAAATCTATGTCTCCCCACCATTGTTATTGCCTCGTAGCCAAGTGGTAAGGCATCAGACTTTGACTCTGACATTCCGCCGGTTCGAATCCTGCCGAGGCAGCCATTTATATTTTTAAATTTTATTATTTTGGTTCGTTAGCTCAGTCGGTAGAGCATTTGACTTTTAATCAAAGGGTCCTGAGTTCGAATCTCAGACGAGCCACCATTTAAAAAATTAACTCCGTATTAGCGGAGTTTTCTTTTTGTTGAAAAATAATTAGGATTATTTACACTTAAATATATAAATATTTCTTTTAATTCCATCATTTTTTTCAAATGGACATAGAATTTCCCATCCAAACTTTTCATAATAGTTTATTAATTTAGTATGAAGGAAAATGATATCGTATCCTAAATCTTTTAAAACTGAAGGAATAGTTTCTAGAAGTTTTCTTGAATAACCATTTTTTCTTTTTTCTGGAACGATATAGACATTTGTCAGCCATGGAGAAAGGTTTGTATTATCGTTATCATGAGCTTTTATTTGGTAAAAACCAACTAGTTCATGGTTATCTATGGCTATAACAGTTACTGCTTCGTTATCAAAAGTTTTATTATTCCAACTGTTAAGATATGTAATAACATCATTCTTAAATTTTTTGTTATTATGTAGATAGTCTATTTTTAACATATAATCACCATAATTATTCTATTAAAATACCTATAAAAAGTCAAATGATTATTGATAAATAAGTAAATTATTGTCATATGAATAACGAAAAAATTGTAAATAGTTTTTTTATGTATATACTTAAAGAAATGTTGATTGCATCGTTAAAATTAACTTATGTGGATGGGAAATGTTTTTCAAATTCAGCTATATATAATTTTTAAGTATTAAAATACAAGAAATTATATATTTAACTAAAAAATCAGCAAATTTGCTGATTTTTTCTATTCTACAGTAACTGATTTAGCCAAATTTCTTGGTTTATCAATGTCACATTTGTTGTTTGTAGCAACCTTATATGATAAAAGTTGTAAAGGTATGATAGCTAAAATGGACTCTAAAATTGGATGTATTTTTTTAATAGTTATTATATCATCATAAAATTTTTCTTGAGATTCTTCGTTTGTAACATAAACAACATAGGCACCACGCGCTTTTACTTCTTTGATATTACTTATTGTTTTTTCACGTAGTGTTTCGTCAGTTGATATAGCTATTACTGGTGTATCTTTTTCAATCAAAGATATTGTACCATGTTTTAATTCTCCGGCTTGATAAGCAACGCTGTTTATATAAGAAATTTCTTTTAATTTTAATGATGCTTCAAGTGATAGTGCATAATCAATTCCACGACCAATGAAGAAAATTTGCTTTTTATCATAAATTTTATCTGCAATGGCAGAGTAGTTATCATTATTGATTGTTTCTTTAATTAATGCTGGTAAATTATTATACTCTTTAACTAATTCATTAAATTCTTTTTCTTTAATGGTTTTATTTTCATAACCTAAATATAAAGCAATTAAACTGAATATTGCAAGTTGTGCCAAATATGCTTTAGTAGTTGCAACAGCAATTTCAAAACCTGCTTTAATATATGTTACATAATTTGCTTCACGAGCAATGGAAGACCCTACAACATTTACAATGGCCATTGTTGTTATTCCATCTTCTTTAGCTTTTCTTAAAGCTGCGAGTGTATCTGCTGTTTCACCTGATTGAGATACTAATATTACTAATGTGTCTTTATCGTAAAAACATTTTTTATATCTGTATTCACTAGCAACTTCAACATTTACGGGAATGTTTGCATAATTTTCAATTAAATATTTTCCAACAACTCCGGTATGATATGCTGATCCACATGCTACAATGTCAATTTTTTTGAAGTTTTTTAAATAACCAAAGCTTTTTTCTAAAGATTCAAATGTTCCATCAAAATAATAGTTTACGGTATCTTTGAATACTTTATCTTGTTCATTAATTTCTTTTAACATGAAATGTTCAAACCCACCTTTAGTGGCAGCATCCATTGAACCTTCAAATACTTTTATTTCTTTATTAATTCTATTTAAATCTTTATCATAGATTTCAATTTTATCTTTTGATAGTTTAACAATGTCATAATCATCTAACAACATATATTTATTAGTATATGCTAAAATAGCTGGTACATCAGATGCAACATAAAATCCATCATCTCCGAAGGCTGCAATCATTGGGCTGGCACAACGAGAAGCGTAAACGGAGTCGTCGCCATCAACTAGTATTACAAATGCGTATGAACCACGTATTATTTTGCTAGCTTCATGTAGTGATTTAACCATATCTTTATTTTTACTGTATAATTCATCAAGTAAAGCAGCAGCTACTTCAGTATCTGTTTCACTAGTGAATTTGTATCCTTTGTTTTTCAAGTCCTCTTTAATTTCAATGTAATTTTCAATTATACCATTATGAACTAATGTGACTTTTCCATTTTTGTGTGGGTGGGCATTTATCTTATTTGCTTCACCATGTGTTGCCCACCTTGTATGTCCAATACCAATATAAGCATCAACATCCATATCTAAAGTATCTTTTAAATTTTTGATTTTTCCTTTTTCTTTTTTGATTTCAATATTGCCTTTTTTTATATAAGCAATACCCGCAGAGTCATAGCCTCTGTATTCTAAAGCTTCTAAAGCTCCGATTAATTTGGGAACACATTTTTTTGTTCCGTTATATCCAATTATTCCACACATAAAAAATCCTTTCTTAATGTATATGATATATTTTTTATTACAATTTCGATTTTGTTTTTTGTAATATATCTATCGATTATACAAACCGTGTTGCATCCGCCGAATTTTCGATAAACAACATCTTCGTTAACCTCCTGGGTCTGGCGCTAACAAATAATTTTACCTCCATTAATTATTTTGTTTTCTTAATCATTATATTATATGTTTTTTCTTTTGTCAAAGTTATGTATAGACATTTTTTGCCCCATATTATATAATGTAAGTGGTGATATAATGGTAAAAGTTGAAGGTACTTTAGAAAAGAAAAGTACAAGTAATAATTATAATAATTATAAGAAAAATGAGTTAACTAAAACTTTAATTCTTGGTTTAGTAGGTTTAGTACTGGTTTTGATGCCTGGTACTTTAAATAAAATTCTTGGTATTATTGTGGGTATCGTTTTACTTATTATAGGTATTGCGGGAATTTTTCAATATTCACAAAATAAAATTGGAACATCAACAACTTTAGTTAGTGGAATATTTTATAGTATTTTAGGATCTATTATTTTACTTTATCCTGGTTCTGTGGTAAGAGCTATTGCAATTGGAATTGGGATTAGTTTAACAATATCTGGTTTAGTAAAAGTGAAATGGGCATTTACTTTAAAAGGAATTGACAATGCTTGGATTGGAACCTTAATAATTGGTATATTAACTACTATTTTAGGATTAGTTTTAATATTTAGTCCATTTTCAGGAGATGCAATTACTAAAATAACGGGAGCATTTTTAGTAGTTGTTGCAGTTTTTGATTTAATTGATAATTATATTTTGCAAAAATAACTGAAAAGTTATTTTTTTTATCTTTAAAAAAAATGTAATATATGATAAACTTATTATAGTGGTGAATCATATGGATAAAATAACATTTATATCGATTGCTTTTTTGGTGTGGATAGTTACTATTTTTTTGGTAGTAGCAATTTTAAGTGTGATAAATAATAAGGAAAAGAAGAAATTAAAAACTGAAATAGAAAAACTAGAAAAAGAAAAAAATATGGTTATTTCTGCTTCGATGTTATCAGAACTTAATAAAGTAGAAGCGTTAGTAAATAACGATGAAATGAAAGAAAAATTTAATGATTGGAAAAATAGGTTTAATGATATAAAAGATAAGGAAATGCCTAAAATAACTGAAACTTTAAATGAGATAGAAGAATTGTTTGTTGAAAAAAATTTTAAAGATTTAAAAGGACTTGTTTTAAAAGCTGACTTTGATTTAAATACATTAAAGACAAAAGCTTCTTTTTTGCTTGATGAAATTAAGGATGTTACTTTAAGCGAAGAAAGAAATAGAGAAACTATAACAAAGTTAAAAGCTGAATATAGAGAAATATTAAGTACATATAAAGATTATGAAGAAGAATATGAAATTGTAAAAACTCCGATTGAATTGCAGTTTGAAAATATTGATAAATTGTTTAATGCTTTTGAAGTTTCAATGGAACAAAATGCGTATACTGAAGTAGGAAAAATAGTAAAAGCAATAACGGATTTAATTAGTAATTTAAAAGTCATAATTGAAGAAACAAGACCTATAGTTAGTCTGGGAATGAAATTAATTCCTAAAAAAGAAGATGACATAGAAAATATATATGAAAAGATGACTAAAGAGGGTTATAATTTAGAATACTTAAATATTACGTATAATATAACTGAAGCAAATAAAAAGATTCAGGATATATTCCAAAGATTAAATGTTTTAAATGTTGAAGATTCACTTTTTGAACTTAAAACTATGCACGATTATTTTGATTCATTATATAGTGATTTTGATAAAGAACGGTATTCAAAAAAAATATATGAAGATTATAGTAGAAGTATTTTAATAAAAGCAACTAAATTAGAAAAAGTTAATAATGAACTTTATAAAAAAATAGGGGATATTAAATATAGTTATGATTTAACTGATGATGAAGTAAATGTGATTGCTGAAATAAAAAAAGAAATTATGGATATTAGATCTAGTTATGATAAAGTGGTGGATATTGCTAGAAATAAGACTTTAGCATATTCAAAACTTGCTAGAGAAATGGAAATAATTAATTCAAGATTAATAAAAGTGGAAGAAAAATTAAATGGAGCTTTAAAAACTTTGGGTAGTTTGAAAGAAGATGAAAATAGAGCTCGAGAACAATTAGATGAAATTAAGAGAATTTTATCACAAACCAAAGAAAAAATCAGATCATATAAATTACCTTGTATTCCTAAAAATTATTATGTAGAAATGTCAGAAGCAATGGAAGCTATAAATGAATTAGTAAAAGAACTTGATAAAAGACCAATTTCTATTAAAGTTTTAAATTTAAGGGTAGATACAGCAAGAGATTTAGTTTTAAAAGTTTATAATACTGTAAATGAAACTATGAAAACTGCTAAAATGGCAGAAACTGCGATTGTATATGGTAATAGATATAGAGTTACAAATAGAGAAGTTGATTTTGGTTTAGTTAAAGCTGAAAATGCGTTTTTGAAAGGTAATTTTAAAAATAGTTTAGAAAATGCTATAAATGCTATTAATATTGTGGAACCAGGTATTCATAAAAAATTACTTGAAGAGTCTCAAAATTAAGGAGGAAGTAAATTGATATATTTAGATTATAGTGCTACGACACCCGTTGATTTAGATGTTTTTGATACGCTGTCTAAAGTTACTAAAAATTATATTGGTAATCCTAATTCTATGCACAGTTTAGGTCAGAAATCCATGGAGTTGTTAGAAAGTGCTACAAAACAAATTGCTGACATTTTTGGTATTAATCCGGCAGAAATTATTTATACCGGGGGGTCAACAGAATCAAATAATATGGCAATAATTGGAGCTGCTTTAGCTAATCATAAAAAAGGTAAACATATAATTGTGTCTAAACTTGAACATCCATCAATTTATGTAATATGTGATTATTTAAAATCAATTGGATTTGAAATTAGTTATGTAAAAAATGATAAAGATGGGTTAATTGATTTTGATGATTTAAAAAGTTTGGTTAGAGATGATACAATTCTTGTTAGTATTAGTGCTGTTAATTCTGAAATTGGAATTAGACAACCATTAAAAATGATAAGACAAATTATAAAAAAAGAAAATATGGGAACAATATTTCATTCTGATATGACACAAGCAATTGGAAAAGTAAGTGTTAATATGCACGATGTAGATTTGGCATCAGCTTCAGGGCAAAAAATATTTGGTCCAAAAGGAATTGGTTTTTTATATAAAAGTAGTATGATAAAATTAACACCACTTTTATATGGAAGTACTAAAGAAAGTATAAATCCTGGAACTCCGCCGCTTCCTTTAATTGCAGCTTTATCAAAAGCGGTTAGACTAGCAAATAGTAATTTAGAAAAAAAAGAAAGATTTGTATCATTATTAAATGAGAAAATTATTAATACATTAAATAAATATCCAAATATTTTATTTAATAAAACAAAGTATAGTATACCTCACATATTAAATATAAGTGTTATGGATGTAATGCCTGAGGTAATGGTACATGCTTTAGCAAGTCATGAAATTTATGTAAGTTCTAATACAGCGTGTTCAAGTGGTGAAGTTTCAAATGCAGTTTTAGCTGTTTATAATGATTTAAATCGAGCTAAACATACAATTAGAATTAGCTTGTCTCACGTAACAACAACTGAAGAGATAAATAGATTTTTGGAAGTATTTAGAACAGAGTATGAAAAATTAAGTAAATTACATTAAAACTATTTAAAATAATAGTTTTTTTTGTTAAAATATTTTCTGAAATGAGTGGTGTGTTTTGAAAAAAATAATTATTATAAAATATGGAGAATTAAGTACAAAAAAGGATAATAAAAATTATTTTATTAGTAAATTAAAAGATAATATTGAAAGAACTTTAAAAGGTATTAATCATAATGTTTATTATGATTTTGGAAGAATGTTTGTAGAAACAAAAGATACAGATGAGGTTATTAGTCACTTAAAAAATGTTTTTGGTATTCAAGGAATGTTTATTGGATATACAAGTATTAATACAGATTTAGAAGATATAAAAAGTGATGTGCTTGAGCTACTTCAAAATAGGGATTTTAAAACATTTAAAGTTGTTACTAAAAGAAGTAATAAAAATTATCCGATTAATTCGATGGATGTAAGTAGAATGATTGGAGGGCATATACTAAAAAATATTGATTGTAAAGTTGATATACATAATCCAGATATTGAAGTAAATATTGAGATAAGAAATGATGAAATATTATATTATTTTGAAGAAATTAAAGGACTTGGAGGATATCCAGTTGGTACTTTAGGTAAAGGTCTTTTAATGTTAAGTGGAGGAATAGATTCACCAGTGGCTGGATATCTAACTATTAAACGTGGAGTAAAACTAGAAGCTATTTATTTTGAAAGTCCTCCGCATACTAGTGATCAAGCAAAAGAAAAGGTTATTAAACTAGCGCGTGTTCTTGCTAAATATAATACAGAAGTAAAGGTACATGTAATAAATTTTACAGAAATTCAAGAAACAATACTTAAAAATATTCCACATGAGTATTTAATTACTATAATGAGAAGAATGATGTATCGTATAAGTGCAATCATAGCTAATGAAAATAAATGTAATATTTTAGTAAATGGAGAATCAATTGGTCAAGTTGCAAGTCAGACTTTAACTAGCATGAGAGCTATAAATGAAGTTGTTAAAATGCCAGTAATAAGACCTGTTGCTTGTTTTGATAAATTAGAAATAATTGATATATCTAAAAAAATTGGCACGTTTGATATTTCTACACTTCCTTATGAAGATTGTTGTACGGTGTTTGTTCCAAAACATCCAGTTATTAATCCAAATGGGGCTTTGTGTGAAGAATATGAAGCATTAATTCCTTATAAAGAATTAATTTATAAAGCAATAAAAGAACATACTACAATAAAAGTTGGTATAAAGGAAGAAAATAAATTTAGTGATTTGTTATAAAATAAATATTTTTAGACATAATATTACCAAGGTGATATTATGTTTTTTAAAAATAAGAATTATTATAAAGGTTATGATATTGAATCTAAAAACAGATTAGAAAAATTACAAAATGAATATGCTAATCCTTATGGATATAATTTAGGAAGTAATGTAAGAAGAGATATTGATTATGATAAAAGTGTAATTTTTACTAATCAAAATATTGTTAAAAATAAAGAGTATGATGTTAAATAAAAATGTGCAAACATGGTGCTTTTTTTTTGTTAATATATGTATATAGTATAAAATATCTGTGAGTGATATTGTTATAAGGAGTGTATAAATTTATGGAAAATAAAAAGACAAAAATAATTTCAATGATATCAATTATTGCGCTAGTATTAACTGTGGTAACAGCAACTTATGCTTATTTTCAAGCCCAAACTGGTGAAGGTTCACAAGCTGATATTAAAATAAATGCAAATACCGTAGATACTCTATCTTTTGAAACTGGTTCTTCACTAACTTTTACAGCAGACCAAGATACGTTCGCTAATGGTAAAGTAAGTTTATCTGATACAACATTTGCTAAAGCAATACTTACTGCAAATAATAAATATTGATTTAAATTTTACAAAAGTTATTTAAATAGTAATTATAGTATAGCAAAATGTTTTTAGTAAATATGTTTTGTATATTATTTTAATTATATTTTAGTGTGCAAATTCTGTACACTTTTTTTAAATTATATATTTTTTTCTATAAAATAATTGCGTTTAAAATAGTAGACTTTTTTATTAAAATTTAGTAAAATGTTATCTAGAGGTGAAAGAAATGAAAATATTAGCAGTAAATGCAGGTAGTTCATCTTTTAAATTTAAATTACTTGAATTACCAGAAAGAAAAGAATTAGCAAGTGGGTTATTTGAAAAAGTTGGAATTGATGGTTCTTTTTATACAATTAAATATAATGGAGAAAAAATAACTAAAGAAGTTAGTTTACCAAATCATTTAGAAGCAGTTAAGATTTTAATGGAAGAATTAGTAAATATGGGAATTATTAATTCATTACAAGAAATTGAAGGTGTTGGACATCGTATAGCTCATGGTGGACAAGAATATACTGAATCAGTAGTTTTAACTGAAGAAGTTTTAGAAGGAATAGATCGTTATACAGAACTTGCACCACTTCATAATCCAGCAAATATTATGGGTGTTAGAGCATTTATGAAGGAACTTCCAAATGCTATCCAAGTTGGTGTATTTGATACAGCTTTTAGTTGTTCATCACTTGATGAAGCAAATTACTTATATGCAGTACCTTATGAATGGTATACTGAATATGGAGTAAGAAAGTATGGATTTCATGGAACAAGTCATAAGTTTATTAATAAGGCAATTAGTAAACATTTAAATAGAAATGATTTAAAAGTAATATCATGTCATATTGGAAATGGAGCATCTGTAACTGCAATTGATGGTGGTAAAGTAATTGATACATCATTAGGCTTTTCAGCATTAGTTGGATTAATTATGGGAACTCGTTGTGGGGATATTGATGTTTCTATAGTTCAATATATAATGAATAAAACTGGTAAATCTATTGATGAAGTTATGGACGATTTATATAAAAGAAGCGGATTACTTGGTGTAAGTGGAGTAAGTAGTGATTCAAGAGATGTTGAAGCTGCAGCTTTAGAAGGTAATAAAAGAGCTATTTTAGCTAATGAAATGTATGCTCAAAAGATTGCAAATTATATAGCTATGTATAATAATGAATTAGGTGGAGCAGATGTTATCACTTTAACTGCAGGTGTTGGTGAAAATAGTAAAACAATGCGTAAGGCTATTTTAGATAAAATTGCATCTTTAGGTGTTAAAATTGATGAAGAAAAGAATGATTTTAGAGGAGAGTTTAGACTTATTTCAACTGATGATTCTAAAATACCTGTTTATGTTGTTCCAACTGATGAAGAATTAGAAATAGCTTTAGAAACATATGAACTTAAAAATAAATAGAAATGAGTGATAAAATGAAGGAAATGTATAAGAAAATTATAAAAATTATAAAAAAATATGATAATATTGTTATTGCACGTCATATAAGTCCGGATCCAGATGCAATTGCTAGTCAAATTGCTTTAAGAGATTCTATTAAGTTAACATTTCCTGAAAAATCAGTTTATGCTGTTGGTGCTGGGGTTCATAAATTTAAATATTTAGGTAATTTAGATAAAATTGAAAATAGTACATTGGATAATGCTTTATTAGTTGTTTTAGATGTACCAAATTTTTGTAGGGTTGATGGAATTGATGGTTTAGAGTATCAAGCAATTTTAAAAATTGATCATCATCCAGCAGAAGATATAATTGGAGATGTTGATTGGACTGATTCAACTAAATCTAGTACTTGTGAAATGATTGCTAATTTACTTCTTAATAGTAGTTTAGTAATGGATACAAGAATATCTGAAAATTTATTTGTGGGTATGGTATTTGACAGTGATAGATTTTTACTTCCAAATACTAGTGCAGAGACTTTGAAAACAGCATATGAATTAGTTAGTACAAGTAATATTAATTTTGTAAATTTATATGATAATTTATATGAAAGAAGTATTTCAGAAGAAAAATTTAGAGCTTATCTTATAAATAATATCGAAATAACTGATAATAAATTTGGTTTTATATTTGTTCCAAGTGAAGATTTGAAAAAATTTAATGTAGAAGCTACGAGTGTATCAAATCAAGTAAATGATTTTTACTTTATAAAAGAACTTATTTGTTGGATGTTTGTTGTATATGATGAAAGAAATAATATGTATAAAGCAAATATTAGAAGTAGGGGACCAGTTATAAATGAGGTGGCATCAAAATATAATGGTGGAGGTCATAAATTTGCATCTGGATGTCGTACGAGTGATTATAAAGTAATTGAAGCATTAGCTAAAGATTTAGATAGTGTTTGTAAAGAGTATTTTAATGAAGAAAATATATAAAATTAAAAAAAATAAAAATAAATATACTATAATACTGAATGATAATACTTCATTCAGTTTTTATAGTGATACACTAATAAAATATAATTTATTAAAACCAAGAGTTATAAGTGATGAAGAATTTGGAGAAATAATTAATTATAATAATTATATTGAAGCTTATAATGTAGCTTTGAAATATTTAACATTAAAATTAAGAACTAAAAAAGAAGTTGAAAGAAAATTAAATGAGTATTCAAAAAATGTTGTGGAAAATGTAATAAATAAACTTGAAAAAATGGGATATTTAAATGAAATTAAATATATTGAAGCTTTTATAAATGATCAAATTACATTAGGTAATAAAGGCCCTGTATATATAATAAAAGAATTAGAAAAATTAGGTTTAGATAATAATTTAATTCTTGAAGAAATTAATAAAATAAATGAAGATATATGGATAGAAAAAGTAGAAAAAATAATTGATAAAAGAAAAAAGAGTAATAAATTAAGTAAAAAAATGTTTGTTTTAAAAACAAAAGCTTATTTAAATGATTTAGGTTATTATAAAAAAACAATTGAAGAAGTAATTAATTGTATAGAAATTAATGAAGATGTTGATGTAATAAAAAATGAATATGAAAAAGTAAAAAGAAAATTAAGTAGAAAGTATGAAGGTCAAAAGTTAAAGGAAAAAATTAAATTATCTTTATATAATAAGGGGTATAATTTAGAAAATATTTTAGAAATAATAAATAATGACTTGGAAAAATAAATTATAAATGATATACTTATTTAAAGTAGGTGTGTGATATATAATGAAAAAGAAAATGCTATTATTTATTTTTTTGTTTTTTATAAGTATAATGCAAGCTAGTGCTTATACTACAGCAGGCCTTGATTGTGAAGGAAAAGGCACTTGTATGCTTGTTTGTAATTATTCTAATAAAGTTACTTTGAGTAGTGGTTCAGCTGGTACTAGACATGTTTCTATTTATTATGATTTTGAAAGCAATAAATTTATGGTGGGATTATGGGATGGTATTGTAAGTACTTCTCCAGGTCATGAACCTTTACAGATAGGTCCTAAAGATTTTAAAAGTTTATTTTATGAAAAAAATAAAACTGATACAAATATTAATATATCTCAAACTAACTTTAAATGTCCTAATCATGGTTATTATGATGAAGATTGGTTTTGGGGTGGTAATGAAGCTTGTTTTGATAATGATGGAAAATGGTGCTCTAAAAATGCAAATGGTTTTGCAACTACTTTTAAAGGTTATAAATCAGATTCAAGGGACATGAGCTATGAAGAAGAAATTGATTATTGGTTTAAAAATACTGCTTTAAATGAGGTTACTTTGGAAGCCGTTATGAGCGGGAAATATGAAACAGCTGAAGATATTTGGGAAAAGATAGTTGTGGTTGATTTTAAAAAAAATTATTTAAGAGGTCATAATGAATTACCAGAATTTATTAAAAATTCTGATGCCTTTAAAAATGGATATAAAAAAGTTGCAGAAAAATTTGAAAGTTTAAAGGCTGAATGGAAACAAGAACTTGATGAAAAAAAAGAAAATGGAAAAATCACTGAAGAACAATATAATGAAACTATAAAAAAACTTGATGATATAGATGAAAATTTAGCAGAAACTGGAAAAGATTATAGTGAAAGATTTGATGTTATAAAAGCTAGTCTAGAAGACCTTCCTGTTAATGATGTTGACATATGTAAATCAGATAGTAAATCACTAAAAGTATTTCAAGTAATAGGGTATTTTCTTTTAATAGCTAAAATAATAGCTCCGATAATCTTGATTATTTTAGGAAGTATTACATTTGCCAAAGCAGCCTTATCAAATGATGAAAAAGCTACAATGGATGCAGCAGTTATGTTTGGTAAAAAAGTTTTAATTGGATTGATAATATTTTTTGTACCTACAGTTTTAGATTTTGGTTTAAGTTTAGTAAGTGGTGTTAGTGATACAATGCAGAAATTTGAAAATTGTACAGCATGTATATTTAGCCCAAATGATTCTGGTAGGTGTAGTCCACAAAATCTTCAAGACGGTAGCGATGATAGTACAAGTGATAATAATGGTGGTAGTAATGGTAATACAAATAATTCAGATAGTAATGGTAATAATGGCAATAATAGTAATAATGATAAAAATTCAACAGTTAATACATATGGATATGATTGTTATTATGAATATAAAAATGCAAAAGGTCAAATAACGTCAGTGGGATATAATAAAAATGGAAGTGTTACATTAATACAACATGATGGAAAGAAAATAAATAAAAGTGTTAGTTCTGGGCAAAATGAAGGAACAAGTAAATATGAAACTGATGAGTGTTATCCATTAATTACTGTTACTTTAAAGGAATTGCCTCAACATAGTGGATACAAAGTATCTTATAAAATAGGTAAGACACAGGATGATGTTAGTATGGGAAAGACAAATAGTCCTAGAACAGCAAAGTTAGTTACTAATTAAAAAATAAAAGTATTTAGTAAAGAAAGATCTTTAAAAAATACTTTTTTTGTGCATATGTTAAATATTTTTAAAAAAATTAAAATTTTACTGGAATATATGGAAAATTATTGCTATAATAGTCGTTATTGGTTGGTGATATGATGAAAAAAAGAATAATTATTTTATTTTTAATGATTTTTTTAGCTGCACCGTGTAATACATATGCTTATAGAATGATTGATGGTTATGAGCCTTCAGCTACTGAAAACGGAGACAGTGAAAGTAATAAAAGTGATAAGAATACGGATGCTGTACTTGATGAGTTAGAAGTTAAAGATGTTAATGTTTGTCAACCAGATAGTAATTCGTTAAAAGCTTTTCAAGTAATTGGATATTTATTAATTATTGCTAAAATAATTGTTCCTATAATTTTAATAGTATTAGGAAGTATTACTTTTGCTAAAGCCGCTTTATCAAATGATGAAAAATCTACGAAAGATGCGGCAGGTATGTTGGGTAAAAAAATAATAATTGGATTAACGATTTTCTTTATTCCTGGCATATTAGATTTTGGTTTAAGTTTAGTAAGTGGTGTTAGTGGTACAATGCAAAAATTTGAAAATTGTACAAATTGTATATTTAATCCGGATGATTTAAGTAAATGTAATCCTCCGAGTCTTCAAAGTGATACCGTAGATAATGCAAATAACCTTGTAGTAAATTATGAACCAAATGAAAGTGATGAAGCTGATAATAAGTTTGATTGTTATTATGAATATACTAAAATAAGAGATAAAAAGAAATATGAAACTGCAGTGGGTTATAATATTAATGGAAAAATAAATATTATTACTTATAATGGTGATGCTATTAATAAAAGTATTGATGATAGTGATAATGAACTTACGAGTACCTTTACAACAGATAAATGTTATAAATATTTATCGATATATGTTGATAAACGAAATCAAGGAAGTAGATATGTATTTGCTTATAAATTGGGAAATACTGCGAATGTTATACAAATGCATGGGACTTATAATGGTATAACAATAGAATTACAAAATTAATTTTAAAAGTGGATAAATTTATCCATTTTTTCTTTTATTATAAATAGTAAAATGTTATAATTATGTTATATAAATTGGAGGCTTTGATGAATATAATTGATAACTTAAATAAAGAACAAAAAGAGGCAGTTCTACATATAGATGGACCATGTTTAGTTTTAGCTGGAGCTGGGTCCGGAAAAACTAAAGTATTAACTACTAGAATAGCTAATTTAATAAATAGTGGTATTTATTCTGGTAATATTTTAGCTATTACTTTTACTAATAAAGCAGCGAAAGAAATGAGAGATAGAGTAAGTAATATAGTAGATGAAAATTATGCTTTTGTGGGTACTTTTCATTCTTTTGGGTTAAGAATAATCAGAGAAAATTATGAAAAACTAGGTTTAAGTAAAAATTTTACTATAATTGATAGTGATGATGTAGCTAGTGTTATAAAAAAGATAATGAAAGAATTTGATATAAGTACTAAAGAATATAGTGTATCATTTATTAGAAATAAAATTAGTTTTATAAAAAATGAGATGTTGAGTGATAGTGAGATTGATAAATATTTAGTAAGTCCTCCGGAAAAAATAGCTATTAAAGTTTATAGGGAATATGAGAATATTTTAAGAAGAAATAATGCTGTTGATTTTGATGATTTATTAAAAAGACCTGTGGAATTATTAATGAACAATGAAGATATATTAGATAAGTATCAAGAAAAATATAGGTATATATTAATTGATGAATATCAAGATACAAATGAAGTACAATATAAATTAGTTAAGTTACTTGCTAGTAAATATCGTAATTTATTTGTGGTTGGTGATGTAAATCAAAGTATATATGGTTTTAGATGGAGCAATTATAAAAATATAATGAATTTTGAGAGTGATTATCCTGAAGCCGTAAGTATTACATTAAATCAAAATTATAGGAGTACAAATACAATACTTAATGCTGCGAATAGTGTTATAAAAAATAATTTAGAAAGAAAAGAAGTAAATTTGTTTAGTACTTTTGGAGATGGAGTAAAAATTAAATATTTACGTGGTAATGATGAAAAAGATGAAATAAAGTTAGTAATTGATGAAATTAAAGAGATGTTAAATAATGGTTATACTTATAATGATTTTGCAATTCTTTATAGAACTAATTCTCAATCTAGAAATGTTGAAGATGGAATTCTTAAAATGAATTGGCCATATCGAGTAGTAGGTAGTTATTATTTCTATAAAAGAAAAGAAATAAAAGATTTGTTATGTTATTTAAGGCTTATTTCTAATCATAAAGATGATGTTTCTTTAGAAAGGGTTATTAATGTACCTAAAAGAGGCATCGGAGATACATCGATTAATAATTTAAGAAATGTAGCTAGTGATGCTAATATGAGTTTGTTTGATTGTTTATCTAAACCTAAAGAGCTAGAGTTTAAAAAATTAATTTTAGAATTAAGCGAAGATGCTAAAAATTTAGATTTAACAGAATTAATTGATAGAGTTTTAGAAAAATCTGGTATGAAAGATGAATTAGAAAAAGAACATACTTTAGAAGCTGATATAAGACTTGAAAACTTAATGGAATTTAAGAGTATTACAGAAAATTATCAAAAAGAAACAGGTACAGTCAATTTGGAAGATTTTTTGGAAGATATAAGTATTGTGGCTGATTCTGCAGATCATCAAAATTTAGATGATGCCTTAACTTTAATGACTATTCATGCTTCTAAAGGACTTGAGTTTAAAGTAGTATTTTTAATAGGAATGGAAGAAGGAATAATGCCTCATTCAATGAGTATGAATGATTCGAGTGAACTTGAAGAAGAACGAAGATTATGCTATGTTGGTATAACCAGGGCAAAAGAAAGATTATTTATTACAAATGCTAAAAGAAGAATGATGTTTGGTAATACTAATATGAATCCACCATCAAGATTTATAAATGAAATCGATGCTGATTTGATTGAAAAAGAAGAATCAAAAGTAGTACAAAACAATTTTGATAAAACTAAATTCTATGATGGAGAAAAAATAGATTATCATCATGGGGAAGTTGTAATGCATGCATCTTTTGGTAAAGGAGTTGTAATTGATTCCGATGATAGATTTGTTACAGTAGCATTTAATAAAAGATTTGGTATAAAGAAATTTTTAAATAACTATCAAGGTTTAAGGAGGATGAATTAATGAGAACATTAGTAGTTATGGCCGCAGGAATGGGAAGTAGATTTGGGGGGTTAAAACAAATAGAACCAGTAGGTCCGAATGGAGAAATTATTGCAGATTATTCTGTATATGATGCAAAAAGAGCAGGATTTTCTAAAGTTGTATTTATTATTAGGAAAGAAAATGAAGATTATTTTAGAAAAAATATTATTAATAAGTATGAAGGTATAGAAGTCAAACTTGCTTTTCAAGAATTAGACAATGTACCTAGGAATGTGGTTATTCCTGATGGAAGAGTTAAAATGCTTGGTACTGGACATGCTTTATATTGTGCAAAAGAATTAATTGATGGAGATTTTATTGTTATTAATTCAGATGATTTTTATGGAAAAAATTCTTATGAGATAGCTTCAAAATTTTTTGATGAAGAAGATGAAAACTATTTAAGTGTTAATTATCCATATGAAGTAACTGCGAGTAAGTATGGAAAAGTAAAAAGAGGAGTAGTTAAAGAAGAAAATGGTATTATAAAATCTATTACTGAAAGCGAAATAGGTGAAGTTGATGGTCATTTTATAGCTAGAAGTCTTACAGATAATCATGAGTTTGAAATAAGTGGTAATACTCCGGTTGCTGTTAATTTCTTTGGATTAAGAAAAGAATTTTTACATATACTAGAAGAAGAATTCGATAAATTTATTCATGGTGAAGTCACTTTAACTAATGAATTTTTACTTCCAGATATACTTAAAAATGGAATTAGTAAAGGTTTATTTAAATTAGAATCAAAAGTATCTGAAAGTAAGTGGATTGGTATGACTTATAAAGAAGATTTGGAAAGTGTTAAAGAACATATTAATAATTTAATTGAAAGGGGAGAATATCCAAGTAAACTTTGGTAATGTTATGGAAGAAAAAAGAAAAAGAGTAGAAGAATTAACAAAAATATTAAATGAAGCAAATTATAATTACTATGTTTTAGATGAACCTACGATTACCGATCAAGAATTTGATAAATATATGAGAGAACTTGAAGAAATTGAGGCTTTGTATCCAGATTTAGCAAGTAAAAATAGTCCCACTAAAAGAGTGGGTGGAGAAGTAATAGAAAAATTTGAAAAAGTTGTAAGAGATAAACCAATGTTAAGTATTTCTGATGTTTTTAGTGAAGATGAAGTTAGAGATTTTATTAAAAAAGTTGAAACTGAAGTTAGTCCTGAATATATTTGTGAACAAAAAATTGATGGTCTTGGTGTATCTTTAATATATGAAAAAGGAAAATTAGTTCGTGGTGTTACTCGTGGTGATGGGTTAGTTGGTGAAGATATTACTCACAATGTAAGAACGATAAAATCAATTCCTTTAGAACTTACAAAACCTGTAGATATTGAAGTTCGTGGAGAAATATTTATGCACAAAAGCACTTTAGAAAAGCTAAATAAAAAAAGAGAAGAAGAAGGTAAACCAAAGTTACAAAATGTGAGAAATGCTGCGGCTGGTAGTATACGACAACTTGATAGTAAAGTTGCTCATGAAAGAGAACTAGATACATTTATTTATTATTTGCCTAATCCAGAAAAATTTAAAATTAAAACTCATCTAGAAGCTTTACAATTTATGAAAAGTTTAGGTTTTAAAATAAATCCTCACAATAAATTAGTTAAAGATATTGATGGAATAATAAACTATATTGAAGATGAAGGGAAAAATAGAAAAAGTTTATCATATGAAATAGATGGAATTGTTATTAAAGTTAATAGTGTAGATTTACAAGAAAAATTGGGGGTTACAGCTAAATATCCTAGATGGGCAGTTGCTTATAAATTTCCTGCTGAAGAGGTACTAACTAAATTAACTGATATTATTTTTACCGTAGGAAGAACAGGAAGAATAACACCAAATGCTGTACTTGAACCTGTTATTGTAATGGGATCAACTATTAGGAGAGCTACACTTCATAATGAAGATTATGTAAATATGAAAGATTTAAAAATCGGAGATATTGTTTCAATTAGAAAAGCTGGGGATGTAATTCCAGAGGTAGTAGAACCTAAAATAGAACGCCGTACGGGTAATGAAGTTAATTTTAAAATGATAGATAGTTGTCCAATGTGTCATGAAAAAATAGAAAAAAGAAAAGGACAAGTGGATTATTATTGTGTAAATCCTAATTGTCCTAGAAGAAATATTGAAGCAATTATTCACTATGTTTCTAGAGATGCACTAAATATTGAAGGTCTTGGTGATGAAATTGTTGAAGAACTATATAATTTAGGATTTGTTAAGAAAATTACTGATTTATATAATTTAAACGAAAAAAAACAACAAATTATGGAATTTGATGGTTATGGAGAAAAAAGTTTAAATAAAATAATTGAAAATATAGATGCTAGTAAAAACTGTAGTTTAGAAAGATTATTGTTTGGTCTTGGAATAAAAGAAGTTGGTAATAAAACAGCTAAAATACTTGCTCGTAACTTTAGTAGTATGGATAATTTAATAAATGCCAGTGTTGAAGAATTAGAAAGTATTAAAGATATTGGAAATATTACGGCTTTAAGTGTTTATGAATATTTACATAATAAGAAAGATTTAATAGATGAGTTGAAAAATATTGGTGTAAATATGAAATATTTAGGAAAAAGCGTAGGATTCAATGATTTAATAAGTGGTAAAAAGTTTGTTATAACAGGCACAATTGATGGTTATGGAAGAAACAAAATAAAAGAAATACTTGAAAGTTTTAATGGAAGTGTAAGTGAGTCTGTTAGTAAGAATACTGATGTAGTTATTGTAGGGAATGCACCAGGCAGTAAATATCAAGACGCATTAAGGCTAAATATAATGATTTGGGATAATGATAAAACTATTCAGGTACTAAATAATTTGCCAAAAGCATAAATAGATAGTATAATTATATTACTCAAGAGGTGGATTTATGAATAAAATTAAAGAAATATGGGGGAAAAACAAAGTGCTAATAGTATTAGGATTAATACTTTTAGCATGTTTAATTGCAATACTTATTGTTACTTTTTCATTTTTCTTTGGAGGAGGAAAATCACCGGATGGAGATAGAGCTAAAGATATAGATAAATATCCAATAAGTGAAACAATTAAAAATGATTATATTACTTCATTAGAAAGTAATGAGTCAGTTTTAGATGTCAAATTTGATATTAAAGATAATAAGAGAACTGTTTATATTATTATTAATTTTAAAGAAGATACTGCTTTAAGTGATGCACAAGCTATAGTTGCTGCGAGTGTGCCTACATTAGGGGAAAATTTATTATCATATTATGATTTTGAATTTTTAATAAAAAGTAATAAATCCGAAAACAGTGATGGTTTTATAATACTAGGCGCAAAAAATGTTTCTGGATCTGGTCTTGTATGGAATAATAATAATCCTGTAGAAAGTGAAGATAAGTAATGAAAAAGAAAAGAAATATAATAATATTAATTGTTAGTATATTGTTAGTTATTGGTATTGCTGTAGGTTTGTTTTTTCTTTTAAATGATAAAAACAAATTAACTGTTGTAGAAAGAAATTGGATTAATAATAATATTGGGACGATTCAAAATGTTAATGTTTTAAATAATGTTAATGTGTTTGGTAAAGATGGTAGTGGAGTTTTTTATGATTTTATAAAAGATTTTGAAAATGAATATGAATTAGATATCAATCCGATAACATTTAATTATGGAAATAATCCAAGTGGTATAACATTTGGTGTTAATAATAAAGTTAATGATACAGATACTTTATTTTATACAGATCATTATGTTTTGGTAGGAAAAAACAATGATATTGTAACAAGTATTGAAGATTTAAATGGAAAAACAATTGGTATTTTAAGTAATGATTTAAGTTATGTTAGTAAATATATAAAGAAGGCAAGTAATGTATCATTTAAACAATTTGATAATGAAGATGAATTAATAAGTGATATGAATAGTGATTTAAACTATATGTTAGTACCATTAATGAAATATATGGATACTATTTTAAGTAAAGATTATAAAATATTATATCATTTTAGTGATATTAAAGAATATTATGTACTTTCTGTAAAAGATGATACTTTATCTAGTGTGCTAAAAAAATATTTTAATAAATGGAAAGATAATTTTGAAAAAGTATATAATAATAATTTATTTAAAACTTTTACTAGTTCAATGAATATAAGTGATACTGAAGTTGATTCAATGCAAAGTATTACATATAATTATGGATTTGTAAATGCTTCACCATATGAAGTTATTATTGGGGGAAAATATGGAGGAATAATTGCTGTATATTTAAGTAATTTTAGTAAGTTTGCTGATGTTGAATTTAATTTTGTTAAATATAAAAACTTTAATAAATTTACAAATGCTGTAAAAAATAAAAATATTGATTTATATTTTAATTATTATAATTTTGTAGATGATTTTTATCAAACTGATGGACTTATGATTGAATATGTTGTAGCAGCAGAAAGAAAAAATAATACTGTTATTAAATCAATTGATTCATTAATTGGTGAAACTGTATATGTTCAAGAAAATAGTAAAATATATGATTATGTAAAAAATATAAGTGATGTAAATGTTAAAACATTTAGTACAACAAAAGAGTTATTTAAACTAAATAAAAAGGATGTTTATATTGTTCTTGATAAAAATACATTTGATTATTATAGTGAAAACGGATTAGATAATTATACAGCTAGATATACTGATTATATTAAAAATGAATATACATTTAAAGTAAGAACTAATAGTGCTTTATATAGATTGCTTGATAAATATATCGGAGTAATGGATGAAAATGAAATGATTATAAAAGGATTAGATAATCATTATGATACTATAAAAAATGGTTCAATTATAACTAAAATAGCAGAATATATTTTATATTTTGTAATATTGGTAATAATAGTTGTTTTAATTGTATTAAGAAAAAGTAAGAAAATATCTATTGCTAGAAAAATTAAAAAAGATGATAAAATGAAATTTATTGATCAATTAACTAGTTTAAAGAATAGAAATTTTTTAACTGAAAATATAGATACTTGGAATAATAATACAATTTATCCTCAGACCATAGTGGTTGTTGATTTAAATAAAGTTCAAGAAATAAATGATTTATATGGATATAATGAAGGAGATAAACAAATTAAAGCATTAGCTAATGTGCTTGTTAAAACACAACTTGATAATAGTGAAATAATGCGTACAGATGGTAATGAGTTTGTTATTTATTTAGTTGGATATAGTCAAAAGCAAATAAGTAATTATATATTTAAATTAAATAAGGAAATAAAGAAATTACCATATCAATTTGGGGCTGAATTTGGTTATAGTATGATTTTAGATGATATTAAAACTATTGAAGATGCTTTAAATGAAGCTGTTGAAGATATGAAGAAAAATAAGGATAATAAAAACAATGAAGAAGATTAAGGGAGAATTAAAAGAATTTTTTGATAATTTTAAGAAAGTACTTTTTAGACCTGAAATGGCAATTCTCCCAGGTCAACTTGCTTATTTCTTTGTTTTAGCTATTGTACCTACGATTACATTAATTGGGTATGAAGCTGCTCTTCTTAATTTGTCAACGGATGTAATATTTGATTTTATTGGATCAGCATTTTCTCCGGATATAGCTAATATGCTTCTTAATACTGCGGGTATGAGCGGAGGAAAAGGTGTTGGATTTTTCTTGGTAGTAATTATTGGGTATTTTATAGCATCAAATGGTCCAGCATCAATAATTATTACTTCAAATACTATTTATGGAGAAAAACAAGAAGGTTTTTTTAGAAGAAGATTAAAAGCTTTAATAATGACTTTTGTTTTGGTATTACTATTTATCTTTATGTTAGTTGTGCCAGTTTTTGGTAATAAAATTATAGAATTATTTAAATATGTAAATATTAATGCCACAGTTACAAGTAATGTTGAATCTGTTATTAAAATACTTCAAGGTCCGATTACTTGGTTGATTATGTATTTTTTTATAAAAATATTATATACAATGGCTCCGAATAAAAAAATTAGAAGTAAAAGTGTTGGATATGGTGCTATATTTACAACATTTTCTTGGGTTGTTATTACAAATATTTATTCATATTATATAAATAACATTGTTCATTATAGTACATTTTATGGAGGACTTGCTAATATAGTTATTTTAATGTTTTGGTTTTATTTACTTGCTTATGCCTTTACAATTGGAATGGCCTTAAATTATAGAAAAGAAGAAGTAGAATTAGAAAAAACTGGTACTATAAATACAGTAAAGTAGGGTAAATTAATAATATGTACTACGGATATTACTTATGTACATGATTTAGTTTTCGATATAATCCTAGTATTCTTTACTAAAATATATTGAAAAGTAATACTCCATTAGAACTTGAGTTATCTTGAGTTCTTTTTTTGTTGGGTGTTGCTTTTTTTTCGTAAAATGATATACTTATATCGAGGTAGTTATGAGTAAGAAAAGTAGTAATAAAAAGAGTATAACTTTTAAAAATTATTTAGTTATACTTTTAGTGGTTTTAAGTATTATAATAACGGGATTAATTTATTTTATAAATGTATTACCGATGGAATATTTTTTAGTTTATGTATTTGTTTTAATAATTGTTGATTTAATTATATCTTGGTTATTGCTTGCAAAGGGCAAAGTAAAAAATTTAATTGGTGGATTATTTGCCCTTATACTAAGTGTTGTAATGATTTTTGGAATTAATTATAGTTTGAATACAATGGATTTTTTTAAACAGTTTGGTTTTAATGAATATAAAACAGAAAATTATAATGTTTTAGTTTTAAAAGAAAGTAAGATAAATAAAATTAATGATTTAGATGAAAAAGTAATTGGGCATATGGATGAAAATTTATATGAGGGGTTAAAAAAAGCATTAGATAAAATAAGTAAAAATATTTCTTTTAATAATAAAAAGTTTGATGATGTAAGCGAATTATTAAATGTTTTAGAAAAAAAGAATGTTGATGCAATAATTTTAGAAGATGCACAATTAGATATAATTAATGAAGAAAATAATGTTGATGAAATATTAAAAAAGATAGATGTAATAAAAGTAGAAGTAAAGATATCTGAAGTTGGAAAATCTGTTGATGTAACAAGTGATCCTTTTAATGTTTATATTTCTGGTATAGATACTTATGGAAGTATAAATAAAGTTTCAAGAAGTGATGTTAATATGATTATGAGTGTAAATCCTAAAACAAAAGAAATTCTTTTAACAAATATACCTAGAGATTATTATGTGAAATTACATACATTTAAAGAATATGATAAACTTACACATGCTGGTATTTATGGTGTTGATGAAAGTATTAAAACATTGGAAGATTTATTTGATACTAAAATAAACTATTATATAAAAGTTAATTTTACTTCTTTAGAGGATTTGGTTGATGCTTTAGATGGAATTACAGTTTTTTCACAATATAATTTTACTTCACAAGATGGATATACATATAAATATGGAGAAAATGTTTTAGATGGAAAAAAAGCCTTATCTTTTGCTAGAGAACGAAAATCTTTTAAGGATGGAGATAGAGAAAGAGGTAAAAATCAACAACTTATTTTAACTTCAATAATTAATAAAGCTATTTCTCCGAAAATATTAACTAATTATGTTGATATCCTTAAAGCTTTGAAAGGAAAGTTTGTTACAAATATAAGTGATAACGATATTTCTAAATTGATTAAAATGCAACTTAATAATGAAAGTAGTTGGAATATTAAAACTATAAGTGTTGATGGAAGTGATGCAATGGATTATGTGTATAGTTATAAAAAAACTAAATTATATGTTATGAAACCTGATGAAAAAACTGTTAATAATGCTAAAGAAAATATTAAAAATATATTAAAAATTAACGATTAATTTATTAAATGTAAACTAAAAGTGTCAAATTTGACACTTTTTTCTGTGGAGTTTTTGACTAGTTTTGTCGAAGGCGTTTAAAATTTTAAAAATAAACTCTAAACTAATATGTAAGGAGATATGAATATGTTTAAGTTAGAGCTAGAGTATAAAAATGGTATATTGTTTGCAAGACTTAAAGGAATATTAAATAAAAAAAATAGTTATAAAATAAATAATTATTTGAATCCGGTGTTAAAAAAACATAATATAAAATATTTAGTTTATAATTTTGAAGATTTAGAAATGATAGATAACTCGGGAATGGAAGCTATTATAAATAGTAAATATTATATAAAATGTAATAAAGGGGTTATCAAAGTATGTGGGGTATCTGGGGCACAAGAGTATTTATGTAAGTATTTAAAACTGTCTAAGGTTAAAAGTGAAATTGATGCGTATGTTGAAATGGAGGCTATGTAATGTTAGAAGAAATAATTAAATCAAGTGTTGGGTTAATATGGAAGATAGCTAAAAATTTTTATGGAGTTGATAGAAATGATTTATATCAAGCTGGAGTTCTTGGTGTAATTAAAGCATATCAAAATTATAAAGATAATGGTGTTACTAAATTTAGTACATATGCTTATAATTATATATTCGGAGAAATGTATATTTTAGCCAATAATAAAACAATTAAATTAAATAAAGATATAACAAGATTACTTAAAATGATTGATATGGGAAAAGTTAGATTGTCACAGGAGTTAATGCGTGAACCTTCGAATAGAGAATTAGCTCAATATTTAGAAATAGATTTAAAATCTTTAGAACAAGTAGAGATGTATAGAAGTGAGTTTATATCTATGGATGAAGAATGTGATGAAAAAAGAGATTTACATGAAGTAATTGCAAGTAGTGAAAATATAAGTGAAGATGATAGAATAATATTAAATGATAGTATAAATACATTAGATTCTTTAGAAAAAGATATTATTAAAAGTCGTTATTATGAGGATTTAACTCAAAGCGAAACTGCAAGAAAGCTTGGAATTACTCAAGTAATGGTATCAAGATATGAAAAAAGAAGTTTAAATAAAATGAGAAACTTTATGTATATGTAGAAATTTTTAATTCATAATAATAATGGTGAATGTTATGAATAAAGAAGACTATAAAAAATTAGTTAAAAAGCATACTCCGAAGGAACCAAGATTAAGAAATGTGGGAGTTGCTTTTTTAGTGGGAGGGTTAATTGGACTTTTTGCCGAATTAATGATTTTTATTTTTATGAATTGCTTTTCAGTATCAAGTGTTGAAGCTGGTTTGATAACTGCTTTGATAATTATATTTTTGTCAAGTTTACTCACTGCTTTAGGTTTTTTTGATAATTGGGTTAATGTTTGTAAATGTGGACTTATTATTCCAACATCAGGATTTGCACATAGTGTTGCATCTAGTGCATTAGAATATAAAAAAGATGGATTAATTACAGGATTGGGTTCTAATTTTTTTAAACTTGCTGGTTCTGTAATATTGTATGGTATTATTTCATCATTTATTTTAGTGATTGTGAGGTTGATTATTGGTGGCTAGTATGAAATTTAAAAATGTTTATTTAAATGATTTTTATACAATTGTTGGCCCTCTTGAAAAAAATAGTCAATTAAAAAGACTAGATATGGTTATGGATGATTATTATTTGGGAGAAAAAACATTTGAACAAGCTGAAGTTAAAATGCAACAAGTTGTGATTGATAATATTATTGGGAAAAATAATCTAAATATTAGTGATGTTGATTTGTTAGTTGGTGGAGATTTAACTAATCAAATTGCTATTAGTAATTATAGTGCTAAAAACTATAATATTCCTTTTTTAGGTCTTTATTCTGCTTGTGCAACTTTTGTTGAAGGATTGATTGTTTCATCTACTATGATTGATAGTGGTAAATTAAAAAAAGTTATTAATATTACAAGTAGTCATAATTTAACTGCTGAAAGACAATTTAGATATCCAGTTGAATATGGGGCTCCGAGACCTCACACTGCAACTTTTACATCAACGGGAGCAATTTCTACACTTTTAAGTAAGAAACCTGGTAGAATAAGAATAGAAAGTGCAACAATTGGGGTGCCTGTAGATTTAGAAGTAAGTGATGCTAATAACTTAGGGGCAGCAATGGCTCCGGCGGCAGCAAGTACTATTGCAACTCATTTTGCTAGTTTGAAAAGAGATGCAAATTATTATGATTTGATATTAACTGGAGATTTGGGATGTGTTGGTAGTGAAATCTTAAAAGATTATTTGGAAACAGTGTATAATATACGATTAAAAAAATATATGGATGCAGGATGTGAACTATATTTAGATAGTCAAGATACTTATGCTGGAGGAAGTGGACCTGCCTGTTTACCAATTGTTTTATTTAATAAAATTTTACTTAATAAGAAGTATAAAAAAATACTTTTAGTAGCAACTGGTGCTTTACATAGTCCAACTACAGTTAACCAACATGGCACAATTCCATCAATTGCTCATGCTTTAAGTTTGGAGGTGGAATAATGAATTTCTTAATGGCATTTTTATTTGCGGGTTTTATGTGTGCTTTAGCTCAAATTATTTTAGATAATACTAAATTAACACCAGGTCATATAACAAGTATTTATACTGTAGGTGGTGCTTTTCTATCTTTTTTAGGAATTTATGATTGTCTTATAAAAAACTTTGGAGCTGGAGCAACAATTCTTATTTCAAATTTTGGTCATGCACTTTATAGTTCTGCTTGGCAAGGATATGTTGAAGAAGGATTCTTTGGTATTTTTAGTAATATGCTTTGTAAGTCTTCGGGAGTAATAACCGGTGCAATCGTAGTGGCTTTTCTTGTATCAATTGTTTTTAAACCTAAAAATTAAGTTGCTGATAAAATAAAGTAACTTTTTTTTGTTTTTACTTTTCCCTAGAAATAGGATGAAATGATGCAAATATCCCGATTTATGTCGATTTGTGACGGACGATTTTTCTTGCAATGTTAGTTATTTGTGCTTTAAGATATAAACTTATCGAGGGAGGTTTTTATGCCAAGTAAATTAATAGAAAAAGAAAAAACAAAAGATGTCTTTTATGGCTTTAATTATGATAAGATGTTTAAAGCAGTATTCGTGGGATTTAATGAAGATCGGACACACTTACTTTGTGAACTTTTAAGTGAATGTTTGGATATCAAAATTGATAAAATAATTAAATTTATTCCCGTTGAATTAAATGTAAGGCAAAAAAGTGAACGAAGTAAAAGACTTGATTTGCTCGTGGAAGCTGAAGGAAGAAAGATAAATCTAGAACTTAATTCATCATATAGTGAGATTACAAAGGTTAGAAATATGAATTTTTATTTTTCGTTCTGTAGTCAAAAAACATTAGTGAGTGAAGCATATGATACTGTTTCAGAGTTTATTCATATATCATTAAACTATAAAGTAAGCCTGATTGATCCATTAATAACATGTTATACATTTTATGATAAGAACTATAAAAAAGAATTAGATAATCGATTCAAATATTATGAAATCAATGTTGAAAAGTTTGCTAAACTTTGGTATGATAAAGACATGAAAAGTGCTAGAGAAAAACCACTTTTAACAATGCTAGGGATAAAGAATAAGGATGACCTTGAAAAGTATTGTAATGAGATAGGTAACTCTAGTGTTAAGGAGAGTGTTGATAAGTTGAAAAGATTAAATAAAGAAGATGTATTCATATATGATATTACTCCAGAGGAAGAAGAAAAGTACATTAAAAATACCGTAAGAAATATTGCCAGAAGAGAAGGATTAAAAGAAGGTCAAAAAGCAGAAAAAGAAGCTATTGCATTAAAATTATTAAAGGCAAATTATCCAATAGATGGGATAGTGAATGTAACAGGTCTTACAAGAGAAGAAATAGAAAAAGCAGATAAAAATTAAACAATTGTTTGTGTTTTTGTTGACAATTAACTAAACATGAGTTACAATTAATTTGTATCAGGGTATTAGGAGGAAAAATGAAAATTACAAAAGATGAGAAGAATAAAGATAAGGCGTTAGAACAAGTATTAGCTGATATTGAAAAACAATTTGGTGCTGGTGCAATAATGAAACTCGGAGATAATGATCATATGAATGTTGATGTTACTTCGAGTGGGTCAATAACTATAGATGTTGCTTTAGGTGTTGGTGGCTATCCAAAGGGAAGAATAATTGAAATATATGGTCCTGAATCTAGTGGTAAGACAACTGTTGCATTACAAGCTATTGCAGAAGTTCAAAAAAATGGTGGAAGAGCAGCATTTATTGATGCTGAACATGCACTAGATCCCGTTTATGCAAAAAATTTAGGAGTTAATATAAATGAATTATTGTTAAGTCAACCAGATACTGGAGAACAAGCCTTGGAAATATGCGATGCACTAGTTAAAAGCGATGCTGTCGATATTGTTGTAATCGATTCAGTTGCAGCCTTGGTTCCTCAAGCTGAAATTGATGGAGATATGGGAGATTCACATGTTGGTCTTCAAGCAAGATTAATGTCACAAGCGTTAAGAAAATTATCTGGAACAATGAATAAAACTAAAACAACTGCAATATTTATTAACCAATTAAGAGAAAAAGTTGGTGTTATGTTTGGAAATCCAGAAACTACACCAGGTGGAAGAGCATTAAAATTTTATTCAAGTATTAGACTTGATGTAAGACGTGGTGAACAAATTAAAGTGGGAGATCAAATTGTTGGTAATAAAACCAATATTAAAGTTGTTAAAAATAAGGTAGCACCACCTTTTAAAACAGCAACAGTTGATATTATGTATGGTGAAGGTATTTCTCGAGAAGGAGAGATTTTAGATATTGCAAGCGATTTAGCTATAATAGATAAAAGTGGAGCATGGTACTCTTATAATGGAGAGAAAATTGGTCAAGGAAAAGAAAACGTTAAAATTTTCTTGAAAGAAAATACGGCTTTGAGAGATGAACTTGAACAAAAAATTAGAGAACATTATGGTTTTATAGAAAAAAAGAAAGATAAAAAAGAAAAGAATTCAGAAAAGTAAACTGAATTCTTTTTAAAAATATTAAGTTTAAAGGAAAAAAAGTGGTGATAAATGAGTAAAGGATAATGAATAAAAAGTTGTTGGTTAAATCTGACAACTTTTTTTGTGGCTAAAATTTTACTTGATTATCATGTTTTTCTTGACATTTTTGTCATTTTGTATTATTATCTATTGGTATTTATGCGAAAAAGGGTGAAGTTTTATGGATAAGATAATAAATATTGCTGTAGTTGCACATGTTGATGCTGGTAAATCTACTTTAGTTGACGGATTATTAAGACAAAGTGGAGTTTTTAGAGCAAATGAAGAATTAGTTGATTGTGTTATGGATAGTGGAGACCTTGAAAAAGAAAGAGGTATTACTATTACAGCTAAAAACTGTGCTATTAAGTATAAGGATTATAAAATTAATATAGTTGATACTCCGGGTCATGCTGATTTTTCTAGTGAAATTGAAAGAGTTATCAAGACTGTTGATACAGTTATTTTACTTGTGGATTCTGCAGAAGGACCAATGCCTCAGACTAGATTTGTGTTAAAAGAAGCATTACAAAATAATTTAAAACCAATTTTATTTATTAATAAGATTGATAAAAAAGATCAAAGAGCAGAAGAAGTTGTTGATATGACATTTAATTTATTTATGGAATTAGGGGCAACTGATGAACAACTTGATTTTCCAATTCTTTATGGTAGTGCTAGAAGTGGTTATGCAATTTATAATATGGGGGATGAAGGTAAAGATTTAACGCCATTATTTGAAACTATTGTTAATAATACTAAAGTGTTTGAAGGTAATGAGGCTGATCCATTACAATTACAAGTATGTCAACTTGCATATGATGATTATATTGGAAGACTTGGTATTGGTAGAATTAATAAAGGTAAAATAAAGAGTGGTGAAACTGTTTCTTTAGCAACTAATGATGGTAAAGTTGAATCTTTCCGTGTTACTAAACTATTTGTTAATGAAGGTATTAAAAGAGTTGAAGTTCCTGTTGCGTATTTCGGTGATATTGTAACTGTTGCAGGGTGCGGTGATGTTTCTATTGGAGATACAATTTGTGAAAAAGATAAAATTAATCCACTTCCTAAAATTGTGATTGAAGAACCAACATTATCAATGAATTTCTTGGTTAATAATTCTCCATTTGCTGGTCAAAGTGGTAAATTTTTAACGAGTAGACATTTAAAAGAAAGATTAGAAAAAGAACTTGAAACTAATGTGGGATTAAAAGTTGAACAATTAGAAGGTGCAGATGGTTTTAAAGTTAGTGGCCGTGGAGAATTACATCTATCTATTTTACTTGAAAATATGAGAAGAGAAGGTTATGAATTATCTGTTTCTAAACCTGAAGTTATTTTTAAAGAAGTAGACGGGAAAAAGTGCGAACCATATGAAAAAGTTATTGTTAATGTTCCAAATGAATATTCTGGAACTGTAATTAATTCATTAAATGAAAGAAAAGGTATCATGCAAAGTGTTACTCCAGGTGAAGTTGGTTATACAAGATGCGAATATTTAGTTCCAACAAGAGGATTAATTGGTTATCGTGGTTCATTTATTACTGAAACAAAAGGCGAAGGTATCATGGTTCGTTCATTTGATTCATATGGGCCTTATGCTGGAGTTATTAATGGACGTAAAAATGGTGTTTTAGTTTCAATGGTTAATGGTACAACTTTTGGATATTCATTATTTAATTTAAGTAGTAGAGGTACAATGATAGTAGATCCATCTACCGATGTATATGTTGGTATGATTGTGGGTATTGCTAATAAAGAAGGAGATTTAGATGTTAATCCTTGTAAGAATAAGGAATTAACAAATACAAGAAGTGCTCATGCAGATGAAGCAATAGTTTTAAATAAAGCAAAGAAATTCACTTTAGAAGAAGCATTAGAATTTATTGAAGATGATGAATATATTGAAATAACACCAACAGAAATAAGGTTAAGAAAGAAATATTTAGATCCAAAAGAAAGATATAGAAGAGCTCGTTAATTTGCGACTCTTTTTTTGAGGTTTTTTCAGTAAAAATTATAATTTTTCTTTGATTTTTAAAAATTTTATGATATAATTTATTTATCAGTTTTAAGTGGGCAGAAAATCCCACTTTTATTATTAGTTATGGAGGTGTTTATGAAACTAGTTTTAGATAAACTTAAAATTGATTTACAAAAAAGATTAGATAGTGAGGAAATAATAGTTGATGATGTAACGTTTGAAGAAAAAGGAAAATATCATTTCTTAACAGTTACTTTAGATAAAATCGGAGGAATAGATTTAGAAACTATTGTTGATGCAACAAAGATTGTAAATGAAGTAGTGGATGAGACCTATATAACTGATGATAGTTATATACTAGATGTAGTAAGTAAGGAAAGAGGAGAGTAAAATGAATGGTAAAGAATTAATTAAAGCGTTAAATACTATTGTAGAAGAAAAAAATATAAGTGCTGATATAATATTTGAGGCATTGACATTGGCACTTCAAACGGCATATAAGAAGAACTTTAATTCAAAAACAAATGTTAGAGTGGATATTAATCGTAAAACTGGAGATATTAAAGTTTATTCTTATTATGTAGTTGTACCTGAAATTGATGAAGGTAGTACGGTAGAAGATGAAGAAGGTAATATTACTAAAGTAGAACCTGAAGTAAATAGAGATGCTCAAATATTACTTGAAGATGCTATTAAAAAGGTACCAACTATAAAAGTGGGAGAAACTATTGAAGAAGAAGTAACACCTAAAGATTTTGGAAGAGTTGCCGCTGGTACTGCTAAACAAGTTGTTATGCAAAAAATAAGAGAAGCAGAAAAAAATAGTGTTATTGAAGAATTTGCTGATAAACAAGATGAATTAATGGTTGGTATGGTTGCAATGGAAGACCAAAATAACTATTATATAGATCTAGGTAGAACAAGGGGAATACTTCCTAAAAAAGAAACTATTCCTGGAGAACAAATAGTGATGGGATCAAGTATTAAAGTTTATGTAAGTAAAGTTGAAAGTGGACCAAAAGGACCTATCATTAAATTATCTAGAAAAAATTATGGATTTGTTAAAAGATTATTTGAACATGAAATACCTGAAGTTGCAAATGGTACAATAATTATTACTCAAGTTGTTAGAGAAGCTGGTATTCGTACGAAAGTAGCTTTATATTCAACAAATGATAGAATAGATGCAATTGGTTCTTGTATCGGAGAAAGAGGTTCAAGAATTGCTGGTATCTTAAAAGAACTAAAGGGTGAAAAAGTAGATTTAGTTTTATATAGTGAAGATCCTGCAGAATTTATTAAAAATGCTATGACACCAGCTAAAGATGTAATTGTGTCAATACCAGACCAAGAAGAAAAAAATGCTTTAGTAATAGTTAATAATGATAATTTATCACAAGCAATTGGTAAAAAGGGAAGTAATATTAAATTAGCTAGTAAATTAACCAAATATCATTTAGAAATTAAAACAATGGAAGAGATTCAACAAGCAGGTAATAATTAATGAAGAAAATTCCAATGCGTTCATGTGTAATAACTAAAGAAAAATTACCTAAAAAAGAGTTAATTAGAGTAGTTAGAACACCAGATGGTGAGGTAATTATTGATATATATGGTAAAGCTAATGGGCGTGGAGCTTATTTAAAAAAAGATATTGAGGTTATAAAAAAAGCTAAAAGTAATAAAGTTTTAAGTAGGATATTAGAAGTTGAAATACCTGATAAGATATATGAAGAGTTAGAAGAAATAATAAATAATTAAAGAAAGGTTGTGATTAAATGAAGGTTTCAGAATATGCAAATGATGTAAATTTATCTGTGGCAGAAATATTAAAGAAATGTCATGAATTATCAATTAATGTAAGTTCTAAAGATGATTATTTAACTGATGATGATATTATTATGTTAGATAATACTATTAATTTGATATCTACAGATGAAGAAATTACTTTTGAAGAAGAAGAGGATATTGAAGATAAAGTTGATGAAATAATGACTTCTTCGAGAGTAGATAAAAGTATGAAGGATAGTATTGCTAAAGAAAAATTAAAGAAAAAAGATAGTAAGCAAGAATTTAATTTGAAGAAGAAAGAAATGTATAAACATAAGAATAAGCTTATGAAAAATGAAACTGATGAAAATATTGTTTTATACAAAAATGGTATGAGTGTTTCAGAATTTGCAAATGTTCTAAATGTTGGTGGAGCTGAAATAATAAAAAAATTAATGGAAAATGGTTTAATGTTAAGTTTAAATCAACCAATTGATTTTGAAAATGCCGAAATAATAGCACTTCTTTATAATAAGACTTTAAAAAGGGAAGAAACTCAAGATGTTGCAAATTTTGAAAGTTTTGAAATAATTGATAAAGAAGAAGATTTAGTAAAAAGACCTCCGATAGTAACTATTATGGGACATGTTGATCATGGTAAAACTACATTACTTGACTATATTAGAAATACTCATGTAGTTGATAAAGAATTTGGAGGAATTACTCAACATATTGGGGCTTATCAAACTAAATATAAAGATGAACTTATAACATTTATTGATACTCCGGGACATGCCGCTTTTACAGAAATGCGTGCTAGGGGAGCATCAGTTACAGATATAGTTATAATTATTGTTGCTGCAGATGATGGAGTTAAACCACAAACTAAAGAAGCAGTTGATCATGCGTTAAGTGCAAATGTACCAATTATTGTAGCTGTTAATAAAATAGATAAACCTGATGCTAATATTGATAGAGTTTTAACAGAAATGGCTGAGATTGGTATTACACCGGAAGCCTGGGGAGGAGATATTCCATTTATAAATATATCTGCCCATACTGGAGAAGGAATAGAATTATTACTTGAAACTATTCTTACAATTGCTGAAGTTAATGAACTTAAAGCTAATCCAAACCGTTATGCAGTTGGAGCTGTTATTGAATCTAGAGTTGATAAAAATGTTGGTGGTATTGCCTCATTCTTAATTCAAAATGGAACATTAAGACTTGGAGACCCAATAGTTGTTGGTACAAGTTATGCAAAGGTAAGAACAATGAAAAATGACCGTGGAGAATCAATTGTTGAAGCTGGGCCATCTACACCGGTAGAAATTACTGGTTTAACAGAAAATCCCTCTGCTGGGGATAAATTTATGGCTTTCGAAACAGAAGCAGAAGCAAAAAATGTGGCAGAAAAACGTAAAGATGCTGCAAAAATGAATGATGGAAAAGATAGAAAAGTTTCATTAGATGATTTATTTGTATCAGTTGATGCTGGTAATAAAGAAATAAATGTTGTATTAAAAGCAGACGTTCGTGGATCAGAAGAAGCTGTTAAAAATGCTTTAGAAAAAATTAAAGAAAAAGATGTATCTGTTAAAGTTATTAGAAGTGGTATTGGTGCTATAAGTGAATCAGATGTTGTACTTGCTAGTGCATCAAATGCTATTATTATTGGGTTTAATGTAGTTGCATCAAATAATGCAAAAGATATTGCAAAAGATAATAATATAGATATTAGATTATATACAATTATATATAAATTAGTTGAAGATATTGAAGCAGCAATTAACGGTATGTTAGATCCTGAATATGAAGAAAAAGTATTGGGTTCTGCTGAAGTTCGTAAAATATTTAAATTCTCTAAAATTGGTAATATTGCTGGTTCTTATGTTACAAGTGGTGTTGTTAAAAATGGAGCAATGGCTCGGGTTATTCGTGATGGCGTAGTTATTGCTAGTGATGAAGTTATAGCATCATTACAAAGAGAAAAAGATACAGTTAAAGAAGTTAAGAAAGGCTTTGAATGTGGTATTACTTTAGAAAAATTTAATGATTTTAAAGAAGGAGATACCATTGAAGCTTATGAAATGGTTGAGGTAAAACATGCCTAAATATAAGATTGCAAGAATAGCTAGTGATATTCAAAGATATCTTGGTGATATTATAATAAATGATGTAAATGATGAAATTCTTAAAAGTATAACTATAACTGGTTGTGATGTAACAAATGATTTAAGCTTTTGTAAAGTTTATTTTACATCTATACTAGATATGGAGCAAAAAACATTGGAAAAAGAAGTAAATGAAGCATCTTCATTTTTAAGGGGAAAATTAAGTGAAAGACTAGAAGTGAGACATACTCCGGAGCTTAAATTTATTTATGATAAATCAATTGCTTATGGAGAAAAAATAGAAGCTATAATTGAATCAATTGAAAAGGAGTCTTAAAATGAGTATAGTAAAAAAGGTTGAGTTTAGTAAAACAATGCCTAAAATTTATGAGAGGATAGCTTTAGAAGAATATTATAAATATTATCAACAAATAAATAGAGATAAACCAATTTTTTATAGAGATGTTCATTTTGCTACCCAACAAAGTAAATTATCTGATAAAGATATGGCAGATCAATCATTATTTCATGCTATAAATACAGTAGGAAGTCAAGATAAAAAATATGTTTTTGCTTTAGCTCTTGGTGAAGAAGATGATTTACAAGGTATAATGAGATATCGTTTAATTCCTGATGAAGAAATGTTTTATATTTATGATATTATTTTTACTAATTATCCAAATGGATTAGAAAAATTAGAAATTTTAAATAGTTTTTTAGCTATATGTAATGAAGAAAAAGTTGTTTTTGAAGGATTTATACAAGATGAATCAATTACCAAATACTTTTTATCTTTAGGTTTTTCTTTTGAAAATCATGGTAAAGGTTTTGTTACGATGAAAAAAGATTTATTGAATCGAGAAGAAAATGGATCAACTCTTTGTCGTAAATAAACCTAGATCTTTTACAAGTAGAGATGTAGTAAATAAATTAAGTAAAATATTAAAAATTAAAAAAATAGGTCATACAGGAACTCTGGATCCAATTGCAACCGGAGTTCTTGTTTGTTTAACAGGAAAATATACAAAATTAGTTGATTTATTGACATCTTTAGATAAAGAATATATTGCAGAAATTAAAGCGGGTATTAAAACTGATACTGGGGATATAACTGGTAATGTAATTGAAGTAAAAAATAAAGCTATTAGTAAAAGTGATGTAGAAAAAGTATTTGTAGAATTTCCTAAAAAATATTTGCAAACTGTTCCTAAATATTCTGCGGTTAAAATTAATGGTAAAAAACTTTATGAGTATGCAAGAGAAAACATAGAAGTAGAATTACCTAAAAGAGAAGTTAATATTTATTCATTAGAGTTAATTGAGTTTAATGAAGATATTATAAAATTTAGAACACATGTATCTAAAGGGACTTATATTAGATCATTAATCGAAGATATTTGTGATAATTTAGGTATTGTTGGTACGATGAATAGTTTGGTAAGAACAAAACAAGGAAAGTTTGATATTAGTGATGCTAAAACTTTAGAAGAAATAGAAAAGAATTCTTTAAAAGGAAAAAATATTCATGAATTTTTAGATTATCCATGTGTAAATATTAATGATAATGAAATTAAAAAAGTAGTTAATGGGGGAAAAATAAAAAATAATTATAATATTAAAGATAAAGTAATATTAATGTGTGATAATGTTGATTTAGCTATATATGAAGTTGATGGAGAAACTCTGAAGCCTTTTATAATGTTTTAGAGTTTTTTTGACGTTTGGGTGTAAAATTGTGTATAATTAGATATATAAATAAAGTTGGAAGTGGTATAATATTTATTAGGAGAGTTTATGAAAAAATTTAGATTAAGAACGTTTTATTTAAGCATTGTTACGTTTGTAATCCTTATATATATGGAAGTTATTTTTAGATTGCTTACAAATATAAATGTTTTTAGTATAAGTATTGTTTATATTTTAATATTTAATTTATTTATTACAGTCTTATTTAATCTTATTGGAAAACTTTTTGATAAAAATGTAAATAAAATATTATTTTTGATAATGTTATTTTTGGTAGGATTTTTATATAGTGTTCAATTATGTGTATTTAAAATGTTTGGATTTTATTTCGATTGGACTTTGATTGGTGCTAGTGGACAAATAGCATCTTTTGCTGGTGATGGTATTGATTTAGTTATTCAAAATATATTCGGAGTAACTTTATTTTTTATGCCATTTATATTATATTTAGTTTACAATAGAGTTATAGTTATTGAAAAAGGTAATTGGAAAAATAATTTAATAAAAATTGTGTTAAGTATTTTAATAGGACTTTCTTTTTTAGGGGTTATAAATATTAATAAAGATAAGGTTAATTCTCCATATAAATTGTATTTTAATGTTAATAATATTGATTTAAATGTTAGAACATTCGGAGTTTTAAATACGTTTTTAATTGATAGTTATAGAAATGTAATTGGTTTTCAAGAAGTTTTAAATATACCTAATAAACCAAAAGATGATAAAAATAATAGTGATAAAGATAATATAAAAGAATACAAATATAATAATTTAGATATTGATTTTGATAATTTAATTAATAACGAAAATAATAAAGCAATAAAAACAATGCACGAATATTTTAAAAATGAAGAAGGAACAAAACAAAATGAATATACAGATTATTTTAAAGGTAAAAATTTGATACTTTTTATGGCAGAAAGTTTTAATGAAATAGCAGTAAGAGAAGATTTAACACCGACTTTATATAAGCTTGTAAATAGTGGTTTTGTTTTTAATAATTTTTATACTCCGACGATTAGTAGTACGATTGGAGGAGAATTTCAAGAACTTACAGGGTTAGTGGCTGCATCTGGGTTCTTGGGACCTTGGAAAAGTGGAAATAATTATTTTCCATTTGGAATAGGTAAAGTTTTTAAAGATATGGATTATAATACATTTGCATATCATGATCATAGTGTTTATTTTCAAAATAGATATATATATTTGAAATCTTTAGGTTTTGATAATTTTAAAGGCTGTTTTAATGGTCTTGAAAAAAGTATTAATTGTAAAATTTGGCCTGAATCTGATGTTGAAATGATTGATGCTACGATTGATGACTATATAAATAGTGATAAACCATTCTTTACATATTATGTTACTGTAAGTGGTCATGGCGGTTATACTTTTTCATCAAGTGCGATGGCCAAGAAACATATGAATGAGGTTAAGGATTTAAATATAAGTGAAAAACCTAAAGCATATTTAGCAGCCCAAATAGAACTTGATAGAGCTTTAGAAGATTTAATAAAAAAATTAGATGAAGCTGGTAAGCTAGATGATACTGTTATTGCTTTGGTTGGGGATCATTATCCATATTATTTGAGTCTTGATGAAGTAAATGAAATAGCTGATTATGAAAAAGATGGAATTATAGAAATTAATCGAAGTAATTTTATTTTATGGAATAATAAAATGGATATTGTAACGGTTGATAAAGTAGGTAGTGAAATTGATGTTTTACCAACCTTATACAATCTATTTGGAGTAAAATATGATTCTAGATTGATAATTGGTAAAGATATTTTAAGTACAGAGCCTGGACTTGCTATATTTGGAAATAGAAGTTGGGTAAGTGATAAGGGATCTTATTTTTCACAAAAAAATAAATTTGTTCCAAAAGATAATGTAAGTGTTGATGCTGATTATATAAGTTATATGAATACATTAGTAAATAATAGAATGTCAATGAGTAAGAATATTATGGCAAATGATTATTATAAGAAAGTTTTAGGTGATTAAAATGTGTGGATTTGTTGGAATAGTAAGAAAAGGACAAAATGAAGAAATAATTAAAAAGATGAATGATAGAATTAAACATCGTGGACCAGATGGTGATGGATATTACATTAATGGAGATGTTGCTTTGGGACATCGAAGATTATCTATCATAGATTTAGCCGGGGGAGATCAACCAATTTATAATGAAGATGAAAATATTGTAACTGTTTATAACGGGGAAATATATAATTATCGAGAACTTAAAGATGAGTTAAGTAAACTTGGACACAAATTTAAAACAAAGAGCGATACCGAAGTATTGGTACATGGTTATGAAGAATGGCATACTGATTTGCCTAAACATTTGCGTGGTATGTTTGCTTTTGCCATTTATGATAAAACTAAAGATGAAATATTTTTAGCTCGTGATAATTTTGGAATTAAACCTCTTTATTATGCTTATATGAATGATACTTTTATGTTTGCATCTGAAGCTAAAGCATTTTTAGATGTTCCTGAATTTGATAAAGAGTTTAATGAAAATATATTAGAAACATATTTAGAATTTAGTTTTGTACCTACGAATGAAACATTTTTTAAAGGTGTTTATAGGTTAGATGCTGGATGTAGTTTATTATATAAAAATAAAGAAATAAAAATAAATAAATATTATAAACTTGATTTTAATGAAAAAAACTTGAGTTTTGATGAAGCTGTTGAGAAAATAAGTCAAGTAATGAAAGATAGTGTTAATAAACATTTAATAGCTGATGTTGAAGTTGGATCTTTTTTATCAAGTGGAATAGATTCATCATATATAGTATCGTTAGCAAAACCTGCGAAAACATATACAGTGGGTTACGAAAATAAAAAATATGATGAAATAAATTATGCTAAAGATTTAGCAGATAAGTTAGGAATAAAAAATGAAAGTAAAATTATTACTAAAGAAGAATATTTAGAAGCAATCCCAAAAATAATGTATTATTTAGATGAACCGACGAGTGATCCTGCGGCGGTATCTTTATATTTTGTGGCAAAACTTGCAAGTCATGATTTAAAAGTTGTTTTATCTGGTGAAGGTGCTGATGAGTTTTTCGGAGGATATAACTATTATAGAGAAGAAGTTGATTATAAATTTTATAATAAAATTCCTTATGGAATTAGACATGTAATTGGAAAAATAGCAGGATTATTTCCAGAGGTAAGAGGCTTTAATTTTTTAGTAAGAAGAGGAGAAAAATTAGAAAATAGTTATATTGGGGTTAATAGAAATTTTTCAGAAAAGATGGCTAGAAAAGTCTTAAATAAAAATTATGAATTAAAAGCTATTGATGTAACTAAAGATGTTTATAATGAATTTAAAGGATATAGTAATATTGATAAGATGCAAGCAATTGATATTAATTTTTGGTTAATGAAAGATATACTTCTTAAAGCTGATAGAATGACAATGGCATCATCAATTGAAGGAAGAGTTCCATTTATTGATAAAGAAGTATTTAAAGTTGCATCTACTTTACCATTTGATTATAAAGTAACTAAAGAAAATACTAAGGTAGCTTTAAGAGAAGCTGCTAAAGAGGTTATACCAACTGATGCTTATAAAAAGAAAAAATTAGGCTTTCCCGTACCTATTAGAGAATGGATAAAAGATGGAGAATTTAGGGAAGATATAGAAAAAACAATAAATAGTGATGTTGCACATAAATATTTTAATGTTAAAATTTTAAATAAATTATTTAATGAACATGTAAATGGTAAAAAAGATAATTATAGAAAGATTTGGACTGTTTATACATTTATAAAATGGTATCAAATATTTTTTGAAGGAGAGTAGGGTGTTATGGAGAGATTAGGGATAAACAGAATTGATGGGGAATATCCGAAGATAATTTTATATAATAATGATAAAGTTAGTTTAGAAATTTCTTTTGCTGGTAATTTAGATTTGTATTTTGTTTTAAAAGGAGCAGATGTAGATAATAAAATAATTATAAATGAAAGTAATTTAAGAGTTTATGATATATTTAATCAATTAGTAGTGAGTTTATTTGAATGTAATTTACCATATGAAGTAAGAGATAAAAATATGTTAAGAAGAACATCAAATTATGATAAGTTAGTACATGATGATATGATTAAATGGTCATGTGATGATTATAGTGAAGATATTGGACCATCATTTAAAATTGAAAAAGTTGATGATGAATTTGTAGTAACTTTTGATAGAGGTATTATAGAAAAACAATTTTTGGCAAGTAAATATAGTATTAGTGTAAGAATTAGAAATAGTGGATCATTATATCAACCATTTAATGCTAATTTTATGAGACTTTATCATGAGTTGTGTGATTTGGATTTAGATCAAGTATATATTGATGAAATAATGAATTTAAAAAGAGTAAAAGTTTAAGGAGGAAGTATGGAATACGTAATTGTGGGGTTGCTTGGGGTAGTTATAGTGCTTTTATTAATGCTAGTATTAAGAAAGAACAATAATAACAATAACGAAATGACTGAAAGGCTTGGTCATTTTGAAGCAAATATTAATAAAGAGATCGGAGAATTTAAGTTTGGTTTTTCTAAAGTTTTAACTCAAGATTTTGAACTTTTAAATGAAAGAATTGAAAAAAAATTAACTTTAATTAATGATAGAGTTAATGAACGACTTGATCAAAATTTTGAAAAAAGTAATAAAACATTTATGAATGTGTTGGAAAGATTAAATAAGATAGATGAAGCTCAAAAGAAAATTGATAGTTTAAATGGAGAAATTGTATCACTTCAAGGGGTTCTTACTGATAAGAAAACTCGGGGAACTTTTGGTGAAGTAAATTTGGAATATATTTTAAATAATGCTTTTGGTAGTAACAAAAATGGTATTTATAAAACACAAGTGAAACTTTCTACCGGTGTTATTGCAGATGCGATTCTTTATGCACCATCACCACTTGGAACAATTGCTATTGATTCTAAATTTCCTTTAGAAAACTATCAAAGAATGACAGATAGAACTAAATCTAAAGAAGAAAGAGATTATTATGAAAAAATGTTTGTAAGTGATGTTAAAAAACATATAAATGATATTAGTGAAAAGTATATAATCCCTGGTGAAACTACGGATGAAGCTATTATGTTTTTGCCAGCAGAAGCTTTGTTTGCTGAAATAAATGCTTATCATGCTGAACTTTTAAATTATGCTTATAGTAAAAAGGTGTGGATTGCTGGACCAACTACTTTAATTAGTACTGTTTCCATTATTAGTATGATACTTAAAAATATGGAAAGAGATAAATATGCTAAAGTTATTCATGAAGAGTTAAATAAATTGAGTGTAGAATTTTCTAGATATAAAGATCGTTGGGATAAACTTGCTAGAAGTGTAAAAACTGTTAATCAAAGTATTGATGAACTTCATACAACTAGTGAAAAAATAACAAAAAGATTTGATAGTATCAATAGTGTTGAATTAGATAAGTTAGGTAACAAAGAAGATAAAATAGAAATGATTGAGATGAATTAGGTCTTAATCATTTTTTCGTGTCAAAATTTGATTTTTTTCTAATTTAGTGTTTGCATTAAAATAAATTATTCTAAATTCCTCATCTAGCTTTTTGGGGGTTAATAATAGTTTTGAACCAATCATAATCCTTTGTTTATTATTCTTATGTTCTAGCCATCTGCATTCCGGGTTATAAGAATATAAACCATCATCTATATCTTCAAAAAATATTATTCCTTCGATTAAATCTTTTGTTTTAACAATTATACCTTGCGGAGTAATATCTTGAATGAATCCTTCATAAGTTTCATCCATATGCTCTTTAACATATTTAACCATATATAATTTATCAGATTCATAACTAGCTTTATCTGCACATCTTTCCATAATTGACGCTCTTTTAGCATGCTCTTCAAGTTCAATTTTAAAATTTTCTATATCAAATGATGGGTCAAGCATATCTTCAACATGATCTAAAATATATTCAATAATAAGATCCATAAATCTTCTTATAGGTGATGTTACTTGAGAATAAGCATTTGAAGCAAGACCGTAATGACCAACATTATTAGTGCTGTAATAAGCTTTTGGCATGCTTCGTAAAAGTAGAGAAGAGAGAATGAAAAATTCTTCTTTTGTACTTAATGAATTAATAATTTTTTGTAAAACATGTGGATCAGTTGTATCTTTTAAACATTCAATTTTATAACCAATTGACTTAATAAGTTTTAAGGTTACTTTTAGTTTTTCATCCATTGGAATTTCATGATTTCTATAAATGGAAATAAGACATAAGTTAAGGGTGTAATCGGCGATAGCTTCATTGGTAATAATCATACAATTTTCTATTATTTTTTCAGCTTCTTTTTGGATTCTTGTTGATAAATTGATACTATCTTCAGTTTCTAAAAACTCTATTTCTTTGGAATCAAATTCTAATGAACCACTTTTTATTCTTTTATTTTCAATAATATGTGATAATTCTTGTAATAAAGATAAATCTTTTAAAAATGGTTCATAGCCATTAGGTACTAAATTTTCATAAAATATTTGATTGACATCTTCATAAGTCATTTTCTTTTTAGATTTAATAACACTATCAAATATTTCTAAATCTTCAACATCACCAGATTCATTGATAACCATTCTATAAGTTTTGGCAAGTCTTTCTACATTTGGATTTAGGGAACAAATACCATTTGAAATAGCAGGATGTAACATATGAAGAACATGATTAGCAAGATAAAGGCTTGTAGTATTTTTAGAGGCTCTTTTCCATAATGGAGAATTGTATGGAATGTAATGTGAAACGTGGGCAATAGCTACTGTTAAGATATATTTATTGTCTTTAGTTTTTGCAATACCCACAGCATCATCCATATCTTTAGTATTAGCTCCGTCAATTGTAAATATTGCTTCATCAGTTAAATCAATTCTACCAATTTTATCTTTTTCTGAAACTTCTTTGGGTATAGAATTTATTTGTTCTAATTCTTCTTTTGTGTATCTTGTGATAAATCCATTATTACATGCTATTGCTTCAAGTTCGCTGGTTAAATCATTTTTATGTCCAGTAACCTCGATAAATGATACATCATAAACTTTGTTTGTTTCTTTTGTACCGATTTTAGTAAGAATTCTAGTTCCAATTGGAAGTTTTAAATCTTTAAACTCTTTATCATTACATCTAACTTTTATATTGTTGTTTCCCACAACTCTGATACCTTTTTCTGAAACTTCACAAATAATATTGGGGTTATTTCTTTTTAATATTTTGATAATAGAAAATCCATCTTTAGTTTTTTCTAGAATAACTTTATCAAATGGTAATAAACCTTCGGTTTCTTCATTTTTAAGTGGGTATAAGTTATCTTTTGTTCTTATATAGAAAAATCCTTTTTTACTAGTTTCAATAGTAGTAACTTTATATCGTTTTGGAAATGGTTGATATTTGTTTTCATCTTCATTAAAGTAAACTTTGCTTTGTTCTTCTAGAGATTTTAAAGTATCTTGTAAGGTTTTTAAATCTTTTGTTTTAAGCATTTTAGCTAGTGTGTTTAATGAATAGCTTTTATTGTAGGTATCAAATAGGTTAGATATATCTTCATAATTTTTACTTTTTTCTAGTTCAATATTGGGTAGAACCTTAACAAATTTGAATCTATTATGAATTTTTTCTAAAATTATAGTATCTTTCTTTTTTAGATTGTTTTTATTTGGTAAATTGTATTCTTTGTTGTTAATTTTAAAATAAAATTCATTATCTTTTATAGATGTGATTTTAGTAATAAAAAAATTAGAAGGAAATGTCTTATATGTGTTATTCCTAGCATCATAAAATATTTTTCCCTCTAATTCTAATAGTTTTAAATCATTTGAAATATTTTCTTGTAATTTTCCCGCAGTGATCCTGCCATAAATCTTTTTTTCAATTTCTTCTTGTGTAAGTTCGATAGGTGTAGGTTTAAAAATTTCTATTAACGTATTTTTCATAATATGTTCCTCTTAATTTAAATATAGTTCAATTTGTGCATATTGTCAACTTTAAATTAATTTGATAAAATTATTATGGTGAATGTTATGACATTATATTTAGTAAGTAATAATTTAGTTATTGATAATATATTATATGAAACTGATGTAGGATTAGAAGAAAAAAGGGTTAATAGACCTCTTTCAATCGAAGGGGAAAAAGCAAGTGTTAAGTTAGTGAAAAAAATAGATGCAAGTGTTGTTTATTCTTCTAGTTATGCTTCAAGTATAGCTACGGCAAAATATTATGCAAGTTATAAAAATGTTGATATAAATATTAATTCTTTTTTAAATGATTTAAGAATCGGAGATATGGGAAGAAGAAATATTAAAATGCTTCGTTTTATGCAAGAAAGAGATTTTGATTTTAAATTTAATCACGGGGAAAGTTTAAATGAAGTAAATAAACGAATGAGTATAGCTGTTGATAGAATTGTTAAGAAAAATGGTAATAAAAATATGGTTATATTTACTCAAAAAAGTGCTATATTGGGATTTTTATTAGATAAACTAGATAAGGGTTATAATTTAGATGATAGATTAGTATTAAGTTTTAATGAAAGAGTTATAATTGATGATAATTTAAGTGATGTTGATATAATAAAATTAGAATTAGAAAAGGGAAAAGTTATTAATTGTGAGGTAATTGGTTGTGAAATTTGATTTAGAAGAAAAAGTAAATATTATGATAAGTGCAAGACATGTTCATTTGACGAGCGATGCTATAAATGAATTATTTGGTCATGAACTTAATGTTAGAAATAAATTAAATCAAGTTGGACAATTTGCAGCAGAAGAAACTGTTACTATTGAAACTAATGAAGGAAAAATAGAAAATGTGAGAGTTGTTGGACCTAGTAGAAGTTATAATCAAGTGGAAGTGTCTGCTAGTGATGCTAGAAAATTAGGAATAAAGCCTCCAGTTAGAAAAAGTGGAGTGTTAGATGGGGCATCATTGATTACAATAAAAACTGAAAAAAATTCTATAAGTGGAAATTTTGCTATAATTGCTGATAGACATGTTCATTTTAGTCCTTTGGATGCTAAAAAATATGGAATTGTTGATAATGAAGATTTATATTTGGAAATAAATGGTGTAAAGCCTGGTGCTATAATGGTAAAAGCAAAGGTTAGTGAAGATGGATATTATGAAGCACATTTAGATACTGATGATGCAAATGCTTTTTTAATTAATTCTGGAGATGTTGGAATTTTAAGAAAATAGTTTATGGGGGATTTATGTGGAAAATTGGAAATGTAGAAATTAATGGAAAGATAGTAGTTGCTCCGATGGCAGGAATTAGCAATATGACTTTTAGAAGGATTTGTAAGTTTATGGGGGCTTCATTAGTGGTTGCTGAGATGGTTAGTGATAAGGCTATTACTTATGGTAATGAAAAGACTTTTGAACTTTTAAGAATGAATGATGATGAAAGACCAATAAGTCAACAAATTTTTGGGAGTGATGTAAATTCATTTGTAGAAGCAGCTAAAATTGTGGAAAAGAGAATGAAACCTGATATTATTGATATTAATATGGGGTGTCCAGTACCAAAGGTTGCTGTTAAAAATCAAGCTGGTAGTGCTTTGCTTAAAAATCCTGAAAGGGTTGGAGAAATAATTAAAGCTGTAGTAGAAGCAGTAAAAGTTCCAGTTACAGTTAAAATTAGGAGCGGTTGGGATGAAAGTTCTATAAATGCTGTTGAAATAGCTAAAATTGCTGAAGCAAATGGAGCAAGTGCTATTACAATACATGCTAGAACTAGAGCGCAAGGGTATTCTGGTAGAGCAGATTGGAATATCATTAAAGCTGTAGTTGATGCTGTAAATATTCCTGTTATAGGAAATGGTGATGTAGTATCTTGTTTTGATGCAAAAAAAATGCTTGATGAAACCGGATGTAGTGCTGTTATGATTGGTCGTGGTCTTCTTGGAAATCCATGGCTCGTTCGGGAATGTGTCGAATATTTGGAAAGTGGTAAGTTACCTAATCCAATAGATTATAATGAAAAAATAGATATGATGGAATATCATTTGAAAAAATTATGCGAAGATAAAAGTGAAAAACAAGCAGTGTTAGAAATAAGAAATCATTTACTTAATTATTTAAAAGGCTTGCCAGAAAATAAAGAAGTTAAAAATAAAGTTTGCAGATGTCAAAGTGAAAATGAAATAATTAATGTTTTAGAGTTGTATAGAAATGAATTAAAAAACTTATAGATTTTATTTTTCTATAAGTTTTTTTGTGACATTGGTATTTATTGGACCAGCTCCGATAGATATAATTAAATCATTGGGTTCAATATTTTTGTCTAAATAATCAATGATTTTGGTGAAATCTTCAATGTAACATACATTTGGATTTTTTTCTTTAATTTTGTTTACTAACATATCTTCACTAATGTTGTAAATGTTTTCTTCACGAGCTGGAAATATTTTAGCAATAATTATATGGTCAAATTTACTTAAAACATCAGCAAATGCTTCTAAATGTTCTGCAGTTCTAGAATATGTATGAGATTGAAATATGGCCCAAGAAGTGTTATGCTTAACGCTCTTTACACTTTCAAGGGTAGTTTTTATTTCTGATGGATGATGAGCATAATCATCATATACTAAAGCATTTTTATATGTACCAAGATATTCAAATCTTCTTCCTACGCCATGATATTTTTCTAGTGCACTTTTTAAAATATTAATATCCTTAATATATTGGTGTGATAAAGCAAAAGCTGCAAGAGAATTATAAATATTGTGTTTTCCATTTATGTTTAAATTTATAGTTGTTAATAGTTCATTGTTTAGGTAAATATCATATGAATAATGTCCTAGAGAATTACTAGTAATATTTTTAGCAATATAATTTGCATTATTGTTAATTCCATATGTGATTACGGTTGCTTTAGTATGTTTATCTAGTTCATTTGAGTTTTCATCATCATTATTTTTTATTAAATATCCATTTTCTGGAAGTAAACTAACATATTTGTAGAAAGATTTTTTTATGTTTTCTAAATTTTTAAAATAATCGAGGTGATCATTGTCAATGTTAGTTATAATGGCACTGGTTGGATGAAAATGAAGAAATGAATCTACATATTCACAAGCTTCCATGATGAAGTAATCGTGGCTACCTATATGAGTGTTTCCGTTTATTTCAGGTAAAATTGCTCCGACTTGAATAGTTGGATTTTTTCTTGCTTCTAAAAATATTAAACTTACCATTCCAGTAGTGGTACTTTTTCCATGCGTTCCAGATATACAAATAGAATTTTTAAATTCTTTCATCATCATACCTAAAAATTCTGCACGTTCATAATTTTCTTTGTTTTCATTTTTAATGGCTATTCTTTCTGGATCATCTTCATGTATCGCTGCAGTGTAAACTACGATATCTGCATTATGAACCATTTCAGGATGATGTCCATATTTTATATTGATACCTTTTTTTTCTAAATTTTTGGTCAGTTCTGATTCTTGAATATCACTTCCTGAAACAGAGGCATTCATATTAAGTAACATTAAGGCAATACTACTCATGCTTATGCCTCCGATACCAATCAAATGAATTTTTTTATTATTAAACATAGTATTCCTCCTTGATATAATTTTATTATAGCAAAGATTAGAAAATGTGCAATAATTTTATGAAAAAATGATGCTAAATTTTAAAATAAAAAGATGTAAAAATTTGATATGTCAAATAATTGAAAAATTAAAATTGCAAAAAAGTAAAGAAATGTAAAAAATGCAAATTTTTATAAAAATGCCTTTGATGTAAGGTTAAACCTAGATTTGCGTTTAATTGTTTTAAAATACGAACAACGAAAAAACGGGACGTTTTTTTAAAAAAAAGAAAATTGGTAAATTATGAAAAATAAAAAAATGTAGACAATTATTTTTCTTCATACTATAATGAAGATATGAAGGGAAGGTAGTAATAAATGCCAAATAAGGAAGAAGGAATATTTGAAACAATTAAAGTTGTAAAAAGAAATGGTTCTAAAGTAGGTTTTAATGGAACTAAAATAGCCATGGCAATTAAAAAGGGATTTGACAGTATAAAAATTTTGAATGATGATGAGGAAGAAACATTAAAATATTCATCAAATGATATTCAAAAAGTATACGGACATGTTATTAAAAGAATAGAAAAAGAATATCAAGATAAAGCCAGTATTAAAATTGAAGATATTCAAGATATTATTGAAGAAACATTGAAAAAAGATAAATATGAAGATGTATTTGAAAATTTTGCAAATTACAGAGAAAATAGAAGTAAAGCAAGGGAAATGTTTACTGATGATAAAAGAAGTCATAAATTTTTGAAAACTTTAGAAGGTCTTGCTTTAAAAAGTGCTGCAGAAGATGATGCAAAAAGAGAAAATGGTAATATAGATGGAAATTCAGCGATGGGAACAATGCTTCAATTTGGTTCTAATGTATCTCGTGAATTTTCTAAATCATATTTAATGAAGAAAAAGTTTGCGGATGCTCATGATGAAGGTTATATTCATATACATGATATGGATTTTGAAGCAATGGGAACTACGACTTGTATGCAAATTGATTTAGATAAATTATTTAAAAATGGATTTTCAACAGGTCATGGACATTTGAGAGAACCAAACGATATAATGAGTTATTCTGCACTTGCAGCAATAGCTATACAGTCAAATCAAAATGATCAACACGGTGGTCAAAGCATTCCGGCATTTGATTATTATTTAGCACCAGGTGTTCTTAAAACATTTAAGAAAATGTTGAAAACTACGATTAAAGATTATATCGATTTAGAAGATTTAAATGATTTTATAAATGTAGCAGGTATTGAAAAAGAAATAGCAAAAATAACAACTATAGATATAACTACTGATTATTTTGAAAAATATTATAAAGATTCAGAATTAATGAAAAGATTATTTGATATGTCAATAAAGAAATCTTTAGAAAAAACTGATAAAAGAACATATCAAGCAATGGAAGCTTTTGTACATAATTTAAATACTATGCACTCAAGAGCTGGTGCTCAAGTACCATTTTCATCAATAAATTTTGGTACTGATATATCTAGTGAAGGTAGAATGGTTACTAAAAACTATATGCTTGCTAGTGAAGCAGGACTTGGTCATGGAGAAACCCCGATATTTCCAATTTCTATATTTAAAGTTAAAGAAGGAGTTAATTATAATCCGAAAGATCCTAATTATGATTTGTTTAAATTAAGTTTAAGAGTATCAGCTAAAAGATTATTTCCAAATTGGTCATTCTTGGATAGTTCATTTAATAAACCATATTATAAGGCTGGAGATTATAGAACTGAAGTAGGCTATATGGGATGTAGAACTAGAGTTATTGGTAATGTTGTTGATCCTGATAAAGAAATTACTCCAGGACGTGGAAATTTATCATTTACATCTATAAATTTACCTAGGATTGGAATTAAACATGGTATTGTAGGTAAAAATGCTTTAGAAAAAGCTGATATGAAAGGTTTTTATCAAGAACTTGATGATATGATGGAACTTGTTAAAGATCAATTACTTGAAAGATATGATATTCAATGTAATAAAAGAGTATATAATTTTCCATTTTTAATGGGACAAGGTGTTTGGCTTGATAGTGATAAATTAAAACCAAATGATAAATTAAAGAAAGTTTTAAAATATGGAACATTATCTATTGGATTTATTGGTCTTGCTGAATGTCTTAAATCTTTAATAGGTAAACATCATGGGGAATCTGATGATGCTCAAAAGTTAGGAATTAAAATTATTGGTCACATGAGAGAAAAATGTGATGAATATAGTAAAAAATATAATTTGAACTTTACATTACTTGCAACACCAGCAGAAGGATTAAGTGGTAGATTTGTAAATATTGATAGAGATATTTATGGAAAAATTCCTGGTGTAACTGATAGACCTTATTACACAAATTCATTCCATGTTCCAGTTTATTATAATATTTCAATTGCTGATAAACTTCGTATTGAAGGAAAATATCATAAATATACTAATGCTGGACATATAAGTTATATTGAACTTGATGGAGACCCATCAGATAACTTGGAAGCATTTGAAAGTGTTGTTAGAATAATGAAGGAAAGTGATATTGGATATGGTGCAATTAACCATCCAGTAGATAGAGATCCAGTTTGTGGATATGTTGGAATTATAAAAGATGTTTGTCCAAGATGTGGTAGAAAAACTGGAGAACCTGTAAGTGTTGATTTACTTAAAAGATTAGAAGGAAAGGAATAGGTAGAGTAGTATGGAAAAAGTAGAAGAAGAAGTAAAAAAACAAAGAGTAACTGGTGAAGGAGTAGAATTTGAAAGAATTAGAAGAATAACTGGTTATTTAGTAGGTACAGTAGAACGTTTCAACAATGGAAAGAAAGCCGAAGAACACGATAGAGTAAAACATACATTTAAAACTTGTAGTTGTACAAAATAAAGTTAGCTTTTAAGCTAGCTTTTTAAATGCTTTTAAGGTAAAATAGGTGTTGAGTGAAAAATATGTTAAATAAAGATTTAGTTGATTATATTGAAAAGTATATATTTATAAAATATGAAAGGTTTTATGCTCATAGAATGTTTCATATAAATAATGCTATTAAAATATGCTAATGCTAGCAGATTATTATAATTTAGATAAAAATATGACATATGTTATTGCAGTTTATCATGATTCTGGATTAAGTGTTGATAGAGAAAATCATGAATTGGAAGTAGGAAGAATTATAACAAGTGATGTAGAGCTAAAAAAATTTTTAATGAAGATGAAATAAAAATAATGAAAGAAGCTGTCGAAGATCATCGCGGAAGTAGAAAAACAAGGCCTAGGAATTTTTATGGTGAATGTGTTTCTGATTCCGATCGTGACTTTGATATTGATATTTTAGCTAAAAGACAAATTGGAATGTCTATTAAAAACTATCCCGAGTTAGTTACTTTTGATGAACATTTAGAAAGATGTTATTAATATATTTGTAAAAGAATAAATAGCAATGGGAAATTTAATTTGTGGACTAATAATCCTACATTAGTTTTAGAAAGAGATAAGTTTCAAAAAAAATATTTAAATAAAGAATATGCTAAAAGTGTTTATAGAAATGCTTGGGATAAAATTATAAAAGAAGAGGGCATAAAAAAACTTAAAAATTATTATCAAGATTATTGATTAAAAAAAACAACCCTTGATTGAGTTGTTGTGTTCAAACGTGGTGTCCTGGGCGAGATTCGAACTCACGACCGATCGCTTAGAAGGCGATTGCTCTATCCAGCTGAGCTACCAGGACGTATTTTTTTTCGATATCTTCTTTGAACACAAATTAATTATAGTATAAAAAAAGGGTTAATGCAACCCTTTTTTTATTAAAATCACTATTTTAGACGCTAATTCTTGTGTTTTCCATATCAGGAATATTAAATATGACTTTATTAATCCCATAGGTATCACGAAGTGATAAGGCAATTGAATATTTTACTTCTTCAAGTACAGCATCATCTTTTAAATTTGCTATAAGATAATTATTAAAAGATAAGCTAATTGTACTTTCTAATAATTCATAATTTGTCATACTAGTTGATGAAGCTAGATAACTGATTAAATTTGTATGATATATTGGGGTACTTTTTAATTCTTTGATTATAATTTCAACACGTTCCAATTTTTCGTTACTTACTTTTGTAACTGGAACATAGTAGTAATAATCTTTATTTTTACTTAAATAGTATATGGTAGTTTTACTTGTTTCTTTTAAAGAGTCAAGATTATAAATTTTATTGATGCCATAATTTTTGTCTAGATATTCTGGTAATTTTTTATTAGAATTTGGAAGAGTAGTAAAATTATTATTTTCAACAAGTATTTTTATTTTTTTTATTTCTTTTATTTCAGTTAATGAATAAATTAAAGCTTCGATCATTTTATCTTCATTTTCTTTTGAAACATTTAAAAATTCTTTACTAAAATTAATGGTTAATATTTCATTATCTAATTTTAGATCTAAAACTTTAGTGTCTTTTGGAATGATTGGTTTAAACCCATCTCTGATATAATTTGATTTTTGAGAATTAATGGTTAGTGTTTCAATTATTTCTTTAATTTGGTCGTTTATATTTTTACTGGATTTGACAATACTTGTTCTTGCTACATAATCTTTATCATCAATTAAAAAAATGGGCATTTCATCATTTTTTATATAACTTAAATGTTCTTTAATTGATACATCATTATTTGGAAAAAAATAAATAATAAGTAAAATAAATAAAGCTAATGTTGCTACACAAATTCGTCTGATTGAAGATTTTTTAATCATTTTTAAACACCTAATTAATTATATTTATAAAAATAAAAAAAAGACCGAAGTCTTTATTCAATTGTTAATTCTCCCAATTTTATTAATTCTATAATGGCTTGGGCGCGACCTTTGACACCAAGTTTTTGAATGGCATTTGAGACATGATTTCTTACAGTTTTTTCACTTATGTTAAGTTTTTTGGCAATTTCTCCGGTGGTTTTATTTTTAACAAGTAATTCAAAAACTTCTTGTTCACGATCTGTTAAAATTTTTTTTTTCATTTTAAAATATTCTCCTTAATTTAAAATACCTCACAATATTGTATGTAGTATTTTAAAAAATGTATAGGATATTATTCAAATTTAACAGTTATATATTTTTGTTTGTCGTACATACTTTGTACTTCTCTGATAATTTTATTGGCTACTTCTTTGTTATGTTCTTTTGAAGCTACTGTTATACTTATTGTGTCACCATCAATTTTTACAAAGATATCAAATTTAAATTTTTCAGTAATTGTTTTTTTGATTTTTTCACATTCACTTTTTGAATTGCTTAATGCTTGTAATGCGTTGTAGGCATCATTTTTTTCTTCGATTGTAGCTGTGTCATCTAATAAAACACTTTGATACTCATTCATTTCCTTTAGAATTGTCTCATCAGATGCAACTTGAAGTGCCACGATAATGTCAGATTCTTTTACTTCTACTGGGTTACTTACATTATTTTCTCCGGCTAAAACACTTAATGTTTCGTCTTTCATTGTTACATAATATATTCCTAATACTAGTATTAGAGAAAATAGTGTAACGAACCATAAATTTTGTTTGTTTATCATAAATATTCCTCCATCTAAAGCTACTTAACTATATGAAAGAAAATATTTTAATATTACATTTTTATCTATTGTTGTTTTTATTAAGAAAAAAGGTTAGAAACGGAAAAAATTCGTAATGAAAACTATTTTTAGAATTAAATTAGTTGTTTTAGAATTGATTTTAAATTATAATTTATAAAAAATTAGATAAGCCCCTTGCATGAATGGGGTTTTTTAGATATAATTATCTATAAGGTAATGGGAGATGTGTGCATGCGAAGAATAATAGCTAGTTTGGATATTGGTAGTCATACAATTAAACTTGTTGTTGGTGAAATAGTACGTGGAAAACTTAATATATTAGCATGTGTTGATACCCCATCACGAGGAATAAAAAAGGGATATATTGTTAATCCGGAAAGCGCAATTGAAGCTTTAAATGATGTTTTTAAAAAAGGCGAAGAACAAATTGGACAAAAGATTACAAAAGTAATTGTGAGTGTACCAACTAATGGTATAGAATGTTTCTTGAGTGAAGGATATACTTCAATAACTAATGAAGATCATGTTATTAAAAGCAATGATATAATTAAATGTTTACAATCATCTGTTTATAATAAAGTATTGGATAATAGAGAAATTGTAGCATTGTTGCCTACGAAGTTTTTAGTAGATGATAGTGTTGTATCTGATGCTCCATTAAAAATGAATGCCCAAAAATTGAAAGTTAAAGCAGTAGTTGCTACGGTTCCTAAAAAAAATGTTACGCCGATAATTAAATGTTTAGAAAAGTTAGGTATTACAGTTGTTGATGTAACTGTTGGTCCTTTAGGTGACTATTATGAATTTAAAAATCAAAAAAATAGTAGTGAAGTAGGTGCTGTTATAAATATTGGAGCATCTAAAATGACGGTAGCGATATTTAATAAAGGTATTATAACTGGTTGTGAAGCAATAGATATGGGGGGAGAAACAATTGATTATGATTTAGGTTTTGTATATAAAATATCTAGAAAAGATGCTTTATATTTAAAAGAATATATAGCTTTAGCAGATAAGACTAATGCTCAACCTAATGAATCTGTTGTTTTTATAAATAAAAATGGTGATAAAGTTAAAATAAATCAATATGATGCTAGTGAAATTGTTATGGGAAGATTAGAAGAAATGCTAAATTTAGCAAAAAAACAAATAAATCTCTTAACAAAAAAGGAAATTAGTTATATAATTGTTACAGGGGGAGTAACAGAAATGGCAGATTTTAAAGATATGTTAAAATATATTTTTAAAGATGCAAGTATTGGAATGGTTACGGAAATTGGTGCTAGACATAATAAATATGCAACTGGTGTTGGATTAATTAAATATTATGATAGTAGGTTAAATTTACGGAATAGAGATTTTTCTATTTTTAGTATAGATGAACAAGAAGAATTAAGTGGAATACATAAAAAAGTTAATATATCAGATGATTCCTTGTTAGGAAAATTGTTTGGTTACTTTTTTGATAACTAGAGGGAGAATGAATTTATGAATGGATTACAGATGGATCAAATAGCCAAGATTAAAGTAGTTGGTGTTGGTGGCGGTGGTTGCAATGCAGTTAACCGAATGATTGAAGAAGGAGTTAAAAGTGTAGAATTTTATGTAGTTAATACAGATTTGCAAGTTTTAAATGCTTCTTTATGTCAAAATAAAATACAAATAGGAAAAAATATTACTGGAGGAAGAGGAGCTGGTGCTAATCCAGAAGTTGGAAGAAGTGCTGCTTTAGAAAGTAAAAATGAATTAGAAGAAGCACTACAAGGAGCAGATATGGTATTTGTTGCTTGTGGACTTGGTGGTGGTACTGGTACAGGCGCTGCACCAATTATTGCTGAAATTGCTCAAGATATGGGAGCTTTAACAGTGGGTATTGTTACTAAACCATTTAGATTTGAAGGTAAAAAAAGAATGGAAAATGCCTTGGTTGGTTTAGAAGAATTAAGGACTCATGTTGATAGTTTAATTATTATACCAAACGATAGATTAAGAGATATTATTGATAAAACTACAAGTTTTGAAGAAGCTTTTAAAGAAGTGGATAATGTATTACATAGAGGTGTTCAATCAATTTCCGATTTGATCGCTGTTACTGGGGTTATTAACCTTGACTTTGCAGACGTTAAAACTGTTATGGAAAAAAGTGGTACAGCTATTATTGGTATCGGATGTAATGCTGGAGAAAATAGAGCCATTGAAGCAGCACGTCAAGCAGTTTCTAATTCACTTTTGGAAGCTACAATTGAAGGTGCTACGAATGCTATTGTCAATGTAACTGGTGGTAAAAATCTTACATTATTTGAAATCGAGGATGCTGTTGAAACAGTTAGAGAAGCAGCAAATTCAGATATAAACATTATCTTTGGGGCTATAAAGAATGATAATTTAACTGATGAAGTAATTGTTACAGTTATAGCTACAGGATTTGATGATGAAGTTGGTGAAGAAGCATTATTTAGTGATGAGGTGCATGTTCCAAAAAGAAGACCTACACCTGAAGTAGATGATGAATATGAAATTCCACCATTTTTAAGAAGTGACAATTATTAAAAAAAATAAATAGTCGACATAAAGTAACAAAAATTTGTTACTTTTTTTTGTATAATGTTTTTGGTGAATAAAATGAAAATATATTTAGATGCTGTATTTTTATTGAATTTTTGCTATGACTTATTGTTGTTAATGACTATAGATATAACTTTAAAAAGACATATGAATTTAAAGAGATTAATTTTATCAAGTATTATCGGAGGTATGTCTTTGGCGATATTATTTTTATCTTTTAATAAAATTATTTTATTTTTTATGAAAATATTTATTAGTATAATAATGGTTTTGGTGGCTTTTAAATATAAAAATATTAAATATACTTTTAATAATTTATTGTATTTATATATGTGTAGTGTAATTTTGGGTGGTTTTTTATATATGTTAGATCTTGAATTTAGTTATAAAAGAGAAGGAATGATTTTTTATTTTGATAAATTTAGTATTAATTATATTTTACTTCTTATAATAGCTCCGATTATATTAGGTTTATATATTTATGAACATAAAAAGTTTAAAAGCACATATAATTTTAATTGTAAAGTTGAAATTGTATTTTGTAATGATACAAGTTTAATTTGTAATGGTTTTATTGATTCTGGTAATAAGCTTCGAGATCCCATAACTAAAAAGTATGTGATAATAGTATCAAAAAAAATACTTGTAAATTATATTAATATAAGAGGTCCGATGTATGTTCCTTATAAATCAATAAATAAATATGGATTAATAGAATGTTTTAAAATAAAATATTTGAAAGTTAATAATAGGATTTTTACTAATTATTTAGTGGGTATTAGTAATGATGAGTTTAATTTAAATGGTTGTGATTGTTTGCTTAATTATAAAATATTGGAGGATATATGTTTAGAAAAATAATTGAATGGTTGTTAAGTAAGTATAATGAAGTGTTTTTTGTGGGAGCTACGGATAAATTGCCTCCGCCTTTATCAAAAGATGAGGAACTAAAATATTTAGTTAGAGCTAAAGCTGGAGATGAGGGAGCAAGAAATATTTTAATTGAACATAATTTACGTCTGGTGGTATTTTTAGCCAAAAAATATGAAAATACAACTTATGATATTGAAGATTTAGTAAGTATAGGTTCAATTGGTTTAATTAAAGGAATTAATACTTATAAAATTGATAAAAATATTAAATTAGCAACGTATGCTTCAAGGTGTATCTCAAATGAAATATTGATGTTTTTAAGAAAAAATAAAAGAAAAAAAGCAGAAGTTTCTTTGGAAGATGCCTTAAATTATGATTCGGAAGGGAATGAACTTCATCTTGAGGATATACTTGGTACTGATGCCGATTTAGTTCCAAATGAATATGAAAAACAAGTTGATAAAGAAATACTTTCTAAAGAAATTAAAGATTTACCTGATCGGGATAAAGAGATTATGATATTAAGGTATGGTCTTAATAATACTAAAGAATATACACAAAAAGAAGTGGCAGAAATGCTTGGTATTAGTCAATCATATATATCTAGAATTGAAAAGAAAGTTATTAGAAAATTAAAACAAGTTATAATAAGATAGTGTAAATAAGATGTATAATGTAATGTAAAATATATTGCAAACTAAAAGTAAAGAGGTTATAATTTAATTAAGCTAGCAGGGGAGCTAGAATAAAAGGGATAGTGTGAACTGGTTAGCCAATTCACTATAAAAATAGAACTCATTTTTGAGTTCTATTTTTAGTATTCTGTGATGTATAAGTCTATGTATTCTTCAAGTGTTAGGTCATTTTCATAAATGATTTTAGCTACATCTTTTCCAACATAACGAATGTGCCAATTTTCAAATTGATAAAGGGTAATATCTTCTTTATTTTTGGGAAATCTAATAATAAATCCATATTTATAAACATTATTGTGTAGCCATTCATAATTTTCATCTGTAAATCTTATGTTACTAGATAATGCCATGTTTCTCAAGTCAATTGCAAGTCCCGTTTGATGTTCAGAGTATCCTGGTCTAGCAGAATATGTGTCAGCTTTTTTTACACCATCACTAGCTACATATTTGTTATATAAAGTTGTTTGAAAACTTTCATCTCTGAATGCTGTTGTTGGCATTATGTTTAAATTCATATCTTTTTTTGCAGCAGCTATTAATTCTAATAGAGCTTCTTTAGCACAACTACGCATTGGTACTTGATTGCCATATGCACCATCTGTATATGCCATATCACTAGGTTTGTAATTTTTAGGTAAATGATTATATTTATTTACTAGTACAAGTAAACTATTTGGATCACTAACTTCTTTAGTATTTGTATAAACATCCAAATCTAAATTTAAGTTTACTCTGGTAACTATATCCTTATAATCGATATCATTATTTTTATTATATTTGATATATCTATCAATATTGCTAGCATTAAAATTCTTTATTACATAATAATTAGATATATCTTTGTAATCTAATTCTTTTAGGATATTTTTGTTTTTTTTACTTAATTTAAATATATAATTTATTTCTTTTCCTTTGTAGCCTTTGGGTAAAAAAGTTGTTAAAATATTTTCAAAATCTTCAGAGTCATTAAATTTAATGTCTTTATATTCGTTTAAATATTTTTCGTCATATATATTATTTAATAAAACGTATTCTAAAGTTTTAGAATAATCTGATTCTTTAATGTTGTTTTCATCCATTAATTTTTTTACTTCACTTGTTGCTGCAACGGAATTTTCTTTATGATCTATAAAATATTTAGCAGTACCAATTATTAATCCACATAGTATTAGTAATAAAATTATTTTTGTAGTACTTTTTTTCATTTTGCTTTTTTTCTTCATTTATTTTCACCTTGTCTTAATTATATATTAATACTTTATAAAATACAACAATTGTTATAAAATAATTGATTTTATTAAGAATTTATAGTAATATTTTTGTATACATCAAAGGAGTAGATAAAATGTTTGAATATATGGGAGATCGTATTAGTAATGCTTTAAAAAATATACGAGGAATGGGTAAAATTACCGAAGAAAATATTAGTGATGCCACGAGGGAAATAAGAATAGCCTTGTTAGAAGCAGATGTTAATTATAAAGTAGTAAAAGAATTTGTGGCTGATGTTAAGGAAAAAGCTATTAATGCTGAAGTTGGAAAAAGTTTGAAACCTGATGAAGTGTTTTTAAAAATTGTTAAAGATGAATTGATTTCTTTATTAGGGGGAGATTATGTTCCTTTGGAAACTAGTAAAAAACCTACGATACTTATGCTTGTCGGACTTCAAGGTAGTGGTAAAACTACGACGGCTGGTAAACTTGCTAATTATTTAAGAAAGAAATTTAATAAAAAAACTTTGTTAGTAGCAGCAGATATATATAGACCTGCAGCAATAGAACAATTAAAAACAATTGGTAAAGAGCTTAATATTGATGTTTTTAGTAAAGATGGTAGTGTTACTGAAATTGTTCGTGATGCCATAGATTATGCAAAAGAAAATAATAATGATTATATAATTATAGATACTGCAGGTAGACTTCAAATTGATGAAGAATTAATGCAAGAATTAAAAGATGTGGATGAACTTGTACATCCTCATGAAAAGATACTTGTTATAGATGGTTCAATGGGACAAGATGCAATTAATGTTATAACTGGATTTAATGATGCTCTAGATTTAACGGGATGTATTTTAACAAAATTAGACGGTAATACTAAAGGTGGAGTTGCTTTATCTGTTAGACATTTAACTCATATTCCAATTAAGTTTGTAGGTACTAGTGAAAAAATGGATGGATTAAGTGAATTTTATCCTGAAAGAATGGCTGAACGTATCCTAGATATGGGTGATATTTTAGAAATAGTAAATAAAGTTGAGGATGTTATTGATGAAGATGAAGCTAAATTACAAGCTGCAAAGATGAAAAAAGGTACATATGATTTAAATGATTTTTTAAGTAATTTAAAACAAATAAAAAAATTAGGACCTCTTGAAAATATTTTGAAAATGCTTCCTCAAGCTAGAAAGATGGGACTTAATAATATCTCAATAGACCCTAAAGATTTAGCTCATGTTGAAGCTATACTTCAATCTATGACTCCGGAAGAAAGAAGAAAACCAGAAATTTTAAAAGCTTCTCGTAAACAAAGAATTGCAAAAGGTAGTGGAAGAAGTGTAGAAGAGGTTAATAGACTTTTAAAACAATTTGAAATGATGAAAGATATGATGAAAAAAATGTCTAGTGGTAATATGCCTTTTTAGATACTTTTGCATAATGAATCCAATCGATGGTTGGATTTTTATGTGTTAAATTTCTTATTATTGGTGAGTTTGTAAAGATATCTAACCAATAGATTCTGTGTCTTAACTAGAGTTATATAAAAAAATAAAATCCTTAATATTTTTTTAAGATGAGGTTTTGAATAGTGATTTTATATCGATTGGTGCGATATTGTCGCATCTTTTTGAATTTTAATGGCAATAATTACAAATAATGACTCCATGTTAAGTGGTCAGCCAATGGCTGACTTTTTCCAAATTTAAAAATAATCTCATATATTTCAATGTTGTTGCTGAATATTTTCTATTTAATTCTTTACTTAATTTTTTTAAATATTCTTTTATAATACCTTCACCATAATGCTTACCAGCTTCACTTAATAATTTATCTACATTATAGTAAGTTGTTAAATCACTTTTATTTTTAGAATAATTTTTTACTTTTTAAGTTATTTCATTATTTATTATTTCTGGTTTTATTTCTTTATAATAATTCATATTTTCTTACACTTATCCTTTTATCACTACAATATTCCATGATAAATTTATTATCTTTTTTACAAATGATAATACCAATAGTTTTATCTTGAGTAATCTTTTTTAGATTTTTATCAATATAATTCATATATACTTCAATTTGCCCAATATGTTCTTTTTTTAATTCAGTTACTTTTAACTCTACAACAACGAAACAATTAAATTCATAATTAAATAAAAGTAAGTCAATATAATTATAATTATCACCCAATTTAATTTTATATTCACTACCTATAAAACAAAATGAATTACCTAATTCTTTCATAAAATTTTCAATATCTTCAAGAATTAATTTTTGTAATGTTTTTTCTGATATAATTTCATAATTAAAAGAATTTCTAATAACTATTGGATTTTTAATGAAATCCTCAGCTTTAGTTTCTTTATGTTCAATCAATTTCTGTTTAGTTTTATCATCTAATCTTTCATATTCATTATTTTTTATTCGTTCACATAGTTGTCTTTTTGATAAATTGTTTTTTATCGTTATGTCAATGTAATAATTTATCTTATCTTTATCTTTTAATGACAATAATTGCAAATAATGGCTCCAGGTTAAAAGGGCAAACGGTGGTTGCCCTTTTTGAAAATCATAAAATTTTCTCATATATTTTAATGTTCGCGTCGAGTATCCCTTACCAAATTCTTTTGTTAATTTTTTAGAATATTCTTTTATAATACCTTCACCATAATGCTTACCAGCTTCGCTTAATAGTTTGCCTACATTGTAGTAAGTTGTTAAATCACTCTTGTTTTTAGAATAATCTTTAATTTTTTTAGTTATTTCATTATTTATTATTTCATTTTTAATTTCATTATAATAATTCATTTATAATTTCCTTTCACAAAAATAAAAAGGTAATAAAATGTGTCAGAAAACTATTTCTCTGATTAAATTTTAATTACCTTCTTACTAACATATATCCAATATATATACATTATTCCTAAAAGAATTATATCGTAATAATATTAAAAATGCAATATTAAATTGTTTTGTTAAATCGTGTTAATATTAAATCGTGATATTCTTTAGTTTTGTTTACATCTGTTATTCCTATATTTTGTAATTTTATAAAATATTCTTCTTTAGATAAACATAAATCTAAATTCATTATTTTATTTACTAAATAAAAAGCATACTCTGGATCAGTTTTGTAAATCATAAAAAGATTAGTGGCAAAATAATATGCAATTACATAGATATAATCTCTGGCTGGTCTTAAATTCATAATATTATTTATATTTTCTTTTGATAATAATGCGATTAATTCATCGATATTTTGTCTTAAAATGTCGTTTGAGTCTCCATCTTTAATTTTGATTATATCTAAAAGCGTTAATTCACTGAATACATTTTGAATCGATTCAGTGTATTTTGATAATGTTAAATAACTATTCAAATTAGCTTCTTTTGAAAATTTGCTTTTTATAAAATGTTCATTACATATAAGTTCAAAAAATATACTTATTATTTCAATATAAATGTCTAATTCATTAAATAAAGTTGGATTATAATTTGTAGAAAACTGTATTGTATGTCCGAATTCGTGAGCAAAAATCATTATATCATAAAGTGTGTTGTTTTTTGTACCCATTATATAAAATTTTTTTAAGTATTCTAAATATATTATTTCACCAGAGTAATCAATGTTTTCTCCGTTTATATACCTAATTGATTTTTTGTTTTCTTTATAAACTTTTTCGAATATTTCATATATATTTTTAGGGGTTGATAGTTTGAAAAAATCATGAAGTAAATCCATAATATCTTTAAGGGTTAAATTTAATTTATTTAATGATTGTTTTGTTTCTTCCGGTTCTTTAATACGTGCTAATTCTTTTATGGGTTTCCATAAAAATTGTGATGATATTAATTCTTTATAATCTAATTCTAATAATATATCAATACTTCCTGGAATGCTTTCATTTACAAGATTTGATTCTATTGTTTTAAGAGTTCTTAAAATTACTTCTTTATCTTCAGGTAAGGCATTTTTATAAATGGATTGTAAAAATTGATATTTGTCTTTTAGTTCTTTTTTAAAACATGTTTGCATAATAAACCTTCTTTGTAAGGAGTTATTCTAACACATTTTTTATAAATATAAAAGAAAAAACTTTATATTAAATAAAAATAATGATATAATGTTTAAGATAGGTGATTTAAAGTGGAAAAAATAAATGCTAGAAAATTGAGTTTAATTTTTATATTTGTTTTAATACTTTTAGTATTGGCTTTACTTGTGGGAAAATTTTCTTATTCTTATTTAGGTCAAAGAATTGGAGAAGATCTAGAGGGACAAGGTGAAGTAACTGCGAGTGGTGATACTTTGATATTTTCTAAAGGAAATAATTTGAGTTTAAGTGCCACATCTGATAATTTTACAACTGGTGGAAGTAATTTAAGTAGTACCACTAATCCAAAAGTTAAGTTAGTAGCATCTAGTAGGACTAATAAAGCAAATGCTACTTATTATGTGGGAGTATTTATAAAAAATAATTCTTATACATATTCTACGACTGATAATACACCTGAAGTAATACTTACTATAAAAGATGAAAATGGTAATAATGTTACAACTGGAGTAAATGGTTTATCTTATGTTACATCTGGTGGGGTATCAGGATTTGATGTTACCAAAGCTAATGGAGTATATAATGTGAAAACTGATTATCCAATAAGTACAACATCATCTACGACAGGTACAACACATACTTGGACGTTTACTTTAACTTTTGTTAATTTATCAACTGACCAATCTGTGAATGAAAATGCTAAAATGAATGTTGATGTGTATATACAAAAAGAAGAATACAAGATAACACTTGCAGATTATGTAAAATCACAATATACAGGAACGCAAGGAGAAAATAATATCTATTATCATAACTCAAGTTTAGAAAATGGAGCAGGTGATAATTCGTATAGATATGCTGGTCCAAGTGACCAAGTAAATAATTTTGTATGCTTTGGTTCAACAACTAGTCCATGTCCAACAGATAATTTGTATAGAATCGTAGGAGTATTCGGAGAAAATTATCATGGAGTAAGCGGGCAACAATTGGTAAAATTAATAAAATATGATTATGCAAATAGCAATTTGTTAGGGACGGATGGAGATTATCAAGTAGGTAATAGCTATGCTTGGAATTATAAAGCAGATACTTCAAATTATAATAATACATGGAGTACAAGTTTACTTAATAAAATTAATTTAAATACAAATTTTATAAGTAATTTAGGACCAACATTGGCAAATAAAATAGCAACAACAACATGGAAAGTTGGAGGAAATACACGGGATAATATAGCAGATGCAGTTCCAGAGGTAGTATATTTGAATGAAGTAGTAAACCCATCAACAACTGCGTTAACTGGAGAGACAGAATATAGTGCTAAAATAGGGTTAATGTATGTAAGTGATTATGCCTTTGCTGCTAGTCCAAGTGTGTGGACACTTATTATGTCTAATAATAAAAATACAATAAATAATTGGATGTACATGGGAGAGGAATGGACGATTTCCCGTTATGCAGACACTTCGGGTAGTGCGTATTATGTACAAAAAAATGGTGTAATTGATTTTAACGCTATTTTTACTCGACATGCGGTTAGACCATCATTCATTCTTGAATTTTCCATAACCTATGTATCTGGTATGGGAAGCATGAGCGATCCGATCATAATAACTTAGTACTTTAGGTTATTGCTGAAAGCAAAATTGCGACGAAGGAGCAATTTTTGGCTATTTCATCTTGTCTAGTTCTTGTTGCATTTTGTTTAAAGCTTCCATGAGGAAGTCTACTTCGTTTCGTTGGTTTTGGTTGCTTTTGTGGTTCTCATTATCGGTGTATGGGGAGCCACCTTTTTTTGCTTTTTTGGAGTTTGAATTTATATTGTTGTTTTCGATGCGTGATTCAATTAATTGTTGTTGTGCTGCATGGGTTAAAATGTATTGCCCAACAAGTATTAACCAGTTGCCTATAGAGTTTTGTTCATTAGCATTATAATTTCCGACGCAAGCATAACCAACTGCAACTGCTATAATTGAGAAAGTATGAGGATCTATTGAAGGAGGAAAATTAGTATTGTGCATATAATTTCCTCCTTTTGTTCGTTACTAAATATATATGAAAATTTGCATTTTTAAATGAAATAATATATAATTAAGTGGGTGAGGCAAATTATGCAAATTGAAAGTGTGAAGGAACCAATTATTGCTGTAAGAAGAAGTCAGTATCCAGAAGATAAAAAATCAGAGTTTTTACTTGTAGGTAGAAGTAATGTTGGAAAAAGTAGTTTCATAAATACTTTGATTGAAAGAAAAAACTTTGCAAGAACAAGTAGTAAGCCTGGAAAGACACAAACATTAAATTTTTATTTAGTAAATGATTCATTTTATTTAGTGGATGTACCTGGATATGGTTATGCAAGTGTAAGCAAAGATACTCAAAAAAAGTTTGGATTAATGATCGAGGAATATTTAAAATCTAGAGAAAATTTAAAACATGTATTTATGTTAATTGATTATAGACATAAACCTACGGAAGATGATATTTTGATGTATGAGTTTTTGAAGTATTATAATTTGGATATTACTATTGTTGCTACAAAATATGATAAAATAAGCAAAAATGGAAGAATTAAGCAAGATAAATTAATTAAAGATACTTTAAAATTTGATGCAGATGAATTCATTACATTTAGTACGATTACTAAAAAAGGTAGAAGTGAGGTATTAAGTATAATTGAGGGTAAGATATGAATAAAAAAGGATTTACATTAGTGGAGGTACTTGCTGTTGTAGTTATTTTGAGTATTATTTTATCTATGGCAACATTTGGAGTTATGAATATAAGACGTAATTCGTTACAAAAATTAGTGGATACCAAAATAAGTAATTTAGAGTCTAGTGCTATTATTTATGGACAAGAAAATCAAAATGAATTAACTGAAACATGTAATATTGATGAAGTAGATTATGATTTTTGTAAATTAGTTAATGTTAAGTATTTAATTGAAAATGAGTATTATACAACTAATGAAGTAAATAGTGAAAATAAGAAAGATTTAATAAATAATGTTACTAATAAAAGTATGTTATGTGATGAAATACAAATTTATAAAAAAAATAATAGAGTATATGCTAAAGTAATAAATATTAAAAGTAATGATGTAAATTATGAATGTGATTTAGAATTATAGAAGGGAGGTAAATTATGCAAACAGTATGTTTAGTAGGTAAACCAAATGTAGGTAAAAGTAGTATATTTAATAGATTAATTAAAGAAAATAAATCTATTATTATGGATATTCCGGGAGTTACTAGAGATAGAATATATGGTAAAGTTGAATATAACAATAAAAGATTTCATTTAATTGACACAGGTGGTATATCTTTTGGTGATGATGATTTTCAAAAAGATATACTTGCTCAAGCTACTTTAGCAATTGATGAAGCTGATTTGGTATTATTTGTAGTTGATGGTATTGAAGAAATAGATGCAAGTGATAGAAAAGTTGCAGAAATATTGCATAGATCAAGTAAACCTGTAATTGTGGTTGTTAATAAACTAGATAATGATAAAAGAAAAGATAATTTATATAATTTTTATGAATTAGGATTTAGTGAGTTAATTGCAGTTAGTGCTTCACATAATCTAGGTATTAATGAATTACTTAATACCATTACAAGTGATTTACCTGAAGAAGATGTTATTCAAGATAATTCAATTAAATTTTCTATAATAGGTAGACCTAATGTAGGAAAAAGTAGTTTAATTAATGCTTTATTAAATGAAGATAGAGCTATAGTTAGTGATATTGCAGGTACAACTAGAGATGCAATAGATACTAAATTTAAATATAATCATGAAGAAATTACTGTTATTGATACCGCAGGAATGAGAAAAAAAGGTAAGATTTATGAATCTGTTGAAAAATATAGTTTGATTCGTAGTCTTAAAGCTATAGATAGAAGTGATGTTTGTGTATTAGTAATTGATGCTTCGACTGGTATTATTGAACATGATAAACATATAGTATCATATGCTTTAGATGCTGGTAAAGGTATTGTAATTTGTGTAAATAAATGGGATACAATAAATAATCCAGATAGTGATATTAAACATTGGAAAGAAGAAATAAAGAATGAATTTCAATTTATTCCATATGCTCATGTAGTATTTTTAAGTGCTAAAACTAAAAAACGTGTTAATACTTTAATGCCTGAGGTAATAAATGCTTATAATAATAATAGAAAAGAAGTAAAGACTAGTTTATTAAATAATATTATTATGGAAGCAGTTAGTTTACATGAACCTCCTTCTTATAAAGGAAAGAGACTTAAAATATATTTTGTAAGTCAAACTGGTACTTGTCCTCCGAAGTTTACTTTTTCTGTAAATAATAAAGGATTAATACATTTTAGTTATGAAAGATATTTAGAAAATCAAATTAGAAATAATATTGATTTTGATGGAACTCCGATTATTTTACAATTTAAAAATAAAAGTGAATAAATGATATTTAGGACGTAAGTAATTTATTGTTTTTGGACTATCTCATAAGATATAGTAAGATGGATAACCTTTAAAGGGGGTGATATCTTGACTATATCATTATCAGTTATAATAATGCTTGTGGCATATGTTTTTGGAGCAATTACAAAAATGTTTATCGAGAATGTTCCTAATAAGTTTATTCCTATTCAAAATGTGGTAATTGGTATTTTGAGTGGAGTAGTTTGTTATTTTCTACATATTGATGATAACTTGCTTAATTCAATTGTTGTATGTATTATGTCTACGATGAGTGCAGGCGGAATAGCAGACTTAATTGAAACAAGAAAACTACAAGATAATGAAACTAAAGGATAAATAAAATAGCACACATGCTTAATTGCATGTGTGTTTTTAAATATAAAAAAAGGTTTTGCGATTTGAATATCCAAATAAACATCAACATTAAAAAACGGTAATATTCAATATCCTAAAATCAAATGTTCCCTTTTTTAATATATGAATTCTTGTTTCATATATACTTATAGTAGCATATTTATTGTAAAGTTTCAAATGGTTTAGACTCTGATGGCTATACCTTTTTTCTTTAAAATATATTTTCTTAACCAATCAATTGGAAATACACTTAAAGCGAGTATTAAAACTAATAATAATTCATTTGTTTTTAGACCATATGTTCTAAATATGTCACCACCATGATAAATAATCCAAAGTTGGGCAATAAATATAAATGTGAAAACTATGATGAATACTTTATTTTTGCCTAAATTTGCAAAAGTATTTATCCTTACTGTTCGAGCATTAAAAGCATTGAATATGCCCATGAAAATAAACATTGCAAAGTAGGCGGTCATTAAATATTTGTTATCATTTCCTGTTCTAATTAGTTCTTTAAATAATGGAAGTTTTAAAAACATAATGCAGAGTAATGCACAATAAATTCCAGTCCATATTATTTCACTATACATATATTTATTCATAATTGGTGTATCTTTTTTCTTTGGTGGTTCTTCCATATATTCTTTTAATGGTGCTTCATATGAAAAAGCGACTCCGGCGAATGTATCCATGATCATATTAAGCCATAACATTTGTACAATTGTAATCGGGGTTGTAACTCCGATAAAAGAACCTACGATTGATAAAACTAAAGCGCACATATTTACTGTTAATTGATAAATTATAAATTTTCTAATACTTTTAAATATTGTTCTTCCATAGAGAATAGCTTTACTAATTGATAAAATATTATTATCAAGGATAACAATATCTGCAGCTTCTTTAGCAACCTCGGTACCACTTCCCATAGCAAATCCAACATTTGCTTTTTTTAGGGCGGGAGCATCATTAACACCATCTCCGGTCATACCTACAACTAAATCCATTGATTCTATAATGTTAACCATTCTACTTTTATCTTGTGGTAAAGCTCTAGCTATAACAGCTATTTTTGGTAAGTTTTTCTTTATATCATCATCACTCATTTGAGCTAGTGTATTACTATCAATTACTAAATTATTGTTTATATCTATAAGACCAACCTCACGTGCAATAGATGTCGCAGTATCTATTGCATCCCCTGTTATCATGATAGGTTTAATTCCAGCACTTTTAATTAATTTTATTCCTTCTTTAGCTTCATCTCTTAATTCATCTTTTATATTAACAAAGCCTAAAAGGGTTAAATCGTCTTTATTTTTTCCATAAGCAAAAATAAGAACTCGCCCAGAATTTTTAGTATACATTTCAATTTTCTTTTCAATTAAATTTTTATTTATAAAACTTACTTCATTACCAAATGAATTTAAATACCTTTTACATTTTGATAATAATACTTCTCTAGCTCCCTTATAATAAGTGATACCATTATTTAAAGTAACACTACTATATTTGTATTTACTATCAAATGGTTCTTTTTTTATTACTTTTTCATTAATTGTTTTATCTCCTTTGATGAATTCCAGTAATGCTTGATCGGTAGAATTTCCACCGATAATTCCTGATTTACTAATTATGCTAGCATTATTATAATAAAATGAATTATATAATTCTTTGTAATTTTTACTTTTTTTAATTTCATTTAAGTCTTTATAAACTTTATTATCTGGAGTAACGAATTCAGTAACTTTTAAAACTCCCTTTGTAAGTGTACCAGTTTTATCTGTAAGAAGGACATTTAGGCTACCTGCGGTTTCAATTCCAACTAGTTTTCTAACTAGAACATTATCTTTTAACATCTTTTTCATATTACTTGATAATACTAAAGTTATCATCATTGGTAAACCTTCTGGAACCGCTACAACAATGATAGTAACTGATAATGTAAGAGAATATAACAAATGATTAAACATAACTGGTGCATCAGTTAAAGTTGCCATTATTAAATCAGAATCAAAGTTATTGTTTATTACAATACTTGCAAATAGATAGGAAATGCTTGCTAATAATGCTCCGATGTATCCAATTTTACTTATAGTTTTTGCTAATCCACGAAGTTTAATTTTTAATGGACTTTCGGGAACGACTTCTTGTAATTCTTGAGATATTTTACCTAATATTGTTTTATCTCCGACGCATCTAACTAACATTTCTGCTTCACCATTATATACAACTGAACCACGATATACTCGATTTACATCACTAATTACAGGCCCGTTTTTGCTTAATTTTTTAGCTTCTTTTGTCTCACCATTTAGAGCTGATTCATCAACACTTAATGAGCCTTTAATTAAATATCCATCGGCAGGTATTTTATCACCACTATTTAAAATGACAATGTCACCAACAACTATTTCCCCAGATGGTATTTCGTTTATTACACCATTTCTTTTAACTTTTGCTTTAGTTTTTAATTGTTCTTCTTGCAGTCTTGAAAAAGCTTTTTCAGAACCATATTCACTAATGCTTGAAATGAATGAAGCTAAAAATATGGCAATTAAAATACCGATTGTTTCATACCAATCAAAATTACGAAAAAGTACCACAACTTTGATTCCTAATGCAATTAATAATATTTTAATAATTGGGTCTCCTAAAGACTCTAACAAAAGATGTAAAAATGTATTTTTCTTTTGTTTTGTTATTTCATTTGTACCATGTTCTTTTCTAGAAATAATTACTTCTTTTTCGCTTAAGCCCATATGCTTGTCCTCCCAGAATAAGTTTATGAGCCAAAATGTTTTTTAGAACAAAAATTATTGTATATTAAGGGTGTTTTGTATTATAATTAATTGGGTATTCTAAAATGAAATAAAATAATTTTATATTTTAATGTATATTTAATTATAATGTATTATGGAGGTAGTAAAATGAAAAATAATTTAAAAAAATATATAATTATTATTGTAAGTGTGGTGTTAATCGTCGGTGGAGGAGTATTACTATATTTTAAAAATAAAGATAATAAGGAAGAAACAAAAGAAATTATAAATAATAACGATAAACAAAATGGAAAAATAACTGATATTGATAGTGAAGACCCAATATTAAAATTAAAAGAATTAAAGGTTTATGCTGGAGATAAATTTACTATAAATGATTTTGTAGATTCTTGTACTGATAATAGTGGGGAAGAATGTATCTTGTCATATAAAGAGGATAAGAGTTATAGTGATGTTGGTGTTTATGATATAGTAATTATTGCTAAGGATAGTAGTGGTAATGAAACAGAAGAAACTACGAAGTTAGAGATTTTAGAGAAACAAACAAGTAATAAAACAAATACAGAAACTAAAAATAATACAAAAAACAATAATAATAGTAATGATAATAAAACTAAGAATAATAAAGTAAAATTTGTTAAAGAAGAAACTGAAAAAGAAAAAGCAGAAAAAGATTTGAAGTATGGTTCTAGATTAACTTCTTGGCATGTAAAAACTTATAATGTGTATAGTGATGGATCTAAAAAGTTAATTGATGAGTATAACCATAGTGAAGTTGATGCTAAAAATTTTAATGCAAAGACTTCAGATATGTTACCTGAAGCTATTGAAAATATGAGTATATATAGCAATATGGTAAATGATGTTTTAAAATATACAAATGGATTTAGAGCTGAAGTTAATAAAAGTCCTTTGGTACTTGATGAAACATTAACTAAAGCCGCGATGGTTAGAGCGGTTGAAATGGCTTATGCTAATAAGTTTTCTCATGAAAGACCTGATGGAAATATGTGCTATTACATAATGCGTGATTTTGGTCAAGATATTTATGGTGTTGGTGAAAATATAGCAATGGGGCAACGAAATGCTAAGGAAGTTTCATATGCTTGGAAAGGTTCTCAGGGGCATTATGAAAATATAATTGATTCTTCTTTTACTAGAATTGGTGTTGGTGTAATTAAATTTCAAGGTACATATTATTGGGTACAACTTTTTCAATATTAGGAGGTATTATGGTAGAAAAAATAGATGTAGAAAAAATGGATAGAAGAAAAACTTGTGAATGGTTTAAAACATTTAAGAATCCAACTTATGGTGTTAATGTTGATTTAGATGTAACAAAATTAGTTAAATATACTAAATAAACTAATAGTTCATTTTTTATAAATTTTTTGTTTATATTAGTTAAGTGCTTAAATAAAGTTCCTGAAATGAGAGAAAGAATTGTAAATGAGGAACCAGTTTTATATGATGTTTGTAATCCAGGAATAACAGTTTTAACTAAAAATGATACTTTTGAAAATGTTAGATTTTCATATGTTGATAATTATCATGAGTTTTATAATATTGCTAAAGAAAATATTGATAAAGCTAAGAATGAAGAAGTATTATCAAACGAGTCATATAATCTTGAAAATTGTTGGAATGAATACTATATTACAAGTTTACCTTGGATTAATTTTACAAGTGTAACTCATCCTATACCTGAGAATGAAAGTTCATTAAGTGTACCAAGAATTTGTATTGGAAAGTATGTTTTAAATGATAATAAATATGTAATGCCTTTTAATATTACTGTTAGTCATGTATTTGTGGATGGCTATCATATCTATAAAGTATTAAAAGAAATAGAGGACCGTTTGGATAATATTTATGATATTTTTAAATAAAATGTCGAAAAAGACTTGTCAAAAGTCTTTTTTTTTGATATTATTTAGTAGTCATGGCGAGATAGCTCAGCTGGCTAGAGCATCCGGTTCATACCCGGCAGGTCGAGAGTTCGAATCTCCCTCTCGCTACCAAATGTTTACTAAGGAATATTAGCAATAATATTCTTTTTTTTGTAACTTGGCCATAAAAGTTGGCCATTAAAAGTAAAAAAAATAAGTCATTATTATATAAATAGATGTATGTATAAAATTGACATGTAATATTAATTTTGATATTATTTAATTAGTGAGTGAGTAGTTTGCCAAGATACTAAAGGGTATGCTTAATGTATTTGTGGAATTCTTTAGTTGGAGGAAAACTCATTTTTTTGTTTTATATATAAATAAAAATGTGACAATACTTAATTTTAAGTGTGGTCACATCCAGTATGTAATAATATGTCAATTGAAAAAGATACCAATTGGTATCTATCAAATTCTCGGCAAGATTGCCGAATGCCAATTAAGGCGCAATTACTTAAAATTTTTAATATATTAAAAACTTCTTTTATATATAACATATTTTAAATAAATTTGCATATACTAAATTTGACAAATATTATATTATGTGATATATTATTTGTACCGAAAGCAGTAATGCTTTGTCATGGTGGACAGATTTATGGTGGTCTGTGGACTAAGTGTATATTTACACCACATAAACTGGGGAGTGGTACAATTCCACTCTTTTTTTATGGAAACTTTTTTAAAACGTTTATTCCAGAATTTATTTCTCCAGTTTTTATCATATTTCTCCAAATGTTATTTGCAATCAAATCGGATGCTTGTATAATTATGCTGTCTTTTGAATTTTGTGAGTATATTTTTATGGTTAATTCATTAAATAAAATTGGAATACTAGTAAAACCATAGTTATAATTAATAATTCCCTTAATTAGTTCTTCATAAATGCCTTCATCTAATTTATATTTTCCATTGGTTTTAGAACTTTCTTGGTCCATATTAATAATTAAAGTAAGTTTTTTATGGGGATTTAATTTTCCTTCTTTAATTAAGTGTATAATAATATCTTTTATTAGTAGCTTAATTACATAGTCTCTATATCTACCTTTTGCATTTTTACTAATTAAAATATCTTTTTTTGTGATTTGTGAATTATCTACTATTAATCCAGCAGTATTAAATTTATAAATATATCTTAATAATCTTAATCTATCTTTGCTTTCTAATGTGTGTCCTTTTAGTTCGTCAATATTTTGGTAAATATCTTTTTTTGCTATATTATTTCTAATTGATTTATATACTGCTTTAAAACGTTCTAGTTCTTTCTTGTTAGTAAAGAAAAGTCCTGCATAAACTAAGTATTTTTCTTTTTTGTTTAGCTTTCCACTATCATCTAATGATACATATAATAATTGTTCTTTTTCTATTTTTCCTCCTTTTATATTTTGATTCTTTTTCTAATTCTTGACTTAGTAATATATTATAAAATATTTTTATTATACCATCAACTTATTTATACAATTTGTGTTAAAGTCTTTTTAAAATGATACCAGTAATATAATATACTAATTATGTTGATAAATTGAACGTGAATTTTTTGAAACTTAAAAAAGTTAACCTTATGGGTATGAACTGAAAGCCCAAAATAATATACTTTATTATGAATGAAGATTTAAGTAGGTTGAAAGATATTAAAATAGAAAATTATATATGGATAATATATATAGGTATTATTGTTTTGAGTTGGTATGCAAATGGTAAGGAAAAGAACTATATTTTAACTAAAAGTGAAAAGAGTAAAAAAGAATATCAATGGTTAATGATACTTATTTTTAGTATTTTACTTCTTATATATTATTATTTTACTAAAGATTCTTATGATGATGTATTGGAATTAAAACCAGGGGATAGTAATAAAAAAATTGTGCTTAGGTACGCATCATTTATTGGATCGTTTTTAATTTTAATAAGTGGTATTATATTTTTGATAATTGCTATAGTAGATGATAATATTGATACAGAAATTGCATTCAATTAGAAAAGTATTATAATTAGGGTATGAGAGAAGAAATGGTCGGAGTGATTACTCATGTAACATTTTATGCTGGATGGCAAAAGCTTGGGCTGTATTTAATTTAACTAAAGAGGTTTATAATGGCTAAATGTAGAATCATTTGTTTTTTTCTTTACTTATATTGTATCACGTGATACAATATAGTTGAGAAGGTGATAAATTGCCAAAAAAGATTAGTATAAGTAAAGATAATATATTAAATACAGCTTTAGAAATAGTGAGAGAAAATGGGATTGAATTTGTTAGCAATAGAGAAATTGCAAAAAGGTTAAATTGTTCAATAAGACCAATATATTATCAATTTGAAAATAGTGAAGAATTAATGGAAGAATTAAAAAAACTTATGATTAAATATTTTTATGATTTTTTAACAAATAATATGAATGATGAAATGCCTAAATATAAACAAACAGGTATTAATTATATAAAATTTGCCAAAGAAGAAAAGAATTTATTTAAAGTATTATTTATGAGTAAGACCAATCTTTCTATAGGTGAGTTTATTGATGCAGCAGATGGTAATTTTAATGAAGTGGAAAAGTATATTAACATGAGTACTAGTTTAGTTGGTAAAGATTTAAAGTCTTTTCATGTAAAGATGTGGTTGTTTACACATGGTATTGCTACGCTTTTAGCAAGTGATGCAATAGTTCTTGGCGATAAACAAATTAGTGAACTTTTATCTAGTGAGTTTAAGGCATTGATGTTACTCGAGGGGGAAAAATAATATGAAGTATGATAAGTTGTGGGAGTTTATTAAAAATGAAGATGTAAGTAAGCTTACATTTGAGAAGATAGAAGAAATATTAGGTTTTAAAATAGATCATTTATTTTTAAATGAAAAAAAGAATTTAAAAGAATATGTTATGAAATAAGTAAGATTAGTTTAAAAGAAAAAGTTGTGTATGTAAGGAGAATAGATAATGAAGAAAGTAATTGAAGTAAAAAATTTAACAAAAGAATATAAGAATTTAAAAGCAATTGATAATTTATCATTTGATGTTTATGAAGGAGAAATATTAGGACTTTTAGGACCAAATGGTAGTGGAAAATCCACAACTATTAATTCAATTTTGCAATTATTAAATTTTAGTAATGGAAGTATTAAAATATTTGGACATGAAATGAGACCAGATGCTTATGCAATTAAAAAAAATATTGGAGTTATATTTCAAGAAGTTGCTGTATTTCATGAATTAACTGTTTATGAAAATATAGATTATTTTTGTGGGTTATATATAACTGATAAAGATATTAGACAAAAATATGTAATGGATGCAATTAATTTGGTGGGATTAAATGACTTTGTGAAGTTTTATCCAAAACAATTATCTGGGGGATTATTACGTCGTTTAAATATTGCTTGTGGTATTGCACATAAACCTAAACTTATATTTTTAGATGAACCCACAGTTGCAGTTGATCCTCAAAGTAGAAATAATATTTTAGATGGTATCAAAAAACTTCGAGATGAAGGGGCTACTATTGTTTATACAACTCATTATATGGAAGAAGTAGAAATGATTTGTGATAGAATTATTATTTTGGATAAGGGTAAGATTATTGCTGAAGGTACAACAGATGAATTAAAAACCCTTGCTAAATTAGAAGAAAAAATAACTGTGGAAGTAAAAAATATAAATGAAAAACTAATAGAGGAAATTAAAGAATTTAAAACAGTTTTAGATTTAAATTATCAAGGAAATGTACTAGTAGTTGTTTATAAAAAGGGAAAAGATAATCTAGGTGAATTAATAGATTATTTACATGAAAAAAAGGTTACATATTCAAAAATATTTTCTGAAAGACCAACTTTAAACGATGTATTTTTGGAATTAACTGGAAAGGATTTGAGAGATTAATGTTTAAGCATAATTTTAAATATTCTTTAAAAATTCTTTTTAGAAATAAAAGTTTAATTTTCTGGACATTTATATTTCCAATTATTCTAGGAACATTTTTTAAATTAGCTTTTAAGGATATTGAAAATAATGAATCTTTTCATCCATTTAATATAGCAGTTGTAGAAAGTGATGATTTTAATAATAATGAAATATTTAAAGAAACAATTAAAAGTGTAAGTAAAGATGATAATAATAAATTATTTAATGTAGAATATGTAAGTAAGATTGATGCTGATAAATTATTAGAAGATAAAAAAGTAACTGGTTATCTTGAGTTTATTGGTAATGATGTAAATATTAAAATTAATGATAATGGAATATATGAAACGATACTTAAGTTTTTTGTAGATGAAGTAAATAGTGAAAAAAATATTATAAATTTGAGTATTAATGAAGAAGTAAGTAAAGGTAATTATGATATAGATAATATTACAAGTAATATATTAAATAAGTTAAATAGTGAAGTAAATATTAAAAATATATCAAGAAGTAATTTAAGTTATACTATGATAGAATATTATACTTTAATAGCAATGGCTGCTTTATATGGAGGAATATTATCTATGTATATTATAAATAAAAGTATGCCAAATTTAAGTGATGTTGGAAAAAGAAGTAGTATTGCACCATTTAAAAAGGGTAGTTTAGTTTTTAGTGGTCTACTTGCTAGTATTATTGTGCAACTAGTTGGGTTGATTATTTTATTCTTGTATACAATATTTGTTTTAAAAATAAATTATCATTCTAATCTATGGTATATTATGTTGCTTGCTATAGTTGGTTCTTTAGCGGGCTTATCTTTGGGCGTGTTTGTTTCATCAATATTTAAAATAAATGAAAATGCCAAAAGTGGAGTTTTAATTGCTATAACTATGTTTTATTCATTCTTGTCAGGTATGATGGGAATTACCATGAAATATGTTATTGATAAAAATATACCAATTATAAATAAGATTAATCCAGCGGCGATGATTACAGATGGGTTTTACTCTCTATATTATTATGATACGATGAATAGGTATTTCTTTAATGTAATTAGTTTAGTGATATTTTCTAGTATAATACTTGGAATATCAAGTATTGTTTTAAGGAGGCAAAAGTATGATGCTATTTAAAACTTTTTGGAAGGTTGTTAATAAATATAAAGGTACAATAATTGGATATACTGTTATGTTACTTATATTTGGTACTTTAAGTATGAGTAGTAATGATGTAACTGAAGACTTTAAAAGTAGTAAACCAGATGTAATAATTATAAATAATGATGATAGTGTTCTTTCAAATAATTTAGTGGAGTATTTTAAAGAAAATGCAAATATACTTGATATAGAGGTTGATGAAGAAAAAATAGATGATGCTTTATTTTATAGAGATGCAAATTATGTAATTTATATAGATGAAGGTTATGAAGCAAAAGTATTAGATAGTAGAGACCCTGAAATCAAAATTAAGTCAAGTGGGGATTATTCCTCAAGTTTAGCAGAAATGTTACTTAAAAGATATTTAAAAACACAAAGTGTACTTCATGATGAGTTTGAAGATAAAAATGTTTTAGTTGAAAAAATAAATGATTCACTAAAAAATAGCGCAAATGTTGAACTGGCAACAAAAATAAATACTACAGAATTAACTAGACTTTCAAGATATTATAATTTTGCAAGTTATAGTATTATTGCAGTTGTTATGTTTATTATTTGTTTGGTTTTATCTTCATTTAATGAAGATAATATAAAGAAAAGAACTATTGTAAGTAGTATGAACTATAAAAAATATAATAAGTGTATTATGTTATCAAGTATTTTATATGTTTTATTTGTAGTTATTTTATATACTATTTTGGGGTTTATTGTATTTGGTAATATTATATTTAGTAAAAGAGGCTTAATTTATATTTTAAATACCTTTATATTTGCAGTTGTGGCTTTAGCTTTGTCCCTTTTTGTAAGTACTTTAGTAAATAAAAAAGAAGCAATATCAGGTATTGTAAATGTAGTGGCTTTATCGCAAGCTTTCTTATGTGGAGCTTTTATACCAGTTATGTGGATGCCTGATAGTGTCTTGAAAATAGCACATATATTTCCAGCATATTATTATATTAATTCAAATGAATTACTGGCAAGTTTAGAAGTTTTAAACTTAAGTAATTTAAAAACTGTTTTTGTTAATATGGGAGTTATGATTTTATTTATAGTTATTTTAATCATACTAAATAATATTGCATCTAAAAAGAAACAGGTATTAAGATGAGATGTAAATGGTGTAATTTAAATAATCCGTTATATGTTGATTATCACGATAATGAATGGGGAGTTCTTAATTTAGATGAAAAGTATTTATTTGAAATGTTAATATTAGAATCTTTTCAAGCAGGGTTATCTTGGGAATGTGTTTTAAATAAAAGAAAATTTTTTAGAGATGCTTATGATAATTTTGATATAGAAAAAATAGTTTTATATGATGAAGTAAAAATAGAAAAATTAATGAATAATAAAAATATTATTAGAAATAAATTAAAGATTAAAGCAAGTATTAATAATGCTAAAGTATTTATGGATATAGAAAAAGAATATGGTAGTTTTAAAAATTATTTACTTGGGTATTTTAAAGAATATCCCATAAAAGAAGTGGGAAAAACTACATCTTTAATTTCTGATAGTATTTCAAAAGACTTAATTAAAAGAGGAATGAAGTTTGTAGGATCAACAATAATTTACTCTTATCTACAAGCAATTGGACTTATAAATTCCCATGATGATGATTGTGATGTAAAGTTATAAAAGCTACTTGAAAAAGTAGCTTTTTCTGATTTTTTTTGATATAATAATTATACAAGGTGATTTAAATGTTAGAAAACAAATTAAATATAAATAATGAAGTTGAACTCGCAAAAGAAGAAGAACGAATTACTAAATTAAAAGCTTTAGAATTATTTGATACTAAAAAAATATATGAATTTGAAGTTGGTACTTTTAATGGATTATCTAAAATACATAAATATTTATTTGATAGTATTTATAATTTTGCTGGTAATATTAGAGAAGTAAATATTTCTAAAGGTAGTTTTAGATTTGCATCTTTTATTTATTTAAAAGATATTTTAAATAAAATCGATATGATGCCAGAAGATACATTTGATAAAATAATTGAAAAATATGTGGAAATGAATATTGCTCATCCTTTTCGTGAAGGTAATGGAAGAAGTATGAGAATTTGGTTAGATGTTATTTTAAAGAAAAATCTTAACAAAGTAATTGATTTGAGTAAAGTAAAAAAGGAAGAATATTTACTTGCAATGGAAAGAAGTCCAATTAAAGATACAGAAATTAAATTATTATTAAGTAATGCCTTAACTGATGATATAAATAATAGACTTATTTATATGAAAGGTATTGATGCAAGTTATAATTACGAAGGCTATAATACTTATTTAATTGAGAAGTTAGATAAAGAAAAATGAATAGAAATATTAATTTTTTTTGTGAAATTTAAAAAAACTAGTTTTCTTATTATAAAAAAAATGGTATTATTATCTTATGGTGAAGAATAATATGGATAACAAAAAAATAAAAATAGTTAGTATTATATCTATAATTGCGATTGCACTAACTCTAGTTGCTGCAACATATGCATTTTTTGTTGCTCAGACAGGTGAAGGTGCTCAAACTGATATTAAAATAAATGCTAATACTGTAGATACTTTTACATTTGAAGCAGGAAGTGCTATAAATCTAACGATAAATCAAGAAAATTTTGCAAGTGGCAAAGGAAATCAAACGGGTACAACGTTTGCAAAAGCAATGCTAACTGCTAATAATAAAACAAATACTGCAACTGAACATTATTATTTGTATTTAAATATATCAAATAATACATTTACTTATTCAATAGATAATAATACACCAGAAATTTTATTATCTATTAAAGATGGTAGTAATAATGAAATAACTACTTTAACAGGCTTAACTTATAAAACGGTTACTGATGGAAAAGGTGCATCAATAAAAGGCTTTGATATAACAAATAAAAAAGGATTAGTAACAATATTAAATAATAGAGAAATAACAACTACAAGTACTAAAACAGAAAAGTGGAATGTAACAGTAACATTTGTAAACTATAATTCTAATCAAGCAGGAAATGCAGGAAAAAGTTTTAATGCTAAGTTAATGATACAAAAGGAAGAATATAAATTACCAACATTAGCAGAATATGTAAAATCACAATATACAGGAACTCAAGGAGAAAATAATATATATTATCATACTAGTACATTAACAAATGGAGCCAAAGATAACTCATATAGATATGCAGGAGCAAGCGACCAAGTAAATAATTTTGTATGCTTCGGTTCAACAACTAGTCCGTGTCCAACAGATAACTTATATCGAATAATCGGAGTATTTGGAGAAAATAATCATGGCGTAACTGGAAAGCAATTGGTAAAATTAATAAAATATGATTATGCGACAAGTGCATTACTCGGAACAGATGGAGATTATAATGGTTCAGAAACACCAAATCCATCATATTATAAAGGAAGTTTATCAAAAGTAGATACATATTCTTGGAATTATAAAAATAATACAAGTATAAAAAATGGAAGCAACTATTGGAGTACAAGTTTACTAAATAAGATAAATTTGAATACAAATTATTTAAATAAGATAGGTACAACATGGTCAAATTTGATTGAAGATGCCACATGGAAAGTAAGTGGACATTCAACAGACTCTGTAACACCAAGTGAAATGTATACAGCAGAAATAACAAATGCTACCGAAACATATGGACCTAGCGATAGAACATCAAAAATAGGTTTAGTGTATGCTAGTGACTATGGCTTTGCAGCAAGTCCAAGTGCATGGACTAAAACTTTGGATAATTATGATGGTAACGATGCGAATGGAACATCAATAAAAACAATAAATTGGATGTATATGGGACATATGGATTGGACAATTTCGCCTAATTCTTCGAGCATCCGTGTGTTCTTTTTGAACAACGACGGTTATGTCTACTCCAACTACGCGTACCAAGGCCGTGGCTCTCGTCCAGTCTTGTATCTAAAGGCTTCTGTTCTCTTTGCTGGGGGATCTGGAACTAAAGATTCGCCAATAACTTTGGTAGTATGACAAATTTTGGTTAAGCGCGGCTGGTGGGGGTATACACCCCGCGCCACCGAGTTATAAAATAATTAGATAGTTTGCTTGTTAACTATAGAAATGAGGTATAAAATTTAGCTAAAGTTATCAATAAGAATATTAGGGTGTTAATAATTTATTATAGTAAGGGAGTAAGATAAATATGGAAAAAAGTAATAAAATATATATGATAGTGATATTCGTGTGTGCAGCACTTGTTATTGGTTTATGTGGTTATGCAATAATAACTCATAAAGATGAAAAGATTAGTGATGCAATAAAATTTAAAAATGAATATGAAGCATTAAATGATGTAGTAAATGAAGCTACGGACAATAAATATATTGAAGTAAATATTGATGAAGAAAATCCAATGGTTTATAAAACTGGAAAAGAAATATTAGATGTTTTGAAAAATGAAGATGCTATAATTTATTTTGGATTTGCGGCTTGTCCATGGTGCAGAAATGCTGTTCCTGTTTTACTTGATGCTGCCAAAGAATTAAATGTTGATAAAATTTATTATGTTGACATTTTAGATATTCGTGATACTTATAAGTTTTCTGGAAGTATTGAGCCTGAACAAACTAAAAAGGGTACTGATGCTTATTATGAAATTCTTAAATTTTTAGATAAGAAATTGGAAAAGTTTTATGTTAAAGATGAAGCTGGTAATATGTATGATACAGGTGTAAAAAGATTGTATGCTCCGACGGTAGTTGGTGTAAAGGGTGGAAAAATAGTTGGTTTTCATGAATCTACGATTGAAAGTCAAACGGATCCTTATGAATTATTAGATGAAAAGGGTAAATCAGAATTAAAAAATGAATATAAAAAGATAATTGAATCAGTAAATGAAAAAAACAATGTTTGTAAAGATAAAAATGGAACATGTTAGAAAATATTTTTAAAAACTTGTTTTTTTCTTGTTTCTAATTATCAAATATAGTATAATCTTATTAGAGTGAAATGGGATGATTAGATGGCAAGAAAGAAAAAAGTAGTTATAACATATCAAGAATTGACACCTACGACTTTAGCTATTAAAAAAGATAAAAAAAAGGTTAGTATATTTGGAATTTTTTGGTTAATAGTAATATTTGCTATTTTTATTGGCGGTGTAATTTATTTACCAGAAATATCACAATATGTAAATGATTATTTGAATCCAGAAATCACAACACCAGATACACCTAGTAATGATACACCAGATGATAATCCTGATGATGAAAACCCTAATGAAATTAAAGAATACGATATTTCAACAAATCCAGAAATAGTTATGGAAAATTTTAAGATTAATAATATTAAAGTTGAAAATGGTAAAATAATATTTGATATTACAAATACTGGTACTGATTTATTGGATTTTTCTCAATATAAATATTTTATTAATTTATTTGATCAAAATAAAAAGTTATTACAAAGAATTATGTTACATGATGAAATAGTAGCAGCAAATGAAACGATTAATACAAGTTATAATTTAGTTGATAGTAGTGTAAGTGTGATTTCTTTACTTATAATTGATGAAAAAGATTATCCTTCATTTGTAGTTCCTGCAAGTGAATCTAATACTGCAACATTTACATGTACTAAAGAAAATGAAAAAATAGAATATTTACTTAATAATAACAAAGTTTATGCTATTTCAATTTCATATGAGGTTTTAACAAGTGATCCTAATTTCAGTGCTTTGGAAGGTTCATATAAAGCTATGCAAGCTACTTATAATTCCGTTGAAGGTGTAACATCGAATGTGGATATAAATAATAATACTTTATATTTTAGAACAATTATTAATTTGAATACTTTTAAAACTAATAATGTTAATATTAAAAATGTGTATTTGAAGGATACTGATGCAAAAGTTATAAATTTTGAAATGAATGCAAAGGGGTTTACTTGTAATTAAGGTGGGTGTTTTATGAAACTTTGTATAAATGATTTTGAAGGACCACTTGATTTATTGCTTCATTTAGTTAAAACTGCCAAAATGGATATTTATGAAATTGATACCAAATATATTATAGATGAGTATTTGAAATTCATTGAAAGTATACCAAAAGATGATTTGGATGATGCAAGTGAATATTTGGTTATGGCTGCAGAGTTAATACATTTGAAAAGTAGATTACTTTTAAATTTAGATAGTGATGATAATGATAATGATGAATTTTCTATAAATAGTGAAGAAGATTTAAAAAATAAGTTGATTGAGTATGAACGTTATCAAAATGTAACCAATGTTTTTAAAGAATTGGAAGAAAAGAGAAATGAATTTTTTACTAAATTACCTGAAAATTTAAATGAGTTTGCAGATGAAAACAAGAAACTTGAAGGTAATATGGATATTGAACTGTTGAAAAATTCAATGTTAGAATTAAGTAAAAGAATGTCTTATCAAAAACCAGTTAATACTAGAATCACTAGAAAAGAAATAAGTGTTGAAGAAAGAAAAGAATTTATAAGAGAATATATTACTAAAAGAAAAAATGTTAAGTTCACTGATTTGTTTGAAGAATATTCTAAAGATTTAGTGGTGGCAACATTTTTATCTATATTAGATATGTGTAAAATGAAAGAAATTACTTTGAAGCAAGATAATAATTTTGGGGATATATTTATTGAAAAGGTGGAAATATGAATAAAGAAGCAATATTAGAAGGTCTTCTTTTTGTAGTTGGTGATGAAGGTATTACTTTGGATAATATTTCAGAGATTATGATGATTACTAAAAAAGAAGCTCAAGAGTTACTTAAAAATTTAAGAGAAGAATATAATAAAGATAATCGTGGTATTAGAATTAGTTTTATGGGAGATGCTTTTAAATTAACTACGAAACAAGAACATAAAGAGTATTATCAAAAATTGATTACTACGAGAGGCACTAATACTTTGTCTCAAGCAGCACTTGAAACTTTAGCAATAATTGCCTATAATCAACCAATTACAAGAGCAGAAGTTGATGAACTCAGGGGACTTGCAAGTATTAACATGATAAGAAAATTAATGGCTAAGGATTTAGTGAAAATTAGTGGTAAAAGTAATTTACCTGGAAAGCCTAATTTGTATCGTACTACTTCAGAATTTTTAGATTATTTTGGACTTGCAACAATTAGTGATTTACCGGATTTACCTATAGAAAATAATACAGATAGTGAAGAACAAGAATTGTTTACATCTATTTATAAAGAAGAAAAATAACATATTTTAATAATATTCATGCATAATATTTAATGGTGATATTATGTCTTTAAAGAAAATTAAAATAATAAATGTTGTTTTTCTTTTTTTACTATCTTTTTTGTGGCATTTTATGTATGTTTGGTTTCCAAATAATATATTTGCTTTATTTTTTCCAGTTAATGAAAGTATCTGGGAACATATGAAAATTATTTATTATTGTTTACTTTTAGGTAGTGTTTTAGAATTTATTTTATGCAAAAAAAATAATATAAAAACAAATAATTTTTATATTGAAGTAATGGTAAAATCTTTACTTGGAGTAATATTTTATTTAATTATTTTTATTCCTCTTTATTTATGGCTTGGTGAATCTATGATTATTTCAATTGGCTTAATGTTAGTTATATATATTTTTATGGAATTTATAGGATATAAGATATTGGTTGGAGAAGAATTAAATATTAAAATATTACCGGTTATAATTATTGCTTTAAGCTCTATTATGTTTGTAATTTTAACTTTTTATCCTTTGCATAACTTCTTGTTTTTTGATGAAGTTAAATTTGGTTATGGAATATTAAAGTAAATTAAAATTGTTTAAAAAATTATTAAATATTAAATAAAAAAGTCCGTTGTTGGGACTTTTATTGTTTTTATGGTGCCTGTATCCGGACTTGAACCGGAACTCCACTAGTGAAAATAGATTTTGAGTCTATCGCGTCTACCAATTCCGCCATACAGGCAAGTACATATTGATTATAACATATATTTATTATAAATGGTATATTTTTTTGACATATTAGTAGCAGTATGTTAAAATACTAGTAATTTAGAGAAGTGTTTTTGTAAAGAGAAAGGATAGATTATTATGTCAAAATACAAAAAAGAATTAAGAGAGTTTAAAGAATTTAAAAAGAATTATAAATTTGAACAATTAAAAATAGTTGAGAAAAATAATATTTATAAGTGTGATGGAGTAGTTATTAAAGATGAAAATGGTATTGTTGGAGAAAGTGATAAATGGGTAAATGTTGGTTATTCTTTAAGAGGAATGTATCCCAAATTATTATCAAATTTATTTCCTTATAAATTTAAGTTTAAAGGTTATACATTAAATTCGATAGAATGTTTTTTTCAAGGAATAAAATTTAAAGATAAAAGATTGCAAAAAAAACTATTTAAATATAGCGGAAAGGAAGCATTAGTTTTACAAGAAGCAACAAATTATAATTGGAAAGAAACTGGTATTGTTTATTGGAGAGGTAAAGAAGTAAAAAGAGATTCAAAAGAATATGATGATATTATTGATGAATTATATATAAGTGCCATTCAAAATGACTTTTATAGAAATGCCATTAAAAATTGTAAATTGCCAATGGTTCATATGATCGGGGAAAATTCCAAAAATGAAACTGTATTTACAAGATATGAATTTGAATATATGTTAAATTGTTTACATGCTTTTTTGACAAAACATGAAATTAAATAATAAATCTTATTTAAAAAAGAACAACTAGTTTTTGACAAATGTATATAGCCATGTTAAAATATAATTGATTTGAAAGGGCGGTTATTATGACGAAATTAGTAGCAATATTAATTCATCATCATAAAATTATGCACTTGGGGTTGCGACATTAAAGGTTGTTACAAGTGCTTATTGGAGTGCTTGTTTTTTAATATAAGGAAGGAATTAAAATATGAAGATACAAAATGTAAAAGGTGGTTATGATTTTTTACCTAAAGAACAAAAAATTAGAAATTATATAAATGAAATTTTAAAAACTACATTTGAAGAATTTGGATATCAACCAATTGAAACTCCGATCCTTTGTTATCTTGATATGCTTGTTGATAAGTATGATGAAAATAATGACTTATTAAAAGAAATATATAAATTAACGGATCAAGGAGATCGTAAATTAGGACTTAGATATGATTTGACTGTACCATTCGCAAAGTTTATTGCTTTAAATAAAAATAATATTAATTTTCCATTTAAAAGATATGAGATAGCTAAAGTTTTTAGAGATGGTCCAGTTAAAGTTGGTAGAGACAGAGAATTTACTCAATGTGATGCAGATGTTGTAGGTATTTCTGGACAGTTAGTTGAAGCAGAATTATTAAGTTTATATATCACAGCTTTTAAAAGATTAGATATTGATATCATTATTAAATATAATAATAGAAATTTAATGCGTGGTTTAATTAGTGAAGTTGGAATTGATGATAGTAAAATAAGTAGCGTTATTACTATAATTGATAAAATGAATAAAATAACTGAAGCAGAACTTATTAAATATTTAGTTGATTTAGGTATAGAAGAAACTAAAGTAAATAGTTTACTTTCAATGTTTAAAATGGATTTAGAAAATATTAAGTGTAAGTTTGCAGATAGTAGTAATGAAGTATTAAAAACTGGTATTATGGAAATTGATAGTTTAAGTAATTATATTGAAAAGTTAGGATATAATGAAAAATGTATTCTTGATTTAACTCTTGCTCGTGGTCAAGATTATTATACTGGTAATGTATTTGAAGTATATGATAAAAGCGGTGTTGTTACAAGTTCTATCGGTGGTGGTGGAAGATATGATAATATGATTGGTGAATATATTAATGATGGAGAAGTATATCCTGCCGTTGGTATAAGTTTTGGTTTAACATCAATTTTTGAAATATTAAAAAATAGAGAAGAATTTAATAAAAATAGTAGTATAGAAGTATTTATTATTCCGATGTCGGTTAAAATTGAAGCTTTGGATTTAGCTAATAAACTAAGAAATATGGGAATAAATGTAGAAATTGAAATGAAGGATAGAAAATTAAAAAGAAGTCTTGATTTTGCAAATAGAGAAAATATTCCATATGTAATAATACTTGGTGAAGATGAAATAAATAATAAAAAATTTGTACTAAAAGATATGTTTGAAAGTAATAATATTGATATTAGTATGGATAATTTAGATGCAATAAAGGATTATTTAAAATAATGGCTAGTTCTGCAATACATTTATCTGTTGCTAAAAAATATTATGAAAGAAATAATATATCCGATTATGATAATTTTATAGCTGGTAGTTTATATCCGGATGCTGCAGATGATAAAGATCAAGCTCATTATACTGATAGTAATCGAGGAACTAATAATGTTAGTTATTTACAAAGTAAAGTTAATTTATATTCATTTTTAAAAGGAAGAAAAGAATTAAATGATTTTGAATTAGGGTGGTTTCTTCATTTAGTAACTGATTATTTGTTTTTTGATGAGTGTTTTAGTAAAGAATATTTATTAGAAAATAGTTATGAAAAATTTCGAGAAGATTTGTATTTTGCTTATAATTGTTTAGAAAAATATGTTTCTGATAAATATAATATAGATAAAAATGATTATAAAAGTTATCCAAGTGAATTTTATCCTGGTTTTGAATATAAAGAATGTATTTTATCAAAAGAAATGATAGATGAATTTATTGATAGAGTTAGTTCTATTGATATAAATGAATATATTAAATTGATTAAAATAAATAAAGCAAATATAAAACCTAGTAGAGTTGTTAGAAAATAAATGATAATTTTTCAACAGCTCTTTTATTTTTCTAAAAAATTTGTTAAAATTATATTAGGATGGTGAATATAAATGGAAGTAAAAAAGAGAATAGATTATTTATCATGGGATGAATATTTTATGGGTATTGCAAAGCTTTCTGCATTAAGGAGTAAAGATCCATCAACTCAAGTTGGGGCTTGTATAGTAAGTAATGATAATAGAATTTTATCAATTGGATATAATGGAGCACCGAATGGATTTAATGATGATTCGTTTCCTTGGGATAGAGAAGGGAATGCTCTAGATACTAAATATATGTATGTTTGTCATGCAGAGTTAAATGCAATTTTAAATTTCAGAGGAAACAAAAGGGATTTAGAAGACTCTAAAATATATGTAGCATTATTTCCATGTAATGAATGTGCTAAAGCAATTATTCAATCAGGTATTAAAGAGGTAATTTATTTAAGTGATAAATATCATGATCAAGATAATATGATAGCATCTAGAAGATTATTTGATGAATGTGGTGTAAGATACCATGAGTTTAAAGCAAGTGAAACAACAAAAATAGAAATTAAACTAGATAAATAGAAATGAGGGATATCTTATAAAAGATAATCGTGAGAAAAAGACAAAAAAAAGATTGGTATTAAAAAAGAAATTTATTGTTATATTCTTGATTCTATTTTTGGGGTTAGGTTTGATTTCAAGTATAAAAATTATTTTATGGAGTTTGGATGCTCAAAAAACTGAAAAGCAAATTGATGAAATAAATAAAAGTGTTGTAGTTGAAGAAGTAGTTGATTCAAATAAAACAGAAATTATAAATCCTCCGCAGGAAGTGGAAGAGGAAAATCCTTATTGGGATTATATTAAGATGAATTTAATTAATGTTGATTTTAAAAATTTGAAAAATATAAATAGTGATACGGTAGGATGGATTCAAGTTAATGGCACGAATATAAATTATCCCTTTGTACAAACTAATGATAATACATATTATTTAAAAAAAGACTTTAATAAAAAATATAATTCTGCGGGTTGGGTTTTTATGGATTATAGAAATAATATTGATAATTTTAATAAAAATACAATTCTTTATGCTCATGGAAGAATTGATGGAACAATGTTTGGTTCTTTAAAGAATATTACAAAAAGTGATTGGTATAAAAAAATAGAGAATCATGTTGTTAGATTATCTACGGAATATGAAAATACTTTATGGCAAGTTTTTAGTATATATATAATACCTGAAACGAGCGATTATTTAGAGATAGATTTTAATAGTGATGAAAAATATATTGATTTTTTAGAAATGTTAAAAAATAGAAGTGAATATAAATTTAATGTTTTATTAAATAAAGAAGATAAAATACTTACTTTGTCTACATGTTATAATGATAATGAAAGAGTAGTATTGCATGCAAAATTAATTAAAATGGAGGTTAGAAATGGAAATAATTGATATGTTAAGTAATAAGAAAGGATTTATAGCTGCACTTGATCAAAGTGGTGGTAGTAGTAAAAGAACGTTAGCTAATTATGGAATAAAAGAAGACTTAATTACAAGTGATGATGTTATGTTTGATTATATTCATAATATGCGTTCTAGAATTATTACAAGTGATGCTTTTAATGAAAAAAGAATTTTAGGAGTAATACTTTTTAAAAATACAATGGAAAGAGATATTGATGGAGTAAATACTGTTAAATATTTAAGTAATAAAGGTATACCAGCATTTTTAAAAATAGATGTTGGACTTGAAGATGTTGATGGTGGAGTTCAGTTATTAAAAAATATTCCTAATTTAGAAGAAACTTTAGAAAATGCTAAAACTTATGGTATTATAGGTACTAAAATGAGAAGTGTTATAAAAGAGTATAATGAATATGGAATAAAAAAAGTTGTTGAACAACAATTTAATTTAGCAAAAATTATTATGGCTCATGGATTAATTCCAATTATTGAACCTGAAGTAGATATTCATGCTAATAATAAAAAGCAAATTGAAACTTTTATGAGAAATGAAATTTTAAAGCATTTAGATAAAACAAAAAAAGAAGATTATTTAATGTTTAAGTTTACTTTACCGGAAATACCTAATTTTTATAATGAATTGTTAAGACATAAAAATGTTTTAAGAATTGTAGCTTTATCTGGTGGATATGAAAGAGATCTTGCTTGTTCTAAATTGAAACAAAATAAAAAAATGATAGCTTCTTTCTCAAGAGCATTACTTGAAGGATTAAATGTTGATATGAGTGATGAAGAATTTAATGGTGTTTTAGATAAAACAATTGAAGAAATATATGAGGCATCAGTAAAAAATGAAAAATAGTTCAAAAACGAACTATTTTTTCATGATTGATTTTTTATATGGAATCCTTGTATCTGGTCTATATAAAATATAATCTATACTGGTATTATAAAAGTCTGGGTATTTCTTGTATACGCTGTTGGTTATATAAGTAATTTTTACGCTTTCAGTGGACGTGTGGCAAGACCTTCCTTTTTTCTTTCATCTTCAACGATGTATGAATCTGGTGTAGGTACAATGGAGGAACCGATAAGAATATCATAGAACTTTACAAAAAAATGTAAAGTTTTTTTTATGGAATTAAATATAATATATTTTGTAGATAAAGTGTGTTATTATATTAGTTCTTGTTTAAAGGATGTGAATATAATGGATAATGTAATAAATAGTATAAAGGGGGTAAGTGGTATAAATAATGAATATTTAGTTTTAATTATAGTATCTATTTTTATAATGGTAGTTATAAAGATATTTAATAAATTAATAAATAAAATGTATTGTATAAATAAGCATTCTAGTAGAAATGTTTTTAAGTTTAATCAAAGAAGTAATATACTTGCAAATATAGTTATAATACTTATGATTTTTTTGTTATGGGAAGGACATTTAAAAAATATTATAACTATTATATCATTTGTATCTGCAGGTGCTACGATAGCATTAAGGGAAGTGATACTTAATTTAATAGCTGGATTTTATATTAAAATTTCTAAACCTTTTGTGGTAGAAGATAGAATAGAAATTGATGAGGTTAAGGGAGATGTAATATTAATTAGTGCAATGAGTTTTAAAGTATTGGAATTAGAAAATAGATTAAATGGAGAACAAAGTAGTGGAATAATTGTAAATATACCAAATTCTAAAATATTTCAAAAGTCATTAAGAAATTATACTACAGCTTTTAAATATATTTGGTCTGAACTTGTTGTTAAATTAAATTTTAGTGCTAATATTGAAAAAAATAAAAAAAGATTGTATGAGTTAGTTAAGAAAAATGAAGTAGTTAAATCTATTCCTAAAAAAATGGATAAAGCTATAGATGAAGCTTGTGGTTCATATAGGATATATTATAATAATTTAGAACCAATTATTTATACAGAATTTAAGGAAGGACATATTGAGATGACTATAAGATTTTTAGTACATCCAAAAAAAGAGAGAAATGTTATAAATGATTTGTGGGTTGGTATTATAAAAGAAGCTCAAAAAAATAATATTGATTTATATAAAGAAAATTGATTTAAAAAGGTATATATTTTTTGTCTTTTTTGGTATAATTAAATGGGGTAGTTAAATGGAAAAAAATATTGTAAAAATACTTGATACATTAAATAATAGTGGATATCAGGCATATTTAGTTGGTGGCTTTGTTAGAGATTATCTTTTAGGGATAAACTCTTTTGATGTTGATATTGCCACAGATGCTTTACCTAAAGATATACATAATATTTTTAATAGTAATAAAAGTAATTATGGTAGTGTAAATATAAAGATAGATAAGTATAATGTTGATATAACTACATTTAGAAAAGATTTAAATTATGTTAAACGTAAACCAAGTACTGTTATATATATAGATAATTTAGAAGAAGATTTAAAAAGAAGAGATTTTACTATAAATGCTATATGTATGGATAAAAATGAAAAGATAATAGATCCGTTGGATGGATGTAGTGATGTAAGAAAAAGAATTATTAAAATTATTGGTGATATTGATTTAAAATTACAAGAAGATCCTTTGAGAATCATGAGAGCAATAAGGTTTGCTTGTGTATTAGATTTTAATATTGAAGAAAAATTATATGAAAAGATTAAGGAATATAATTATTTAGTTAATGATTTGTCAAAAGAAAGAATAAAAAGTGAACTTGAAAAAATATTGTTAAGTAAAAATTATATGAAAGGTTTAAAAATACTTGATGAGGTTGGAATAAGTGATATTTTAGGTATAAAATATAATGATATAAATTATGTAGATGATTTATTGGGTATGTGGGCACAGATAGAAGTTTTGAATATACCATTTACAAATGTTGAAAAAGAGAATATAATAAAAATTACCGAGATATTAAATAATAATAAAATTAATAATGAGGTTTTGTATAAATATGGGTTATATGTTTCTACGATTGCAGGTAAAATTTTAAATATTAGTGTAAAAGAAATAAATAAAATGTATAAAAAATTACCTATTAAGTCTAAAGATGATATTGATATAACTGGTAAAGAGATTATGAAATTAGTTGGTGGTGGAAAAATTATTGGTAAGACTTATGTAGATATAGAAAATGAGATAATAAATAATAGGCTTAATAATAAAAAAAGTGATATAATAGAATATATAAAAAGAAGGAAGTGAGAAATATGTTTAAAGATAATAAAAAATTAGTAGCAGAAACAATATTTATTAAAGAAGCACTAAAATTTAATTTATCTTTAAATGAATTTTTACTTTTACTTTATTTTGATAATTCTTTTGATTTGGTATTTGATATAAAGGTTATTGCTAAAACATTAAACATGAAAGAAGAAGATGTACTTTCTTCATATGGATCTTTGATGGCTAAAAAATTAATTAAAGTTAATGTTGAAAAAGATGGTTTTGGTAAAGTTAGAGAAAAGGTTTCTTTAGATAATTTTTATAATGAAATAAAAAGTGATTATAAAATAAAAGAAACTGAAAGTATTAAGACTGATATTTATTCAGTATTTGAAAAAGAATTTGGAAGAACTTTATCTAATATGGATTATGAAATAATTAATGCTTGGATTGATAATGGTTTTAGTGAAGAACTTATTATAGCAGCTTTAAAAGAAGCTGTTTATAATGGAGCTTCAAGTTTAAGATATATTGATAAAGTATTATATGAATGGAATAGAAAAGGAATTAAAAAGCCAGAAGATATAAAAAAATCTATGGAAAGTGAACCAGAGATGCCTTTGTATGAATCTAGTATTATGAATTTTGATTGGTTAAATGAAAAGTAGTGAAGTATTAAATAATTTAGATAAAGTTGTTCCAAATCCTAAATGTGAATTATTGTTTAATAAAGATTATGAATTATTAATTGCTACGGTATTATCTGCTCAATCAACTGATAAAAGAGTCAATATTGTTACAAAAGAATTGTTTTCAAAATATGATATTTTTTCTTTAGCTAATGCAAATGTTGATGATATTGAAAAAAATATTAGAACTGTTGGTACTTTTAAAAGAAAAGCAGTTTATATAATTGAAATTGCTAAAAAGTTAGTTAGAGATTATAATGGAGTTGTTCCAAATAATAGAGAATATCTTGAATCTTTGCCAGGTGTTGGAAGAAAAACTTGTAATGTTGTTTTATCAAATATATATAATATTCCAGCTATTGCTGTTGATACTCACGTTGCTCGTGTATCAAAAAGACTAGGATTAACTAAAAGTGATGATGTTTTGGAAATAGAAAAAGATTTAATGAATTTTTTTCCTAAAGATAAATGGAGTAGAGTTCATCATCAATTAGTTTTATTTGGAAGATATACTTGTAAAAGTAAAAATCCTTTGTGTATGATGTGTCCTTTTAATTGTAATGAAAAAGCTATTAGAGAGAAAATCTAATAGCTTTTAACGTTATTCTAATTCGTTTTCATTGTTGCTTTTATTATTATTTTTGTTATTGTTATCATTTGGGTTAGGTTTTATTATATCTTCAACATTTGAATCTATATTGGCATTTGTTTTAATGCTTAACCCATCACTCATATTAGAATTGAATAGGGAATATGCTGATTTTATAACATAGGTTGTATTTCCACCAGTTATGTTTGTTACTGTATAATTAGTATTTTCTGTACGTCCTAGATAAGTTAGGGTTTCATCAGCATTTTTTTCGTAAATATTGTATCCAATTTTACCTATATATGTATTATTATAGGCAATTCTTTGTTCATAGTATTTACTTGCACTTGTATCATAATATTTATTAAAATAGTCTTGTAAGTAACTTGTATCTATGGCATCTGGAGTTTTAATTCCTGTCCATGATAATTTTATTTCTTTACCATCAAAGGTGTATGATCCACTAGTTGGATTACTTAATTTAGCAAATCTAGTTGATACTTCTGTAGGTTCAGTTCCTTCTTTAAATATTTCTATCATTCTTAAATTTTCAGGAGTATATTCACTAGCTAGTTGAGTAGGGAATGTTTCTTTTTCAATTTCTACTTCGATAATTCCACTTGGGGTTGAGAATGTTTTATTTTTTGAATAAACTCTTGAACCAACAGCTTTCATAACAGCGTTTCTGACTCTTCCACCAATTGTAGCATTTAGATAATGTTCAGAGTTGTTTACATCGTAACCGATCCATAATGCAATTGAATATTCAGGAGAGTAGGTTATGTTCCATGCATCTCTGGTTGATGAAGCTGGTATTCCAAGTTTTTCTGTAGTCGCTTTATCTAGATTTGTTGTTCCAGATTTAGCAGCTATTTGTGTGCCTGATACTGTTACGCCTCCGACACCTCGACTTGATGCTGTTATTAACATACTTGTAATCATATATGCTGTTTCTTCACTCATTACTTTTATCTTTTCAGTCTTTTTTTCAATTATTTTACCAGTTTCTAATATTTCTATCTTTGTATAAGAGTATGGTTTTATATAATATCCATCACGTCCGTATGTGGCATACGCTGCTGACATTTGAACTGGACTTACACCATCAAAACCTCCGATTGAAGCAGATTCATATAATTCTCCGCCATAATCTATACCTAGATTTTTTACAAAGTTTTTAATGTAATCTGGGTTTTCTTTATAAACTGCTTTAAAAGCACGAAGGGCAGGGATATTTCTTGAAGCTGCTAGGGCATCACGCATTGTCATTAAACCATTATATTTTCCATCAGCATTCTTTATCGCCGTTCCATTTGAATACGTTGTTTCTTCATCTAGAAATAAAGATGCTGGTGAACCATTTAAATATTCAATATATGGACCATAGTCAAATAATATTTTGGCTGTAGATCCAGGTTGTCTTTTAGTTGTTGCTCTGTTTGTTCCTCTTGCTCTATAGTTTCTACCTCCGGATAGTGCTGATATACCACCATTTTCCATATTGGTAATTGCCATTCCTTCTTGCATAGCATCATTTGGAAATTTATAGATTTCTCCGTTTTCAAGTTTATTTAAGACATCTTGAACATTTTTATCTATTGTTGTAACGACTTTCATAGGAATATTTCTTAAATCATATCCAGTGTCATTTTTTATTTCATCTATAACGTAGTCAATTGCAGCTCTACTTGTTCCGTTTGAAACATTATCTTTTTTTACTAATAAAGATTCAATTGGAATATCCAAGACAGCATTTTTTTCTTCTTCAGTTATATAACCATGATTTACCATTAGTGTTAAAACTATTTTTTGTCGTTTTCTGACATTGTTAGGATAGGTATAAGGGTTATAAAGTCCTGGATTTTGAAACATTCCTGCGATAATTGAGGCTTCAGCAAGAGAAATATCTGAAACTGATTTACCAAAGAAGTTTTGACATGCTTGTTCAACACCTGCAAAACCTGAATTATTTAAAGACCCTGTTGAGCCAAACCATTGACTGTTTACATAAAATTCTATTATTTCTTCTTTAGTGTAGTTGCTTTCTAATTTAAACACTGCCATATAAATATCTTGAAATTTACGAACAATACCTTTTATACCATGACTTGCTTTATTAGAATATATTTGTTTTATAACTTGCATTGTTAGGGTAGATGCTCCACCAGCTTTATCATTTCCTATAAGTTGACCGACACTAGCTTTAGCAAAACGGGCCATGTCTAAACCATTGTGTTGAAAAAACCTTGAGTCTTCAGTTGCTACGATAGCATCAACTAATACTTGAGGAAGTTGTTCATAATTTACTAAAACTCTATCATATTGCCCAAGTCTGGCTAGTTCGGTTTTTCCATCATTGTAATAAAGTACACTTGATTCTTTTGAGTAAAGCTTTTCTTTATCAAAATCTGGTGATGATATTATTATGTAAAGAGCAAATACTAATGCGATTGAAATAATTACAATTCCACCGATTAATAAAATTGACAAGATGGTATTTTTTACATTTGTATTAGTTTTTTTCTTATTATCTTTTTTCTCTTTTTTTAAATTAATCTTTTTTAATTTTTTCATATGTTTTCTATCTCCTTATCTAATTGGCTTAAATAATCTAGACCTCTTAATGTCATATTTATTTTTATTCCATATTCCTTGATATATTCATAGGGAATGCTTTTACGTGTATTTTTATTGATAAAACCTATAAAATCTTTTCCTTTTAAAATATAATATTCTTCGTTCATTTTAATTATTAGAAATACAATTCCACCATGTGATAAAATATTTCTTATATGTTTTATTTGATGCGGATGAACATTATTTATAGGAAAAGAAGTCTTGTTGTTTGTTTCTTTGGCATCAAATTCTATGTATTTTCCTTTGTAAATTCCATTGAAGTCTAGAGTTGATGGCATTTCATAAAAAGCATCTGTTATTCTTTTTCCTAAATTACTATAACTAGTTTTAACTACTTTGATAGGTGTAGGTTTTTTATAAATATATGCTAAATCATTGTCTCTATAATATGTGTTTGCTTGTTCAATCACGTACTCTAAATTCATACCTCGATTTTTGTAAGATATTTCTTTTTGATATGTTTTTTTTATACTATTGGGATATAGCACATTAAATCACCTATAAGTTATTATACCATATTTTGGTGTGATGTTGTAAATAAATATAATTGTTTGTCATAAATATACATATAAAAGTTTTGTATTCTTTTGTCGAAATTAATGATTTTTTTAATTATTTAATGTATGATATTAATGGTGGTAAGAATGAGACTGGAATACTATATAAATATAATGATGGAAAAAATAGATTGGGGTAATTTAAAATTAACTATGTTAGGGATGGAAGAAATTGCTAGCAAATGTGATATTGACGAAAGTTAAAATTTAGGATATAATTTTGTTGTTAGTAGGTGATATTTTTGTATAACGATCGATTATATTTGACTCCTCAAGAGATACTTGAGAAAGAATTTAAAATTGATGCCAGGGGATATCGACCTCAAGAAGTTGATAAGTTTTTGGATATGGTTATCCGTGATTATACGGAATATTCTAATATTATTAGAAAGTTAGAAAAAGATATTAAAGATTTAACTGACGATAATATTAAGTTAAAACAAGAAATAAGAAGGCTTCAAGAAGTAGCAACAATTAATAGTGATACACCATCAAGGAGCATTAATAATGTTGATTTACTTAAAAGAATTAGTCAACTTGAAAAAGTAGTTTATGGAAATAATGAATAATCTAGTGGCAAATGCTGCATAAATTAGTTATGTAGAGGAAAGTCCATGCTCGCACAGGCTGTGATGCTTGTAGTGTTTGTGTTTAGGGAAAAAATAACCTAAAGTAGCGTATGCTAACGGCTTCGAGGAAACCTTAAATGGTTTTATTAGATATAAAAGTGCCAAAGAGACGAGTTACAAGGGAAACTTTGTAAGTGGAACGTGGTAAACCCCGCAAGCGAGAAACCCAAATTATGGTAGGGGAGCTTAAAGTAGAGAAACGAATTTGCTTTAGGTGCAGAAATGTAAGATAAATATTTGCCTCTTCTTATGAAGAACAAAACATGGCTTATTAGATTATTTTTTTATTTTAAAAAAGGAGTGAATATTTTGAACGAGATTGGTGAGGAGCTTCAATATGCAAGGGAGTCATCAGGTGTTAGTTTAAATGAAGCAAGTAAAGATTTAAATATTAAGGTAGAAATACTTGAAAATATTGAAGATGGAAGAACCGGAGCTTTTAAAGATATATTTGAACTTAAAGAATATATTTCTAGTTATGCTAAATATTTAGGTTTAAATGAACAAGAGTTAATTGATGAATTTAATGAGTATATGTTTGAGTATACATCAAAAATACCTATTAAAGAAATTGAAAAAACAATTGAACTTAAATTAAAAGAGGAAAAAAAGGATGATGAGATATCATCACCTTATACTAGAAAAGTTAAAAAATATAATAAATGGGTTTATATCGTAATTACTGTGTTTATATTTCTACTTGTAATTGCAGCAGTGTTTTGGGCTGTTAAACAAGTTACAATAAATCGAAATGTTACAGATACAATAAGTTATGGAAGGTAGGATGTATATGAATTTACCAAATAAAATTACTATGGTAAGGATTTGTTTGTCGGTATTATTGTTAGTCATGCTTTTAATGCCTTGGCATCAACTTGGTGTAGTGTTTCCAGTTTATCAAGTTGCTAATATTAATGTTAATTTAAAATATATTATAGGCGGTATAATATTTTTGATAGCTTCAACATCAGATTTTTTAGATGGTTATTTAGCTCGAAAAAATAATATGGTAACTGATTTTGGAAAAGTAATGGATGCTATTGCAGATAAATTACTTGTTAATGGATTACTTATTATTTTGGCTTATGATAGATTAATTTCTGTTGTTATACCTGTAGTTATTATTTCTAGAGATATCGTTGTTGATTCTTGTAAAATGATTTCAGGACAAAATGGTAAAGTTGTTGCGGCTTCAATACTTGGAAAGCTAAAAACAATTTGTATGATGAGTGGGCTTACACTTACAATGTTTTATAATTTGCCATTTGAACTTGTTGGATTTCCAATTACTGATATATTATTAATGGCTGCGGTTGTGTTATCAGTAGTTTCTGGTTGTCAATATTTTTATGGAGTGAGAGATATAATACTTCCAAAGAAAAAAGCAAAATAAAAGATGTATTTTTACAACTTTTGTTTTTTTTATAAAAAAACTAATACCCAATCAAGCCTGATTGGATATACCATATTTTGGTTAACACTCAACGCGCAAAATCGAAGTGTCCCATTTTATTTTATGCAAATTCATTTGCTAAACACATCATATCACAAATTTTTTTCAAGTGTTAGTAATTTGCATAAAATTTTAATTATTACATACAAATATAATATGAAAAAGATAGATATTAAAAAATTATTGATTTATATTTTAGTTCCTTTATTGAGTGGAGTTTTAGTTGGTATTATAACTAGTGGTGACATGAAATCCTATAATGGGTTTGTACCGGGATGGATCTTTCCTGTTGTATGGAGTATTTTATATATATTAATGGGTATATCTAGTTATTTAGTGAGGGATAGTGAAGAAGCAATAAACGTTTATAAAACAAATTTAGTTATTAATCTAGCTTGGACATTTATATTTTTTACATTTAAAATTAAAATTTTAGCTTTTATATGGATTTTATTATTAATTGTTATTGTTAGTTATATGATATATAAATTTTTCAAAGTAAAAAGGTTAGCTGCATATTTGCAAATACCTTATCTTTTATGGTTAATATTTGCAAGTATACTTAATTTGATAGAAATTTTATAAAAGTAATCTGTGTATTTGACTAGGCACTAAAAAAATAAATTCATAAGATACATTAGAAAGGAATGTTTTAAATGAATTATTTTAATGAAAGTTTCAAAGAAGAAACAGAAATGAAAAAAAGTTATGATAAAACTAAAATGGGAACTAATGCCGCTTATGCTGGAGGAGCTGGAGATTGTGGTATGATGAATGCAATGCCTGGATGTGTTCAAAGTCCTGTTTATGAATGTCCTCAAGAAAGAGTTTGTCATAGATATATTTGTCATGAAGTACCTCACATTATGCCTTGTAATACAAGAATAATTAATCATCATGTATATAGACATACATTTACACCAGAATATACATGTTGTGAAGAAAATGTTTGTGAAAACGTTTTTGGACCTAGATGTTGTTAGTTTAGTTAAAGAAAAAGTTGCAGAGTTTGCAACTTTTATTGTGGTTTAATAATTTTGTTAATAATAAGTAATGTTAAAATTGTTGCAAGAAATCCTCCGCATATATATGGAAAAGCATTATAAAGAATCATAGTATTATAAAAATTATTGGCAAAATATCTATTTACTATATAAAGGATCCCAAATGTTAATATGAATGTTAAAATATTATTTTTAGTATTTAATGTATCTTTTAATTTTGTTATAAAAATGGAAAGTGAAATAAATAGATCAAAAAACCAATTTATACATATGAAGTTTTCTATGTTTTCAATAAATTTAAAGAATCTTATTCTTCTTAATATTGTATATTCTGGATAACTATAAACATTTATCATTTCTCCGAGTATAAGAGTAATTGTAAATACTACGACTATATTGGCTAGACATGCAAGAAGATAATATTTAATATTTTCTTTAAATGTAGTATTTTCATCTATAAGAATTAAAATTGGACTTGTAGAAATAACTGCGTATATTAATGCTGATATAAATATTTTGCTTGTTTTATGACTTAAAATTGGAAGTAAGTTTTCAAAATGAAATTCATTTGTTAAAAGTAGAGTTTTTAAAGTAATTATAAATAAACTTATAAATAATAAGATAAATGCTACATTATAAATTTCTTTTGTTTTTTTAGTACTTAAATATAAAGCTAATAAGATGAATGGTAAACAGGCCATTAATGATGGAGTAAATGGTAGAAAATAAGAACTTAAAAAGTTGGAAAGTATTACAAAAAGGATCAAGAGATTAAAGAATATGTATAATATATAGAATAATTTAAGGATAAAATGTTTTTTTAAATATTCTTTTAATGGTTCTTCAATAGTTAATTTAGAAATAATATAAACAATTATAATTCCAAGTAGAGTACCTAGAATAAATGAAATATAGGTATCTGTATTACTGAGTTCACAAATTCTTGCAAAGCCTCCGCCGAGAAATAGAAAATGGGATAAAAAGTAAATAAATAAACTTGAATTTTTTTTCATGATTCTTTTTCCACCTCGTAAATAAGTCCTTTTTTATTAATGTAAAAATTTATATTGGCATTTATATCTAGTTTTTTCCAATAGTTTTTATCTTGGTTTCTTGTCTTTTGATAATATCCTCTAGTTAATCCTAGTAAATCACTGTCTTTTTCTTGAATAGTTTTTAAGAAATTTTTTATTTTTTCATTTAAAATATTTGTAAAATCATTGTCTAATTTTGTTAAGTTATTAATATTTCTAATATTTATCTTTGGATCGTTATCAAGAATTCTTCCCATTAAATTACCATTTATTTCTATAGTGCCTTCATTGATAGAGGCTTCTATTTTTCCATCATTTATAGCAACTGTGAAAGATTTATCTTCATAGTTTTTAGTGTAAGATGGACGATCAAATTTATTAGTTAAAAGATTATATGTTTTTACATCTTCATTATCTAATAAGCCTTTAAAATTATAATTATGAAATATTGACATACCATTTATAATGAATTCTTCATCTTGAAGGGAAATATTAGAAAAACAAGTATCAACACCGTATGTAATAACTTCTTCAACAATTTCATCATATTTTTTTAAGATATTGGTATTAGATGAATAACTAACACTTTCAAGTAAATTGGTGATAGCTTGGCTTGCAACCGGTTTTTCATCAGTTGTGGTCGATAAAACTTTTTCTGGAGAATCATTAATGGTTGATATAACATAAAAGTTTTCACGAAAATAAGTGTTTCTTAAAAATAAATCTATAATGTTTGAAAATTTTTCTTTTGTGACATTATCACCAAGTAGCATAAGTTTTACGTGATTAAATGTTGTTTTTTTTGATAATTTATCTGCAGCATTTTCTATGGCAGTAGTTAAATTTTTTCCAGTGCCAGTTTTAATATATGATGTTATTTTTGAGGAGTCTTTGTCTATTTGATCATTAAGAACTTCGAGTGTTATTTCATAGTTATAATCATTAAAATTAATACCTATGGCACTGATTATTGCTAAATCATTAATTTCTTTATAATCGTAACATCCTGTACATAGTAATAGTGTTATAAATAGTATTATTATTTTTTTCATAGGTCCTCCGTTTGTTTAATTATGTTTTTATGAGTAAATAATGTGCTTCTTCGAGTATCTTTTTTTAGAGCTTTTTTTAATACGGAATTGTTAAAGTATTCTTTGTTAAATGGAGAAATCGGTGCAAAATATGGTTTGCCAAAGGAATTTGTACTTGTTGTGTATATTAAGAAGTAAAATAATCCTAGTGTTATTCCATATAAACCAAAAAGTCCACTTAAAACAATAAATGCAAATCTAAAAAATCTTAAAGCATTGTTTATTTCAATAGTTGTAAATGTTAGACTGGAGATAAAAGTTATGGCAATTACAATTATGGTAATGGGAGATGCGATACCAGCGGAAACTGAAGCTTCACCTAGAACTATGGCTCCGAGTATGGAAATTGCTGATCCATAACTTGATGGAAATCTTAGGTCACTTTCTCGTAAAATTTCGCATACAAATAGCATGATTAATGTTTCTATAATGGTTGGAAAAGGTACTCCGCCACGCTGGATAGCAAAATTTAGAAGGAGGCTTGTAGGAATTGTTTCTTGATTATAGTTCATTACTGCTATATAAATTGCCGGAGCCATCATAGATATTAAAAATGCTATTATTCTTAAAATTTTAATAAAATTTATGTTTTTGCTTTTATTATAATTGTCTATTAATGGATTAACAAAATCGATAAAAAAAGCCGGTATGATAAGAACAAAAGGAGAAGTATCTACAACGATAGCAATTTTTCCTTCCATTAGCGAAGTGGCTACAATATCAGGTCTTTCGGTTTCTATGAATGTTGGATACACACTATTTTCTTCATTTCCAAGAAGAAAACCTAATGAAGATGAATCTACAATACCATCAATATCGATTGAATCTATTTTAGCAAGAAGATTATCTACTAAAGCTTTATTAGCAATGTCTTCAAAATATAAAATACTTATATTTGTAAGGGTTTTTCTCCCAATTGTTCTAGATTCTGTTTTTAAAGTACTTGATTTAATTCTTCTTTTGATTAAGCCTATGTTTGTTTGAATGTTTTCTGTAAAAGCATCTTTAGGCCCATTGATTGAAGATTCAATTTCGCTATTTGATACTGCTCTGGAAATATCTGCTCTTGTTTCAATAGCATAAACTTTATCCTGAATAACTATTAAAGAAAAACCATTTGTTAAGTAAAATTCACATTCATCTATATTTTTAATTTCTATTGTATTCGGAGCTGCAATATATGAAGATATGTTTTTTTTAGTAATTTCATCTTTTTTTAATATGATATTTTTTAAAATGTAATCATTTACTTTATCGCTACTTGATACTGTTTCTAAATAAACTAAATACATTGTCTTAAAAAAAGATAAGTTTATTTCTTTTATAACAAAGTCGGGGCATTTATTGAATTCAATTTCTAGTCTTTTAATTATTTTGTTCATATAATCACCATTTATAATATTTACCAAATAATGGTATTTATGCTAAAATATTGTTTGTGATGTATATGGAAGTGGAAATTGTAAAACTTGATGACTTTGGAAGAGGAATATGTTTTGTTGATGGCAAAATTACTTTTGTTCCTTTTTGTGTCTCTGGTGATATTGTAAAAATTAAATTAAAAAAAGAAAAAAAGAATTATAATGAGGCTATATTAAAAGATATTATAAAACCTTCATTAATTAGAAATGACGCTGTGTGTCCATATTTTGGTGTTTGTGGTGGATGTACTATACAAAGTTTATCTTATGAAGATGGAATCTGTTATAAAAAAGAAAAAGTTATTAATTATTTTAAAAAGGTGGGTATAATTATTAATCCTAAAGTTATTTTAAATGATAAGCCTTATAATTATAGAAATAAAATTACATTAAAAGTTGTAGATGGTGTTATTGGTTTTTATAAATCAGATAGTCATGATATTGTTGAAGTAAATAAATGCTTTATAGCCGAAGAATGTATAAATGATGTAATAAGTATAGTTTGTGGTATGGGTATTATAAATGGAGAAGTAATAATTAGAAGTAATTATAAAAGTGAAATATTAATTATAATAAATAGTAAAGATAAAATAAATACTACAAATATAAGTAATAATATAAAGGGTATAATATTAAATGATGAAGTAATATATGGAAATGATTATTTTTATGAAGAAATAAATAATATTAAATATAAAGTATCATATAAAGCGTTTTTTCAAGTTAATAGAAATGTTGCCAGTAAAATGTTTAAGTTAGTTGAAGATTTTACTAATAATAATGATTGTGTCTTAGATTTGTATTCTGGAGTGGGCACCTTAGGTTTAAGTGCATCCAAAAAAGCTAAAAATGTTTTAGGTGTTGAAATAAGTAAAGATGCTGTATATGATGCTAATCAAAATGCTTTAATAAATAATTTAAATAATGCTAAATTTATATATAGTGATGCTAGTAATATTGAAAATATTGATGTATCATTTAATAAGTTAATTGTAGATCCACCTAGAGCTGGTTTAAGTAGGGAAGTAATAGATTTTATTAAGTTTAAGTTGCCAGATGAAATAATGTATATTTCATGTGATTATCATACACAAGCAAGAGATTTGAAATTACTAGATAGTTATGAGATAATTGATTCATATATTTGTGATTTGTTTTCTTATACGTATCATGTTGAGTGTATTTGTTTTTTAAGAAAAAGAAGGTGATTTAATTTGAAAAAAATATTTTTATGTTTATATCCAGTTCGTGAATTTTGTTATGATTATGATCGTTTGTTAGATGAAGATGAATTTGATCACTGTTATAAAGTGTTAAATGAATGTATAGAAAAAAGATATCGAGAAAATGGTTATCAAGTTGTATTTGCAATGTATCCTGAAAAGAATATATTTGGAGTTATACCTGATGCTACAGATAAAATAATTACAACGGATGTATCATTTGAAGAGGCAACTAAAAAAGATGAAGATAAAGTTAAATATCCGAGTGAAGAATATTTGATAAAACAATTAGGGGATTTTGATACAATTGTAATTGGTGGTTTTCATTTTGCGGATTGTGTAAAAAGAGTAGCAGAGTATTGTTATAATCAAGGGTATCAAACTTTGGTGGATTTAGATTTAACAGATTTATTTTACAGTGTTCATCGTATTAGAGAATATTTTGATATTTATGAATATGATCCTAGAGAGTATAAAGAATTTATGATTCAAAGTATGAGTCGGAATTTACCAAAAGAGATTGTGGAAAAAATATTTTTAAATAGTTATGCAAGTCCAGTTTATGGAATGTTTGATGAAGAAAAATTAGCGAGTAAGAAAAATATTTAAACATAAAAAAGATGTTGATAATTAATAATAAATTATGGTAATATATAAGTATATATGAGATAAAATTTCATATATTAAAAAAGGAAACATTTGATTTTGGTTTGTTGAATGTTACCGTTTATTTATTTGGATGTTTATTTGGATATTAACTATCACAAATAAACATTTTTTTAATAAATGCAAAAGTTTCATTAAAAAATCCTTAAAGTATTTAATTACAATAAGTACCACCCCTTTCATAAAATCCAAAACCCCCGATAGAGAGGTAAGTAAATATGTCAGGTTCGGTAACACTCAACAATCAAATAGTTTTCATGAAATAATTATATCAAAAATGTGGCTTTATGTAAATGAAAAAGCAATAAAACGTTGCTAAATTAATTACTTAAAAACAAGAAAAAATTATTTGACAAACATTAAAAAAAGTAATATAATCAAGGAGTAATTGACGAAGAAGTTGTCTAAGTAGTTAATTTAAGCCTTTGTACAGGGAATTGTAGCCATTGACTGAGAGCTATAACAAAAAGATAAATTAATGAATTTCAATAATGGAGTCAAATCGTGTAAGAGCGTTAATCTATTTGAGGTAGTATAAAATACTATAAAAAAAGGTGGTACCACGAGCAATTCGTCCTTTTAGGATGTTTGCTCGTTTTTATATTTTTGTACCGATGAAAGGGAAGGATATTATGAAGGAAAAGTTAGAAAAAATAAGAGAATTTGGTTTAGAAAAAATTGAAGCTACTAAAACTATTCAAGAACTTGAAGATGTTAGAAAAGACTTAACGGGTAAAAAAAGTGAACTTGCTGAAGTTATGAAAAACATGGGAAGTTTAGCACCTGAAGATAAAAAGAGTGTTGGCATGTTAACTACAGAAATAAAAAATGTATTTCAAGAAAAGTTGGCAAGTAAGGAAGAAGAAATTATTGCATCAATGAGTGTTTTAGATGAACCGATTGATTTAACAGTTCCAGGTAAACATGTTAGTGAAGGAGCATTACATCCAATTACACAAATGCGTAATGATTTAAATGAAGCCTTTTTATCACTAGGATTTGAAGTTTATACTGAAGATGATATAAGTAGTGAAGAATATGCTTTTGATAATTTGAATTTTGCTAAAGATCATCCAGCTCGTCAATCTATGGATACTTATTGGATAGAAGGAACAGAAAATAAAGAAGGAGCTGAAAGACTTTGTTTAAAACCACATTTAACTGGTGGTTCAGTAAGATATTTGTTAAATCATGGAGCTCCGGCGAGATTTGTATATCCTGGTAAAGTATTTAGAAATGAAACAACTGATGCTAGACATGAAAGAGCTTTCTATCAATATGAAGCCTTAATTGTTGATAAAGATATATCATTTTCATCTGGTATGGTAATGATTCAAACTATTTTAGAAAAGGTTTTTGGAAGAAAAATAAATACAAGAATGAGAGAAGGTTTCTTCCCATTTACAGAACCTGGTTATGAAATTGATATGGAATGTCTTGTTTGTGGCGGAAAAGGTTGTAAAGTATGTAATCATAATGGTTGGATAGAAGTTATGCCTGGTGGAGTAATTCATCCGAATGTACTTAAATCTGCAAAACTTGATCCAGATGAATGGACAGGGTTTTATATTAATATTGGTTTAGATAGATTAGTAATGATGCGTTATGGAGTAGATGATGTAAGACTTTTCCATAGTAGTGATTTACGTTTCTTAAAACAATTTAAATAAGGAGGATAAAATGAGAGTATCATTAAATTTAGTAAAAAAATATATAGATTTACCAGATAATTTAACAAATGAACAAATAGCTTATGATTTAACACTTCGTACTGTTGAGGTGGAAAGTGTTGAGGATACTGCTAAAAAGTTTCATGATATTATTGTAGGTAAAATAGTTGAAGTAAATAATCATCCAGATGCTGATAAATTAAAAGTATGTATGGTTGATATTGGTGAAGATAAAAATGTTCAAATTGTATGTGGGGGATCTAACCTTTACAAAGATGAATTAGTTGTTGTTTGTAAACCTGGAGCTGAAGTTATTTGGCATGGTATAGGAGATCCAGTAATTATTAAAGAAACTAAAATGCGTGGAGTATCATCTTATGGTATGATTTGTGCATCTGAAGAAGTTTTTTTAAGTGATTTCTTTCCAGCGAAAGATGAAACTGAAATAATCGATTTAAGTGGAATTGATTGTAAACCTGGAGATAATATTGCTGATGTTGTTGATATGAATGATACAGTATTAGAAATAGATAATAAGTCATTATCAAATAGACCAGATTTATGGGGACACTATGGAATTGCTCGTGAACTTTCTGCAATATATGATGTTCCATTAAAACCACAAGAAGTTTTTGAATTAGATAAAAATTTACCAAAATATGATGTAGAAGTCAAAGAACCATCAAAATGCTATAGATATGCAGCAGTTGAAATTGATGGAATTTATGAAAAACAATCACCAATGTGGATGCAATCTTTACTTGTAAAATGTGGTGGAAGACCAATAAATGCTATCGTAGATATTACAAATTATGTTATGTTTGCGGTAGGGCAACCTCTTCATGCTTTTGATAAAACTCATGTAAGTGGTGAAAAGATCGTTGTTAGAAATGCAAAAGAAGGTGAAGAATTATTATTACTTGATCATAATTCTATTAAGCTAACTACTGATGATTTAGTTGTATGTGACACTGAAGATGCTATGGCTTTAGCTGGTATTCGTGGAGGTAGCAAAGACTCTATATTGCCTGAAACTAAAGGTATTGTTTTAGAAGTTGCAAACTTTCCAGCTGCATCAATTAGAAAAACTGGTAAAAGATTTGCGGAAAAAACTGATGCTTCAATTAGATATGAAAAAGGAATGGATACACAAAGAGTTGATGAAGGGTTAAATTTATCTTTATCTTTAATTAAGGAAATATTCCCAGAAAGCAAAATTGTTAAATTTGCAGATGTTTATCCAGTTGAAACTAAAAAGGAAGAAATAGATGTAAGTGAGAATTTTTTAACAACTAGATTAGGTAAGAAAATAGATGATGTTGTTATTAAAAGAATTCTTACTGCTTTAGGTTATGAAGTTACTTTAAATGATGGTGTATATCATGTAGTTGTACCTACATTTAGATCTACGGGTGATGTGTCTTTAAAAGATGATGTAATGGGCGATATCGCAAGAATATTAAGTTTTGATTCATTTGAAGCTAAACCTATTGATATAACAATTGAACACTCTATTAATCAAATAAAAGTTATACTAGAAAGAAGAATAATGGAATATCTTGCAAATAGATGTGGATTTTATGAAATATTTACATATCCCTGGATAGATGAAAAATATATTATTGCAGCTGGTATTTCTACGGAAGATACAATTAAACTTGCAACGCCTCCGGCACCTGAACTTGCAAATTTAAGAACATCTCTTATCCCTGGTTTACTTGAAGCAACTGTTAAAAATTTAAGATATTATGAAAGTTTTAAAATATTTGAATGTGCACAAGTATTTAAAAAGGGTGAATATAGGCCATCTAGTAATGATGAGGTATTACCAGTTCAAAATAAATATTTAGCTGGTGCTATAGTTGGTAAAAATGCTAAAGAAATATTCTTTGAATTAAAAGGCGTATTAGAAGAAATGTCTAGATATACCCACATGGAAGTATTAAAACTAGAATCTGGAGATAAACCAAGTTGGGCAGATGTTAATGCACACTTAAATATAACATTAAATGGTAATGTAATTGGATCTTTAGGATTGCTATCAATTAAAGCTATGAATGATGTAAAAATTAAAAGAACTAACGTAGCTATATTTGAAATAAATATGGAAGAATTAATTCCATTTGCTTCTAGAGATAATAAATTTGATCATTTACCTGAACTTCCTTTAGTTGAAAAAGACTTATCAATAATTGTTGATGAATCTGTAAGTTGGGCAATAATTGAACAAACTGTTAAAGGAAAAGTTAAAGAGGTTGAATTTGTGGATGAATATCGTGGAAATCAAATTCCTGAAGGTAAAAAGTCTGTTACATTTAAGGTTCGTATGATTAATGAAGGTAGTACAATGACTATGGAAGAAATAAATGACAAAATGGATAGAATACTTTCTTCATTAAGCAAAAGATGCGGAGCTAAATTAAGAGAAGAATAATATAATAAAAAAGCATCAAATTGCACAAATACGTAAATTTGATGCTTTTTTAACTAAAATGAGTTTGTGAAATAAAATATCTATGCGTGATATTGTTATACTTCTAATCACATCAAAGTATAAATTAAATCCAATAGTTTGTTATAATCATACTTTTTATCAAATTAATATTTACATTTAAAATGTTCGTTATTTCTGTTAACCTTTCATCTTTTGGGTTTCTATCTCCTTTCATATCTTGTCATTGTTCTTTTTTACATTTATTATTTAAACTAGGTTTACGTGTTAAAAATTTAAATTGTCTTACAAATGCACTCCTTGAAATCTGTGATAAATCTCCTAATTAGACTTTAAAAAAATATTTTATAAGGAATATATTGGAAAAGTTAAATTGTTATTTAGAAAAAGTTGGTGTTTTGTATGGAAAAATATGTAGAATTAAACTTGAGAATATTGTGATTTAGAGAACATATATTTTTAGCTAATAATTATATTAAATGTTTTAATGATACTGAAGATGGTATATTTATGGTAGATTAAAATGTTCATAGAAAAAGATGTTTCCATCTGAAAAGACAACTATTTTATTAATTGAGAAATCAAATTAAGAAATGTAAATAAATGTTTATTAATAACTCCATATGATGATAAAATTAGGAAAAGAAATAGTGAAAATGTTAGAAGATAACGAAATCAAAGTTATTAAAAATCTAAATTTAGATTTATTACATATAACAGATTATTTTAATTATGGAATAAATAAATTGAAAAAATTAATAAAAGAAAATTACTTAAATGAATATGAAAATATTATTGTATCTTGTACAAATTTACCAACAATTGGGGTAATAGAGAGCTTAGAAGATAGGTTGAATACGCAAATTATTTCAAGTAATTCAAGTTTGTTTTCAAAAATTAAAAGAGACAATAATATTTAAAGGAGGTAAGCATGATTAGAGAAGAATTTAAAAAGATTATTGATATATGTAGTAATCAGGAAGAAGTAAGAAATGCAGTAAAAAAGAATCACAATAATAACTTGTGGTGGCCCTTGGAAGTAGAGGACTATAGAAAAAGATTATTGATTGCAGGTCTTTCTACTAGAATTTCTTATAATATGATAGATAGTTATAGGAAAGTGATAAATGATTTAAATAGTTATTCCTATGATGAAATCAAAAATATGACGGAAGATGAAATAATTAATATAATCAAGGGATTAGGGTTATCAAATTCAAGATATAAATATTTGTCATCGATGGTTGATTTTATAGAAAAATATGAAAATGAAATAAAAACATTATCTAATGATGAATTGATTAAACTTATTGCTGATAATGTTAGTGGTGCATCTTACAAGGTAGCACAATGTTGTGTTTTATACATAAGAGGATATTATTCAGGGGTAATGCCAGTTGATAGTGGTATGAAGGATGTAGAACTACCTTGTTTAGGATTTGAACAACATAAAAACGCATTAGGACACGATATTTTAAGAAAAGAATTAGAAACAATAGTAAAGGATAATAATATGGGAGAAATAATAAAACAAAATGGATATGAAGAACTTAAAGTAGAAAATTATGATAATGCTACATGGTTTTGTCATTTAGTTCTTATTTATTATAAACGTTATTTTTGTAATAAACACAATCCTGAAATTTGTCCGTTAAGAAATCACGTTGAAGTAAAATGTAAATGTGGGAAAAATAGTTAAGGGGAATTCTAATGTTAATAATAAAAGGTATAGATGGTGTAGATAAAACAACGAAGAATAAAAAAATGAAAAAGTAACAAATAGTTGCTTTTTTTTCTGCTTTTTAATGTATAATTTAGATGGAGGTAAAGTGTTATGAAATTTCCAAAGTTTATAAGTAAAGGTAGCGTAATCGGGGTAGTTGCTCCATCAGATGGAGCTGATAATGAATTAAAGGTTAAAAGATTTAAAAACGCATGTAAAAAATTAGAAGATTTAGGTTATAAAATTAAATTTTCTGATAGTGTCTTTAATTCATTTATGGGCAGAAGCACAAGTGCGGAACAAAGAGCAAAAGAGTTTAATGAAATGGTTAGGGATAACTCGGTTGATTTAATAATGTGTGCTTCTGGTGGTGAATTTCTTTTAGAAATTTTGCCATATGTTGATTTTGAATTATTGAAAAATAATCCAAAATTTGTATGTGGTTTTTCTGATCCAACTGGTTTGTTGTATCCAATAACTACAAAATATGATATAGCTACGATTTATGGAAAAAACTTTTCTAATTTTGGAATGGAAGAATATCATAAAAGTGAAGAAGACTTTTTGAAAATAATTAATGGTATTGATGTAGTGCAAGACAGTTATGAGAAATATGAAGGGACTTATTTAGATAAAGTAACTGGGTTAGAAAGCTATAATTTGGATAGTGATGTAAAATGGATGATGATCAAGGATGAAGATATATTTATAAGGAGAAGAATTATTGGAGGATGTTTTGATATTATATCTGATTTAGCTGGTACAAAGTATGATGGAATAAATGAGTTTAATGAAAAGTATAAAAGTGATGGAATAATATGGTATTTTGATAATTGTGAAAAAAGTATGGATGATGTAATTAGAATACTTTGGAAATTTAATGAACTTGGATATTTTAAGTATGCAAAAGGTGTTATTTTTGGAAGATTTGGAAAAGAAGTAAGTAATACATATGAAAATTTAATTGATTGTTTAAAAGATAGTGTAATAAGTAAACTAGATATACCTATAATATATAATGCTGATGTAAGTCATAAGGGACCATGTTTAAATATAATTAATGGTGTAATTGCAGAGGTTGAAGTAAAAAATAATAAAGGGAAGGTTAAATTTAGAATTTCTGAATAAACTTTATATAGAGGGATATTATGCAACAATTTATATTACATGTAATAGAACAATTTGGCTATCTCGGAGTATTTTTTCTAATATTAATTGAAAATGTGTTTCCACCGATACCATCAGAAGTAATTCTTTTATTTAGTGGCTTTTTTAGTACTTATACAAATTTAAGTGTGTTTTATATGATACTTGCATCAACAATTGGTTCACTTTTTGGTGCTATAATTCTATATTACATAGGGAAAATATTTAATAAGAATAGATTAAAAAAGATAGTTAGAAGTAAAATAGGTAAAATATTATTTTTGAAAGAAAAGGATATAGATAAAGCTGATGAGTGGTTTGATAAAAAGGGAGATAAATGTGTGTTTTTTTGTAGGTTTGTACCAATTGTTAGAAGTCTTATTTCTGTACCTGCTGGTATGAGTGAGATGCCAATGTTAAAGTTTATTGTTTATACGATATGTGGATCAATGATTTGGAATACGGTATTAATTTGTGCTGGATATAAATTAGGTGATAATTGGAAATGTTTTTTAAGCATATTAGATAAGTATAAATTGCTAGTAATTATAATATTTATTATAGTATTTATATATGTAATAATAAAATTTTATCGAAAAAGAAGAAAAAGTAAAAATATATAGAGCTTTTTCTTTTATTTTGCTATAATATATTTGTTAGTGAGGTGTAACTATGAATGGAAATGTAACATTACTTCCTGCAGATACTTATGTTGTAATAAATAAAAGTATTTTGTGTGATATTGATAGAAAATATTTGATTTCCTTTTATGAACCAATTATAGGTCATTTAGCTACATCTTTATATTTAACTTTGATTAACGATTTAGAAAGCGAAAAACAAATATCAAGAGATTTTACTCATCATCATTTAATGAGTCTTTTAAAAGTGCCATTAAAAGTATTAAAAGAAGCTAGAGAAGTTTTAGAAGGTGTTGGGCTTTTAAAAACATATTATAAAGAAGGCGATGTTAATCAATATATTTATGAGATTTATTCACCATTAAGTCCGAATGAATTTTTTAATCATCCCATTTTAAATATAGTTTTATATAATAACTTAGGTGCTACAGAATATGAATATTTAAAGAAGCAATATCAAAAAGTTAAAGTTGATACTAAAACGTTTATAGATATAACTAAAAAGTTAGATGATGTAATGGAAAGTGCTGTAAATATGCCGGTTATTGATGTGGTTGAGAGAAGTATTAATGATATTGAAGTAAGTGACCATGTGGATTTTGATTTAATATTATCAAGTATACCAAAAGGAATTATTAATGAAAAAGTATTTACTAAAAAAACAAAAGAATTAATTAATGAACTGGCATTTATATATAAAATAGATACTTTAAAAATGGTGGAATTAATAAGAAGTGTTCTTAATGAATATGGGATGATAGATAAGAATAATTTAAGAATTAATGCAAGAAGAATGTATCAATTTAATAATGGGGCATTACCAACATTAATATATAGATCTCAACCAGAACATTTAAAGAGTCCTGATGGAGATAATTCAATGCGAGGTAAAATAATAAAAATGTTTGAAAGTATTAATCCGGTTGATTTTTTAAGAAATAAATATCACGGAGCTAAACCTACGAATAGAGATATTAAAATTATAGAAAATTTAATTATTGATTTAGAAATGCCTCCGGCGGTGGTTAATGTTTTACTTGATTATGTTTTAAAGAAAAATAATAATAAGTTAGCTGTTAATTATATTGAAACAATCGCAGGTCAATGGAAAAGAGCAGACTTAAAGAATGCTAAAGAAGCTATGGATTTTGCTGAAAAAGAAAATAAAAAATTTACAAAAAGGTTGGATGTACCAAAAGATAAAGCTAATATTGAACCTGTTTGGTTTAATAAAGTTAATGAAAAAAGTGAAATGACTGATGCTGATAAAGAAGAATTAGAAAATTTGTTGAAGGAGTTTAAATAATGGAACAAGTAAATATGAGTTTAAGTGAAAAAATAGAAAAATCTTTAGAACAAGAATTAGCTAAATCTTTGAAAGATGAAGATTTTTGTAATTTAATTAAAAGAAATAAGTTGTCTAAAGATGTTGTGCTTAAAAATAACACTAAATTGATGGATACGTGTGATGAACTTAAAAATTGTAAAACTTGTAAAGGCTTAAATATGTGTAAAAATAAGGTTGAAGGGTATGTGTTATATCCAAGTTATAGTGATGAGACTTTGAAATTTGTTTATGTTCCATGTAAATTTCAAAAAGAGTTAGTAAAGAAAAATAATGAAAAAAAAGTAATGCTTAATGAAATTAAAAATGCTAGAATGAAAGATATTGATATAAATGATAAAAATAGAGTTAAAATTATTAAATGGCTTAAAGATTATTATGATAAATATGAAAAAGTAAATACTTTAAAAGGACTATATTTACATGGATCTTTTGGAAGTGGAAAAACTTTTTTAATTTCGGCTTTATTTAATGAACTTGAAAAAAGTAAGAATGCTATTACTGAAGTTGTGTATTTGCCGGAAGTATTAAGAAATATGAAAGAAGATTTTAGTTTAGTTGAAGATAAACTTAATTATTTAGAAAATGTAGATGTTTTATTGATTGATGATATTGGGGCTGAAAATGTAACTGCATGGGGTAGAGATGAAATATTAGGAACTATTTTACAATATAGAATGAATAATAAATTAACTACTTTTTTAACTTCTAATTTAACTTTGGATGAGCTAGAAATACATTTGTCTTTAGCTAAAAATAGTGAAGATAAAGTAAAAGCTAGAAGAATAATCGAAAGAATTAAACAGTTAACTGAAGATATGGAATTAATAAGTATTAATCGAAGAAATTAATTTTTTCTTTTTAAATTTTATTTTTTGTGGTATGATAATATAAAGGTAGGGTGATTAGTGATGGAAAAGTTAGAACCATTATTAAAAGAAGAGGAAGATAAGTTTTATTTTATAAAGAATAATGAACCTAAAAAAAATAAATTAAGTGATGATAAAAAGAGTTTAATTATTACTTCAGTTTTAGGTTTATTCATTTTAATGTTTTTATGGTATTGTTTGTATCCTTTTTATGTAGGTTTTGTTAATTTTGAAGAGGGACATAAAATTGAAACAGGATTGATAAAAAAAGAAGAGGAAGAAGTTCCTGTTACATCTGCAGTAATAACTGATTTATATAAATATGTTAGTAATATAAATAGTTTCTTAACACCGAATGTTTTTGGAATTTTTTATACTAATCATGAAGTTGGAAGGGATATTTTAGATGATAGTCAAAAATTGGAAGTAATATTTAGGTATATGGGAGCTTCATGTGGAAGTGAGTTAATAAAAAGTATAGATGATATAAAAAGTGCTTCTATGATGATTTTTAATAGTGATAGTGTTATAAAAGTAATAACTGATAATAATCAAGTAAATGGATTTAGTATTAATTATAATGAAGCAAATAATAATTATTCTATTGTAGCAGATGAATGTAAAGCAAGTAATGATTTTACATTTAAAAAAGTTGTTAAAGCAAGTAGTTTAGATGATGAAATTTATATTTATGAAGCTGTTGGATATTTTGTAAATGTTGGGGATAATAAATATGAAGTTTATAGTGATTTATCAAAGAAAACTAAATTAGGTGATTATATTGATGAAAATGGCAATAAAGAATTTAGTGAAATTAATGCTTTAAAACAATATAAGTGGAAATTTAAAAAGAATAATGATAATAGTTATTCTTTAATATCAGTTATTCCAGTTATTTGATTAAATAAAAGTTTTAGATTATTTAAATAGATTAGTTTATTGGAACTATCTATTTTTTTTATTGGACCAAAATAAGTATAAAATAATCCGTTTTTATAATATGTAATGGTTACTTTGTTTTGCATGTAGTAGGCATCAATGATAGATTCTTCGATTAGTTTTTTATCATCATCACTAATAATCGGTTTGGGTCTTTTTTCTTTTTCTCGCATTAGTGAATATAATATTTCTTTGTTACTTACAACAGAGTTAAAAGGCATCCATTTTATCATGCCTCGATCTTTATTCATGATGTCCTCCGATTTTTTCATTTCTAGCTATGGCTGTTGAATCTGGTAGGAGGCTACTGGCTTTAACAATACTATTTTTGCCAAATCTAATTTTTATTTCATCAATAGCATTGTTTATTTTCATTTCATTATTTTTTTCTTCGAGTGAATCAAATAAATTTAGCTGGATACCTTCTTTTTTAGTTAGTCCCCCGCATGAGATACTTACTTTTCGGATAGGTAAATTATTGTAATAACGATCAAATATTAAATAACATATATTAGTAATATCTTTACTAGAATCTGTAGCAGAATCAAGTTTCATGGAATGGTAAAAGCCTCCGTGAATGTCTTTGGAATAACCAATACCAAAACCTATTACCCGTGTTTCTTTTCCACTGGCCCGTAGTCTAGTAGTTAGAACATCTACCATTTCAGCAATTATTAATTTTATATTAGATTCATTATAATCTTTAAATAAGACTTGGGAATGACTAAAAGATTTATCTTTGGGACTAACTTTAAAGTCACTTATTCTACTTAAATCAATACCATTTGCATGATTCCATAGTTCTTGACCCATTACTCCGAATTTATCTTTTAAGATGTTTTTATCAAAATTAGCTAGTTCTTTTATGGTATAAATGTTTAAATTATTTAAATTTTTTTCCATTCTAGGTCCGATTCCCCACATTTTTGATAATGGGGTGATAGGCCATAATTTTTCTGGAACATCTTCATAACTCCATTTGGCAATGCCATTTTTGTACTTTTTGGCTTCGGTATCCATAGCTACTTTAGCAAGTAAAAGATTTGGCCCAATTCCACATGTAGCTGTAAGCCCAGTTTTTTCTTCGATTGTTTTTAGAATCTCTTCAGCTAATTCATAGTCGTTTTTTTTGTATAATTTTAAATAATCTGTTACATCTAAAAAACATTCATCGATAGAGTAGATGTGTAAATCTTCTGGAGCAACATAATCTAGATAAATGTTTACGACTTCTTTACTTTTTTCTATATATAATTTCATTCGCGGAGGAACAATTTCATAACTTATATTTTTAGAAATGTCATATAATCTAACGCGAGATGGTACACCTTGTTTTTTTAAAGCCGGAGTAACTGCTAGAGTTATGGCTCCGTTTCCTTGTTTTTTATTTGCTACTACTAAAGGGACTTTGAATGGATCTAGTCCACGTTCTATACATTCACATGATGCAAAAAAACTTTTCAAGTCAATACACATAATATTTCTTTTTACATATAAATCATTCATAATTTTACCTCCGAACATTTGTTTATAACAATATTATATGCTATTATCAGTTAATAATCAATTCCTTATTTTGGTAATTAAATTATAGCAAGATATAAATGGCATATCAATATCAATTTACACCATTTAGTATACATGATATAATTAGTAAGAAAGAAGTTGATAATATGATAATTGGTTCACATGTTAATTTTGGAACAGAACAATTACTAGGATGTGCAAAGCAAGCAGTTAGTTATGGTGCTAATACTTTTATGTTTTATACGGGAGCACCTCAAAATACAATTAGAAAAAAAATTGATGAAAATTTAACTTTAGAAGCAAAAAAATATATGAATGAAAATGGTATTGATATAAATAATGTAATATGTCATGCACCTTATATTATTAATTTAGCTAATAGAGAAAACGAGATGTCTTGGAATTTTTCATGTGCATTTTTAAAGCAAGAGATTGCTAGAATTAGTGAAATGGGAGTTAATTTTATTGTTGTTCATCCTGGAAATAGTTTGAAAATAAATCGAGATGTTGCTATAGATAATATTGCTAGTGCAATTAATTTAATAATTGATGAAAATACTAAACCAATGATACTTCTTGAAACTATGGCTGGTAAAGGAACAGAATGTGGAATAAATATTTTAGAAATTAAGAGTATTTTAGATAAAATAGTATTAAAAAATAAAGTCGGAGTTTGTATAGATACTTGTCATTTAAATGATTCTGGGGTAGATATTTCTAAATTTTTGGATTATTTAAAAGAGTTTGATAATGTAATTGGAATTACAAATATTAAATGTATTCATTTAAATGACAGTAAAAATGAAATTGGGGCACGTAAAGATAGACATGAAAATATTGGTTATGGAACTATTGGATTTGATAATTTGATAAAAGTTTCTTATCTAGATAAATTAAAAGATGTTCCCAAGATATTAGAAACACCATATATTAAAGAGAATCCTCCATATAAATTTGAAATAGAAATGATTAAAAATAAAACTTTTAATAATCATTTAGAAGAAGATGTATTAAAATTTTATCAAAAATAAATTATTTTAAAATTGAATTGAATTTTTGAAAATATTCATTAAATACTTGTTTTACTTTAGAAAAGTTTTCTTCTTTATAATGATTTTTATAACGATCAATATCGAAAATACTTGGATTTTTTAAAACATCTTTCCAATTCTTTTTGATAAAGTTATAAGTAAAATCTATTTCTTCTGGGCATAATGTTGCCCCTTTTTTTAATGCAAAATTATTAATATCTTCTTTAGTTAATTTATTTATATATGCTCCGATTATATTAAACATCATAATCACCTTAATATATTGTATGTTTTTAATGAAAAAAGGAATACTATTATTATGAAAAAATTTATAAGTTTTGGTGTAATTGTAATGGTTTTTGTGCTTTTTGGAATTAAATTAACTAATATATTATTTAATAATTTTTATTATGCGAAAAAATTAGATGAAAAAACTAATATTTATGTTAATGGTACTAGTGCACCACGAGGAAGAATTCTTGATACAAATGGTAAGGTTTTGGTTGATAATATTGGAGTAAAGACAATTTACTATAATAAAATAAAAGGAATAAAAAGTAGTGATGAATTAAAAATAGCAGCATATTTAGTGGAAATTTTAGACGTTGATGAAGGTAATGATAAAGAGTTAAAAAGTTACTATTTAGTAACTAATAATAATGGTAAAGATTTGATAACGAAAGAAGAGTATGATTTGTTAGAAAAAAGGAAACTAACAAAGGAAGATATAGAAAATAAAAAAATAGAAAGAATAACTGATGAGATGATAAACTATGATAGTACAACTAAAAAAATCGCTCATGTATATAATTTGATGAATAATGGTTATATTTATAGTAAAAAGGAAATAGCTAAAAATGTGAGTGAAGGTGAGTATGCTAAAATTATTGAAAGTAAAATTCCAGGAGTAACCGGGGAACTTTCTTGGGAAAGAGTTTATCTCTATGGTGATACTTTGAAAAATGTTTTTGGTAGAGTGGGTAGTATTACTAAAGAGTTAAAAAATGATTATTTAAATAATGGTTATGAACTTACTGATTTAGTGGGAATAAGTTATTTAGAAAAAGAATATGAAGAGTATTTAAAGGGAAAAAAAGCTAAATATAAAGTGGGTAGTGATTATAGTTTAACTAAAGTAAATGAAGAAGAAAAGGGCTATGATTTAGTATTATCAATTGATATAGATTTACAAATGAAAGTTGAAGAAATAATAAAAGATAAAATAAATTTAGGTAAAAGGTATGGAAATACAGAATATTTTAAGGATGGCTATGCTATTGTTAGTAATCCTTTGACAGGGGAAATACTTGCGTTGGGGGGACAGAGATTAAATGATGATAATAGTTTTAGTGATATTAGTTTAAATACTACGAATAAATCTTATACAATTGGAAGTGCTGTAAAAGGAGCTACGATTGGGGTGGGTTATAAATATAATTTGATTACTCCGGGAGCTTTTATTAATGATGCTTGTGTTAAATTATATTTAGTGCCTGAAAAGTGTAGTTTTAAAAGATTAGGAAAAGTAAATGATTTAACCGCATTAGCTAATTCATCAAATTATTATCAATATATGATTGCTATAAAACTTACAGGTAATAATTATAAACCTAATGTAAAACTTAATGCAACGAAAGAACATTTTGATATATATAGAAATATGCTTGCTAGCTTTGGACTTGGTGTTAAAACTGAAATAGATTTACCGGGAGAAGAGATTGGAATAATTGGGTCTACTATTGCTGATGATTTACTTTTGAATCTTTCTATTGGGCAATACGATACTTATACACCGCTAGAAGTTTTACAATATATTAATAGTGTTGCTAGTGGTAAAAGGATGAAGTTGAGCTTGATGAAAGAAATTAGAAATAAAGATGATGTAATATTAAAAAATGATATAAATATTTTAAATGATGTCGATTTAGATGAAGATAGTTTAGAAAGAATTAGGGAAGGAATGAGGCTTGTTTTAAGTGAAGGTACTGGTAAGTTTTATGTCCCTCAAGGATTTGATTTTGCTGGTAAGACCGGAACAAGTGAATCATTTTTAGATACTAATAATGATGGTAAAGTTGATACTGCCACAATATCATCAACGTTTACAGGTTTTTATCCATCTGAAGATCCTAAATTTAGTCTAGTGGTAATAACACCGAATATTTCTCATAAAAATGGTAAAACAGAGGCTTTTTATTATGGGGCTAGTAAAATAACTAAAGATATTGTTAATTTTTTAAATAGTAATTATTAATTAAAAAAGTTATAATTAAATAACTTTTTTTTTTGTAAAAGTATGATTTAGGTTTATAAAGGGGTTATAATATATCTAAAATGTTAATAAAAATTGAAAATGTTATCTAAATTAGTTGAAAAATCATATAATTTTGGTATAATTAATAAAGATTGTTTAAGTGAGGAGGAATAATTATGGCAAAAAAGGAAAATCGTAGTGAAGTAACTATGAGATGTTCTGTTTGTGGTTTTGAATTACGCCCTGTTAGTAAAAATAAAAAGAATACTCCAGATCGTCTTGAATTAAATAGATATTGCCCAAAATGTAGAAAGACAGTAACTGCTAAAGAAAAGAAATAATAGAAAAGAGGAATAATATATGGACATTAATATTAATGACATTAAAAATGGTATGACAATTATTATGGATGGTAATTTGTATACTATAGTTGAATTTCAACATGTAAAACCTGGAAAAGGACCTGCTTTTGTAAGAATTAAAAGAAGAAATTTAAGAACTGGAGCAGTTACTGAAGATACATTTAATACAAATATTAAAATAACTAAAGCTCATATTGAAAAAGTTAAAGCTGGGTATTTGTATCAAATGGGAGATACTTATGTATTTATGAATAATTCAACTTATGAACAAATTGAACTTCCAGCATCAGTTTTAGGAGATAATGTTAATTTCATTAAAGAAGGTTTAGAAATTGATATTGATAACTATGATGGAGAAATAATTGGTATTACATTACCAGAAAAAATAGAATATGAAGTTGTTGAAACAGAACCAGCTGTTAAAGGTAATACTGCAACTAATGCAAGTAAAGATGCTAAAATTGAAACTGGTTATATTGTTAAAGTTCCTTTATTTATTAATGAAGGAGAAAAAATCATTGTTTCTACTAAAGATGGAAAATATTCTGGAAGAGCATAAGCTCTTTTTTTATGTAAAAAAGTGTATATCGTGAATTGCAAAATGTGTGTACAAATGTATATTTGATAATTTTATTGTGTAACTAAAGATAAGAGATTTGTTGTAATAAGTAAGATACCTGATATAGAATCACACGAAGAAATACATCTGATGTTTGAAATATACGATATAAATTTTGAAAAATTCTTGATAAAGATTATACTATAGTTAAGGAAGACAAAGAGTCTTTAGAAAATGATAAAGAAAAGATGAATGAAATATGATGGAGATGAGTTTATGGCCAAGATAATTCGAGAAGTAAATGCCCAAATAGATGAATTTGATAAATTGCTTTTTTATAACGGAGAAATATTGGATGATAAATATGCAATAGAAGAAGCAAAAGAAGAAGCCAGAAAAGCAGAATTAGCTGAAGGTCGTGAACAAAGTAAGATTGATATTGCAAAATCTATGTTAGATGAGAATTGTGATATTGAATTTATTTCTAAAGTAACTAATCTTACTTACGATGATGTAGTTAAATTAAAAGAAGAATTCTAGCAGATTCTTCTTTTTATCTTTAATTATTTTTCTTCTTTTTGAGTTTTTGTTTCTTTTTTAGTATTTTTGGGGTTTAAGTTGCCATTAATTTCTTTAGTATTTTTCCAAATCATGATATTAATCATCATTAATTCATATGTAATTCTTAAAGTTAATGGTCCAAAAATTAATACTATCAAGAATAAAATGAAACTTGTAGATATTAAACCAAATGAGAATAGAACAATAAATATAGTTAAAATAATATAAACTATTTTTAAAATTGGTTCAATTAACATTGTTTTGAAATCTAATAAATCTCTGATTTTTTGTAGATTTACACTTACAGGTTTATCACTTTTAACAAACATAAAGTAAACCATAATACCAGCTGCAATAGCTAAAATAACGGCAATAATTGTCCAAACTAGAGTTCCGGCAACATTTGCAGCAGCTTTTGCAGTTTGACCTGTCATATAATCATAATCGTACATAATATAAAGCTCCTTTCTATTAATATATTATCAAAAATATAAATTTATTACAACAATAATTTGTCAAAAATTGTTATTATATGTTACAATTAATATGGTGTTAATATGATAGAGTTAGTTAAAAATAAAAATAGTCTATTGGATAGTGAAATAAATAATATTATAACTAGAGTTAAAGCTTTAATTATTACTAGTGATAATAAAATATTACTTGGTCATTCACATATGGAATATCAATTTCCTGGTGGACATATTGAAGCAGATGAAAGCTTGTTATTTGGACTTAAAAGAGAATTAAAAGAAGAAACCGGTTTAGAATTTGATACAAGTAAATTGGAACCATTTGTAGTTTTAAATAGTTATTATAAAGATTATCCCAAGATAGATGAAAATACTAAAATAGTTATATATTATTATATCATTAAAGATAATAGAGTACCTAATTTAAAAAATACACATTATACAGATGAAGAATTAGATGGTAATTTTAGTTTAAGATATATTCCACTGGATATAGTTATGGATGTTTTAAAAGAAAACGTTGATATTTACGGAGATGCAAATGGAATAACTATGGAAATGTTGGAGGTATTAGCATACTTTTTAAAGTTAAGTGTATAAAAAAATAAGTCTTTTGCCATAAATAAAGGGAAAGGACTTTTAATATGACAAAGTATAAAGTTGATATAACAGGAATTAATACTAGTGAAATAATAGTGTTAAGTAATGAAGAAATGACTAAATTATTTGTAGAATATCAAAATGGAAATTTAGATGCAAAAGATAAATTAATAAATGGAAATTTAAAATTAGTTTTAAGTATACTTCGTAATTTTAATAATAAAAATGTTAATTTAGATGATTTATTTCAAGTTGGGGTTATCGGACTTATTAAAGCAATAGATAATTTTGATTTGTCATATGGATTAAAATTATCAACGTATGCAGTCCCTCTTATTATCGGGGAAATTAAAAGATATTTAAGGGATAATACTGCGGTTAGAGTGAGTAGAAGTACAAAAGATTTAGCATATCAAATAATAAAGTTTAAAGATAGTTATTTGAGTGAACATGGTATTGATGCTAATCCGAGTGTTATAGCATCGGCATTAGGAATAGATGAATATTTAATTAGTTATGCTATGGATGCTATGCGAGATCCAGCCAGTTTGTTTGATCCAATTTATAATGATGGCGGAGATACAATATACTTATTTGATCAAATCGCTGATACAAAGGATAAAAATAGTGATAAAGATATGATAATCTCTTTAAGAAGAGCTTTGCTCAAAATAAAGGAAAGAGAAAAAAATATATTATTACAAAGATTTATGGTTGGAAAAACTCAAATGGAAATTGCAGATGAAATGGGGATTAGTCAAGCTCAAGTGTCTAGATTAGAAAAAAGTGCAATTGAAAATGTTCGTAAATTAATAAAATAATTCATATAATTTAAGGGGGATTTATATGTATTTAAGTGAATTACAAAATAAGGATATAATTAGTGTTAATACGGGTGTTAATTTAGGAAGAATTATTGATGCTGAAGTAAATAGTGAAGGTAAAGTATTAAGTTTAGTAGCTGAAAATAAGAAATTATTTAGAAAAATGTTAAAAAATAGTGAATTTAGTTTTACTTTTGATGATATTACTAAAATTGGTACGGATTGTATACTAGTAAATAAGTGAAAAATGTGATAAAATAATAGCATGAAGAAAAAAAGTTTTTTAATTGCTATTATTGTTTTTTTATTTGATATACTTATTAAATATATTGTTGATAAGTCTTTTTACTATGCTGAATTAAAAAACATTATACCTAATTTTTTCTTTTTAACTAAAGTTTATAATGAAGGTGCAGCATGGAGTACTTTTGAAGGGGCTAGATTTTTACTTATATTTATTGCTATTGTGGCTTTAATATTTTTAATAATTTATCAAAGAAAATTTAAAGAAATAAAAAGAAACATTATATCTTTTGGTTTGATTTATGGTGGTCTTTTAGGAAATCTATTTGACAGAATAAGATTTGGATATGTAATTGATTATTTAAAATTTTATATATTTGGTTATGAATATCCTGTATTTAATTTAGCAGATGTTTCTTTAGTAATAGGTTTTGCACTTTTAATAATAGCAATTTATAAAGGAGAAGATAAAGTTGGAAATAATAAGTAGTGATAATGAAATAAGAATAGATAAATATTTAACAAGTAAATTAGATTTGAGTAGAGAAACCATTAGCAAAATGATTGATAATGGATATATTTTGGTAAATGATAAAAATGTTAAATGTTCTTATAAAGTTAAAGAAAATGATAAAATACTTGTTAAAGATGGCTTTATCAAAGAAATGGATTTAGAAGCTACGAAGATGGAATTAAATATAGTTTATGAAGATGATTATTTAATGGTTATTGATAAACCTAGTGGTCTTGTAGTTCATCCTGGAGCTGGTAATAGTAATAATACTTTAGTAAATGGACTGCTTTATTATAATAAAGCTTTAAGCAATAAAGATGATTTTAGACCTGGGATTGTTCATAGACTTGATAAAGATACGAGTGGACTTATGATTGTAGCTAAAGATGATAAAGCTCATGAAATTTTAGCAGATGATTTTAAAAATAAAAGAGTTCATAGGGAATATATTGCCTTACTTGACGGAGTGTTTCCTCAAGAAAAAGCTATAGTAGATGCTCCGATTGGTAGAAGTAAAACTTATTTTGATAAAATGGAAGTTACTAAAGATGGAAAAAAAGCTGTTACTCATATAGAAGTATTAAAAAAATATAAAGATTATACGTTAGTTAAATTAGTGCTTGAAACTGGTAGAACTCATCAAATAAGGGTACATTTATCATATATTGGATATCCTGTCCATAATGATCCAGTTTATTCTAATAAAAAATGTAGTAGTTTTGGACAATTTTTACATTCAGCATATTTAAAATTTGAACATCCAATTACTAAAGAAGTTTTAGAGTTTAATAGTAAACTTCCAAAAGAGTTTCAAGATTTTATAGAAAATTGTGTATAATTTTTATAAATGTAATGATATTTATTATAATATAAGGTAAGGATGCAAGAGGAATATATCCGAGGACTTTTTTAATATCATGTAAAAGTAAAATAGAAAATAATATTAATAAAATAGAACTAATTAAACCAAATAAATAGTTTTCAAAATAAAAATAAAATATAGAAGTAGAAAAGTTTAATAAATAGTTGGTAATAGTTGAGAATATAAGGGCATCATTAAAAAGATGATAATTATTTATTTTAAGTAATACAGTTACTAATAAAAATAAACTTATAATGTAAAATAGATATTCTATCATATAGCACCTCTTTACTAAAGATATGTTTTATTGTAAAATATTATGACAAGGAGATGAAATAAATGTCTAATGTAATGATTAGAAAAAGTGATCAAGTAATGATGAGTTTAGTTCATTATTTTGTAACTAAAGAAAGTTATGCTCCGATTAATGTTCAAGGAGTAAAAGATGAAATTTGGTTAGAAAATTTAAATGGACCATATAGAATAATTAGAATAAGTTGTAATTCAATAATTAATGAAGAACAATATAAATTTGATATATTTAAAATGAAACATGTTATGAAGCAAATAAAGAAAAAAACTTTATCTATTAAAATGAATGCTTTAAATATATGTTTGGATATTAGTAAAAAGATAGATCGAGGTAATGTAAAAGATATTGAAACAATTAGGGCAGAGAGCTTAAATGATATAAAGAAAAATGAAGATATAACTAAAGTATTTCCTGATATTACAAATAATTTGTTAGAAAGTAATGATGGTTTAGAATTAATAATTAATGTTACAAATGATATAAATGAAAAAACTGAAGAAGAAAATAAAAAGTTTAATGATGTATTTTCTCAAAAAAGAATTATTTTTACAAATGTTATTTCTTTAATATGTTTAGTTATGTATATAATAGTTGGAATTTATGGACAGAGCATATTTAATTTTAGTGCTAATGTATTAGTTAAATTTGGTGCTAATAATATATTGCTTGTTAAAAATGGTGAAATTTGGAGACTTATTACTTGTTCTTTTTTACATGTTGGCTTTATACATTTTTTACTTAATATGTATTCTTTAAGGGTTATTGGTCCAAGCGTGGAAGGTTTAATAGGTAAGGGTAAATTTGTATTTATATATTTGTTGAGTGCTTTAAGTGCTAGTTTGATGTCTTTAGTATTTATGGATTCTAATATTGTTTCTGTAGGTGCTAGTGGAGCTATATTTGGTTTGATGGGAGCTTTACTTTATTTTGGATATCATTATAGATTGTATTTAAATGATGCTATTAAAACTCAAATTATACCTGTTATTGTATTTAATTTACTTATTGGATTTATGATTTCAGGAATTGATAATGGTGCTCACATCGGAGGATTGATCGGTGGATATTTAGCTACGATGGCAATTGGTATAAAAAATAAATCTGAAAAAAGAGATATGATTAATGGTTGGATTGTTTTAATTTTATATCTAGCATTTTTAAGTTATATTGTATTTTTTGTTAAATAAAAATATCGAAGTGTTCGGCTTCGATATTTTATATTTTTCTATAAAGACCAATAGCTGTACCTAGAATTGTAATATTTTTAAATATTAATGGCTCCATTGTATCGTTTTCAGGTTGAAGTCTTATATGATCTTTTTCTTTATAAAATGTTTTAAGTGTTACTTCATTTTCATCAGTCATTGCAACTACAATGTCACCATTTTTGGCTGTTTGACATCTTTTAACTATTACGTAGTCGTTATCAAAAATACCACGATTAATCATTGATTCTCCGCTTACATGTAAAGTAAATACTTCACCGGATTTTGGCATTAGAACTGCAGGTAGATCAAAAAATTCATCTGGTTGTTCAATTGCTGTAATTGGGTTTCCTGCTGTAATTTTTCCTAGTAAAGGAACTTTTACTACGTCTTCATTTTTTTCTAAATATTCATTTTCTACGAGTAATTCAATAGTTCTAAATTTGTTACTTGATTGTCTAATACAACCTAATTTTTCAAGGTTTTTAACATGAACAAATACTGTAGCAGGACTATTTAAGCCAATTCCAGCTCCGATTTCTCTTACTGCGGGTGGATAACCATGTTCTGCTATAAACTTTTTTATGTAATTTAATACTTCTTCTTGTCTTTTTGTAAGTTCTTTTTTTTCTTCCATATAATCTCCTTTTCTAATTTTATTTTACAATACTTTTTGTAAAAAGTCAAACAATTGTTTATAAAATTATTGACACGAACAAATATATGTATTAGAATAATATCAGAAAGACGAGGTAATGAAAAATGATGAATGTATTGAAAAAGTATAGTGGAGTTTTATTCTTCTATTTAACTATTGTGGGAATGATTTTGCTAGTTAATTTAAGGTTTAGTAAATTAGATGATACCTCGAGTAATAATACTATAATTGCAATGAGTAAATAATTAATAAAAAAGCCTGCGAATGCAGGTTTTAATTTGTATATATGGTGTCCTCGGTGAGAGTCGAACTCACGCTCTAACCCTTAGGAGGGGCTTGTTTTATCCAACTAAACTACGAGGACATAATAGTATTTTATCATAATTAAAAAAAATAAACAACTCTTTATAATGTGTATAGACAAAATATATATGTTTGTGTATAATAAATATTATTAATCGGAGGTAAGATGATAGATGAATTAAAAAATGAAAATATTAAATTTAAAGAAATATCTGAAAAAGAAGCATTAAATTATTTGAAGCAAAATAATAATTATTATAATATATGTTTATACAAAAATTTATTTGAAAAATATTATATAAATGGTGAATATATAAACAAATATATAGATTTAGATTTTGCTTACTTGAAAGATTTAGCAATTATTGATTTTGAATTAAGGCTACTACTTTATAATATGATTAGTGATGTAGAACATTATTTGAAGTTTAGATTGCTAAAATTTATTGGAAAACAAGAAAATAAAGTTGTGAAAATGTATTTAAAAAGCAAAAGATTTAAAAATATTAAAAATAAATTTGATATAAATATTTCATTAAATCAATTAATAGATTTAATTCCATTTGGTAAGTTAGTAGATTTTTATGAATTTATAGTAAAAGTATTAAACTTAAAGAATGAAAAAAAATATATAATAGTTTTAAAAGAAATTGTTACGTTGAGAAATAGGGTATATCATAATGATAAAATTCTCGTTAATTTAAATGAGAATAGTAATAATTATGTAAGTAATTTTATTGTTTTAGAATATTTAAAAAAGTGTAATATTGATAAAGATGTTAGAAATTTAAGAATTTCAAATCCTACGATTAGACAATTAACTTGTTTATTTTATATATTTAATATTTTTGTAACTAGCATTGAAGTAAAAGATCATGTTAATAAATTATTAAATGATTTTATGTTTGAAAGAGTAGTTCGTAATAAGAAATATTTTATAAATAATGAATTGTTAAAACAAATTTATATATATTTTGAAAAAATAATTACAAAGGAATTTGCAAATAGCCATTGACTTACACATTATTTTGTGATAATATTGATTTGTTAGGAAAGATGGTAGTGCATTTTTATACGGGAAGGATGAGAATTTTTCCCACAATTTATGCGAGATGGTGTGATGAGTGCCACTCGGGGGTATGTGACGGACTGCTCCATATGAGAATCATGACGATGATTCTTTTTTTTGCTTTTTTTTTTAATCTATGATATCATTTTATTATCATATAAGGAGTGATAATAAATGAGTAAAATGGATGAGGCAGCAATTAATAGTATTAAAATACTTGCTTTAGATATGATTGATAAAGCTAAAAGTGGACATCCAGGTATAGTTTTGGGAGCAGCTTCAATTCTTTATGCTTTATATAAAGAACAAATAGATGTTATTCCAAGTAATCCTAATTGGATTAATAGAGATCGTTTTGTAATGTCTGCAGGTCATGGTTCAGCATTATTATATTCAACATTATATCATATGGGTTATAATATAGAACTAGAGGAGTTAAAACATTTTAGAGATTTGAGTAGTCTTACACCAGGTCATCCGGAGGTTAGAGTGACCCCGGGAGTGGATGCTTCGACGGGACCACTTGGACAAGGCATTGGAATGGCTGTTGGAATGGCACTGGCAGAACGTTACTTAAATGCTATTGTAAATATTGAAGATAAAAAGTCTAATTTAATAGATTATTATACGTATTGTTTATGTGGGGATGGAGACTTAATGGAAGGAATAAGTTATGAAGCATTAAGTTTTGCTAGTACTCAAAATTTAAATAAATTAATTTTACTTTATGATAAAAATAATGTATCTTTAGATAGTGATACAAAAAAAACTTTTACAGAAGATATTGAAATTAGATTTGAAGCATTAAATTTTAATATAATTAATGTAAAAAATGGTAGTGATTATAAAGAAATATCTAAAGCTATTAAATCTGCTAAAAAAAGTGATAGACCTTCGATTATTATATGTAATACAATTATTGGTGAAGATTCTGTACTTGAAGGAACTAATGCTGTACATGGAAAACCTTTAGCTAAAGATGATTTAGAAAATATTAAAAAAGAATATAAAATAACTAATGATGCATTTGATGTTAGAAAAGATGTTTTAGAATATATTCAAAATTATGTTAATAAAAGAGTTTCTAAAAAATATTTGGAATGGCAAGAAGAATATACAAATATTAAGGAAGAAAATAGTAATTTGCATGCTTTAGTTAATTTATTAGAAAGAAATGCTTTTGTAATAGATTTTGATGATACTAAATTTAAAATAAGTGATGAGTATAGAGAAGCTTTAAGAGAATCAAATCACAAGATTATGAATTTTATATCTCCGAAAAGTCCTTTTTTCCTTGGAGGTTCTGCTGATTTATCTTCTTCATGTAAAACAAATTTAGATAAATCTACGATTCAAAGTTTTGAAAATCCAGTTGGTAAAAATATTTATTTTGGAGTAAGAGAACATGCAATGGGGGCAATACTTAATGGAATGGCTTTATCTAATTTAAAAGTTTTTGGATCAACTTTTTTATCATTTAGTGATTATTTGAAACCAGCGATAAGAATGTCAGCTTTAATGAATTTACCAGTTACTTATATTTTTACACATGATTCTGTATATGTTGGTGAAGATGGACCAACACATGAACCAGTTGAACAATTAACAATGCTACGAACAATACCTAATTTTATTACTTTTAGACCTGCGGATATTAATGAAATAATGGGTTCTTGGGAATATATTTTAAAAAATAATTGTCCGACGGCTTTAGTAATAAGTAAAGAAGAAAGAAGTAAGCAAAAAAATACTAATGCTAAATTTGTTAAATATGGAGCTTATATGGTCCGTAAAGAAAAATATCATTTGGATGGTATTATTATTGCAACAGGGCAAGAGTTAGAAATGGCAATGGAAATATCTAAAGAACTATTTACTTATGGAATTGATACAAGGGTAGTTTCTATGCCAAGTATGGAATTATTCTTAAAACAAAATCCTAAATATGAAGAACAATTATTACCTAAAGATGTTCCAACATTTGTAATTGAAGCGGGAAATAGTTTAATCTGGAATAGATTTGCAAGTAGACCTGAATATATTTTTGGAGTAAATAAATTTGGGATGAGTGGTAAAAGCAATGATGTTGTTAAATATTTGAAGATAGATAAAAATACAATTTTAGAACATATTTTAAATATTTTGAAAAAAGATGATATCATCGACATAATTTGACAAATTAATTGAAGCTTTTATGTTATTATAATTTTGGGTGATAACATGAGGGCTTTTTATATTTTTAAAATTAATAAAGAAATGGGGGTACTTCTTAAAGATAGTCCATATAATTTATATAAATCTTTAGAAGATATTTATTTGCTTGATAAAACTAGTATAGGTATTGGAAAAGATTTGTTAGATCAGTTAATAGTGCCAATTGATAAAGAAAGATATAATAGATTGATTTATGAACTAAATAAAGATAATGATTTTTATATGAAAAATGGAGATACACATAAAGTAGTTAATAAATATAGAAAAGAAGAAACTATTATAACTGTTAAAAATAGTCATATCTTACTTAAAACTAATATTATTAATAGAGATATTAAGAAATTTTTACCTATTACAGAATTATTTGCTTGTGATTTTCAAAATAAAGATTATTTCTGGCTTGAACAGTTAATTTATTTATAGTAAAATAATTATATAAAGGAGATTATTTTATGGGTAAATTAATATTATATTTAATAATTGGAATTATTATTGGTTTAGTTATTGGATTTTTTCTTGCTAGATTATTAATGAAAAAAACACTTGAAAAAAATCCTCCGATAAATGAAAAAATGATTGAAGCAATGATGAGTTCAATGGGAAGAAAACCAAGTCAAAAACAAGTTAAACAAGTAATGCAACAAATGAATAGATTTAAATAAAATCTATTCATTTTGCTTTACAAATAAACCTTCACTTGATATAATTTATCTAGAATAAGGATTGTGATTTTAGATGAAGGATAAAAAGAAATGGATATATTCTATATTATGTTTATTTATTTTTGTTGTGGGTGTTTCTTTTGCTTATTTTGTTGCCCAAAATGGTAATGGTGCTGTTGGAAATATTGATGTAATATCTAATTCTTTAGATGATTTGAAATTTTCTGCTGGAGACCCAATAAGCTTAAAAATAACTCAATTTAATTTTACACAAGGGGGAGGCAATTTAAGTGATTCAACAACTGCTACTGCATCACTTAAAGCTAATAATTCTACAAATAAAGCAAGTTATACATATAATGTGTATTTTTCTTTAGAAGGAAACTCTTTTCAATATACAGCTAGTGAAGAATATCCAGATATTATATTAACAGTTATAGATCCAAATGGTAATGAAGTAACATCTATTGATGGTTTAACATATTATGATGGGGCTACCACAAAAGGTGTTAGTGGTTTTGATATTACAACTTTTGAAGGTTTAAAAACAATTGCTAATAATTATACGATTACTTCAAATTCAAGTACCACTTATACAACACAAGATTGGCAATTTAAAGTTACATATATTAATTATGATTTTAATCAAAATTATGATGCGGTTAGAAGTATTAATGCAAATATAGTTATTCAAAAGGAAGAATTACCTAAAACATTAGCTGATGTTTGTTCAAATGGTAATGATTTAGTAAATTGTATAACAACATTGAGTGAAAAAAGTGTAAGTGGAGCAACAAATATCTATTATCATGATTCTAATTTGGAAAATGGGGCAAATGATAATAGTTATAGATATGCTGGTGCAAGTGAAAAAGTTAATAATTTTATATGTTTTGGCTCAACAACAAGTCCATGTCCAACAAATAATTTATATCGTATCATCGGAGTAATAGATGGCAAAGTAAAATTGATAAAATATGATTATATGACAAAAGAAGAATTAGGAACTAATGGAGATTATCAAGGTGAAATAGCTATAAATACAGATCATTATAAAGGTAGTTTATCATCAATGGATGGATATTATTGGAATTATAAAGCTGATACAACAATAAATGATGGACAAGGTTCAAATACATGGAGTACAAGTTTATTTAATAAAGTAAATTTAAATACAAACTTTATAAATTATTTAGGAACAACATGGGCAAATAAAATAGCCACAACAACATGGAAAGTCGGGGGGAATACGTATGATAATATAGCTAATACAATTCCATCTAAAACTTATCAAAATGAAATAGTAAATCCGGATGCAACAAACACAACAGATAATGCTACAACGTATAATGCGAAAATAGGTTTAATGTATGTGAGTGATTATGGATTTGCAGCAACTCCAAGTGCATGGAGTTATGCAATAAATTATTATTGGAATGACCATATAGTAAGTAATAATTGGATGTACATGGGTCTTGATGAGTGGCCAATTTCACGTATTTCAGAAGTTTCATTCGCTATAGTTGTTATGACCAACGATGGTGGTGTAGGGGGTAATAACGCAAACTGTTATTATGCTGGCCGTGCTGTATTTAATCTTGAAACTTCAATTACCTATAAATCAGGTGCAGGAACTATGAATGATCCAATAATAATAAATTAATTAAAAAATGAGGAATAGTGATTAAAATGAGCGATAAAAAAAGATTAATAATTACAATAGTAGCGATGTTAATTTTAGTGGTTGGAGTTACTTTTGCATATTTTATTCCACAAATAGGTGGTGGAGTTTTAAGAAAACTTAATGTAGTTGCTGATACTCCAGATTTTTTGAAATTTATGGATGGTGAACTTAAATTAAAACTTACACAGTTTAATTTGGCTCAAGGTGGCGAAAATTTGAGCAATTCAACTTATGTATCAGCAGTTTTAAAAGCAAATAGTACAACAAATACAGCTACATATACTTATAATGTTTATTTTAATGTTAAAAGTAATAATTTTATTTATACTACAACTGAAAAAAAAGCGGAAATAATATTAACAGTTATTGATCCGGATAATAATGAAATTACAACTCTTGATGGGTTAACTTATTTGGATGGTTCAACTACTAATGGTATAAGTGGCTTTGATATTACAACATTAAATGGATTAAAAACTATTGCAGAAAATTATACAATAACGTCAAATTCAAGTAATGATTATAATTATCAAGATTGGAATTTTAGTGTTACATTTATTAATTTGGATACCAATCAAGTAGAAAATGAGGGAAAAGAATTAAAAGCAGAAATAATAATGCAACAAGATAAATTGGTAAAGACTCTTGATGAAGTTTGTACAAATGGTGATAATTTAGCAAATTGTATTACTACATTAAGTCAAAAAAGTATAAGTGATGCAACAAACATCTATTATCATGATTCAAATTTAGAAAATGGAGCAAATGATAATAGCTATAGATATGCTGGAGCATCAGACCAAGTAAATAATTTTATATGTTTTGGATCAACAACAAGTCCGTGCCCAATAGATAATTTATATCGCATCATCGGAGTAATAGATGGAAAAGTAAAATTAATAAAATATGATTACATGACAACAGATGAATTAGGAACAAATGGTGATTATTTAGAAACATATAAAGAAAGGGGATTGGATAGTACCTATAAAGGAACATATGGAGATGGGGAAAGAATCGGAGTATACCACTGGAATTACAAAGCTGATACAACAATAAATAATAGATGTGGTTCAAATACATGGAGTACAAGTTTATTTAATAAAATAAATTTAAATACAAATTTTATAAATTATCTAGGAACAGAATGGTCAAATAAGATAGCAACAACAACCTGGAAAGTCGGAGGAAATATGTTGTACAATATAGTTGATACAATTCCATCTAAAACATATCAAAATGAAATAGTAAATCCGGATGCAACAAACACAACAGATAGTGCTACAACGTATAATGCGAAAATAGGTTTAATGTATATAAGTGATTATGGATTTGCAACAACTCCAAGTGCATGGACAAGAGAATTGTATAATTATTGGCAAGAAGACATACCAAGTAACAATTGGATGTATATGGGTTTATGGGAATGGACTATTTCCCGTGATTCTGACAACTCGTACTATGTGTTTTCTGTGGGCAGCGCTGGTGACCTGGGGCACGTTTTCATTGCACCTGGCCGCTATGCTGGGCGTGCGTCCTTCAATCTCGTGTCTTCCATAACCTACAAATCTGGATCAGGAACTATGAGTGATCCAATTATAATCAATTAATGTAAATTGATTGTAAAATATATTTACTTTTTAAGAATAATTTGGTATTATAAAAATATGTAGAGTAAAGAGGTGGAAATATGAATTTCATATATGATTTATATCAAAAAGATAATTTTACTTTAATATTAGTAGTTTTATTGGTTATATTAATAATTGCTTTTGTGGTTGTATACTTTTTTGGTAAAAAGGATCAAAAACTTGAAGAAACAAAAAGATTACAAAAGATTGAACTTGATACATTTAAAGAAGAAAAACTTGAACCAGTTAAATTAGAAGTAAAAGAAGAAGTTCCAGTTATTAAAAATGAAGAAGTAAATGTAACAGAGTTTAAACCAGAAGTAAAAGAAAATGTTGATGTAATTGTTGATAATGAAGTAAAAAATGAAAATGAAAGTATTATTAAACCATTATTTAAAGATACTGAAGAAGAAAAAAGTCCGATTAGTATTAGTGAATTACCTGATATAAAAGAAGATGATAGTGAACTTGTAAATGGTCTTAATAGTTTGGAAAGTATTAGAAATGAGTTTAATAGTATTGAAATTCCAGAAGTAAAAGAAATAAAAGAAGAAAAAGTGGAAGAAAAACCAATATTTAAACCAAGTCCACAAATATTTAGCTCTGTTTTTGTTGACAAGAGGGAAGATGATATTGTAACTAACAATAGTAATAATGAAAAAGAAGTTGTTACTAAAGTAGAAGAAGAAAAAAATGATAATAGTACATCTAAATTATTTACTATAATAGATGATGAAGATGAAGAAATGGAATTACCTTCACTTAATAAAAATGTAGATGAAGTAAATGGAGAAGTATATACATTAAAATAGAGCTAATGCTCTATTTTGTTTTTTTAGGAGGAAATATGGCAAGTATAGAAGATTTTATGAAACTAGATATAAGAGTAGGTACAATAATAAATGCAGATGATTTTTTAAAAGCAAAAAGACCTGCATATAAATTAACAATTGATTTTGGAAGTGAAATAGGTATTAAGAAGTCATCTGCTCAAATAACTAAATTTTATGAAAAAGAAGATCTAATCGGTATGCAGATATTAGCAGTAGTTAATTTTCCACCACGCCAAATAGCTGATTTTATGTCAGAAGTATTGGTTTTAGGTACATATAGTAATGATGGAGTAATATTAATAACTCCAGAAAAAAAAGTTAAAAATGGCGATAAATTAGGTTAAAATAAAAAAGAAATGAGGTAGTATTATGAAGTATGGTTCTAAAGTATATTTTATATTATTAGCAATTAGTATTTTACTATTTTTGTTAGAATTAATATTTAAGATTAAAGGTGCGATTGGACTTGCTTTGTGTGTACTTTCTCTTTATTTTTTTGTAGGGTCTATTATAAAAATAGTTAGATTCTTACAAATTGTAGATGATGATTTTATGGAGAATATTGATATTTTGTTTTTCTTATGATGAAGAAAGTTTATGTGGAAATAACTAATAACTGTAATTTAAAATGTTCATTTTGTATTCATAATAAAAGAGAAGCAAAATATATGAGTATGGATGAATTTAAAATTATTTTAAATAAATTAAAGGGACATACAAAGTACCTTTATTTTCACGTTTTAGGTGAACCTTTAATTCATCCATTAATAAATGAGTTTATTAATGAAGCAAGTAAGGATTATTTTGTAAATATTACTACGAATGGATATTTTATAGGAAAAATTAAAAACAATAAAAATATAAGACAAATAAATATATCTTTACATAGTAATGTTAGTGAAGTAGATAATTATTTAAATAGAATTTTTGAAGTAATAGATGATTTAAAGAAGTATACTTATATTAATTACAGATTATGGGTTGGAAGTAATAAAGAGATTATTCATAAATTGGAAGAAAAATATTGTAAAAAGATTACTGAAAGTATGAAGCTTGAAGATAATGTATTTATTGATATAGATGAAGAATTTGTGTGGCCTGATTTAAATAATCAAATTTATAATGAACATGGTTTTTGTTATGGTTTAAAGGATCACTTTGGTATTTTAGTAGATGGTAGTATTGTTCCTTGTTGTTTAGATGGAAATGGGTGTATTATTCTAGGTAATATTTTTACAAGTAATATTGATGAGGTACTACATAGTAAGAGATCACAAGAGATGATAGTTGGGTTTAATAAGAGGTTGCTGGTTGAGGATTTATGCAAGCATTGTGGATTTATAAATAGAAATACTTTAAAGTAAATTAGTTTTGTGTTATTATTTAAATGGTGATGTATTGATGAATAATTTAGCATGTAAAAATGAAGATGCAATATATTTTGAAAAAATAGATAAAGATTTTAGATTACCATTTTCTAGGGATATAGATAGAATATTATATTCATTATCTTTTCAAAGATATATGGACAAAACACAAGTTTTTTCTTTTAAGGAAAATGATCATTTAACTAAAAGAATGATTCATGTTTTATATGTGAGTAAAATTGCTAGAACTATTGGAAGAGCTTTAGATTTGAATGAAGATTTAATTGAAGCTGGAGCTTTAGGGCATGATCTTGGTCATACTCCGTTTGGTCATGTGGGTGAGGCAATACTTAATAAAATAAGCTTAAATGCTGGATGTGGATATTTTAATCATAATGTACATAGTGTAAGACTTTTAATGAATATAGAAAATTATGGATGTGGTAAAAATATTACATTACAAACTTTAGATGCTATTTTGTGTCATAATGGAGAATTTGTTGAAGGTTTATATAAACCTAAAAATAAAACTAAAGAAGAGTTTTTAGAAGAATATAAAAATACATATCTAGATAAAGATGCTTGTAAGAAACTTACTCCGATGACTTTGGAGGGCTGTGTTGTTAGAATTAGTGATTTAATAGCTTATTTAGGTAGAGATATAGATGATGCAGTAAGAATGAAATTACTTACTTGGGAAGATGTTCCTAGTAAAATTACAAATGTACTTGGTAAAAGTAATAGAGATATAGTTAATACATTAATTAATGATGTAATAAAAGAAAGCAAAGGCAAAGCCTATATTAAATTGAGTAATTCTGTTTTTGAAGCAATAAAGGATCTTAAAGATTTTAATTATGAAAATATATATTATAAAGCATATACTAAAGAAGAAAAAAATGAGTTAGAAAATATGCTAAATACATTATATGCTACTTATATAAATGATTTAAATACAAATAATAAAGATAGTAATATAATTAAGTCATATTTAAATAATATGAGTGATGAATATAAAAGTAATAATAGTAAAGAAAGAATAGTTATTGATTATATTGCAGGTATGACTGATGATTATACTTTAAAAGAATATAATAAAATTTTAAAAAGTAAGCATAATAAAGGTGAGGTGTAAAATGAAATATAAAACATATAATTGTAATTCTTTTAATATTTATACTATAAAAACAGATAAATTTAAAACAAGTCATATGGAAGTAATATTTAGAAATATAGCTAAAAAAGAAGAAATGGGGAAATATTCATTTTTAGCTGATATGATGAGTGAATCATGTAAAATGTATCCGAGAAAAAAAGATTTAATTACTAGATTTGAAGAACTATATAAAATAATTATATACGCATCCACTGTAAGGGTAGGTAATGTATTAGATTTACATGTATCCTTGGATTTTATTAATCCTTTTTATATTGATGATGAAAATTATGTGGAGGAAGTTATTAAAACTTTATTTGAAATAATAGAAAGACCTAATGTTGTTAATGATGAATTTGATTTAAAAACATTTAATATTGTAAAGGAACGTATTAAAAGAGAAATTAATTCTTTAAAAGAAAATCCTGTAAAGCAAAGTATAAAAGAAGCTTTTAAAGAAATGGATATAGATAGTCCAACATCTTATGAACTTCTTGGTACGATTGAAGAATTAGATAATATTACACCATCTAGTCTTTATGATGCTTATAAAAATTTAAGAAAGAATTTTAATGTTGATGTTTTTTTAATAGGTAATTTAGAAATGGATGATGTAGCTAGTTTAATTAAGAAATATTTTAAAAATAGATATATTGTTGATGGTTCTTATGAAATGATGGTAGATAATAAAGTTACTAAAAAAGTACATGAAAAAAGTTTAAAAAGTGAAAATATTCAAACTAATTTAGTAATGTTATTTAATTTAGATAATTTAAGTGAACAAGAAAAAAATATTACTATGAATGTATTTAATTATTTATATGGAAATGGGGGACTTACTTCAAAACTTTATAAAAGTATCAGAGAAGAAAATAGTTTATGTTATGCTATAAATAGTATGTATTTAAAATATGATAAATTATTGATGATTCAAATATCTTTAGAACAAGAAAATGTAAAAAAATGTATTTCTTTAGTGAAAAAAGAATTAAAAAATATGGTAGATGGTAATTTTACGGATTTAGAAGTTGAAGATGCTATTAATAATATGATTATTTCACTTGATATGACACTTGATAATAATGTAGCTATTTTAAATAATTACGTTTTTAATGTTTATGATAATTTACCTATGATTGAAGATAGAAAATTAGCATTTAAGAATGTTAAAAAAGAAGATATAGTTAAGGTAGCAAAAAAAGTTAAGTTGAATACAGTATTTGCTTTGGAAGGGAAGAGTGAATAATGGAAGAATTAGTTTTAAAAGGCTTAAATGAAAAAATATATGTGTATAATACTAAATGTGGACTTCCAATATATATGTGGGTAAATGAAAAAGTAAGTAGTATGTATGCTTCTTTATCTGTAAAGTATGGTTCAGTTCATACAAAATTTAAAATAGGTAAAAAGACTTATGAAGTGCCTGATGGTATTGCTCATTTTTTGGAACATATAAAATTTAATATTGATGAGGAAACTACAGCTCATGATGAATTTTATAAATTAGGGGGAGATGCAAATGCTTTTACAACTTTTGATTATACTAGTTATATTGTGTTTGCTACTAAAAATAAAAAAGAAAATTTAGAAGAATTACTTAATTTTGTTTATAATCCATTTTTTACTAAAAAAAATGTAGCTAAAGAAAAAGGAATTATTGTTGAAGAAGCTAATATGGGACTTGATGATCCTTATAGTATAATGTTTTTTCATACACTATCAAATGTGTTACAAAAATCAAAATATAGAAATACTATAACGGGTACTCCGGAAGATGTTAATAGCATAAATCTAGAAGATGTTAAATTAGTTTATGATGCTTTTTATCATCCCGAAAATATGTTTTTAACTATAACTGGTAATTTTAATCCTTATGAAATGGCTAGTGTTGTTGAAGATAATTTATCTAAAAAAAGTTTTGGAGAGTATTTGCAACCTATAGTTATAAAAGAATCTGAACCTAAAAAAGTATTAGAAAAATATAAAGAAGAAAAGATTAATTTAACTTATCCAAGGGTAAAAATTTGTTGTAAAATGGATATGAATAAATTTAAAGATTATTCTAAATTAGAACTTAAAATTCTTTCTAATTTAATTTTTAATATAAATTTTGGTGCTACTTCTGATTTTAGAGATGAACTTATGGAAAAGGGTCTTATTCAAGGAATGAGTGTTGCAACAGATATTTATGATGATACTTTTGTTATTTCAATCAGTGTTACGACCAATTTTAAAGAAGAAGTTATAAAAAGAATTAAAGATAAATTAAATGATTTACAAATTAGTGATATTGATTTTAAAAGAAAAAAGAATGCTACGATAGCAACTTTAATATTGGATTATGAAGATGTAGAAAATGTTAGTTATAGGATTCAAGATGATATTTTAAATAATGGGGGCATTATAACTAATCTAAAAGAAATATTAGAAGATGAGGCACTCGAAGATTTAGAAGAATTAATTAATTTATATGATTTAGATAATTTGCAAATTAGTGTATTTTTACCAAAAGAAAACCAAAAGGATTAATAAATAACCTTTTGGTTTTAATATTATCTGTTGTAGAATTCAACGATAAGTTGTTCATTAATTTCTGGATTAAGTTCACTTCTTTCTGGAAGTCTAACAAATTTACCAGTTAATTTCTTTTCATCCATTTCTAGGAATGCCGGAACAGTTCTCTTTTGTTCAATTGCATCAAGGATTGCTGGATGGTTCATTGAGTTTTCTTTAACTGAAATGATATCTCCGACTTTAATAGTGTATGAAGGAATATCAACCTTTTTACCATTTACTAAAATGTGTCCATGATTTACAATTTGACGAGCACTTCTTCTAGTTCTAGCCATACCAAGACGATAAACCATATTATCAAGTCTTGATTCTAGTAGGATAAGTAAGTTTTCCCCAGCAATACCGTGCATCTTTGAAGCTTTGTCAAATACTTTGTGGAATTGTTTTTCATTAAGTCCATAAAGAATTCTTACTTTTTGTTTTTCTTGCATTTGGATTCCGTATTCACTTAATTTACGACGACGGTCTTGTCCGTGTTGTCCTGGTGCATATGGTCTTTTTGCTAATTCTTTTCCATTTTCAAGAGTAGAAAAACCAAGTCTTCTAGATTTTTTATAAGCTGGTCCTGTATATCTTGCCATAAAATCTCCTTTCATTTTATTTGCAAAATATTTAACTTCGTTATATCTAACAAATAGGGAGTTTAAATAATTTTACTAGGGCAGTCCTAGTTACTTTATTCCATATAGGTTTAAACACATTACTTATAGGTATAACCCTGCCTAAATAACTTGCAAGTGTATTATATAATAAATGTATGCTTGTTGTCAAATAAAAATTGTAATTGTTTATTTATTTTATTATGACAAATAAAAACATCTAGGTTAATTTGACTTATATATTTGGACTAAAAAATATTAAAACAAATGCTATAATTTGTTGCTTTTTATAGACTCGTATGTTAAAATAATTTTTATGGAATATCCAGTTGATTGGATGCTACTTTCTAAATATAAATAGGAGGTTTGATTCTATGACTAAAGATGGAATTATCATCGGGTTATGGTTGATCATTATTCTTCTCATTTTGGTTTTGTTGCTAAAATAGAAGTAAATAAAAACGCATCTAGATCAACCGTGTTGATTTAGATGCCCACAACTGTGGTAGCACCCAACATGCAAAATTGGATGTTCCATTTTTAATTTATGCAAATTGTTTTGCTATATACATATTATCATAAAAGTGGCTTTTTGTCAAAGTCTAAATTTCTCGCATTTTATTTCTATCTTTATATGGATTTTTAGGATCTATTTTATCTACGAATAAAATTCCATCTAAATGGTCTATTTCATGTTGGAATGCTACCGCTAAATCTTCACGAGCTCGCATTGTTTTTTTGTTTCCTTCATAATCATAATATTCAATAGTTATTCTAGCATGTCTTGGAACTATGCCCTCAACTTCACGATTAACACTTAAACAGCCTTCGCCTTCACCAACATAAATTAACTCTTCACTTTGACTAATAATTTTAGGGTTAATTATTATATATTCTTCAAAAGTTCCTTTTTCTTCTAGTTCATTGGCTATAACAAACATTCTTTTTAAATGCCCTAGTTGGACAAAAGCCATTCCCATTCCAGCTCTTAAATCGTATTTTTCAGCAATTTTTTCATCTTGACTCATTTCTAAATACTTAATTGTATCTTCAGCAAGTTTGCGATCTTCTTTACTTACTGGAAATGTAACATCTTTACTTTTTTGATGTAATATTTTATTTTTTTCATCTAATATTGTAATGTTTGGTAACTTCATATATACTTCACCTGGAACATAGTATATCAAATTTTTTTTGAAAATGCAATTTTCGTTATAATTGCTAGACTTTTGTGGTAATATTTGCTTGGGAAATGATTTTCTTGTATATTCAAAAAAGACTTAAAATGATATTAGATAAATTTGCAGAATGTAGTAACGAGTTGGGTATTATTGATATTACTAAATTTGCAAGGTCATTTGGATTTAGTGTTAATGAAAGTAGTGATTTACCAAAGGATATAAATGGTAAAATTAATTCAGCTAATAATAATAAAAATATATTTTTAAATATTTATTTTAGTAAAGAACAAAAAAGATATACGATTGCATATTTGATTTCTTCATATTTAATATTTTATAATAATGAAGTTTTTTTAGGTAGTCATGTTTTAGATAATGAAATTGATGCTGTTGCATCTTTTGCAAGAATATTACTTGTGCCTGATAATAAATTAAAGGCATGTATTACAAGAGATTGCGAGGCTTTAGCATCTTATTTTTCTGTACCTATAGATATAATGGAATTAAGATTAAATGAAGTATTTAAACCAAATATATTACAAAGAAAAAAGGACTAGTTTTGATGTAGCCCTTTTAAATTTATTTAATTATTGTTATTATTCCAGCTCCAGCCAGCACCTAAAATGATTACTAAAAGAATGAATAGTACAATCCAAATAGCAGCACCTATGCCATAACCACTAGTGTATCCAGCATATGTAGGAGCTCCACAAGCACCTTGAGCGCCGTATCCTCCGCCATAATAGCCAGTATTTCCATAATAATACATAATATACCTCCTTTTTGTATCTACTATAATTTATTATAAATGACGATTTTTTGACATTAAAATAACCCAAGTTTTCAAAAAAAACTTTAATTTGTTTGTAAATATGATAATATTATTATAGGTGAGGAGTATGCGAAAAATATTTTCTAAAATGGATATTCCATTATTTATAATGGTAATACTTTATGTTATTTTAGGATTAGTAATGATTTATAGTGCTTCTAGTATTACTGCAGTTGTAAGATATGGATATCAACCTTATCATTTTTTTATAAGACAAGCGATATTTGTTTTAGTAGCTTTTTTTATAGGCTTGTTAATTGTTTTGAGATTTCCCACTAGAAATTATGGGGCTTTAGCTTGGCCTTTAGTGTTTTTACTGATTGGTTCTTTGGCACTTTTATTTGTAAAGGGAAAAATTGCTGGTGGTGCAATAAGTTGGTTTGATTTAAAATATTTTAAAGTGCAACCTAGTGAGTTTGCAAAATCAATTTTAGTAGTGTTTATGGCTATTTATTATAATAAACTTCATTATAAAAAGGTAAAAAATGTTTATGCTTATTTTGTTCCGTTGGGATTTGCGGCGATTGTTATTGGCCTTGTGTTTATGCAACCTGATTTAGGAAGTGCAGCTATTATAGCTGGTATTGTATTTTTAACTTTTATAAGTATTCCTATTGTTCAAAATAATATTATGAAATTTATTAAAATATTTGCAGTCGGAGTAATTATTGCTGTTATAGCTGTGCTTTATTCTGGTAATGATTTTTTAAGTAGCATTCAAAAAGGAAGACTTAATTTTAGAAATCCTTGTTCAAGATATACTGAAACTACTGGATATCAAGTGTGTAATGGCTTTATTGCTATAAATAATGGTGGTTTATTTGGGGTTGGTCTTGGAAATTCAAGACAAAAATATTTATATTTACCTGAATCTCATACAGATTTTATTTTTCCGATAATTGTTGAAGAACTTGGGCTTGCAACAGGTATTTTAATTATTTTAGGTTATGTTTATATTTTAGCAAGGATATTGAAAATTGCTAAATCAAGTGAAAATCTACGATGTTCAATTCTTGCATATGGAACTTTTTGGTATTTTACATTACACATTTTAGTCAATTTACTTGGTGTGCTAGCTTTAATTCCTTTGACTGGTGTACCACTTCCATTTTTAAGTTATGGTGGATCATTTACTGTTAATGCAATAATAATGGTTTTTGTGGTAGAAAGAGTAAATATTGAAAATAAAATTAATAAAACTAAAAGAGAAATAAAAGCTTTATAAACGGTTTAAAATTAATGCTTTTTAACAAATTAAATTTGAGATGAAAACATAAGCAGATCCAATAATTATTGAATAAAAGAAGAAATATTAGAAATAATATAAATGGTGATAAATATGCCTAATATACATTCTAATATTTCTTTTGCTTTAGTAAGTATTCCTGTGTTACTTAATCCTGTTATTAAAAATAATGATACTTCTTTTAATCAATTGCATAAAAAGTGTTTGGAAAGAGTTAAATATATAAAATATTGTCCAAAGTGTAAAAAAGATTTAAAAGAAAGTGACATTGTAAAAGGTTATCAGTTTGAAAAAGATAATTATTTAATTTTTAGTAAAACTGAACTTGATAATTTAAAACCAGATTGGGATAAAGAGATTGAAGTAATATCATTTATAAAAGAAGGTAGTGTGCCTTCGTGGTATTTTGAAAAAAGTTATTTTTTAAATACGGAAGGGAAGTCTAAAGCTTATAATCTTTTTTATGAGGCTTTAAAGAAAACGAAAAGGGTAGCTTTAGTTAAAACTGTAATTGGACCAAAATTTTATTATGGAATATTAAAGTTAGTTGAAAATGGAATAATTTTAACGACGTTGTATTTTGAAGAGGAAGTAAGAATGCCTGATAAAGAAATGAATATCAAAGTAACAAATAAAGAACTTCTTTTAGCTATTAAACTAATTGAAAGTATGGAAGGGGTTTTTGAACCTAATAAATATAAAGATGAATATCAAGATAGAATTAAAAAAGCTATTGATGAAAAATTGGATGGAAAGAAAATTACAAAAATTAAAAGAAGTAGTAAAAAGCAAATTAATGATTTAATGAAGGCTTTAGAAAAAAGCTTAAAGGATAAAAAATGAGTTTGTGGAAAAAAGAATTTACACCGATGCTTCTTAAAGAAGTAGATGAAGTATTTGATGATGAAAATTATTTATATGAAGTAAAGTATGATGGAATAAGGGTATTAGTTTTTGTAAGTAATGATAGTGTTGTAATAAAAAGTAGATATGGTATGGATATAACAAAGTTATTTCCAGAATTAGGTTGTTTAAGTAAAATGGTTAATGCTAAAGTAATATTTGATGGAGAAATTATAATTTTAGATGATGGAAGGGTGTCTTTTTCAAAATTACAAAAGAGATTTCATTTAAAAAATAAAAAAACTATTGATTTTTTAAGTAAGACGAATCCAGTTGTTTTTATGTGTTTTGATGTATTATATGAAAATAGGGATTTAATAAATTTAAGTTTGTTAGAAAGAAAAGAAATATTAAATAATTATGAAGATAATGAAGTATTTGTTAAAAGTACATATGTTTATGGTAAAGGAAGTAAGTTGTTTAAAGCAATAAAATCATTGGATATGGAAGGTATTGTAGCTAAAAAAATAGATAGTAAATATTTAATTAATGAAAGAAGTGATAATTGGATAAAAATAAAGAATTATAAAAGTGATGATTTTTTAATATTGGGTTATATTAATAAAGAGAATGTTATTAGTTTAGTATTAGGTGAGTTATTAAAGGGAAGAATTGTGTATGTTGGAAAGGTTAGTTTAGGAAAGAAAAGAAGTTTAGCTAATAAAATTATGAATATGAAAGAAGTAAAAGCTTTAATTGATATAAAAGATAAAGATGTAATATATGTAAAACCTAATGTAAAATGTGAGGTTAAATATTTAGAAAGAACAAGTAATGGGCTTTTAAGACAACCTTTTATACCTTGAAAATGTCAAAAATAAGTAAAAATATATAAGTTTTTTTAGAAAATATATAAAATTTGTGAATTAGTTATTGATTTTACCTAGTTTTTTTGGTAGTCTTAATATGTAAGGACAATGTTCCTACAAAATATTTTAGATAATAGGGAGGTATAATATTATGTCTAAAACAGAATTAGTAGAATTAATTGCAAAAGAAGCTGGACTTTCTAAAGCTGATGCTGCTCGTGCACTTGACGCTACAATTGCAGGTATTACTGCTGGATTAAAAAAAGATGGAAAGGTTGCTTTAGTTGGTTTCGGTACTTTTAGTGCTAAAACAAGAGCTGCTAGAGAAGGAATCAATCCATTAACAAAAGAACCAATTAAAATTCCTGCTAAGACAGTTGCTTCATTTAAAGCTGGAAGCAAATTAAAAGACGCTTTAAATTAGTAAATTTGAAAAGTTGATTAATTTCAACTTTTTTTTAATGACGTTTTGGAGTATAATATATGTAAGGTGGTAATTTTGAAAAAAAGATTAATTTGGTTACTAGGATTAGGTTTAACTTTAGTAATAGTACCTTTTGTTATAAATGTTTATAGTATTTTTAGAATAATTGGTTTGTTACTAGGAATAGTTCTTATAACGATAAGTTTTTGCTTAAAGAAAAAAAGAAGTATATTTTTAATTTTATTGGTGCCAATTTTGTTGTTTGTGGCAAGTTATGGTTTAGATACATTATTATTTTATAAATTAAAGCATGTGCCGGTATTTAGTTATGCAATTAAAAGTAGTAATAAAATGTTTACATATAATAGTTTTTTTTATAGAGTATTTGATTGTAATAATAAGCTTTATTTAGATTATGGTTATAAGAAGAATTATTTGTGTGAAAATGATTTAATAGATGTTTTAGATATTAATAAATTTTTACAAGATCCTAAATACACTTACCATGAATATAAAAATAAATTTGTAAGAGTTCATGGTAAGATTAGTAAAATAAGTGGAAATGAAAGTATTGAACTTGCTTCCTATACAAGTAGTGAAGAATCTTTAAATGGTTATGTTAATTTTAATTTAGATTATACTTTAAATGTTAAAAGTAATGAAATATTAAGTAGTTATAGAATTTATGATTATATTGATGTAATAGGTAGAGTTGATAGTTATAAAGATAATACAATATATTTAATTGATACTGTTTTAATACCCAGTGATATATATGATAGTTATAGTTTTGAAATTATTAATAATAGCGAAGAAAAATTAACTAATTTAGTAAAAGAAAAAGATTATTACTATTATGGAATTAGTTCATTAAATATTAAGTATGATCAAGATAATATTTATGAACTTAATTATCTTTTGACGGATGGAAGAATCGCTTTAAGTGATTATTATAAAAATAAAGAATATGAAGTAATAAAAGATAATGAAGAAGTAATGATTGCTAAAAAATATATTTTAGATAAATTTGTGATTGTGGAATGTAGTAATGGTAAAAATATTGTTGCTAATAAAAGTTTTAAAATAAGTAGTGATGTATGTGAGTTAAAAATAGATTAAAAGTATATTTTAAACTATAAGTGTTGCTGAAAATTTTATTGAAAACTTGTACTTAAATGGTTGACGGAGTACAAGTTTTTGTTGTATAATGATTTTATATCGAGAAAAGGGGAAAGTGCCTTTGGAACATTATTTTACAAACAATGAAAATCTAAAAAGTGAGTTAAGAAAACTAGTATATAAATATGAAGATAAAACTTTAGAATTTTTTAGCGATAATGGAGTTTTTGCTAAAGATAAAATAGATTATGCTTCGAGGTTATTAGTCGAGACATTTATAAAAGAGAAATGTAATAAAAATAGTAATGGAGTTATACTAGATGTTGGTTGTGGATATGGATTCATGGGTATAACAATTGGAAAAATATTAAATAGAAAAGTTGAGTTAGTAGATATAAATAAAAGAGCACTTCATTTAAGTGAAAGAAATATAAAATTAAATGAAGTTGATGGGAAAGCATACGAAAGTGATGCTTATGATTGTGTAAAAAATAAATATGAATATATAATAACTAATCCACCGATTAGAGCTGGAAAAGAAACAGTGTTAAATATTTTGAAGGGAGCTAAAGATCATCTTTCAGATAATGGCGAGTTGTGGTTTGTCATAAATAAAGACCAAGGTGCTAAATCGACAGCAAATGTGTTAAAAAAATGTTATAATATAGAAGTTGTAGCAAAAAGTAAAGGTTTTTTTGTGTTTAAAGCGAAAATTAATTGACAAATTAACATTTTGGCTTTACAATTTTAAATTGGTGGCGTATTTATTTTTTTAAATAAAAGCGAAGAAAAAAATAGTCTTAAAAAATTGTGTATGGGGTGATATCGTGGCTTATAAAGTTAAAAAATTTGGTGACTATCGTGAAAGAAGAAGTTTTTCGAAGACGAAAAACGTTTTAGAGTTGAATGATTTATTAGAAGTTCAAAAGAAATCATACCAAGAATTTCTAGAAACAGGTATTAAAGAAATATTTGAAGATTTATTTCCAGTAGAAAGCTTTACTGGTAATATATCACTAGAATTTGGTGATTATTATTTTGATGAACCAAGATACTCTATAAAAGAAGCAAAAGAAAGAATGGTAAACTATGCAGCACCATTAAAGGTTGAAGCTCGTCTTTATATTCATGAAACTGGGGAAGTTAAAGAACAAACAATATTCCTAGGTGATATGCCTTTGATGACTGATGCAGGTACATTTATTATCAATGGGGCAGAACGTGTAATTGTATCACAATTAGTTCGTAGTCCGAGTGTATATTTCAAAAAAGAAATTGATAAGAATGGACGTCATATTTTAGGTGGAGAATTAATACCTAACAAAGGAACTTGGCTAGAATATGAAACAGATGCTAGAGATGTTTTATATGTAAGAATTGATAGAACAAGAAAAGTAACTGTTACAACATTCTTGAGAGCTTTAGGTTTATCTAGTGATGAAGATATTTTAAGTGTTTTTGGCGATAATGAATACATTAAAAATACTTTAGAAAAAGATTCTACTAATAATGCAGATGAAGCTTTAATTGAAATTTATGAAAAATTAAGACCTGGTGAACCAGCTACACTTGATTCATCAAAGAACCAATTGATTACAAGATTCTTTGATAGATTCCGTTATGATTTAGCTAAAGTTGGTCGTTATAAATTTAATAAGAAATTAAATATATTAGATAGACTTGAAGGTTTAACTTTAGCAGAACCATTAATAGATGGAAAGAAAACACTTGCTAAATCTGGAGATGTTTTAACTAGAGAATTACTAGAAGAATTAAAACCATATTTTGCAAATGGGTTAAATGTTAAAGATATATTAATAAATGAAGAATTAGATGATTATAAAACTGTTCAAACAGTAAAAGTAGTTGATCCAACTGATAGCAAAAAAATATTTAATGTTATTGGGGTAGATCAAAGTATTGATATTAAACGTCTTACGATACCTGATGTTTATGCGTCTTTAAATTATTATATAGGTTTACATAAAGGGATAGGTACTGATGATGAAATCGATAATTTAGGAAATCGTCGTGTTCGTCAAGTTGGTGAACTTATTCAAAATCAATTTAGAATTGGTATGGCTAGAATGGAAAGAGTTATTCGTGAAAGAATGACTACGCAAGAACTTGATACTGTAACACCTAAAACATTAATTAATATTAGACCAGTTACAGCAGCTTTAAAAGAATTCTTTGGATCAAGCCAATTATCAAAATTCATGGATCAAATAAATCCGATTGCAGAATTAACAGATAAGAGACGTTTATCAAGTCTTGGACCTGGAGGGTTATCACGTGAACGTGCTGGTATGGATGTTCGTGACGTTAATGCGTCTCACTATGGTCGTATTTGTCCGATTGAATCACCAGAAGGTCAAAATATCGGTCTAATTACATCACTTGCAGGTTATGCTAAAATTAATGATTACGGATTTATAATGACTCCATATCACAAAGTTGTAAATGGTGTTGTTACTGATGAAGTATGTTATTTAACTGCTGATGAAGAAAGAGGACATGCCATTAGTCAAGCTTCAGTAAAACTTGATGAAAATGATAGAATTATAGATGATGAGGTAGTAGCTCGTTATAATGGAGATACAATTTATGTAAAAAGAGAAAAGATTGATTATGTCGATGTTGCTCCGAGTCAAGTTGTTGCAATTACTACAAGTTGTATACCATTCCTAGAATTCGACGATGCTCATAGAACCCTAATGGGTGCAAACATGCAACGTCAAGCGGTGCCACTTCTTACTTGTGAAGCTCCAATTGTTGGAACAGGTGTAGAATGTATAGCTGCTAGAGATTCAGGATCTACTATTGTTGCTAAAGCTGATGGTGTTGTTGAATATGCTGATGGCTTAAAAATTATAGTTAAAACTGCTGGTGGTAAAGATACATATCATTTAGCAAATTACGAAAGAAGTAACGCATCAAGTTGTATTAATCATCATCCAATTGTTAAAGCTGGAGATGCAATTAAACGTGGTCAAGTTATTGCTGATGGTCCATCTACAAATATGGGTGAACTTGCTTTAGGTAAAAACTTAACTGTTGCTTTCATGACATTTGAAGGATATAATTATGAAGATGCAGTTATCTTAAATGAAAAATTAGTAAAAGATGATGTTTATACATCACTTCATATATCACATTACGATATTGATTGTCGTGATACTAAACTTGGACCAGAAGAAATAACAAGAGATATTCCAAATGTTGGGGAAGATGCTCGTAAGAATTTGGATAGCAATGGTATTGTTAGAATCGGTACTGAAGTTAGAGATGGAGATATTTTAGTTGGTAAAGTTACACCAAAAGGTGTTCAAGAATTAACTAGTGAAGAAAAATTGTTACATGCAATCTTTGGTGAAAAGACTCGTGAAGTTAGAGATACATCATTACGTGTAGAACATGGTGCTGGTGGTATTGTTCATGATGTTAAAGTTTATACTAAAGAAAACAGTGATGAACTTCCAGCTGGAGTATCAAAAATCATAAGAGTGTATATTATTCAAAAACGTAAGATTCAAGTCGGAGATAAAATGTCTGGACGTCATGGTAATAAAGGGGTTATTTCTCTAATATTACCTGAAGAAGATATGCCTTATTTACCAGATGGTAGACCAGTAGATGTTATGCTTAATCCATTAGGGGTTCCATCTCGTATGAATATCGGACAAATCCTAGAATTACATTTAGGAATGGCTGGTAAAAAATTAGGAGTTCATTATGCTACACCAGTATTTGATAGTGCTACATGGGATGATATTTCTGAAGAAATGAAGGAAGCTGGTATGGCTCCGGATGGAAAAGTTGAATTACGTGATGGTAGAACTGGAGAACCATTCGATCATAGAATTAATGTTGGTGTTATGTATATGGTTAAACTACATCACATGGTTGATGATAAACTACATGCAAGAGCAACTGGACCTTATTCACTTGTTACTCAACAACCTTTAGGTGGTAAAGCACAATTTGGTGGACAACGTTTCGGAGAAATGGAAGTTTGGGCATTATATGCTTATGGTGCAAGTCATGTTTTACAAGAAATCTTAACTGTTAAAGCAGATGATATTACAGGTCGTGTTAAAGTTTATGAATCACTAGTTAAAGGTAAGACAATTGACCAAGCTGGTGTACCTGAATCATTCAGAGTATTGGTTAAAGAATTCCAAGCACTAGGTTTAGATGTTCAAGTCGTAGATAATGATGATAATGTTGTAGAATTCAAAGACATTGAAGAAGATGAAGATGATAATGAAGCATTTAGAATTGATGAAATTGATGTTACAACAAATGAACTTAATAATGAAGAAGAAAATTTAGAAGAAAATCTTGATGATGGATTTGAAGATGAAGATGATTTAGATAGTCTTGAGTTTCCAGGTGATGCCCTAGAAGAAGAAATCATAGATGATGGGGAAGGTGAAGAATAATGATAGATGTTAGTAAATTTAAAGGAATTAAGGTAAGCATTGCTTCACCTGAAAAGATTCGTTCATGGTCTTATGGGGAAGTAAAAAAACCTGAAACAATTAATTATCGTACCCTTAAACCTGAAAGAGATGGTCTATTTTGTGAAAAAATATTTGGACCAACTAAAGACTTTGAATGTTCATGTGGAAAATACAAAAGATTAAGATATAAAAATATTGTATGTGATCGTTGTGGTGTTGAAGTTACTCGTTCAAAGGTAAGAAGAGAAAGAATGGGGCATATTGAACTTGCTGCCCCTTGTTCTCACATTTGGTTCTTTAAAGGTGTTCCTTCAAAAATGGGACTTGTTTTGGATATGTCTCCGAGAGATTTGGAAGAAGTACTGTATTTTGTAAGTTATGTAGTAATTGATCCAGGTGCAGCACCTTTGGAAGTTAAACAAACTTTATCTGATAAAGAATATCGTACTTATTATGAAAAATATGGTAATAGTTTTAAAGTAGGTATGGGAGCTGAAGCTATTAAAGAATTATTAAAACAAGTTGATATTGATAAAGAAGTTGAAGATTTAAGGAAAGAACTTGAAAATACAACCGGACAAAAAAGAATTCGTCTTGTTAAAAGACTTGATTGTTTAGTTGCATTCCAAGAATCTGGAAATAAACCCGAATGGATGGTACTTGATGTGTTACCAGTTATTCCACCAGAATTAAGACCAATGATTCAACTTGATGGTGGTAGATTTGCAACTAGCGATTTAAATGATTTATATCGTAGAATTATTAATAGAAATAATCGTTTAAAGAAATTACTAGAACTAGGAGCCCCAACTATTATTGTTCAAAATGAAAAACGTATGCTTCAAGAAGCTGTTGACTCATTATTTGACAATGGTAGAAGAGGAAGAAGTATTACTGCAGCAAGTAATAGACCACTAAAGAGTTTATCTAGTATGTTAAAAGGTAAACAAGGACGTTTCCGTCAAAACTTATTAGGTAAGAGAGTTGACTATTCTGGTCGTTCTGTTATCGTTGTTGGACCAAATCTTAAAATGCACCAATGTGGTTTACCTAAAGAAATGGCTATTGAATTATTTAAACCACATGTAATTAATGGTATTGTAGAAAGAGGTCTTGCTCACAATATTAAAGGAGCTAAAAAATTAATAGAATCTCGTGATGAATCAATCTGGGATATTGTTGAAGATGTAATTACTGAACATCCAGTATTACTAAATAGAGCCCCAACATTACATAGACTTGGTATTCAAGCATTTGAACCAGTACTTGTTGGTGGTAAAGCTATTAGACTACATCCACTAGTTTGTGCAGGATTTAATGCAGACTTCGATGGCGACCAAATGGCTATCCATATCCCACTTTCTGAAGAAGCTAAAGCAGAAGCTAGAATATTAATGTTAAGTGCTAATAATATCCTAAATCCAAAAGATGGAAAACCAATCGTTACACCAAGCCAAGATATGGTACTTGGTAACTGTTATTTAACTATTGAATATGCTGGGGAAGCTAATGAAGGTCATGTATATAAAGATCCAAATGAAGCTTTAATGGCTTATGAAAGAAAAGAAATAACTCTACATACAAGAATTGCGATTCCTGTAAATTCATTTAAATATAAATTATTTACTGATGAACAAAGAGATAAATATTTAGTTACAACTGTAGGTAAATTAAAGTTTAATGAAATATTACCTGATACATTCCCATATGTAGAAGAAGGTACTAAAGATAATATTGAAGGAATTACACCTGATAAGTATTTCTTACCAATGGGTGTTAATATTCCTGAAGAAATAGCTAAAATGGAATTAGTTACTCCATTTGTTCAAAAGACTTTAGGTCAATTAATTGCGCAAGTATTTAAAAGATATAAAACTACTGAAACATCTATAATGCTTGATAAATTGAAAAATTTAGGTTTCAAATATTCAACTATCGCTGGTATTACAGTATCTATTGCAGATGTTGTAAGAAGTGAACATAAAGGTGAAATAATTGAAGCAGCTAAAGCAAAAGTAGATAAAATTAATAAACAATATCAAAGAGGTTTAATTACTGATCAAGAAAGATATCAAAGTGTTATTGAGGTTTGGACTAAAGCAACTGATGATGTTAAGAATGAACTTAAAGCAATAAGTGAAAATGACTTTGATAATCCATTATTTATGATGATGAACAGTGGTGCTCGTGGTAAGATTTCAAACTTTACCCAACTTGCTGGTATGCGTGGGTTAATGGCAAAACCAGATGGTTCAACTGTGGAAATTCCAATTACATCATCATTTATCGAAGGTCTATCTGTGTCTGAATTCTTCTTATCAACTCATGGTTCTCGTAAAGGGGATGCCGATACAGCACTTAGAACTGCGGACTCTGGATACTTAACAAGAAGACTAGTTGATGTTGCCCAAGATATAATTGTTAAAGAATATGATTGTGGTACGCATCAAGGGCTAGTAGTTTATGACTTACTTAATGAAAAAGATAATTCAGTTATTGAACCACTTGGTGAACGTATTTTAGGTAGATTTGCATCTAAAAAAATTGTTAATCCAGAAACAAAAGAAGTTATTGTTGAAGCTGGTGAAATGATTAATGAAAATGCAGTTATTAAAATTACTAAAGCTGGTATTAAAAAGGTTGAAATTAGAAGTGTTCTAACATGTAAATCAAATAATGGGGTGTGTCAAAAATGTTATGGACGTAACCTTGCAACTGGTAACTTGGTTGAAAAAGGTGAAGCTGTTGGTATTATGGCTGCTCAATCAATCGGTGAACCAGGTACCCAACTTACAATGCGTACGTTCCATACCGGTGGTGTTGCATCAGGTGATGATATCACTCAAGGGCTACCAAGAGTTGAAGAATTATTTGAAGCGCGTATTCCAAAAGGAAAAGCTACGATTGCTGAAGTTACTGGTAAAATTATTGGTATTGAAGAAAACAATGGTAAACATACAATTACTATTGAAAATGAAGCTGGATGCCACGAACACATTACAAATTACAATATGAAACTTCGTGTAGCTATCGGAGATGAAGTTGAAGCTGGAGATAAATTAACTGAAGGTGTTATTTCACCAAAAGAATTACTTGCTGTAACCGATCCACTTACTGCACAAGAATACATATTGAAAGAAGTTCAAAAAGTTTATAAATTACAAGGTGTTGATATTTCAGATAAACACATTGAAATTATTTGTAAACGTATGATAAATAAGGTAAGGATTACTGATGCTGGAGATTCAGACTTTGTTGAAGGTTTGGCCGTATCATTAAGAGACTTTACTGAAGGTAATAAGCCAGTTATTATGGCTGGAAAGACACCTGCTAAAGGTAATCCAATTATGCTTGGTATTACTAAATCATCTTTGGAAACAGATTCATTCTTATCTGCTGCATCTTTCCAAGAAACAACTAGAGTGTTAACTGATGCTGCTATTCATGGTAAAGTTGATAGACTTCAAGGTCTAAAAGAAAACGTTATTATTGGTAAACTAATACCTGCAGGTACTGGTTATAGTCAATATAATAATATTGATATAGAACTTGAAAAAGCTATACTTAATGATGATGCACAAGAAGTTTTGGAAGAAAAATTAATGGATAATGATGATATAATATCTGATACTCAAAATATTATTGATGAAGTTGATGACTTTGATGAAGAAATAGAAACTGAAGAAGAAATTAATGAAGAAGATGCTGAATAAGCATCTTTTTATATTTTGTTTACGTGATGAGTTTGTAACGTTTTGACATGTTTTGTCGAACTTGTTGCAGACTTTATTTTTTTTCTTTATAATACAATCCCTAAAGGAGGTATTGTAATGAAAACAACTATTATAAGTGGTGATATTTCAGAAGAAAAAGCATATATGCTCTTTAAATTATTTGCTAATAAATTACCATTATTTGATTTTATTAATTCTTTTTTTGATTATATAAATTATGGTTATCAGATGATTGATGGAAAAGTTAATGTATTAAAATTAGATAATAGAGTGAGTAATGGTAATTTGGTTATTAATTATGATGATAAAGATAGTGTTTGTTTAAATATATGTGGTATTTATCAAATCTTAATTAATGATATTACTTTTGAAAAAGTAGTTTAAGTAGGTCGATGATGTCGGCCTAAATTAAATTGAAGGGACGAAAATTATGGATTATTATAAGGAAATAAAGAATGAAATTTTAAATAATGCAATAACTAAAAAAATTAAGGATTATTCTAAAAACAAGAGTGATTTAACAACATATTATAATGTAGGTAAGTTATTAAGTGAAGCTGGTAAACATTATGGTGAAGGTATTATAAAAGAATATTCAAAAAAATTAAGTAAAGAGTTCGGAACTGGATATTCAATTAGAAATTTATATAACATGAAAAATTTATATGAAAAATTGCAGACAGTGTCTGCAAAATTGACATGGAGCCATTATACTTATTTATTGTCATTTGACTCCTCTAAAATTCTTTATTATATAACAATTTGTGAACAACAAAATTTATCTGTTAGACAGCTTCGCGAAAGAATAAAAAATAATGAATATGAAAGATTAGATGATAAAACTAAACAGAAATTGATTGAACACAAAGAAACTAAAGTTGAAGATTTTATTAAAAATCCAATCGTTATTGGAAATCCTTTTAATTATGAAATTATATCAGAAAAAATGTTACAAAAATTAATTCTTGAAGACATTCCATCTTTTTTAGATGAACTCGGAACAGGATTTACATTTATTAGAAATGAATATAAAATAAAAATGGGGAATAATTATAATTATATTGACCTACTTTTATTTAATTATGAATTTAATTGTTTCGTTGTTGTAGAGTTAAAAGTAACTGAATTAAAAAAAGAACATATTGGGCAAATTGAAGTATATATGAATTATATTGATAAAAATCTAAAAAAGATTACTCAAGATAAAACTATTGGTATTATTATTTGTAAAAGAGATAACAAATTTATTATGGAATATTGTAGCGATGAAAGGATAAGTGTAAGAAAATATGAACTATTATAATGAAATAAAAACAGAAATAATAAATAATGAAATAACTAAAAAAATTAAGGACTATTCTAAAAATAAGAGTGATTTAACAGCATATTATAATATTGGTAAACTACTTAGTGAAGCTGGTAAGCATTATGGTGAAGGTATATAAAAGAATATTCAAAAAAATTAAGTAAAAAATTAAATAAAAAATATGAAACAAGAACTTTATTTAGAATGTGTCAATTTTATTTGTTTGTAAATGACCAAAAAGTGTCAATGCCATTAAGAGATAAAGATAAAATATTAAATAAAAAACTTGAGTTAGTTTATTTGCTCCAGTTCTAATTTGCTCTAGATCCAATCGGAGCTATATTTAAATCTTGTCCTAAAGATTTTAAGACTCCGGTATATTTTTCATAAAGTCTTTCATAATCTTTTAGATATGTATCATCAGTCATTTTGCTAAATGGTATTACTGTATGATCAGTATGAACTGCAGTTGTTACAGGATTACCAGTGTATTTTGTGAATATTAATTCTCCACCTATATTATCAAATGTCATTTTTACTTCATCATCTTTAGTTACAGTTTTGGTTATATCTAAAGTAGCCATAAATCCAATTAATTTATTCCAATCTCCATTGGTTCCACCATATTGATTAGATATAAAGTTACCTAAAGAGTACATTACAATTGTATCTCCGATTTTAGTAATAGGTTGAAGTATATGTGGATGATTACCAATTACTATATCAACTCCGAGTGAAGATAGGTATTCAGCAATTTCTTTTTCTTCTTCATTTGGCATATTAATGTATTCAGTACCCCAGTGCATTGCAACGATTAAAACATCAACTTTATCACGAACTGCTTCAATATCTTTTTTGACTTGTTCCTTATCATAAAGGTTTAAAAGATAACTTTTTCCAGAAGGTACTTGCAAACCATTTGTTATGGTAGTATAAGATAGCATTGTGTATGTTATATTATTTTTTTCTTTTATAATAAAGTTATTTCTCATTTCTTCAGAGTCATTTATTCCACTATATAAGGTGTTAGTTGTTTTAAAATATTTTACTGTATTTAAAATTCCTTTTTCTCCTTTATCAAGAGAGTGATTTGATGCTAATGATATAGTATTAAAACCTGCATCACGCATAGCATCTACATATGCGCTTGGTGTATAAAACATGGGATATCCTGAATATGTAATAGAATCATCTCCGGCTGGTGTTTCTTGATTATAATAGGCTATATCATAATCTTTAACAATATCTTTAACATATTTTACAGCATCAGTAAAATCATAAACGCCGTTTTTATAATAGTTTCTAAAAATTACACTATGAATAAGGCCATCTCCAGTTGCAAGTAACTTTAATTTATATATTTGATCTTTTTTTGTCTCAATATTATTACTGTTATTTTTTAAAGGAGATTTATCCGTAGTCTTCGGAGTATTAAAATAATTATAAGTATTATAAGTTAAATAACTGACTAAACAAACTAGTATTATACTTAAAAATAATTTTATAATATTTTTTTTAAATTTTTTCTTTTTTCTTCTCATGTTAATCCTTTAATAAATTATATACTTCATCTTTATCTAAATTATGTGTTTTGTGCATAAAATCTGGAAGTAAATGTAAGTGAATATGCTTTATAGCTTGTGAATCTCCATAGTTTATTAAAAATGTTAAAGCACTTTTATCTAATTTAAACATTAAATCTTTTGTTAATTTTCTAGCTTTTTTAAACATTTTAATTAATATTTCATCTGAAACTTCATAAATATCTTCAAAATGCTTTTTAGGAATTATTAGTGTATGACCGTCTGTATCTGGAAAAGCATCAAGTATCACAAGTATATCATCATCTTCATAAAGTATTTTAGATGGAATTTCCTTTCTTACTATTTTACAAAATAAACAATCATCTTTCATTCTAACCACCATAATAAGTATATCAAATCGTGTGTACTTTTGTAAAGTAGCTGCATATACTTAATTAGGAGCGTGATTAATTTGTCTAGTTTTAAGGAAATAGTTACTAAAGCTGTTATTGGAAAAGCTAAAAAGACTAATAGTAATTCTTTTACATTATCTCCGGAAGAAATTCCAAATACCATTTTAGGTTGTTGGGTTATCAATCATTCATTTAATGGCGTTAAGGGGAAAAATAATTCAGTTATGATTAATGGTAGTTTTGATGTAAATGTTTGGTATTCTTATGATTCAGATAAAAAAACTGCAGTTACAACTAAAAGATTTAATTATAATGATAATTTAAATGTTCCACTTCGTAATGAAACTAATATTGATGGAGCTAGTGAAATAATAGTTAGATGTTTAAAACAACCAATTGTTTCAAATGTAAAGATTGATTCTGGAAACGTATTACTCGATATTGAAAAAGAAATGGGCGTAGAAATAGTCGGAGATGCAAAAGTTAAAATAAGCGTTGAAGATGATTATGATGATTATGATGAAATTGTAGATGAAGAAGAAGTAGATGAAATTGTTGATAATGTTGATGAAAATTATTTAGATAATAATTAAAATAAAATCACCTCGAAAAAAGGTGGTTTTATTCTTTTACTAAAGGATTAAAATTACTAATAGCATTAATTAATTTAGGATGCTTGATGACAAAATGAATGGTAGGGTTTTCTTCTTTGGATATAATTACTAGTTGTTTATTTAATATTGTTATTGTTATATTTTTAAACGTTAGTGTTTCTAATTTATTTAATTTATAATTTTTATTCTTTTTAGAAAACTCTATTGTTTCATTTAAATGTTTTAAATATTCTTCATATGTATAATTAATTCTTTTTTCATAAAATATATCAGATAGTAATAAATTGGGTTTGATATTTTCAAACTCTTCCTTTGTTAATATGTGTATATTGTCACCTATAGGGGATAAATTTAGAATAGAGTTGTAGGTTAAGGTTAAGTTATTTTTATAGTTTATTATTTTTGTAATTTCATTTTTATTTATGTTATTTCTTTTTAGTATAGATGTAAGAAGATTATTGCTGATAGTAAAAAGAGGCAAACTAGATAAGTATCTTGTTCGAGGTTCATTTATCTTGTAATAATCTTTTAGAAAATCGTTATACAAATCAGCAGTATCTTTTTTATATATATTCATTAACGGACTAGCTTTTTTTAATAAACTTTGTGATTTTTCTTGATAATATGCTACTTCTTTTTTGTTATTGGTTAAATAATATTTTCCTTTGTTATGATATCCATTTATTGATTCACCCGCTATGGCTAAAGTATTTGATACGTAGGTTAGATTTTGATAAATATTTGTTTTAATATCTTTAAAATAATATGGAGTTACTTGGCCAGTCATATATATTGGAATCCAACTTTCAAGTCCTAGCATCATTTCATTAAATGGTCGATCTAAGTTATGTATAATATTTAAATGAATACCTTTTTTTAACATACATGCTATACCAAACATCCATTTTTTTCCAAATTCTATATCTTTAGCCATATCTTCCATTGGCATATCACTACACATAAATACCTTATTATTTTTAGTTAGAACAGTGCCTTTAAAAAAGTCAAGTTCTCCTTTTTTCATTTCTTCAATTCCATAATAAGTTTTGGTTTTCGTTATGTAAAAAGGTATATTTGGTATTTTTAATTCATCAAATTTTATAGCTTTAATATAATCATTTAAATTAAAATTATCTAAATTTGTTAAGAATGTTTCTATTTTAGTTTCTTTTGTATTTTTGTTATTTGTTAAAAATAAAAGTAATTGATCATGTAATGTATTTTGATTTAATTCCTTATAATCAATATATAAGATACTAGCTAGTTTTTTTAAATCTTCACTTGTATTATATTTATTTATAATGTATGTTATTACTTTTTTGGAAAATTCAATTGGTTCACTAGGTTTAGTTTTTCCATATCTAATTCTTGATATGTGAGATGAATCAAATAGTGTATATTTTGACATGTCTTTTAAATTTATTTTTAAAGTATTTATTAAGTCATTTAGGTTTTTACTAAATGTTTCATAGTCAAAATCATCTTTATTTAAAGATGTGTTAATTTCAGATTCTATCTCTTCTTTTTTATATTTTTTATTACTTAATGTTGTTAGGGCATCGATGATTTTTTTAGCTTGAATACTATCTTTTTCAGGAGTTCTTTGATTACTTCTGTATCTACTTATAACAGAGGGAGAAATATCTGTTAAATCTGATAGTTTTTTTGAGCTACATTTAAATTCTTCTAGATATTTGTTTAGTAAATCATTAAATTTCATAATAATATTCACCCAATGGTATTATACTATATATAGGTTTAGTTGTCATTAAAAACAATGCTTTAGATGGAAACTTAATTGTTATGTTATTGTATATAAATTATAATATTATTAGGAATGGAGAATATTTATGAATAAAAAGAAATTAATTATTATTGTTTGTAGCATAGTTTTGGTTGTGGGTTTAGGATTTGGAATTTATAAAGTAACTAAATTAAATGATACAAATAATAATGGGGGAGTTATTAAAACAGATAAAGGTAATGTTAAAATAGTTAAAAATGCTGCTAGTCAAATTGTTTTGGAAGACTATAGCGATGCTAATTTTAATATGAAAATACCTAAAGGGTGGAAAGTTCAAACACTTGGGGATTATATTCATTTTACAATTAAAGTTTATAATCCTGAAAATCCAACATATCAATTTTTCTTTAATTTAAAAACTGAAGGTTATAATAAATCTGAAGAAGCAAAAAGATGGCAACAAAAGTTTTATCCGAATGATATGTTTGCTAAAACTGCAGTTATAGCTACGAAAGATACTGAAGGATTTTATAAAATATTTAATGAAATGGGGCCTTTGAATAATAATGCAACATTTACGTTTCCTATTTTGACTGATTTTACTGTTATTGAAAATTTAGGAAAGAGTTCGTTTGGTGGAGATGTTTTACGAGCATCATTTAAAGATGAAGCTGGTAAAGATGGTGAAGGATTGTTTACAGCTTATGTTTATGATGCAGGACCATATTATGTTTCAGAAAACTTCATGTCAACAAAACAAATAGATATTTATTTTTTAAGTGTTTATGATGCTATTTTTGTAACTACTCCGAAGGATGAATTTGTTGATTGGGAAGAAACATTAAATAAAGTTTCAGCATCATTAGAATTTACTGATGCATTTATGAATGGTTTTAATCAAGAACAAGATGCAGTTATGAAAACATTTCAAAATGTAAGAAGTATTTGTAATCAAATTTCTGATGGTATTATGGATTCTTGGGAAAAAAGGAGTGCAACATATGATATAATGAGTCAAAAACAAAGTGATGCAACTCTTGGATATGAAAGAGTTTATGATACAGAAACTAATGAAATTTACAAAGCTTATAATGGATTTACAGATGATTATGATGGAGAAAGATATAAGTCTATAAGTGATGATATGTATACGAAAAAAACAGATGGCTATATCGAAAAAGTAGGCGAATAATGAAAGATAAAAAGACATGGATAATAGTTGGTTGTTTAGTTTTAGTAGTATTAGTTGTGGCAATAATTTTATTTAATAAAAAAGATAGTGAAACTGATGATAAAAAAAATGATAAAGATGTAACATCATTAGTTTTAGAAGCTGCTAAAAATAGTAATAAAAATGCTAGTGATTATAAAAAGTTTTTAGGGGGAGAAGTATTAAATGAAAGTACTTATTTTAATGAATATACATTTATAAGTAATAATAAAGCTTATATATTTGATCCTAAAAAGTTAGAAAATGGAGAATTTAGTTATAGAAAAGTATTAGATATTCCAGAAGACTTAAAGATAGTTAATATTGGTATACCTATGGGAGCTGATGTACATTTTATAACAAATGGCGATGCTTATTATAGAATTGAGGATACTAATTTAGATAATAAAGTTGAAGATAGCTATAATATGTTTGCTAATGCAAAGTATGAGTTGCAAAAATTTTATGACTCATATAGTGAAGAGACTTATGGGGAAAAATTGGATTATGATTTGATATTTAATTTACATATGGTTAAAGATAATATTATTTATAAATTAACTATTCCATTTGAAAGTTTTCATGATAAAAAGTTTTATCCATTTACTAAAACAAAAGTTGATGGAAATTATGAAGGTGAAAAAATATTAAATGTATATAATGATAGAATAATAAGAACTGATAAGGCTTTTTATGAGATTGTAGATTATTATAAAAATGGAGAAAGAACTACAACAACATTGAAAATGAAAATGCTAACAAAATATTATGATGAAATATTAACATTTACATATAAGTATGTGGTACTTAAAGATTATACTTTAATACCTATTAGTGATACATTAGTAAATCGTGGTAAAAAATATGTAGAATATAATTATAAAGATTGTTTTGAAGAAGAAATAAAAGATTTTACAGAATAGGAGACAAATGATGAAAAAAATATTTTTTACGGTAATTTTAGTTTTTGCAGTTATGTTCAACGTTAATGCTTTAGAGAAAAATGAAGTAACTTTAAACTTTGCAGGGGGAATTATTCACGATGGTTATGTTGAATATGACAAAGTAGCAAATGTACAATTATTTAAAGGAGATGAGTTAGTTACTAATATTACAAATAATATGGTAATTGATTTAAATGAAGCAGAGTATAAGTTTGTAATTGAAGAAATCCAAACTGAAACTATAGGTGTTACAAAACCTGGAATGGTAAAATTAAGAATTAATAATTGGTATTATCCCATTACAACATCATTAGTAGAAGGTGGTAAATCTACATTTAAATTAGATTCAACTATGTTTAGTGGAACTTTAGAAGTTAAATTTATAAGAACAAATATTGCTATTAATACAACAGTTAAAAATGAATACAATGACGTATCATCAAAAGGTAGTATTGATTTAACTGATGGTAAAGAATATGTAATAGATTTTTCTAAAAACGATGAAATAACAGAAGGATTAAAGTCATTTGTAGATTTAGAAAAAACATTATATTACAAAAGAGTAAACAATGGTCTATTAATTACAGATAATGAAAATGAAGCTGTTATAAAGATAGTGGGAAAAAAGTCTGAAAATAAAGCAATATTAACTGCAGTAAATGTTGGAACTAAAAAAAGTGAAATTTTTAAAGGATTTCATATGCAATATACAGGTTCAGCACTTGATTATAATAGCACTAATGATGGTATTATATATGAAACAAGATTTGATTATTATACTAGATGTACTTATGAATTTACATTTAAATATGCTGAAGATGTACAAGAAAGAAGAGAATATCAAGTAATCGAAGGTGCTAATCAAAAATATACTATAAATAGAGATAATGAATTAACATTTAAAGTTGATGCAGATTATAATTTGTTTGCTAAAGTATATATTGATGAAAACTTGGTTGATGAAAGTAATTATAAAGTTACTGAAGGAAGTACAATTATTACATTGAATAAAGAATATGTAAATACATTAAATAATGGAAAGCATACTTTAAAAGTTGAATTTAATGATGGAGAAGCAAATACAGAATTTAGTGTTTTAAAAGAAGAAATTAAAAATCCAAGTGTAAATGAAGAAGAAGTTAAGAATCCTAGTACAAGCGATAATATTGAAAAATATATTATATTGGGAATTGTTGCATTAGTTGGTGTTATTGGATGTACATTAATTCTTAAAAGAAATTTAGAAAAATAAATTAAATTAACTACCTATTGTGGTAGTTTTTCTTTTCTCATGATATAATATGTTTTAAGGAAAGTGATTTATGTGAATCAAGAGAAGATTGGTAAATTAATTAAAAAGATTAGAATAAATAATAAATTAAGTCAAAAAGAATTTGCGGATAAATATGGAGTTACACCACAAGCTGTAAGTAAATGGGAAACTGGTAAAAATATTCCTGATATAGCAATATTAAAAGAAATATGTAATGACAATAATTTAAAAGTAGATGAATTTTTGAGTGCAAAATCTAAAGAGAAGAAAAATGTTATTTTAATTATAATTGGTTTAGCTATAATTATCGTGGGTATTGGGATTATTTCTGTAATACATGGTAATAATAGTTTTAAATTAAAGACAATATCATCGGCATGTGAAGAATTTGGTTTATATGGAAGTATTGCTTATAATAAGAGCAAGTCAAGTATTTATATTGATAATGTTACTTATTGTGGTGAAGAAGTATTACCTAGATATAAAAAAATAAGTTGTACATTATTTGAGAGTGAAAATGGTACTATAAATGTTATAAATTCTTATGAATCAGATGGAGATAAAAGTTTAACAATTGATACATTTTTAAAAGATTATTCATTTAAAGTAGATAACTATGAGCATTCTTGTAATAACTTTAAAAGAGATTCGTTCTATTTAGAAATTAAGGCAGTAACTTTAGATGGAAAAGTAGAAATACATAAGATTCCTTTGATATTAGAAGACTGTAAATAACCTTTACAAAATTTAGATGTAAAATACAAAATAAGACTAGTAAAATAGTCTTTTTTTTGATAAAATTGATTTAGAAAGTAAGGTTGATGAAAATGTTTTTAGGTGAAAATCCAATTCATATTGAAGTTTTAAATAAATCTGATATTGCTAAATTAGTGTTGATGCCTGGGGATCCTTTGCGAGCTAAATATATTGCTGAAAATTTTTTGGAAAATGCAAGGTGTGTTACTAGTGTTAGAAATATGCTAGGGTTTACTGGTACTTATAAAGGTGTTCCAGTTACTGTTATGGGAAGTGGAATGGGTATGCCTAGCATGGGTATTTATTCTTTTGAATTATTTCACTTTTTTGGAGTTGAAAAAATTATTAGAATTGGTACTTGTGGTGCTGTTAGTCCAAAAGCTAATATAAATGATATGCTTTTAAGTGAAAGGGTATATAGTGAATCTAATTTTGCTTATACTTTTAATAATTATAGAGAAAGAGTTGTAATGGCAGATGAAGCGTTAAATAATGATGTAATGAAGGCAGCAGATGAACTTGGATTAAATGATAAGTTACATAAAGGAATGCTTACAACTATGGATGTATTTGGTCCATATATAGATTTTGAAAGAGTTTTAGCTAGAATTCCAAAAGAATATGAAGTTTTAGGTGAAGAAATGGAAGCTTTTGGTCTTATTCATGTAGCTAATAGTATGAATAAAAGTGCAACAGCAATTGCTACAGTTGTAGATTCTAAATATAGTGATGTAGTTTTATCAATCGAAGAAAGACAAACTTCACTTAATAATATGATAAAATTAGCACTTGAAGCCATAATAAAATAAAGAGGTAGGGTTGATTTGATGCAAACTATAAATGAAGAAATATTTAGAGCTTATGATATACGAGGAACTTATCCTGAAACAATTAATGAACAAGTGGCGTTTACAATTGGGAAAAGTTATGGTTCTTATTTGCAAGAAAAATATAATAAAAATACGTGTATTGTATCTCATGATAATAGATTGTCTAGTGAATCTTTAACTCAAAATTTGATTAAAGGACTTATATCAAGTGGGCTTAATATTATATCTTTGGGTTATACTACAACTCCGATGAATTACTATGCAAGATATATAAATAGAATGCCTGGTATAATGGTTACTGCTTCACATAATCCTAAAGATGATAATGGGTTTAAAATGTCATTTGATGGAATGATTAATGCTCGAGGAGAGATGATTGAAGATTTTAAAAATTATACTTTACAAGGTAATTTTAGAAATGGACAAGGAAGAATAACTAATGCAAATATTACTGATAAGTATGTTGAGTATTTGAAATATTCTATAAAATATGGGAAAAATAAAAGAAAAATTGTTATAGATCCTGGAAATGGTGCTACGGCTCATATTATAAGAAAAGTTTTTGATAGTACATTTTGTACACCAATATATATAAATGAAGTTTCTGATGGAAGTTTTCCAAGTCATCATCCAGATCCATCTGTTAAAGAAAATATGGTGCAATTACAAAAAGCGGTGAAAGATAATAAAGCAGATTTTGGGGTTGCATATGATGGTGATGGAGATAGAATTGGGGTTGTTATGGAAAATGGTGAGTTGCTTCCGATTGAATATTTAATGTTATTTTATATTAAAGATATGATTGGAAATGTTAAAAATAGGACTTTTCTATATGATATAAAATGTTCTAAAGTTATTGAAGATATGTTAAGTGTTTGGGGAGGCAAAGGAATTTGTTATAGAACTGGAGCTTCATATACACAATTTAAAACTCATGAAGATAATTTGCCTTTTGGTGGAGAATATTCAGGACATCTTTATTTTAGAGATCGTGATGCTGATTGTGGCAGTGCTATTTATGCTTCTTTAAGATTACTAGAAATAATGAGTAAGACAAGTGAAAAAATGAGTAAATTAATTAAAGATTTTCCAAGTTATTATTCGACACCAGAGATAAAAATTCCAAGTGAAGATAGTTTGAAGTTCGGGGTTGTTGAACAAATTAAAGCTTATGCTAAAAAAAATAATTATCCGATTAATGATATGGATGGGGTAAGAATAACGTATACTAATGGATGGGTTTTAGTAAGGGCAAGCAATACTGGACCGAATATTACTTTTAGGGCAGAAGCAACAAGTCCCGAAGGTATAATATCTTTACAAAATATATATTTACCTATGATAGAAAAATTTAATACTCATATAGATATTTTATAAAGAACTTTTTAATTAAGTTTTTTATCATTAATTAGCACTTGTGCTTGACAAGTGCTAATTTAAGGTTTATAATATTCTTGTTCAAGTTAGAAAGGGATGATATTATGAATTTTGAAAACAATGATGAATTAAAAGATGTTTTAAATAAATATGGACGAGATATAACTAAAAATGTTTTAGATAATAAAGTTGATCCAGTAATTGGTAGAGATGAAGAAATTAGAAATGTTGTTAGAATTTTATCTCGTAAAAGTAAAAATAACCCAGTTTTAATTGGGGAACCTGGGGTAGGTAAAACTGCTATAGTAGAAGGTCTTGCCCAAAGAATTATAAAGGGAGATATTCCAAGTTCTTTAAAAAATAAAACGGTTTGGGAACTTGACCTTGGAGCTTTAGTGGCAGGAGCTAAATATCGTGGAGAATTTGAGGAAAGATTAAAAGCAGTCTTAAAAGAAATTAAAGATTCAGATGGCAATATAATTATGTTTATTGATGAAATACATATGATTGTTGGTTCTGGTGGCGATGGGGCAATGGACGTTTCTAATATGTTAAAACCAATGCTTGCTCGTGGAGAAATACATGTTATCGGAGCTACAACTTTAAATGAGTATCGTAAATATATTGAAAAAGATGGGGCTTTGGAAAGAAGATTTCAAAAAGTATTAGTAAGTGAACCAAATGTAAGTGATACTATAACTATATTACGTGGTTTGAAAGAAAGATTTGAAATATTTCATGGTGTAACTATAAAAGATAATGCTTTAGTAGCAGCAGCAACTTTATCAGATAGATATATTACTGATAGATTTTTACCTGATAAAGCTATAGATTTAGTTGATGAAGCATGTGCTACGATAAAAATGCAATTAGAATCTATGCCTGTTGAACTTGATGAACTTACTAGAAAAATAATGAGTTTAGAAATAGAAAGACAAGCATTAAAGAAAGAAAAAGATGATATAAGTAAGAAAAGAATTGATGAAATTGATGAAAAACTAGTTAGTATGAAAGAACAAGAAGCAAATTTAAGAAGCAAGTGGGAAAGTGAAAAAGAAGCTAAAGCAGAAATAAATAAGAAAAAAGAAGAACTTGAACAAGCTAAATTTGACTTATCACAAGCTGAAAATAATTATGATCTTGAAAAGAGTGCGATGCTTCGTCATGGTAAAATACCTGCTTTAGAACAAGAATTAAAAAAATTACAAGAAGAAAATAATAGTAGTATTTTATCAGATATAGTTAATGAAGAAAGTATAGCAGAAATAATTTCTAGATGGACTCATATTCCTGTTTCTAAATTAGTTAGTAGTGAAAAAGATAAATTATTGCATCTTTTTGATAGATTAAAAAGGCGCGTTATTGGACAAGATAATGCTTTGAAACTTGTTAGTGAAGCAGTAATTAGGGCAAGAAGTGGAATTAAAGATCCAAATAAACCAATTGGTTCGTTTATATTCCTAGGACCAACTGGGGTAGGTAAAACTGAAGTGGCAAAATCTTTAGCTTATGAATTATTTGATGATGAAAAACATATGATAAGAATTGATTGTTCTGAATATATGGAATCATTTAATGTATCACGTTTAGTTGGGGCTCCTCCAGGATATGTTGGTTATGATGAAGGTGGAGAACTTACCGAAGCTGTAAGAAGAAATCCATATAGTATAGTTTTGTTTGATGAAATTGAAAAAGCTCATAAAGATGTCTTTAATATTTTACTTCAAATACTTGATGATGGTAGACTTACTGATAGTCAAGGACGTTTAGTGGATTTTAAAAATACAATTATAATTATGACAAGTAATTTAGGTAGTGAATATATTTTAGATAATGAAACAAATGCAAATGAACTTGTTATGAATGAACTTAAAAATACATTTAGACCAGAACTTATCAATAGAATTGATGAAATAATTGTCTTTAATTCTCTAAAACAAAATGTAATTGGTGAAATAGTTGATAAAATCATTAAAGAATTAAATGAAAGATTATCTCAAAATTATATACGCGTAGAAATTACTAATGCTGTTCGTGAAAAAATTATTGAAGAAGCATATGATCCAAGATATGGTGCTCGTCCAATAAAAAGATATATTACTAAAAATATAGAAAACTTGATAGCTCATAAATTAATTGATGAAAATATGAAAGTTGGAACAACTTTAGTTGTAGATGTAAAGAATGATGAATTTATTATAAATTAATGATTGGTGCATGATTAGATTCATGTATCAATTTTTTTAGTTTATAAATTGTGCAAAATTATCTAATTTGATAAATAAAAAAATAAATGTATATGTGTCAACAAAAAAATATTGACACATATATTTTTATATGGTAATATAATTTTAGTTATTTAAAGGAGGAGAAAAAATGGCTGTTAAATTAAGACTTAAAAGAATGGGTTCTAAACAAAGACCATTCTATCGTATCGTTGCTGCAGATTCAAGATTTCCAAGAGACGGAAGATTTATTGAGACTGTAGGTACTTATAATCCAATTGCTAATCCAGCTGAAATTAAAATTGATAAAGAATTAGCATTAAAATGGTTAAGTAATGGTGCTCAACCAACTGATACAGTAAAAGCAATCTTTAAAAATGAAGGTATTATGAAAGCATTTAATGATGCAAAAAAAGGTAAATAATTATGAATATAGTTGAATATACTGAATTTTTAGTTAAGAGTCTTGTTGACGATCCTGAAATGATAAAAGTCGAAGAATTTTTAGAAGATGAAACTAAAATAATTGAAGTAATGGTACCTGAAGATCAAATGAAATATGTTATAGGTAAAGGCGGAAAAAATGCACATGCTTTAAGAACTTTAGTTTATGCCTATGCTTATATTCATAAGATGAATAAAATAAGATTAAATATTGAAGCATTTTAAATTAAGTAGAGATACTTAATTTTTTCTTCAAACAGGGAGGCAAAATGAATAATACGTTTAGGTTAACGGAGCAAGAAGCAAATTGGGTAATTTCTAAATATTTAAGAGCAATTACTGATATTGTTGATACTCAAATAAAATATAATGTTGATGGTTGTATAGCTATGGATACAATTATTTATCACGGCAAAGAGGTTAAAAGATTAAGAGAAATGGATTCAATGAAGTATATGGATTTACTTTTTCAAGCATTAAAATTTGTCGGATATCCAGTTGATATGGTAAATCGATCATATGAAAAAAATGAATATGGTGAAGATGAACCAATTTTCATTTGCTATATAAATTTGTTAAAAAGAGTTAGGTCTTAATCGATGTTTTTATTCTTTATGAATTCTGTGAGCATTTTAGTAAGTGCTCTTTTTTCTATTCTAGAAACATAACTTCTAGATATATTTAATTCATCAGCTATTTCTTTTTGAGTCATATCTTTAGTATTATTTAGGCCATATCTTTTGGCAATGATTTCTTTTTCTCTTTTATTTAAAAGTTTTAAATATCTATCTAAAAGTTCTATGTTATTTTTTAAATCAAGTTCTTTAAATAAATCAACATCTTTATCTTTGATAACATCTATTAAATTTATTTCGTTACCTTCTTTATCATGACCAATGGCATCGTTTAAGGAAACTGTGGGTCCTAATTTTTTTTGACTTCTAAAGTGCATTAAAATTTCATTTTGAATACATCTAGCTGCATAAGTTGTAATTTTAGTTTTTTTACTATTTTTGTAAGTATCTATTCCTTTAATTAAGCCAATCGTACCTATGCTAATTAAGTCATCTGTGTCTGCTTCTTTTACATCAAATTTTTTTACTATGTGAGCTACCAATCTTAAATTGTGTTCAATAAGTTTGTTTCTGGCATCATTATTTCCCTCGAGCATTTCTTTAATGCACTTTTCTTCTTCAATGCTTGAAAGTGGCTCTGGAAAGACATTGTTTGAATATGAGCCTGTGAAAAATAATAAATCTTTGATGATATTTAAAAAATTTAAAAACATAAATATACCTTCTTTATAAAAATATATACAATTAATTAGTATTTTATGTTATAATATGTCGATATGTGGGGGATTTTTATGGATATATTAAAAGTTAAAGAAATTGAAGAAAAAATTATTAATGAAAATATTAAAAAAAGTGATATTTGTTCTTTATTTATTGGTAAAATAGATGATGAATTACTTAAAGAGTTAAAATTAGTTTCTGATGAGAGTTCTTTGATAAATAAGTATCTTAATTCTTTTTTGAGTGATAAGTCACTTTATAGTGAAGATGAAATTAAAAGTAAATATGGGGATGCTTTTGGAAATATATTATTTTCTTATGCAATTATAAAAGATAAGATTGATGTTAATAATATAGATTTTTCTTCTGATGATTTTAAAAGTTTGAATTCGACGAGTTTGTTTTTTAATGAATTATCAAAAATAGAAATTTTACCTAGAGAAGTAACAGATAATTATGTATTAAAGTTTCAAGAAAATTTAAAAAAATATGAAAATTGTGATGAAGAAAAAGAAAAATATAAAAAAAATTATGTTTTTTATCAAAATCAAATTATTGAAGGAAATATAAGATTAATTGCTTCGATTGCTAAAAGAAAGGTTAATCGAGGATTGGATTTTTTGGAACTAGTTAATGAAGGTACTGAAGGCATGATAAAAGCTATGAAAAAATTTGATCAATCTTTTAATGTAGCATTTACAAGTTATTCGACTTTATGGATTAGTTCAGCTATGGATAGAGCAATAATTAATAAAGGAAAAATGATTAGAATTCCTGCGGAACAACACAGAATTTATCGTAAATATATAGATGTAGTAAAATCATTAACAATTACTTTAAAAAGAGAACCTACATTAGAAGAAGTGGCTGAACATTTAAATGTTGAAGTAAGTACTTTAGAAAATTTGTTAAATGCTTTTCAGGATGTGACTTCGCTTGAATTTAAAATGACTAATGATAAAGATGAAGAAGAGAAAAATGTTTTAAATGTTATTGGATCTGGAGAGTTTGAGAATCAATTTATTGATAATGATTTATTATTAAATTTGATGGAATGTCTAGATGAAGAAGAAAAAAATATTATTTTGTATAGATTTTTAGATCAATATTCATTAGATAGAATCGGAAGAATATATGGATTAACTAGAGAAGCAGTAAGACAAAGAATAAATAAAGCTTTAGACAAAATGAAACGTTTTAATAATATGAAATTAGTTAGTTTTTTTGATTTAGTTAATATTCCTAAAGATGATGTTTTAAGAATTATTTCTAGAAATGGTTATATGAATATTCTTTCTCGTATGTTTGGTGAATCTTTAGAGAAAAAAGTTTTACCATCAGAAGTTTTAAGGGATGATATTAATAAAATTGTTGTAGATATAACTAAAATATATGAAGAAGAAATGGATGAACCAGTTGTACTTAAAGTTAAAAAAGAATATTCAAAATATGCGGGAAAGTCTTTAAATGAAATTTTAAATGAATATCCGGTTGGCTCTGTGGGATATGAAATGTCTTTTGAAAAAATTAGAATTTTGTGGGAAAAAATGGATAGACATTCAAAACAATATAGGTTGATGGTTATGGCATTTGGTCAAGATGGATTAGGAAAGTGTTCATATGATAATCTTACTAGAGAAGAAAAAAGTTATGTTAATGGTGCTATATTAAGATGGAAATCAAGTAAGAATAATATTAATTTAAATAAAAATATTTTAAAATTACTTGAAATAAGTAAGTATGAAAATGATAAAAATGATAAAGAACTTGAACAAGAACTTATGAAATGTTTAAGTGATTTAGAAAATAAAATTATACTTTATCATTATACTTATAATCGTTCATTTGCACAAATTGCAGAATTGTTAAATTATAAAGAATCAGAAATTGAAGAAATCTTAAATGAAGCTCTTTTGAAATTAAAAAAATATTATGAAGATAATTATATTTCTTTACCAATGTTTTTTGAAATGTCTTTAAAGGATATTACTAGTTGTGCTATAGAATTAGATGATGAAGAAAAAGATTATTTATGTAAATTATTTGGAGTAAGTTTAAAAGGCTCTGTTCGTAAAGAATTAGTTATTGAAGGAAAATTAGAGTTTATAAAAAATAAAATGAAAATGATAAAAAGTAATAGAGTTTTAAAGATTCAAAATTATAGATATGATAATAAAACTTTATATGAACTTCTTAATATACCTAAAGAAGAATTACAATTAATTATTAAACATCTAAATAAAAATACAAAATTTTATTTCACATTAACTCAATGTTTTGGAAGCGATCTATTACAAGTATATAATGGAGGTAGTTTACCATTATCTGAAAAAAGAAAGTTGTATTTATATATTAAAAATATGAAGGGAAAGTATACGGCTGAAAATATTCTTTTTAGAAAAAAAATAGATGAAATAATTGGGACTGATTTAATTAATTATGAAGAATTAAAAAAAGATTATCTTTTTATTAAAGCTTTTGGAGCAAATTTAGATCAACCATATTTAAATGTTTTGAGAGCTGATGAATATAAAAGATTAATTAATAAAATTAATGCAATTTTAAATCCAATAGTTTGTGAAATGGAAGAAGAAAAAGTTGAGATGAAGGAAAATAAGAATAAAATTTCTAGAATAGATAATAGTGAATTATTAGTTTTTATAAATAGTTTTCCAGATGATATTAAAAATTCTTTTGTGCTTTATTTTGGATTATATGATGGAATAAGTTATTGTGTTGAAGATATTTCTTTAATGTTAAATATGAATGTTTCTGCTGTAATAATAAAAATAAAAAAAGGATTGGTATTTTTAAATGCTTGTAAGGAAATGTTTGCTAAAGAGTTTTTAGAAAAAAATGCTATGAAATTAAAGCGAATCTTATAAATTCATGATATAATTTATTTAAGGTGAATTAAAATGGTAAAAAAATTAATTTTGGTAGATGGTAATAATTTAATGTTTAGAAGTTATTATGCAACGGCATATACGGGAAATATGATGAAGAATTCTAAAGGAGTACCTACGAATGCTTTATTTGGATTTGTTTCAATGATAAATAAAATTATATCAGAAGAACAACCTACCTATATGGCTGTTGCTTTTGATATTGGAAAAAATTTTAGAAAAGAAGAGTATGATTTTTATAAAGAAGGAAGAATTGATACTCCGGAAGAATTAAAAATTCAAATGCCAATAGCTCGAGATATTTTAGATAAAATGGGTATTAAGCATTTTGAACTTGCTCCGTATGAAGCTGATGATATAGTGGGTACGATTGTTAAAATGACTGAAGAAGATAAAGATTTTGCTTCTTTAATTGTTTCAAGTGACAAGGATTTACTTCAGTTAATAAGTGATGAAACAGAAGTAAAACTTCTTAAACAATCTGGTTTTATAAGATATAATCATGAATCTTTTGTGGCTGATTATGGTATTGAACCAATTAGAATGATTGATTTAAAAGCTTTAATGGGGGATTCATCTGATAATATTCCCGGAGTAAAAGGTATTGGTGAAAAAACGGCATTAAAATTATTACAAGAATATGGTAGTTTGGAAAATTTATATTTAAATATTGATAAAATAAGTGGAAAAACTAAAGAAAAATTAGTAATTGATAAAGAAATGGCTTTTATAAGTAAGAAAATAGCAACAATTTATAGAGATGTACCTCTTCATATAGTGCTTGAAGATTTAAAATATGAAGGAAGTAATAGTGAAGAATTAATTGATTTATTTAAGGAATTAGAGTTTTTTTCATTTCTAAAAAATATGGAAGTAAAAAAGAATGAAGAAGTATTAGATTATCAAGAGATAAGTGATATTGATGAAATAGATGATGATTTAGCTATAGAATTGATGCTTGATAATGAAAACTATCATATTGCAAAAATCGTCGGTATGGCAATTAGTGATAAACATAAAAATTATTTTGTAAAAAAAGAAAATGTATGTAAGATACTTGAAAAAATCAAAGATAAAAAAATAATTACTTATGATGCTAAAAAAATAATATGTAATACTAAAATAAAGATAAATTGTGTTGATGATATTATGATTATGGCTTATTTACTAAATTTAAATATCAAAGATGATTTAGCTTATTTGGCTAATCAAGATAATGAAAATTTTTTGTATTATGAAAATATGAAGAAAAATAAATTTTTAGATATTGAAAAAGAATTAGTTAAAAGAAGTAGATTTATATATAATGTAAGGGATGGGTATAGAGAAAAAATAAAAGAAAATAATGCTTTAGATTTATATTTAAATATTGAAATGCCTTTGTTATACGTACTTGCTGATATGGAAATGACTGGTATTAAATGTAATAATGAAGTATTAAAAGAAATGTCTTTAGAACTTGAAGCTAAATTGGATTTATTAACAAACGAAATATATAATTTAGCTGGTATGACATTTAATATTGGAAGTCCTAAACAACTTGGAGAAGTATTATTTGAAAAGTTAGAAATAGCTCGGGGTAAGAAAAATAAGACTGGCTATAAGACAGATGTAAAAGTTTTAGAAAAGTTGGTGGATAAACATCCGATTGTGGAAAAAATTCTTGAATATCGAAATTTGGCTAAATTAAAAAATACTTATATTGAAGGATTAGGTAATTATATTTTAAGTGATGGAAAAATTCATACAATTTATAAACAAACTTTAACTAGAACAGGTAGATTATCATCTACAGAACCAAACTTACAAAATATTCCGGTACGTGAGGAATTAGGTAGAAAAATAAGAAAAGCATTTTTACCTTGTAATGATGTGTTTTTAAGTGCTGATTATAGTCAAGTAGAATTACGTGTTATGGCATCTTTATCGAATTGCCCAAGTTTAATTGAAGCTTTTAAAAATGATGAAGATATTCACACTCATGTAGCAAGTGAAGTGTTCGGAGTGTCTGAAGATGCAGTTACAAAAAATATGCGTAGATGTGCTAAAGCTGTAATTTTTGGGATTATTTATGGTATAAGTGGTTTTGGTTTAGGAGAAAATTTACATATATCTAAAAAAGATGCTGATTTATTTATAGATAAATTTCATGTTCTTTATCCAGAAGTTAAAGCTTATACAGATAAAAGAATTGAAGAGGCTAAAACCAATGGTTATGTTACAACTTTATTTGGGAGAACTAGAATAATTGAGGAAATTAATAACCCTAATTATTTGATACGTCAGATGGGAGAAAGAATGGCTATGAATACACCGATTCAAGGAACAAGTGCAGATATTATGAAACTTGCCATGATTAATGTTTATAAAAGATTTAATAAAGAAGGTATTACTAGTAAAATCTTACTTCAAGTACACGATGAAATAATTGTTGATTGTAAAAATAGCGAACTTGATAAAATAAAGAAAATTGTTAAAGAAGAAATGGAAGGAGTATATAAATTAGAAGCACCATTAAAAGTTGAAATAGATACAGGTATTAATTGGTATGAGGCAAAATAATGAAGAAAAAAATAATTGGAATAATTCCAATATTTAATTCGCATGATATTAATAATGATCCATATTAAGATAGAGTAAGTTTTGTTACAATGTATATTGAAAAAATAAAGACTTGCGGAGGAATACCTATTGGTATACTTAATAAAGATATTAATGAATATGCTGATATTTGTGATGCGTATCTTTGGTCTGGCGGGGCAAAAATGTGTCATGAATTTTATTATTTGCTTGATGATGCAATTAAAAATCATAAAAAAGTTTTAGGGATATGTTTAGGTATGCAATAAATTAATACATACTTTAATATTCTTGAAGATGGTAAAAATTTAGAGAATTTAAATTATACTGAAATATATGAACACTATAAAATTAGTAATCCTTATTTAAAATGACTTATATGATATTTATAAAAGTGATCAAATTGATGTTGTAAGTCTTCATTCTAGTGTTGTAAATAGAACTACACAAGATATTAATTAGTGCAATGTGTGATGATGTTATCGAAGTCGTGGAATATAAAGATTTTATTTTAGGTGTTTAGTTTCATCCGGAGATTCTTCAGGATAATAAAATATTTGAATGGTTAGTAAAGTGAGGTTGAATTATGCCAGAAATAGCAGAAGTTGAAACAGTTAGAAATACTTTAAAGAAAATGATTTTAAATAAAAAAATAGTTGATGTAAAAATTATTTATCCCAAGATTATTGAAAGTGATATAAATGATTTTACAAAGATATTAACGGGAAGACAATTTGTGGATATTGATAGAATAGGTAAATGGTTAATGTTTGATTTAGAAGATTATTATTTACTTAGTCATTTAAGGATGGAAGGTAAATATTTTGTTAAAAAAAGCAGTGATGAAATTGTTAAACATGAACATATAATTATAACTTTTGAAGATTCTACAGATTTAAGATACCATGATACAAGAAAGTTTGGAAGAATGAATTTAGTTAAAAAAAGTGATCTAGATAAAGTTGAAGCAATAAAAAAACAAGGTATTGAAGCAAATAGTAAAGATTTAAATAGAAATTATTTATATGAACATATTCATAATAAGAAAATACCAATAAAAACACTGCTTCTTGATCAAACTATAATAAGTGGGCTTGGTAATATTTATGCAAATGAGGTTTTATTTGCATCTGGGGTAAATCCATTAAGATTAGGTAGTGAAATAAGTTTAAATGAGTGTGAAACTATTGTTTCTTCTTCGATAAAAATAATAAATGAAGCTATTAAAAATGGAGGAACTACGATTAAAAGTTATACATCTTCTTTAGGTGTTACAGGTAGATTTCAAAGTCATTTAATGGTTCATAAAAGAGAAAATGAACCTTGTAAAGTATGTAATACTTTAATATTAAATGTAAAAGTTGGAGGAAGAAGTACATATTATTGTCCAAAATGTCAGAAATAAGGTAGTGTTTAAGCATTATCTTTTTTCTAGTAAATTTTAGTGTTTTATGGTATAATTAATTTACTTGAAAATACATGTGAAGGAGTTTATGTTATGTATGACTTTTTAAATAGATATTATAATTTAGCATTTTTAATTGCAATTATTTTTTATAATTTGTTTCCAAAGAAAATTAGACCATTTTATTTACTTTTTTTTAGTTGGTTATTCTTTGCTTTAATGAGTAAATGGTTAATAATTTTTTTACTTCTTACCACTATATCAATTTATGCTTCGGCGTTAGTAATTTCTAAATTGGAAAATAAGAAAAAAGATTTAGTTAAAGAAGCTATGGAAGATGATAAAAAGATTATTAAGGATAAATTTAAAAAGAAAAAAAGAGTAGTATTAATTTTATGTATAATATTTAATGTGGCATTTTTATTTGTTTTTAAATATTTAAAGTTTTTTACTTTAAATGCTAATTATCTTTTAGATTGTTTTAATGTTGGTTATAATTTTAATATTTTAAAATTAATTGCACCGATTGGAATATCATTTTATACACTTCAAGCGTTATCGTATCTATTTGATGTATATAATAAAAAACAAGAAGCTGATAAAAATTATTTTAGAGTAGCTTTGTTTATGTCATTTTTTCCAAGTATTATGGAAGGCCCAATTACAAGATATAGCGATACTGCAGAGGATTTATATAAGGGTGAAAAAATTACTTATGAATCTTTGTGTTTTGGACTTCAAAGGATTTTGTGGGGATTATTTAAAAAAATAATTATAGCTGATAGATTAAATGTTTTAGTTAAAACGGTCTTTAGTGGTTATGAGTATTTTTCGGGGATAACTATTTTTATCGGAGCTTTATGTTATACGATTATGCTTTATATGGATTTTTCTGGGGCCATGGATGTTGTTTTAGGAATAGGTGATATTTTTAAAGTTAAAGTTCCAGAGAATTTTAAACAACCATTTTTTAGTAAAAATATATCAGAATTTTGGACAAGGTGGCATATAAGTTTAGGTACTTGGTTTAGGGATTATATATATTATCCAATTTCATTATCAAAACCTATGAAAAGTTTAACATTAAAATTAAAAAAACATTTAGGTAATCATTATGGACCTTTGTTAAGTGGTACATTTGCCCTTTTGGTAGTGTGGTTACTTAATGGTTTGTGGCATGGGGCAGGATGGACTTATATTTTGTTTGGACTTTATCATTTTATTATGATTTCAATAGGTAATATTACAAGACCTGAATTTAATAAGCTATACGTTAAACTAAATATTTCAAAATCAAAAGTGCTACATTTTTTGCAAATTTTGAAAACTTCATTTTTGGTTGTTATCGGGGAACTTATATTTAACTCTAGTACTGTAAATCAAGCTTTTAAAATGATTAAAAAAATATTTACCAATTTTAAAGTTAGTGCTTTCGAATTATCTTCGTTAGGTTTGGATTTTCCTGATTGTGTTATACTTATGCTTGCTTTAGTCGTAGTTTTAATAATTGGTTTAAAACGAGAAAATGGTATTAACGTTAGAGAAAAGTTAGCCAAAAAAAATATTGTAGTTAGATGGATTATTTTATATATATTGATTTTTTCAATTTTAATATTCGGAGCTTTTGGGCCTGGTTATGAGCCAGTAGATCCAATGTATGCAGATTTTTAAGGAGGAAGTATGAAAAATTTATTAAAAAGTACTTTATTTATTTCTATATTTATTTTTCTATATTATGGATTTTCATATTTGCTACTTCCTAAAGAAAATATAAAGAATTTTGGTTTAATCAAAACTGCTCAATATGAAATTTTAGGGGAAAAGAAAAATTCAATAGATGCAATTGTAATAGGTGATTCATTAGTTTATTCATCTGTCATACCGATGGAAATTTATAAAAATTTTGGTTATACTGTTTTTGATTGTGCTGAAGCTGCTTTTATTTTACCCGATGCTTATGAGTATTATAAAGTAGCTTTAGAAAGCCAACATCCAAAAGTTGCGTTGGTGGGAGCTAATATGTTTTTTAGAAATACTAAAAAGAGAAGATGGTATATTAAATATGAGAGAATGTTTAAAAATATAATGCCTCTTTTAAACTATCATAATAATTGGAAAAATATTTTATTTTCAGATTATGGAATAATGAGTATTCAAAAAGGATATAAATTAAATAAGAAAACTATTCCAACTAAACCTAAAAATTACATGGAAAAGAATGATAAAGAATATAAAATGATTGATGAAAATGTACTATATTTAGAAAAGTTTGTTGAACTAGCTAAAGCCTATGATACTAAATTAATTGTAATAGGTTTTCCTTCACAAGATACTTGGAATTATCAAAAAGATCAGGCTATATTAAATTTAAGTAAAAAATATGACTTTACGTATATTAATTTAAATAATTATGATCTAAATATTGATTGGGAATCGGATACAAAGGATAAAGGAGGACATTTAAATTATTATGGAGCTTTAAAAGCATCAAAGTTTGTAGGAAATATATTAAAGGATACAAATTTATTAGAAGATCATCGTAAAGATAAAAATTATAAACTTTGGGATAGAGCATTAGAAAGGTATGAAGAGGAAGTTATAAAATAACAAGGAGGATTAAAAATGCAAAATGATTGGCAAGGTTATTTATTAAATATACAGGGTGTTGTTTGTTTTAGGAAAGTTACAGATAAGTATGGACAGGAATTTTTTGCAAAAAAAAACATAAATTATCCATGTGAATTATATATTGAGAAAAGTAAAGTAAATGATAAAACCGGCAATAGTATAGATGTTATAACAGGTCGAATTTTTTCTATTTTAGAGTGTGAAGATAATATCATGTTATTTCCAAGTGGTATTTCATTAAATAAAAATAGTTTAGTTGAATTTTCTAGAGTATATGAAAGTGGATTACCTATTTTAGAAAATAAAGAACAGTTAGAAGAGTATACTCAAATATCTGAAGATGTTTTAATTAATACTTATTTTTGTGAAAGAATTTGTGATAAATTAGGAGTATCGGAAGTACCTGCTTATATATTAGAAGAAGAGATTAAAAGATTTAGACAAGCGAAAGATACACAAAGAGTAAGAAAATAATTTTATTAAGAAGGGTTTGGAAATAATTGTTATGAATGGTAGTTTAATAAATTTTGATTTAATAAAAAAAATAAATTCTTTTTTAAAAAAATCCAGTAGTTTAAGATTTTTAGATCCTTATATATTTGATAATATTGATAAATATAAAGAAACTAGTAATTGTTCTTTTAATGATTATTATTTAGAATATATAAAGAGTTTACCTAGATTAAATTTTGATAGTGTTGTTAAAATATCTAGAGAAGTATATAAGTTATATGGTAAAGAAAAAGAATTTGATGAAATATTAGAAAAATTAAGAAATAGTTATAGTATTAATGTTGGTTCATTAAATGAAGCAGATGATAATTGTATAATAAAGGCTTCAGAAAATAGAGTATTGTTATCTGGAACTTATTATGATGTTATATTGTTATGTCATGAAATAGGGCATAAATTAAGATTTGATAAATCTGTAAATACACGCGATTTAATGGATTCTTTCTTATTTGAAACTCCATCAATTATTTTTGAGTTTGCAGCAAATAGTTATTTACGAGATAATTATGGTGTTGATATAAAAGCAGATGAATTAAGAAAAGTACATGTATTAAGTACATTGAGAGAACATAGTATAGAGAAAAGTATATTTCAAATTATAATGAATTTATTGAAAGAAAAAAAGCTAAATGCTATAAATTTATATAAAGGAATTATTAAAAATAGTGATATTGTGCTATTTTTAACTAAAGATGAAATATCTATTGAAGATTGTGTTTATGAGGCAATATCTTTTTATTCGTATGATGTGGGGTACATATTAAGTAATTATATAAATAATAGTGATAATAGAATTCCATTTTTAGATATGATTTTAAAATATAAAGATAATGGTATTGATGCTTTATTTATTATTGATGAAGAGATTATTAAATCTGCATTTGGGTATCAAAAAAATATGAAATATTAGAAAGGGTAGTATAAATGAATAAAGAAAATTATGTAAAAGTAACTAAAGCAAAATTAAAAGGTAAAGCCAAAAAAATTATGTTAAATCAAATTGATAATTATTATGATGCAAAGAATAGCAGTTATGTTTCACAAACTAAATACAAGTTGGGAGAAAATGTATTACTAAAAAAAGGTACTTTACTTCATGGTACTTATAAAAATATTGAAGGATTAAAAGAAATATTAAAAGACGGTTTGATATCTAGTTGGTTTGTTGATGGCAGATATTCAAAATATCCAAGTTCTGTTGGAGTATGGAATTTAAAACAAGATTATTTATTAAAAGATTATATTAATTTTTATAGTGGTGGAACAATAGAATATAAAAATTTCGATGGTGAAAAAATAAAAACTTCAGTGGTTTCATATGATGAAATGAAAAACATAATGAATACAATAGATACAGATCTTTGTTTTAGATGGTATATGGAACAAACTAAAGAAGCAAGATTTATGCCAAGTTTAGCTCAAAATTTTGTGCAAATTGGTATTATATTTGATGGAAATAATGAGTATATAAAAGAATTATTAAAATATGATATATTAAATCCTGATAATATAAATGATAAAGATGTTAAAGCTTTTGTAAATCCATATTATTACACGAAATTTATTAAAGAAAGAATTAATAAAGATGATTTTTTCACGGATAGAGAAAGTGCTATTCTTTTTGGAATACCAGCAAATTTTATTGAAGGTATAATTGTGGGTAGAACTTATGAAAATGATGAAAATATTCTTAAAGAAATAAAAATATTACTACCAAATTCATATATATGTAACCTAGATGGTATAGTAATTGTGGGTAATAAATAAAATTTGTTAAGATAAGGCTTGACTTAAATAAATATAGTGTATTATAATTAAGTCACTTGGAAAGACTGTGAATGGGACAAGTGTAAAAATTGAATTTTAAAGAGAGTTTTTCAATTTGGTGCGAGAAAAATATTTGAAGATTTTTATATATCACCCAAGAGTTGAGTAATTGAAATCTAGTAAATTACTACGTTAATCGCGTTAAGATAATTAAGTAAAATAAAGGATGGTACCGTGCATATGCACTCCTTGGTATCATCTTTTTTTATTGAAGGGAAGGAAGATTATGGAAAGATTTAAAAGTTTAAGTAAAGATGCTGTAGATGTTGTTGAAGGTAGAATACTTGAGAAATGGAAAAAAGAAGATATATTAGATAAATGTATTGAAAATAGAGCAAATGATCCATATTTCGTATTTTATGATGGACCCGCTACAGCTAATGGACATCCAGGCTTACATCATATGGTTGCAAAGTTTTTAAAAGATACTATGTGTAAATATAAAACAATGCAAGGATATAAAGTATTACGTAAAGTAGGTTGGGATACACATGGATTACCTGTTGAATTACAAGTAGAAAAAGAATTAGGATTTTCAGGTAAAAAGGATATTGAAAAATATGGTATCAAAGAATTTAACCAAAAATGTAGAGAAAGTGTATGGAAAAATGAAAGTACATTTACTGAGCTTACAGAAAAAATGGGACAATTTATTGATATTAAACATCCATATGTTACATATGATAATAATTATATTGAAACTGAATGGTGGATTTTAAAGAAATTCTTTGAAGAAGGTTTATTTTATGAGGGTGTTAAAATACTTCCATATTGTCCAAGATGTGGAACAGGACTTGCATCTCATGAAGTAGCACAAGGTTATGAAGAAACTAGTGTTGATACTGTAATTGTACCAATGAAGAAAAAAGATGAAGATGTTTACTTTTTAGTTTGGACAACTACGCCATGGACATTACTTGCAAACGTTGCATTATGTGTAAATCCAGATTATGATTATTCACTTGTTTTAAGTAAAGGTAATAAGTTTATATTAGCAACATCCCTAGTAAGTAAAGTTTTAGGTGATGATGTAGAAATACTTGATACATTTAAAGGAAGCACTTTAGAATATACTGAATATGAACAATTAATACCAGAGTTAACTGTTAACAAAAAAGGATTCTTTGTATGTTGTGATTCTTATGTTACTGCTGAAGATGGTACTGGAGTAGTACATTTAGCCCCAGCATTCGGAGCAGATGATGCTAATGTTGGAAGAAAATATAATTTACCATACTTAAATCCAGTTGGTGAAGACGGAAAATATACAGAAGGACCATGGAAAGGTACTAATGTCTTTGCTGCTGATGAATTAGTAATAAGTTATTTAAAAGAAAATGATAAATTATTTAGAAAGCAAAGAATGGTTCATAACTATCCTCATTGTTGGAGATGTCATACACCTTTAATTTATTATTCTAAACCAAGTTATTATTTAGAAATAACTAAAATTAAAGATAAGATAGTTGCTAATAATAAAACGGTTAATTGGTATCCATCATATGTTGGAGAAAAACGTTTTGGTAATTGGTTAGAAAACCTAAATGACTGGGCAATTTCCCGTTCAAGATACTGGGGAACACCACTTCCATATTGGATTTGTTCATGTGGACATACTGAAATGATTGGTTCTCGTAAGGAACTAGTAGAAAAGGCAATCGAAGATATCGATGAGTCTATCGAATTACATAGACCATTTATTGATGATGTACATTTAAAATGTCCAGAATGTGGTAAAGCTATGGAAAGATGTAAAGATGTAATTGACTGTTGGTTTGATTCTGGTGCTATGCCTTTTGCACAATACCATTATCCATTTGAAAATAATGATTTATTTGAAACACAATTTCCAGCAGATTATATTTGTGAAGGAATTGATCAAACTCGTGGATGGTTCTATACACTACTTGTTATTTCAACATTTGTTAAAGGTGTAAGTCCATTTAAAAATGTATTAGTAAATGATTTACTTTTAGATGCCCATGGAAAGAAAATGAGTAAAACAATGGGTAATATTGTTGAACCATTTACAACAATGAAAGAATATGGAGCAGATACAGTTAGATTCTATTTACCATATGTTTCACCAGTTTGGGTTCCACTTAAATTTGATATTAATGGCCTAAAAGAAGTTCATTCTAAATTCTTTAACCCACTTAAAAATACATATAATTTCTTTTCAATGTATGCTAATATTGATGATATTGATATTAATGCTTGCAATATTCCATTAGAAAAAAGAGAAGATATTGATAGATGGTTAATAAGTAAATATAATAAATTATTAAAATATGTAACAGAATCATATGATGAATATGATTTGAATAAAGTAGTTAGAGCTTTAACGGATTTTGTTTCAGATGATTTATCAAATTGGTATATCAGAAGAAATAGAAATAGATTCTGGGGAAGTAAGTTAGATGATTCTAAAAAGGCAGTTTATATTACTACATATGAAGTGTTGGTTGGTTTATCAGAAATGATGGCACCGGTTGTACCATTCCTATCTGAAGAAATATATACTAATCTTACTGGAAAGGAATCAGTTCATCTAGCAGATTTTCCTAAATATGATGAAACTAAAATTGAAGAATTACTAGAAGAAAAAATGGATTTAGTTCGTGAACTAATAAGTATTGGAAGAAATATTCGTGAAGAACAAAAATTAAGAGTTCGTCAACCATTAAGTGAAATCTTAATTGATGGCAAAAATAGTATGGTAATCGGAGAACTAACTGAACTTATTAAAGAAGAATTAAATGTTAAGAAGGTTACATATGTTAAAGATACATCTGAATACATGAACTTTACAGTTAAACCAAACTTTAGAACTGTGGGTAAAGTATTTGGAAGTAACTTAAAAGAATTCCAAGATAAATTACTAGAATTACCACTAAGTGATATTAAAAAACTTCAAAATAATGAATCTATAAAAATGACTGTAGCAGATACTGAATATGACATTTATAGTGACATGGTTGATATAAGAATAAACGCTAAAGATGGCTTTGATGTAGGAATGGAAAATAATAATTTTGTTATTTTAAATGCTACATTAACTGATGATTTAATTAACGAAGGTATTGCTCGTGAAATTGTCTCAAAGGTACAAACTATGAGAAAAAATAACAATTATGAATTAACAGATAGAATAAGTGTTATTTATAATGCTAGTAATAAAGTTAGAGAAGCTATTGAAGACTTTAGTGATTATATCAAAAAAGAAACTTTAGCAACTAAATTAGAATTTAGCGAAACTGCCAATGAAGAGTTCTTTATTGATAATGAAAGAGTATTAATTACTATATCTAAAAATTAAATTTAAATTAGTTTGTGATTTTAGGTAGAAAGTAGTTAGATTTTTTACGAAGATGCCATGAATAAAATTAACTCGAATCCTTTTGGGGTTCGAGTTTTATGATATGAAAAAATGTTTAAAATAGTGCCTTTTTGATAATGCGAAAATTTTGTGTTATTATTAGTATGTAAGCAAGTGAATTTGCATAAAATAAAAAAGAGGAACATTTGGTCCTGCAAGTGAATACCTTCTCTAAATTAAAGGGTTTGACACTCTCAAAGTTGAAGAGTGTCTTATTTTTTTATTGCTAGCACCAATAAGGTAGAAAGTAACAAAATGATAGCAATGAGCTTTAATATTTTTTCATAAAAACATGAAGATTGCTATTTCTAAAAATAAATGATAAAATGTTTATGGGTCCTTGTAGCTCAGTTGGATAGAGCATATGCCTCCGACGCATAGGGTCATGAGTTCGATTCTCATCGAGGACACCATAATTTTTTTGCTTTCAACGAAGGAGATGCTAATAATGAAAATTGCAGAGAAAAAAACAAAAATTGAAGCTTTAGAGAATTTAATATTTAAAAAGAAGCAACAAACAGAAAAGGATACTAAAGCAATAGAAATACTAGAATTAGAATATAAAAGATTAAATCAGTCTGGGATGCCAATGCTTTTATTTGTTTATCAAGATGATATTAATTCTAAATTTTATTATATTTACTATTGCCCAGATTTAGATTCAGTTAAATTAGAAAGTAGCGAAAAAGAAAATAATTTTTTAGAAAATACTCTTGATTTACGTGAAAAATTTAATGATTTAGTAATTTCTAAAGAAGATATTAGTTCTTTGGATTCAAAAGTTATTCAAGTAGCTATAAATAATGTTAAGTCTATTATCAATGATGCAATTAATTTTGGGCTTGTTAAAAGTTGGGATGAAGTTAGAGATTTTCTAGAAATTGTTCCAAATTGTTTTTTTACTAGTTCTTTAGATGAAGATAAACAAAACGATATAACTTTAAAAAGAACATATATTTTATAAAATTAACATATAAAAGCAACAAATTGTTGCATATTAGCAAATGTAGTGTTATAATGTAATTGGCAACAAGTATGCGCTTACCAAAGTCATTTTCTTACTTGTTGCTTTTATTTGGTATTAATTTTTTTTAGGTAATGTGATATAATTTTAAAAGAAAAGGAATGATTATATGCTTGATTTATTTATACCTGATGTATATGCTCAAAGTATTTATACAATTAATTATAAAAAATTGAAAAAAAATGGAATTAAATGTTTGTTATTTGATTTAGATAATACGATTGCTTCATATAAAACAAAAGAACCAGATCAAAAAGTTAAAGAGCTTATAGCACGTTTAGAAGAAGATTTTAAAGTTATTATTATATCTAATAGTAATAAAAATAGATTAAGGCCTTTTAAAGAAAAATTGAATATAGATGTTGCTTTTAGTAGTAAAAAGCCTTTAAAAGGAAAGTATAAAAAAATATTATCTTTATATAAATTTAGAATTGATGAAGTTGCTTGTATTGGGGATCAATTACTTACTGATATTCTTGGTGCTAATAGAATGGGTTTTACTAGTATCCTTGTAAATAGAGTGGCTAAATATGAAATGTTTTTTACGAGAGTTAATAGATTTTTTGAAGGATTTATTTTAAAAAAACTAGCTAAAAAAAATATTTTAGTAAGTGGTGTTTATTATGATTAAGTGTATAGGTTGTGGAATAAAATTACAAGATATTAATCCGAATGAGGTTGGATATACTCCGAATATGGATAATAAATTGTGTGAAAGATGTTTTAAATTAAAAAACTATAACATTTTAGTAAATCAAGGTGTAAATATTAATAATGATAAGTTGCTTGATAAAATAAATAAGTTAAATGTATTTGTATTTTTTTTAGTAGATTTTGTTAATTTAGATAAAGAAGTAATTGATATTTTTAAAAAAATTAAGAGTGAAAAAGTATTGGTAATATCTAAAGTTGATATTATTCCTAAAAACATAAAATATGATAAATTGATTGTAAATATAAAGAATGTTTATGAAATTAGTGATGATATAATACTTTCAAGTAGTAAAAATAATTTTAATATAAAGAAAATTATAGATTTATGTAAAATGAAAAAAAATGTCGTGTTAGTAGGTTTTACAAACGCTGGTAAAAGTAGTTTAATAAATAATATGTTAGATAGTGATATAACTGTAAGTAGAAAATCTAATACAACACAAGATTTTATAAAATTAAAAACAGATGAATTTGTAATTTATGATGCTCCGGGTTTTATGAGTAATTTTAATAGACAAAATATACCTAGAAGTGTTATTAGACCTAAAGTTTATCAATTGCCTAAAAAACATTATTTATTGATCGGGGATGTAAAACTAAATATTTTAGAAGATGCTAATTTTACTGTATATGTAAGTAATGAGATAAATATTTTAAGAAGAAGAGAAAAAGAAGTAATTGATTGTAATATAATTATTCCTAAAAATAGTGATTTGATATTAAAGGGAATGGGTTTTATAAAATTTAAAAATACCTCATTAATTAGTTTAAATACTTCAAATTATGAAATTAGAAGTTCTATAATAGGTGATAGTAATGAGTAAAATAAGAGTTATGAGTGAAAATCTTGCTAATAAGATCGCAGCAGGAGAAGTGGTAGAAAAATGTGCATCTGTGTTAAAAGAATTAGTTGAAAACTCTATAGATGCTGGATCAACAAATATTAAAGTGATTCTTAAAAATGGAGGATTAAATGAAATAACTGTTATTGATAATGGAATTGGAATGGATCCAGATGATGCTAAACTAGCTTTTTATAGACATGCAACGAGTAAAATATATAAAGATGATGATTTATATTTTATTGAGACTTTAGGATTCAGAGGTGAAGCTTTAGCAAGTATAGCTAGTGTATCTGAAGTAGTTTTAAATACTTGTGATGGATTTGTTGGAACTAAAGTTCATATAAAGGGTGGTGAATTACTTTCTGTTAGTGATGCACCTTTAAGAACAGGGACAGAGATTCATATAACTAATTTGTTTTATAATACCCCGGCTAGACTGAAATATTTAAAAAGTGAAGTAACGGAGTTAAATAATTGTATACAATTTATTGAAAAATTAGCATTATCAAAACCAGAAATAGCATTTAATTTAAGTAATAATGATAGATTGGTTGTTAAAACTAGTGGAAGTAATAACTTGCTTAAAACAATTCATGAAATTTATGGTTTAAATGTTTCAAGTAATATGTTAGAATTAAAGTGTAGTAGTGATGATTTTTTAGTAACGGGTTATATATCAAAGCCTAGTATACTTAAAAAAAATAGAAATCATTTTAATACATTTGTAAATGGAAGGATAATTAAAAATGTAGAAATTAATAGAGCTATAAATGATGCTTATAATACTTATAAACATGAGGGCTTTTATCCGATTGTGGTTATTAATATTTTTACAGATCCTACCCTCGTGGATGTTAATATTCATCCTACTAAACAAGATATTAAAATGAGTAAAATGGAGGTATTAACTGATTTAATATATAAAGAGATTAAAAAAGTTCTTTATAATAATATGCTTATTCCTGATGCTGTAATAGATGAGGTAAAGAAGAATGTAAAAGATGATGATTCTTTTATAAGTTTAAATGAAGTAAATAGTACAAATAATGATATAGAAGATAATGGGATAGTAGTAAATGAAGAGATTATACAAACATCAATGGATTTTGGAAAAAAAGAAGACATAATAGTAAATGAAGAATTTAAAAGTTTGAATCTTTATCCGGTTGGTCAAGTTCATGGCACTTATATAATTGCTGAAAATGAAGATGGAATGTTTATTCTTGATCAACATGCAGCTCATGAAAGAGTTAATTATGAAATGATAACAAAAATGTTTAAAGAAGAAAATGTAAGTATTATAGATATGTTGGTGCCAATGAAATTTGAATTATCTACGAGTGATTATATAGCATTTATGGATAAAAAAAGTGTATTAGAAGAATTAGGATTTAAAATTGAAGAATTTGGTATTAATACAGTAATAATAAAAAGCCATCCAACTTGGCTTAAAAGTAATTATGAAGGTGATAATTTAAAGTATATAGTTGATTTAGTAATAGATTCAAGTAAGAATTTTAATAAGGATAGATTTTTAGATAGTTTAGCTAAAATGGTTAGTTGTAAAATGAGTGTTAAAGCTAATGAACATTTAAGTAAAATGGAAATGGAAAAGTTACTTAAAGATTTAGTTAAATGTGATAATCCTTATAATTGTTGTCATGGAAGACCATCAATTATGAAATTTAGTAATTATGAATTAGAAAAAATGTTTAGGAGAGTGTTATAATGTTACCAGAAAAGAAAAAAAGATTAATAATTGGAATAGTGGCAGTTTTATTAATTATTTTAGTAGTAGTGGGGTTATGGAAGTTGTCAAATTATCTTAAATCTAGAAACAATGTTACAGATGAAAAAAGTAATGATGTGTATCCAGAAGTATATTCTTATTATGGAATAGTAAAAGATAAAGATGGAATATATAAATTATATGGAATAAGTGATAATGCAGAAGAGTATTTAAATGTTAGAACATTTTATGATATTAAAAGTTTTGAACTTTTGAATGATAAGTTAATGATTTATTCAGATGCTACGAATGAAGTAAGATATGATAAAAAATTAGATGAATTTTATTTTTATGTATTAGATGATTATTATTCTAATAAAGAAGATATAAAATTAGGTGATAATATAGTAGTTAGTAAAGATGGTTCTAGTATTGTTTATTGGAAGTTTGATAGTGATGATAAGAAAAATGTAACTAATGATAGTTTAGATACTAATTATTATGTTGTTAAAGATAAAATTTATTATGTTTTAAATGATGGTATTTATGAATATGATACTACAAAAAATGAAGAAAATAAGGTAATATTAAAAAATTCATATGATAATGTGGAATTACTTAATGCAAATGAAGAATTTATATTTGTTAATTATAATAATAATTTTTGGGCTTATAGAATAAAGAATTCTGTTAGAGTTAAAATTGAAGATTATATTAAAGAAGAATATGATTTTGTTGGGTATACTAATTCAGGATTTATGTTAAGAATGTATAATGATATTATGGAATTTTCTTTAGTAAATAATAAGTTATCTGGTAAAACTTTTAATGTTTTAGGTTATGAAGTAACTGGACTTATAGATCTTGGAGATAGTAATTATTATATGAATTTAACTAATGATAATGAAGAAGAAGAAAAAAGTGTTTTAGTGGATATGAAAAGAGAAAAAATTATAAGAGAATTTGAAAATAAATATTTATATTTAATAAAGGTGGCACAATGAAAATAAATTTAAATTTATTGCCGGTAGAAATTGATACAATAGTAAAAATACCTGAAGATTTTTATTTAAAAACTAGTATAAAAAATTTAAGTGATGTTAAAGTAAAGGGGATTATTAAATATAATGCTAGTGATGAAGTTGTAGTTAATTTAGAAGTTGATGGGGTTATGGAGCTTAATGATGCTGTTACAAATGAACTAATTAATTATCCATTTTCGTTTGAAATTGATGAAAATTTAGAAGAAAATGAAGAAAATTGTGCAAAATATTTAGAAAAAAGTCAAAATATACTTGATATAATTGAATTTTTATGGGAGAATATTGTATTGGAAGTTCCCATTAGGGTTACGAATCTAACTGATGCTCATTTGAAGGGTAATGGTTGGGAGTTAAATAGTAAAGAAGATAATGATGGGGTAGATCCAAGATTTGAAAAATTGAATGAATTATTTAAAGGTGGTGAATAAATATGGCAGTTCCTTTTAGAAGAACAAGTAAAACAAAAAAAAGAATGCGTAGAACTCATTTAAAAAAAGAAGTTGGTGCATTAACAAAATGCTCTAAATGTGGGGCAACATTAAGACCTCATAGAGCATGTACTAAATGTGGAAATTACAATGGAAAAACAGTAATTAATGTAGAAAATGGTGAAGAATAGAATTTAATACAATGAAGACGTTTTTCATTGTGTTTTTTTCTTGCATTTTCTTATTAATTATGGTATTCTAATAATAAGAAGGGAAGATTTATTATGAACGAGGAAGAACTAAAAAATGTGGAACAAACCAAAGCTAAAATATTTGAAAATGGTTTTGTTATTAAAAATGCTGATAATTTTATACGTGAAGTGAACAGTGATAATTTAAGTGAAATTATAAATAGATTAAATGATCTTGAAGTAAGAGCTAATGAAGGAATTAATGTTAGTTCATTTGTTGAGGACATTGCTAAAAGTTTAAATAGTATTGAAGAATTAGTAAATGGTGATTTATATTTTAGAAGCAGTGTGGGTGCTAATGATTTTCAAAATCTTCTTAATAACATGAGAGGTAAATTTACTTTGTCACAAAATATGTTAAAAGCTGAAGAAATATTGAATGGAAGAAAAGAAAATTTAAAAAGTGTTGAAAGAAGTATACTTGAATTAAAGAAAAATGATAATTTAGATGACGTTACTAGAACAGAAAAAACAGTTGAGTTAAAATTTGCATTGGATCATGCAAAACAAGCTCAATCTGATGCACGGAAATTTTATGATGAACAAAAAGCTTTATATGATGAATCTTTAAAATCATTTGATGTAATGGCTTATAAAAACGATTTATTAAGTGCGATTAATGCTATTGATACTTCATATCGTAAATTATCTTTAGAACCTAGTGCTATGGATAAACTTGCTAAAATCATTAGAGATGCTAGGGATAAAATTGTAGTATTTGGATTTGAAACTCAAAAAAGTGAAAAAGAATTTGCTGATTTATGTAAAAAATATGGTTTAGAAAAGAGTAATAGTAAAATAAAAGTAGCCGAAGAAGTTAAAAATTCAACTGAAATTTTATCTGAACCTGTAATTGATGTTAATAATCAACCAAGTGTTGAAGAAACTTTTGATAGAATTCTTAATCAAAATACAGATGAAGTAGAACTTGAAGAAGCAAAGAAATATGATTATAAAAATGCAAATATTGAAAATCAAGATCAATTAGCTAAAAAAATAAAAGAATTGAATCCACTTGTTGAAATAAAATACAATACATTTGGTCATGCTGAAAGTGTAATTTGTGATAATCCAGAAGAAATTAAATTACCTAATGGTTTTAAATATACAGAAGGATTAGGATTTAATAATAAAGTTAATGATGGAGAAGGCTTTATAAATTTAATGTTTGAACAAAGAAAAAATAGATTAACACCAGCTGATTCATTAGATACTTTAGAAGTAGAAGAAAATAAAGAAATAAATTCTTTGGAAGATTTAATTTATGAAGTAAAAAAATTAAATCCAAGTGCTGAGGTAGTTGTAGATAGTGAAGGAAAAGCAATAGGAATTAAAACTGAAAAACCAGAAGAATTAAAATTACCAAATGGTTATAGTTATGATAAGGAACTTGGTATTAATAATAAAAAAGATAATGAAGAAAAGTTTATGAAAATACCTGTAAGTGTTAAGGCTAAAGAAACTGAAAAAGTTGAAAAAACTGATGTACCGACAAAAAGTAGTATTCCAGAAGGAAAAGTTAAAGTTAAAAAGACTCGTAAAGCAATTCTAGCACCTTATGGAGCTGCAATTCTTAAATTTGGTGCATTAGGTGGAGGACTTGGACTTGTTCTTGGTGCTTCTGCTGGTATTGGATTTGCTGCTGGTCTTCCTGTAGCTTTAGCTGGAGCTGCAATTGGTGCAATTGGTCAAACAATTTACAATAAGATGGTACTTTCTGGCAAAACTAAAAAGGTTGATGGCGAAGAATTATTTGAAGACAAAAATGTAGAAAAACAAGAGTGGTCTAGTGTTGCTTATAAATCTTTAAAAGATAAAACGAAAGTTTTATGGAAAATGTTAAAAGAAAAGTTGAAAAATAAAGAAGAAAAACGACCAGTTGAAAGAAAAGAAGAAGTTTCAAAACCTGAAGTGGTTAATAGTCCTGTTACACCAGAACAAACTGATGGTTTATTGGAATATTTAGAAGCACAAAATCAACTAAATTTAGATGATGATCAAATAAATTATGATAGTATATTGGATTGGAATTTACCTGATGAAGGAAGGGGAAGATAAAAATGACTGTAGATAGTGTGATTACTTTAGAAAACGATGTAAATTGTTTATTACTTGAAAAAGCTAATTATGAAAATAATAATTATTTTCTAACTGTTGTGCTTAATCAGGAAGAAGAACCAAGTGAAGAATATGCTATTTTAAAAGAAATTATCGAAGGCGGTGAAACTTTTATAGAAAAAGTTACAGATCCTAATTTAGTTATGTCTCTTCTTCAATTATTTACATCAGATGTTAAAAAGTTTGTAGATAATTTACCAGATGAAATTTAAAAAGGAAACATTATTGTTTCTTTTTTTTCTATACTATAGTATAATTACTTTAGAAAGGAAGTATTTATGGATTGGATTTTTTGGTTAGTTTTAGTTATTATTTTAAGCTTTGTAGAAGTGGCAACTGTTAATTTAGTATCTATTTGGTTTGTGGCTAGTGGAATAGTTGCAATGATATTATCATTTTTTATAGAAGATATTGCTATAGTATCAACAATTTTTGCAATTTTGGGCATTGTGTTATTAATTATTACTAGACCTATAGTAAATAAACTTAAAAGCAAAGATAATGTTAAAACAAATTTAGATCGTATTATTGGTGAAGATGCCATTGTAACTCAAGATATTGTGAAAAATGAAGTTGGTGAAGTAAAAGTTGATGGAAAAAGATGGAGTGCTATAAGTAAAAATATATGCTTAAAAGGGGATATTGTGAAAATTTTAAGAATAGATGGCGTAAAATTAGTAGTGGAAAAGGAGAGTGATTAATATGCCTGGATTATTACTTGCAATATTAATAATAATAATTATCATCATTATACCTAATATTAAGATTGTTCCTCAATCAAAATGTTATGTAATTGAAAGACTTGGGTCATATCATACAACATGGCAACATGGACCTCATTTTAAAATACCTTTTATAGATTCTATATCTAATAAAGTTACTTTAAAAGAAATAGTTAAAGACTTTGCACCTCAACCAGTTATTACTAAAGATAATGTTACAATGCAAATTGATACAGTAGTGTATTTTCAAATAACTGATGCTAAACTTTATACTTATGGTGTAGATTATCCGATAAGTGCTATTGAATCATTGACTGCGACAACTTTGCGTAATATTATCGGGGAACTTGAACTTGATCAAACTTTAACAAGTAGAGATATAATTAATACTAAAATGAGAGCAATACTTGATGAAGCAACTGATCCATGGGGAATTAAAGTAAATAGAGTGGAAGTTAAAAACATTTTACCTCCGAGAGATATTCAAGATGCAATGGAAAAACAAATGCGTGCAGAACGTGAAAGAAGAGAAAAAATACTTCAAGCTGAAGGTGAAAAGAAATCAAGTATTTTGATTGCTGAAGGTGAAAAAGAAAGTGCTATATTAAGAGCGGAAGCACAAATGATGAGTCAAATTAAAATTGCTGAAGGTGAAGCAAAAGCTTTACTTAAATTAAAACAAGCAGAAGCTGATAGTATTAAATTATTAAAAGAAGCAGGGGCTGATGAGGCTGTTCTTCGTTTAAAATCTTTTGAAGCATTAGAATCTATAGCTAATGGTAATTCTACAAAAATTATAGTTCCAGCAGAACTTCAAGGAATTGCAACATTTGGTACAACATTAAAAGAAGTTATGAATGAGGATAAAAATAAAAATAAAAAAGGTGTTTAGTGTTAAACTAGACACTTTTTAAATTAGATTATTACACTTGACTAAAGTTTTATTGTAAACTATAATTAAATTGATAATTGTAAAGAATAAGATAAAAGGAGTTTATTATGAAACGTAAAATTTTATATATATTACCAATTTTAACGGTTTTAATTTTATTAATAACTTTATTAGTGCCTAAAAAAGAAGAAACATTTAATGTTGAAAGTAAAGCAATAAAAAAAGAAAATATTATTTCTATAATGCTTGAAACAAATGAGGGAAGTGAAGTATACACTTCTTCTTCATCAAATACTTGGCCAACTGATGGGTATAAATTTAATAAAGAAAGATCTGGATGCGAAAATGGATCAACATTATCTTGGGATGATACCCAAAAAAGTGTAATAATGAGTGGTGATTTATTAGATAAATGTTATGTCTATTTTGATGTTTTGGTTCCAACTATTGCAGATTATTGTACGAGTGGGACTAGTTTAGCAACTTGCATTAAAAATTTTGGAAATCAAGGTTCATATGTTTCAAATATTTATATTCATGATTCGTCATTAGCAAATGGAGCAGGAGATAATTCATATAGATATGCAGGTCCAAGTGATAGTGTAAATAACTTTGTATGTTTTGGAACAAATACTAATCCATGTCCAGCAGATAATTTATATCGCATCATCGGAGTAATAGATGATAAAGTAAAATTAATAAAATATGATTACATGACAACAGAAGAATTAGGAACAGATGGAGATTATTATGGTGTATATACAAGTGGTAATTCAACATATAAAGGAAATAATTATGCAAGTACGGCATTATATTATTGGAATTATAAAGCAAATACTAGTAGTTATCCAAATGGATCAAATACATGGAGTACAAGCTTATTTAATAAAACAAATTTAAATACCAATTTTTTAAATTATTTAGGAACAGAATGGTCAAATAAGATAGCTGTGACAACATGGAAAGTTGGAGGAAACACATACGATAATATAGCAGATGTAATCCCATCCGTAGCATATCAAAATGAAATAGTAAATCCAACTCCAGGAAGTACATCAACAACTGGAGAAACAGAATATAATGCTAAAATAGGTTTGATGTATGTATCAGATTATGGATATGCCGCAAGTCCAAGTGTATGGACATCAACTATGAGTAGTTATAATGATGATACAGCAATAAATAATAATTGGATGTACATGGGTTTGAAAGAATGGACTATTTCCCGTTCTTTGGACAATTCGAGGTTAGTGTTCATTGTGTACGGAGATGGTGACATAAACAACTACGGCGTATATAACTCCAATGCGGTGCGTGCAGTATTCAATCTTGAGTCTTCCGTAACCTACAAATCAGGGACTGGCACAATGAGTGATCCAATTCTAATTAATTAAATAAAAATATTATTGTAAATAAATGTAAAAATTATAAAAAGTAGATATTTAGTATTTACTTTTTTTTGTTTGTTTGGTAGTATAATTATAAGACAGTGGTAAACTGTGGGAGAAAGTGGGGGATAGTATGTTGCTGGGTGAATTTCATCATAATATTGATGACAAAGGCCGACTTGTTGTTCCTACTAAATTTAGAGAAGAACTTGGAAGTGAATTCATTATCACTCGTGGTATTGAAAAATGCTTGTATGTTTATTCTTTAGAAGAATGGGAAAAGTTGGTTAGTAAATTAAATACTCTACCTTTTACTAAAAAAGTAACCCGGACTTTCACTCGATTCTTCTATTCTGGTGCTACTGCCTGTGTATTCGATAAAAGTGGTCGAATGAGTATTACCTCCCCATTGGTTAGTTACGCCGGTTTAGATAAAGAATGTATAATAATCGGCGTTAATGACCATTTGGAAATCTGGGATAGTAAAGCATTTAATGAATTTATGGTGGATAATAGTGATATTATTGAAGATATTGCAGAAAGCTTGTTTAGTGGTGATAATGATGCATTATAGTGTACTTAAAAATGAATTAATTGATGCTTTAAATATTAAAGAAAACGGTATTTATATCGATGCTACGATTGGTTATGCTGGTGATTCTAAAGATATTCTAAAACTAATACCTAAAGGTTATTTATATGGTTTTGATCAAGATATTAAAGCTGTAGAATATTCTAATAATGAATTAAATAAAATTGGTAATAATTTTAAAATATTTAATACTAATTTTGTTAATATGAGTGAAGTATTAGATAATGAAGGTATTGAATTAGTTGATGGAATAATATTTGATTTAGGATTTTCATCACCACAGATTGATGATAGCAAAAGAGGTTTTTCATTTATGAATGATGGACCATTAGATATGAGAATGTCTAACCAAGGGGTAAGTGCTAAAGATATTATTGATACATATAGTGAAAATGAATTAGCACAAGTATTTTTTAAATACGGAGAAGAAAAATTAAGTAAAGTAATTGCTAGAGAAATTAAAAAAAACAATAAAAATATTAACACGACATTAGAGTTAGTTGAAGCAATTAAGACTGGTGTCGGTGCAAATTATTTTTATAAAAATCATCCAGAAAGAAAAATATTTCAAGCATTAAGAATAGAAGTTAATAAAGAACTTAATGTTTTGGAAGATGTTTTACCTAAAGCAATTAAAAGATTAAAAGTTGGTGGTAGAATCGGGGTAATTACTTTTCATTCACTAGAAGATAGAATAGTTAAAAATATATTTAAAAAATATAGTGAAGTTGATGAATTTGTTAAAGGTTTAGTTGAAATACCGGAAGCATATAAGCCTTTGATAAAAATTATAAATAAAAAACCAATACTTCCAAGTGAAGAAGAATTAAATGAAAATTCTAGAAGTAGAAGTGCAAAGTTAAGAATAATTGAAAGGATATGATATTATGGCTAAAAAGGGAAAAAAAGTTAAATTACTAAAGGGTGAAAAAATGATGTATATTTTACTTTTGTTTTTAGTTATGGCAATTCCTATTTTTAACGTATATACTTCATCTTTATTATCAGAAACAAATAATGAAGTTGAAAAAATAAAGAAAAATATTGAAAAACAAGAACTAGTAAATCAAGGTCTTACAATGCAAATTGATGAACTTGCAAGTCTTGAAAATATACAAACTATTGCAGAAAGTCACGGTTTGTCTTATAATAATAGTAATATAAAGTCTGTTGGAGAATAGAGGAGATAATAATATGAAGAAAAGAGTAACAGTTAAAATATCAAAATTTATTATTTTAATTGTTGCTTTTTTATTTATGGCAATAATAGCTAAATTATCTTATGTAGTATTAAGTAGTGAAGTTGATGGAATAAATTTAAAAGATAAAGCAGCTAGTATTGCTACGGTTAAAAAAACATTATATGCAAGTCGAGGTAGTATTTTTGATGTAAATGGTGAAGAACTTGCTAGTACAGTTAATTCATATACAGTTATTGCTTATTTAAATAGTAATAAAACAAATGTTACTGATAAAGAAATGACAGCAAAGGCTTTGTCACCAATACTTAATATGAGTGAAGATAAATTAATGGAATTATTAAATAAAAAATTGTATCAAGTAGAACTTAGACCTGGTGGATATGGAATAACTGAAGTAGTAAAAGCTAAAATAGAAAAATTAGAGTTACCAGGTATTGATTTTATAAAAAATTCTAAAAAAAGATATTATACTAAATCGACATTTGCATCATATTTAATTGGATATGCTAAAGATAAAGATGATGGAACAATTGTAGGTGAACTAGGTATTGAAGGATATTATGATGATATTTTATCTGGTGAAAATGGATATACTAAATATTTGAAATATACATCAAGTAATTATAAAATACCTAATACTGATGAAGAAACTATAAAAGCTAAAAACGGATCTGATATTTATTTGACTATAGATAGTGGTGTTCAACTTATTGCTGAAAAAGCTGTTTCTAGTATGAAAGATAAATTTAATACTGATTGGGCTGTATTTACTGTGATGGATGCAAATACTGGTGCAATTGTGGCTAGTGCAACAAGTCCAAATTTTAATCCAAATGATACTAATACCATTAAAGAATATATGAATCCTTTAATAAGCTATCAATATGAACCAGGATCAGTTATGAAGATATTTTCTTTTGCTTCAGCAATTGAATCTGGAAATTATAATGGTGAAGAAACATATAAAACTGGTTCTTATACTTTAGATGATGGTACAGTCATTAGAGATTCAGAACGTCAAGGTTGGGGTACTATAACATTTGATGAAGGTTTTGCAAGATCAAGTAATGTAGCAGCGACTATGTTAGCTTTAAGACTTGGAGTCGATAAATTATATGGATATTATGATTCTTTAGGCTTTGGAAAAAAGACAGAAATTGAGTTATCTAATGAAGCTATCGGGGATATTGAAATAACTTATCAGTCTGAACTGGCAACAGCATCTTTTGGACAAGGGGTAAGTGTAACAGCAATTCAAATGTTACAAGCATTAAGTTCAATGACTAATAAAGGGGTTATGATAAAACCTTATATAGTTGATAAGATTGTTGATCAAAATGGTAATGTCACTTATAAGGGAGAACGTAAGGTAGTTGAAAAAGTTTATAGTGAAGATACCGTTAAAAAGATGCACGAATTAATGAAAAAAGTGGTAGAAATAAATAAAGTATGGCAAGTTAATAATGTTAGTGTCATGGGAAAAACTGGTACTGCTCAAATAGCAGCTTCGAATGGTCGTGGTTATTTAGATGGTACATATGATTATATTAAATCTTTTGCAGGAATATTTCCAAGTGATAATCCAAAATATATTGTTTATGTAGCTGGTAAAAAGCCCGAAACTAATCTAGGATCTTGGGCTAAAGTTATTACAACTGCTATTGAAGAAATTGCTAGTTATGCTAAACTTACAGAAAGCAAGAATGATACTGATTTTAGTAAGATAATAAAAGTTGATAATTATATCAGTAAAAATCTGGGGGATACTTTAAGCAGATTAGGTGAGAGTAATATTATAGTTGTTGGTTTAGGCGATGGAGATTATATAATTAATCAATATCCAAGTAAAAATAGTACGTTACTTGCGGGTAATAAATTGTTTTTACTAACTAATAGTAATAATTTTAAAATGGAAAATATAATAGGTTGGAGTTTAAGTGATGTTAAAACTTATTGTGAACTTATTGGACTCAAATTAGATGTACAAGGTTATGGATATGTTGTAAGTCAGAGTATAAATGCTGGAGAAGTAATAGATTTAAATAATATGATGTTAAGTGTTACTTTAGAAAATAAAAAAGACTAGTTTAGTTTTTGAATGAAGTTGTAAGATAAAAGTAGACACAAAAAAGATGTGTTTACTTTTTCTTTGGTATAATTTAATAAAGGAGATGAAAAATTATGGGTAGACCTAAAGGTGGCAAAAATAATTATCATTCAAAAGAAGAAAAAATTAAAATAGTAAAGGAAATGTTAAATTCTAATCTTAGCCCTCTTGATATAGAGAGAAAATATAATATTTCTCATTCTTTGGCAGGAAAATGGAGAAAAGATTATTTAGAAAAAGGAGAAGATTCTCTAATGAATCAAAAGAAACCAGGAAATCCATTAATGAAATATTCAGCTAAGAAAGATTTAACAGAACTTGAAAAATTAGAATATGAAAATATGAAATTAAGAATTGAGAACGAACGATTAAAAAAAGGATACCTAGTGAAAGGAGATGGTTTAGTTGTAGTATTCAAGAAATAAAACAAAAAGAATTTGAAATAATTGAAATATTAAGTAAAGAATTTTCAATTAAATCATTATGTGAAGTAATGAACACATCCAGAAGTGGATATTATAAATGGTTAAAAACAAAAGATGTGTTAAATAGATATGAGATAAATCGAAAAGATTTAGAACCATTAATTCGAGATATTCACAAAAGAAAACCAAGTTATGGTTATCATAGAATAAATGCTATTATTCGTAGAGAAACAGGTTGGGTTGTATCGGATAATTTAGTTCATAAAGTATGTAAGATATTAAAAATAAGAAGTAAAGCTAAACATTATTCTACTTATAAAAAGCCTGGTGAGGAGTCAATTAAATACCCTAATCTTATAAATAACGATTGGCATACTACAAGGCCATTAGAAAAAATAACGTCTGATACAACAATGATTTGGTTTAAAAAGCAAAGATATGATTGGACATATTATGTAGATGCATTTGATGATTCAATAATAGGTTCTGATGTTAAACCTTTTTATCATGGGGTTAGTATATCTAATCACAAATTAGCTTTAAATGACATGCTTAATAACAAAATAAAAAGAGGATATAAAAGCCAAGAAACTATTTTTCACTCAGATCAAGGCACAATATATTCCTCAGTGGCATTTAATAATGCACATAAAGATTATAACATAACTAGGTCAATGTCAAGAATAGGAACACCAACAGATAATCCAATTATTGAATCTAAAAATGGTTGGTTAAAGAAATGTATATAGATTTTAATCAAGAAAATTATGATACTGTTGAAAATTATATAAATGCTATTATATATGACCATAATTATTTAAGACCAAGTTATGCATTAAATTATAAAACCCCAATTGAGTATAGAACTCAACTAGGGTTTAAATAAATATCTTTTTATTGTCTACTTTTTATTGACAAGTTCATTTAGTTTTTGAACTAGTCTTTTTCTGGTTCTTGATGATGTTTATAAAACTCGCTTAAAGCATTTTCTAATTCTGTTTTGTTATCTAAGCCAATTAAATATTCTTCGTTATTAATTATATTAACTTTTCTTATACAAAATGAAGAAACATCTTTTTCATTTGTTAAAAATACATATTTTATACCATTTATTAAAATTTCATCTGTAACAATATAATCTTGATTGTCTTCTAGAGTTACAACGTCTAATTCTTCCATTATCTTCCACCTCCAGATCTTGATCCAGGATCATTTAAATTTGTTAATAAGTCATCTAATTCTTTTTCATCAATACTATCTTTAGCATAAGCTTTAATAATCTTATTCATTAAATCTGTGTATTCTTCAGCATTTAATCCTTTGCTATCTAAATATTCTTGGAATGAACTATGTAAACATGAGGCGATTTCTTCTTTTGTGTATCCATTAGGATTTTCTGAAATTATTCTGCTCATTCTTGAAAATAAGGCATCCATGTGTTCATTTTTGTTGTATTCATTCATCTTGTTGTAAACCCCGAATATTCTAGTGTCTATATCATATTCTTTATTTTCATTTAAAACACCATTTGCCATTTGTTCAATGTCATACCACCAATTGGTTCTTTTTTCAGAATAATTGTATTCACCGGTTCTTAAACTATCTTGTTCAACCCCTCCGATTGTATTTTTAATTTCCATTGCAGTTTGGCTAACATCCATTACATTTTTTAGTTCATGAATACCTGAAATTAAACCAGCAGAAATTCCGGCAAGGATAATGATTTTAACAGCTATTTCTTTAATTCCTTTAGATTTTCTTTTTCTTTTCTTATCATATTTAACGGGTCTAACACTTTTTGATTGAATGCTCAATTCTTCTATGCTTTTACTAGGTGTTTCTTCATTGCTTTTAAATTTATGAGTTCCATCACTATTAAACATAGCATTAATGGTATAGTCGAAGTCGTTAATATTTTCGTTTGCCATTTTGTTACCTTCTTTCTAAATCTATTTTACCTTATAAATCAATTATTAGCAATAATTTTTTAAAAAAAGTTTACATGCTTATTGCATTGTATTTTTTTATTTGGTATAATTTATAAAGAATAGGTTGGTGAGACGAATTGTGAGCTTAAGTGTTATAGATAGATATGTTACAAAAAAAGAAAAAGACTTACTTGAGTACGCAAAGATACTAGAAACAATTATAAGTATTGATGACAATAAAATATGGCAAAATAAAAAGGAGTTTATAAGTATATGTCGAGATATTATTGAGATTTATAGTGAAGAATATTATTTTCAAAATAATAAACATAAAGATAACCCAATAGAATATTTAAATGATAATATAAATTATGTCCTAAAGTCATTAATTGAGTATTGTAGATTGCATGATAGAATGAGTATATTAAAAACTTGTAAAAATGAAATGTTTTTAACTTCAGTTATTGTATGTACAGCATGTTATGTAGATTTTGCTAGTAATGTAGTTGATGGAGATTATTTTGATACTAAAAATAAGTTTAAGTATTTGCTTAATTATTTAAGGAAAACTAAAGTATTGGTTATAAAAGATAACAAGTATTTAATAAATGATTTATTTGATGCTTTAAAAAGAAATTTAAGTGAAGATAAAAAGATAATAGATGGATTTGAAAATGAAAATTATTATAATACTTATAAAATGATTAGTAATAATCCACTTTATTATGAAGTTAATTTTAGTTATAAGATTCCAGGTTTAGAAAATTTTGATGAAAATTTAGTAAAAGGTGTTTTAAAGAGCTATGATGAAAAAATAAGTGCTATCTCATATGATTTGTTAGCAGTTAGAATATTAAAGGAATTAATAAGTAATAAAGAAATGGATAAATATGTAATAAGGGTAAGTAAAACATTAAAGAAAGCTGGAGTATTAAGATTATTTGATAATAAATATTTAAAAGAATTTGTTAAAATATTAATTCCATGGGAAGATGAAGTACAATATGAAAAAATAATAAAAGACTATAAAGATATTGGTATTGACTTTATATATGATTATAAAAATGTTGAAGATGTTAATCCAACAATATTTGTAAATGATATGGAATTACTTGTTAATAAGGAATTTATTAATAATAATTTAGAAAATCAATTAAGTTTTGAAAAGATGAATATCAAACTTGTAGTTAGGAATAAGGAGGATTAGATTATGAGTGTGTATGGCGAATTTTTTACAAAGTTTATGGAACCTTTATTCAATGGCTTTGTAAATATATTTAAAGGTATTGGTAGTGGTTTATTTCAAATGTTTAATATAGTTAATTATATTACTGTTATAACTGACTACAAAAAAGATTTAACAGGTATGGGATTAGTAATCTTGATATTATCTATAATATTATTAGTTGCTATTATTGGTTTAATTATATTTTTAATATATAGATCAATTAAAGTTTATGTAAGATATAGAAGAAATGTTAAAAAAGAAGATATGTTAATTGAAGAAATTGATTCCTTAAATAATGAAATATTCAAATTAAAAAGACAAAATGCTAAAATTAGTGAGCTTACTAATGAAGCTGGAGAAATTGAGTATAATGAAGATGGAACTGTTAAAAATGAATTAAAAGAAGGAGAAAGTAGATTCTTTAAATTAAGTAATGTAGATGCAACATATAATGGTAAACCTATGGAAGAAATTCATAATAATTTCTCTTTAGAAGAGTTTTGTAACCAATTTAGAAATTATTCAGCATCAAGACTTCATTTATATTATGATATTAATTTAATTAGATTATTCATTGCTTCATTTGCATCAAATAAATTAATTATTCTTGAAGGTATATCTGGTACTGGGAAAACATCACTAGCTTATGCTTTTGGTAATTTCGTAGATAATGAAACAACTGTTGCAAGTGTTCAACCTTCATGGAGGGATTCAACAGAAATATTTGGATATTTCAATGAATTTACAAAGAAATTTAACGAAACTTCAATACTAGAAAAAATGTATGAAGCACAATATAAAGATGAAATTTATACAACACTTCTTGATGAAATGAATATTTCTCGTGTAGAATATTATTTTGCAGAAATGTTATCTATTTTGGAACTTCCAAATAAAAAAGACTGGGTTGTAGAACTTGTTCCAAATGTTTGGCCAAATGACCCTGAAAAATTAGAAGATGGAAAATTAAAGATTCCTGAAAATATGTGGTATATTGGTACAATTAATAACGATGACTCAACCTTTATGATTACTGATAAAGTGTATGATAGAGCAATGCCTATTGCAATTGATGATAAATGTGAAGTGTTTGATGCTCCAGATACTGATAAAATTAAGACAAGTTATAAATATTTAGATAGTTTATTTGAAAAAGCTAGTGAAGAACATCCTGTAAAAGAAGAAAATCTAGAAAAGATTGCTCAACTAGATAGATATGTAATTGATCACTTTAGACTTGCTTTTGGTAATAGAATTGTTAAGCAATTAAAAGAATTTGTTCCAGCATTTATAGCTTGTGGTGGTGATGAAATAGCTGGTATAGATTACTTAATAGCTCATAAAATATTAAGAAAATTTGAACAATTAAATTTAGCATATATTAAAGATGAAATAGATGGACTTGTTAATTATTTAGAAAAATTGTTTGGAACTGGTAAAACTCCAGAATGTAAAGCATATTTATTTCGTCTTAAGAAAACAATTTAGGTGATTATATGGATATAGTAGAATACATAAATAATCTTAATAAAGATAAAGCTGCCTCATTTATTGGGGCAACTTCATCTAATGTATTAGTAAAAAGAGATATTGATGCACAAGTAAGTGATACGTCTTGGATAGATATGGTTGAAGAATGTATTCCATATCTAGATAATATTATAAGAAATCCAAGAAGATTTATAGTTCAAGAAGAAAATATTGTACCAATTGAAAAAGCTAAAGTTGTTACTGAAGAGTCTATTAGACATTTAGCACAACATACAAGTATGATTCAAGAAGTTCAAGAAGATGGAACTGTTATACCTCTTAAATTGTTAAATGTTTATAGAGAGGAAACAGTTGATTTATATGAAAATAGATTTATTAAATCTTTGGTAGATAATTTATATACTTTTGTAAATAATAAATTAAATGAGTCTGATCAAAGAAGTTATGCAAAAGTAGTTAGTGATGTAACATATAGTGGTAGAATGAAAAGAAAAGATGAAGAAGTAGAAATAAATTTATCTTTAAAAAGTAAAAAAACTACGGAAGTTGATGCTTCAAAAGATGGACATTCATTAGATGAGCGAATTGAACATATCAGAGATATTGTGACATCATTTAGAGGTTCGGCTTTTATTAAAAGTTTAAAAGAATCTAGTCCAGTTAGAAGTCCGATTAGAAAAACTAATGTAATATTAAAAGAACAAAACTTTATTAAAGCTTTAGAGTTATGGGAATATCTAGAAAAAAATAATATTAAACCTGTAACTAGTGTTGAAAAGAGAAATGAAGTTTTAAGAGATAATGAAACAAAAGCGAAATATGATTTAGCATTTTTTATAGATAATGATGCAATAGAAATAAAAGATAAAGCTAAAAAAGAAGAATTTAATTCAGCAATAGTTAGTAAACTTGTAAATGATTTTGTTTTTGGTGGAGATATTACTGAACGAGAATTTAAAAAATTAATGGAAAAAGAATTTAGAGATGCAAAGAAGAGAAAAGATAAAGCAACGAGTGGAATAAAAAAGGTTATTGAAGAATTTTTGGATGACTATGATAAAAAGTGTAAAAAGATAATGGCAATAACAAAATAAGTGAGGGATTAATATGACTAAAGGGAATATTGAAGATAAAAGTTATTTAAAAAATAAAGAAACTATTAATATTAAAGAATTTATGATTCTTAAAAGTGGAGAACAAGATAAATTAATAGAAGATACTTTAAATAAAGTTTATGAAGGTAAAATTGAGGTAAATAAAAAATATTTGGATAAAGTATTAAATGTTGTTTTTGATAATAAAGATAATGAAGTATATTTGCCTCATAGTTTATGCGTTGCTAAAGATGGAAATAAGTTAATATTTTCATATAAGAAGAAAAATATGGTACTTCTTTTCTTATTCCTTTTAGGTTTCTTGTTTATAGCTGGGTTTGCAACATTTACCGGAGTGCAATTGCTTGGTAAAAATAAAATGAATATTGATTTAAATGGTGATGGAGTTGCAGATTTAAATATTGATTTAGATGATGATGGTATTTGTGATATAAATTGTGATATAGATGGAGATAAAAAACCTGATAGAAATATTGATTATGGGGGAAACAGAAAAGCAATTTTTAATGTTAAAAGAGATGATGAAAAAATATTTAATAAAGTAAATCAATTAGATAAAAATGGTAAGTGTATTTTAAATTGTGATACAAATGATGATGGATGGCCAGAAATAAATATAGATTTAGATGGAGATGGAAAAGCTGATTTAAATATTGATATTGATGGAGATAAAACACCAGATTTAAATATTGATACAAACAATGATGGAGTTGCAGATGTTAATATTGATGATGATGGCGATGGTATTTGTGATAGAAATTGTGTTTCAAATATTATTGATAAGAATAAAGGCGATTTAAATCTAGATTTAGATGGTGATGGGGTTTGTGATGTAAATTGTGATATAAATAATGATGGCATACCTGATGAAAAAATAGATTATGCTGGAAGTAGAAAACCGACATTTAATGTTCCAGATGAAAATGGTAATTTAACTAATAAAACTAATCAAGATAAAAATGGCGATGGAAAATGTGATTTGAATTGTGATATTGATGGTGATGGATGGCCAGATATAAATGTAGATTTAGATGGTGATGGAAAAGCCAATTTAAATATTGATATTGATGGTGATGGAACTCCGGATTTAAATATTGATACAGATGGAGATGGAAAAGCTGATTTAAATATCGATGAAGATGGCGATGGAAAGTGCGATAAGAAATGTACTTATGTAGTTGGTGATGATAATAAAGGGGGACAAACCACGATAGGTGATAATAATATTAATTTGGAATACACCTCTTTACTTGTTATGTTTGATGAAGGAAATGATGTATCTTTAAAAGACTTGTATCCGGATGATCAAACTGATGAAGGGGTTAATACTAAAGTTCCTGATATAACATTTACAATTGAAAATACTACGGATAGAGAATTAAAATATAATATTGATTGGATAAATGTTGAAAATACATTTACAAGTGATAATTTTTGGTTCAAAACAGTAAGTAGTAAAGGTGGATTTAATACAGTATCTAATAATGATGGTTGGTTAACTGCTCCGAAAGAAAATGGTCGTATGGCTACGGAAGTTGTAATAGCACCGAAGAGTAAACAAGAATATAAAGTATCATTTACTTTACATGGTACTGGAGAAGAACAAAATTATGATCAAGGTAAGATTTTTAGAGGAAAAATTGCCATAGATATGATAAAATAAAGACTAGAAATAGTCTTTTTTTTTTGAAATTTCATAGGTATATTTTTAATCGTTTTATATTAATATTAAGGTTATTCTTATGAAAGTATAATTTTTGATTTTTAAAAAACATATAATTTCTTGAGGGATAAATATGTTTTATAATAATATTCATACACGTGTAAGATATATATTTTTAGTAGTTATAATAATACTTGTATTTGCAATTGGAAGAGTTTTTTATATTCAAGTTTTTTCATATAAAAAGCTTAATACTTTAGCAGAGTCTTTATGGAGCAGAAAACTTCCAATTTCTGCGGATCGAGGAAAAATTGTTGATCGTAAAGGCAGAGAACTTGCAACTAATATTACAACGACTTCTTTAGTAGTTATTCCAAATCAAATTAAAGATAAGGAAGATGCCGCGAAGAAATTAAGTGATATACTAGGTAGTGATTATAATGATATGCTTGGTCATGTTAGTAAAAAAACATCTATTGAAAGAGTACATCCGGAAGGAAGAGGTTTAAGTTATGATATCGCTGAAAAAATAGATGCTTTAAAAATAGATGGAGTTTATTTAGTTAAAGAAAGTAAAAGATATTATCCGTATGATACGGTCCTTAGTCATGTTTTAGGTTATGTTGGAATTGATAACCAAGGGCTTTCAGGGTTAGAACTTTATTATGATGATTATCTAACTGGTGAAGATGGATCTATAAAGTATTTTTCTGATGGCAAAGGTCATAAGTTGGAATTATCAGAGATTTATGAAGCTCCGACATCTGGGGTGACTTTACAACTCACGATCGATTTAGATTTGCAACTTGCTATGGAAAATGAACTTGATAATGTCGTTTCAAAATATGATCCAGATAGTGTTATAGCTATTGCAATGAATCCTAAAAATGGGGAAATTTTGGCTATGTCTTCTAGACCTAATTTTAATAGTAATTCGTATAAAGATTATACTACAGAAGTTATTAATAGAAACTTGCCAATTTGGATGACTTTTGAACCTGGGTCTACGATGAAAATATCTACATTTGCAGCAGCGATTAATGAAGGCCTTATAAATATTTTTGAAGATAGATTTACAGATTCTGGATCTATAACTGTTGATGGTGCAACCTTGCACTGTTGGAAACATGGTGGACATGGTAATCAAACGTATCTTGAGGTTATTGAAAATAGTTGTAACCCCGGTTTTGTAAATTTGGGACTTATGCTTCAAAAAGAAAAGTTAATGAGTTATATTAAAAAATTTGGATTTGGAACAAAAACGGGAATAGATTTAAATGGTGAGGGAACAGGAATTTTATTTAGTTTAGATAAAATGGGCAATGTTGAACTTGCTACGACTGCATTTGGTCAAGGGATTAGTGTAACTCCGATTCACCTTACTGTCTAATAAATGATACCCTTATGATAACTAGGGGAATGATTAGTAAATATACTAAAAAGTATGATGTTAGGTTTAATTATAATTTATTTAAAATTTTAACTTATTTATTGTAATTACTTGGTAAAAACTGGAATTTATGCTATAATTTAGTTGTTGTTAAATGGATAAAGTGTATACATGTATACGTTTTATCTTGAAAATGACGAAAATTAGGAGGTGATGTCGTGTTAAAAGCGATTTTACCTTTGGTGGTACACCCTTAGTATTAAATGATTAGTTAACAACCATTAAATGTAATTTTAGCGCTATGTAACGATTGTTGTTACAAAACTTAAGATAGAATTATGGGGAATGGGATATTGTTGAGTATTAAGCTCATTTTGCCACTAAATATTATTCAAGCAGTAAGTGGTGAGTGTAAGCATGTCAACGCTTACAAAGGTGTAAACATTTATTTATAAATGATGCATCATTTATAAATAGGTGCATGTTTGACAGAAAAGCTGACAAGACAAGTTGGCTTTTTTGTTTATATAAATTGTTACTTTTAAAATTAAAATACTAAAATAATAATTAGAAAAGTAACATAAATATAATAAATTTTATTTTTTTAAGAATTTTAATTAGTTTTTCCTAAAAAATAAAAATGATTTGTTTTAATCGTTATAGAAAAATGTATATGTAATTTACAAAGTGATTAAAGTGTGATATATTATAATTGTAAATTATTTTCTTGATAGAAACAAATTTTTTAATGATAAGTTTAAAGAATATAATATTAAAAAATATGATACATCATTTGATAGAAAAAAGTTTTAAAGAAAGTAATGGATTTATTAGAATATTGAAGTGATTTAGAATGAAGTTAATTGGAAGTAAAACAATAGAAACTGAAAGATTGATATTAAGAAGTTCTAAGATGGAAGAACAAAAAAGATTATGGGAGATATTAATGATTCCAGAAGTAAATAAATGGTATTTGGTAGGTGCCAAAAAACATGCAAATAATCCTAGTCACTGGACTTGGGGAAATCAAGAAAAATTCTATAAATCTAAAGTTGATAAAGCAGATAATAATGATGTATTTGTATGGAGTGTATTTTTAAAACCAGAATATACGAATAGTGGTTATGAAGAAGTAATTGGACAAGTATCTGCTCAAGAAAATGGAGAAGATATTACTATTCGTGATGTAGGTTGGTATATGGATCCGGCTTATCAAGGAAAAGGCTATGCAACAGAGGCTGCTAAAGCAATGATAGATTATATGTTTAAAGAAGTAGAAATAAATGGTATTTATTCCGGTGCTGTAAAAGATAATATAGGATCTTGTAGAATATTTGAAAAATTAAGATTTAAAAAAAATGGTGAAGTAGTAGAAGAATCACCATACACTTTTTATGATGGAATATTAACTTTTTCTAAGTATGGTTTAACTAAGGATTATTATTTTAATAATGAAAATAATAGAGTACGAAGATAAATATTTGGAAGATGTTAAAGACTTGCTAGTTGAGCTTTTATCTATTGATAAAGATAATTTAGATCAATTACACCCAGAATATAGAGACAAAATGGCAATTTTAGATTTAGAAGAAGTTAAAAGTAATGATGGTAAATGCTATATAGCAATTGAAAATGATAAAGCAGTAGGTTTAATTATGGGATGTATTTTTCCATATGATGAATATGATTATCTTGATTATAAATGCCCTAAAAGGGGAGAAATACCTGATGAAATTACCTTTCTTTGTTCAAATGTTATATGTTTCCAGTCTTTTATTTTCTTTTCCTCCTTTTTGCAAGGAAATATAAAATATATTATAACAATACTTATTTCAGTTTTTTATAATAAAGCGGAAATTCAAAATAAATTCAACGTTTACTAAAAAATTATAAAAAATACTTGATTTCTATTTAAAAAAGTAGTATTATCAATGGTAATTATTTTGAAAGGGATTTTATATGAAGAATTTTAATACATTTTTAAAATCATTTTATGGAATGTTCATAATGCTAAAATCATGCTGTTTAGATATGATTGTTTTTTCTAACCTTTCAAATAAAATATTAGTAAATAAAACGCGTTAATTTCTTATGTAGAAATTTGCGCGCTTTTTATTTATTTGGAGGTGTATTTCTATGGAACAAATTACTTTAGACGATTTATTAAATAATGTAAAATTATATAATGAATCTGGTTTATCATCAATTGAAAAAGCTTATCATTATGCAGAATCTTTACATGAAGGTCAATTTAGGCAAAGTGGAGAGCCGTATATTTCGCATCCGTTGAATGTAACTTATATATTATCAGAAATGCATGCTGATACTGATACGATATGTGCTGGATTATTACATGATACATTAGAAGATACTGAAATAACTAAAGAGACAATTGCTGAGGATTTTAATAAAGAGGTTGCTAACCTAGTAGATGGTGTAACAAAAATTAGCAAATTAAACTTTTCTACTAAAAATGATCAGAATATGGCAAATACCAGAAAAATTATGACAGGATAACAACAGACGCAAGAATAATAATTATAAAACTTGCTGATAGACTTCATAATATGAGAACATTACAATTTAAATCCGAATTTAAGCAAAAAGAAAATTCAATGGAAACAATGGATATCTTTGTTCCTCTTGCATATTATATTGGTGCTTATAGAATAAAATCAGAATTAGAAGATTTATCACTTCAATATTTATATCCTGATAAATACAAAAAAATAGAAGATATAAAATTAAAAATTGAAGATGATAGTAAAAAATGTTTACAAGAAATGTTAATGAATATAAAAAACATTTTATCTGATAAAATATATGTTTATACAACTAAGGGCGAAATAATAGAACTGCCAAAAGGTTCAACTGCTATTGACTTTGCTTATAAAATTCATTCGGATATTGGTGATACAATGGTATCAGCCATAGTAAATGATAAGATGGTAGATCCGGATTATGTTCTTCATAATAAGAAATAGAGTAAGAGTTATTACAGATATAATGTCATATGGTCCTAGAGAAGAATGGATTGATAAAGTACAAACAACAAAAGCAAAGAGAAAAATAAGAGAATTCAATAAAAAGTAATTATTTTATATTTGTTTTTACATAAGTTAAGGAGGTAAATATATGAAATTTGATTTAACAAACGAGGAATTAAAGGAAATTGCAATAAAAAACAACGAAACAGTAGAAGAAGTGGCAAATGATTATAAATATGCACTTAAAGATTTAGAATATTCAAAAAAAGAAATTAATTCTATTATAGATAAACATCATTATGTAAGATTTCCAGACAGTTTAAATATTTTTGGATATGGAATTAATGGTGAATTAAATGATAAATATGGTTGTTATGATGGTATAAAGGAATTATTAACTTTTTCAAAAGATGAAATAGCTCTTGTTACAGGATTTGGACCAACAAATCCACCAACAGCAGGAACATTATCATCAATTTTTAAAATATTAGAAATACAAAAAGCGACAGGTATTTATACGCATGTAATAGTATCAGAACTAAGTGCTTTAAATTCTAGACAGAAACCACTTGATGAATTATTTAATTATACAAATCAATTTATCAATTTTATAAAAAAACTAGGCTTTGATGAAGCAAATGGTGAATTAAGAACTCATAATTTTTTTGATCATTCGCGTACTTTTTCCATCATTTCGAGTGTTTTTAAGGTCGATGATTTTGCTGATGGTGAGGCAACTGATGAAATGTATAAAAGATTGAATTTATTAGGTAATGATTATTCTACTATGGTAAGTCAGGCTTATACCGTTGCTGATATAGTTCTTCCAATTATTAGGGACAAAAAGAAGGGTGTTATTGTTACAGCTGGTTTGGAAGAACATTTATATCCTTATTTAGCAAGAGTATCAATTGAACGATTGAAGCAAAAAAGTGGTGGATTAAATAATTTAGTTGATAAAGATGCTAAAATAGGCGCATTGTATGGGAAATTAATAAGTGGTTTATTTCCTTATGTTAAGATGTCAAAAAGTATAAAAGAGTCATCAATTAACCTAGGAGATACATCTGAAGAACTTTATGAAAAAATTGTACAATGTGGCAGAAGAAATGAAGAAGTAATTTTGCAAATGATGATTTTAGCATCTAATTGGAATCATAGTGAAATTTTAAATGCTAAGAGTGCATTTGAAAACCGTGAAAATGATTATTCAAAATGGCTAAATTATAAAGAAAAATATTATAAATTTTTTCTTGGTATAAAAAAATTATGGGATGATTCGAAAGAAAAAAATAAAATTGATACATATAATGAATTATTTAAATAACGGAGGTAATTAATGTGAAAAAATTAATAGTATGTGATATGAGTGGTATTGCCTCTACACGTGGTGTAAATAATGAAGAATTATTAAATTGTCTTAATTATTTAGAAAATTTTGATTGTTCATTTTGCACTGGAAAAGGATACTGCGGTGGTTATGAAACATTAAAAAATATTGATATGAAAGTTCCTTTTATTTGTGAAAATGGCTCTGTTTTGGTAACAAAAAATGGTGAGATCATTTATAATGATCGCATGAATCATAATAGTGTTGCTAAGCTAATCAGAACTATTGCAAATAAATTTAGATTTGAATTTTTAGCATATGTTGATTTAAAAACACATAAATATAAATTTTTAAGAGGTTCAAAAAAATTAACAGAAGATCTAACTCAACCATGGTTTTATAGTGAAGAAATTTATGATAATGTGGATAATTTTATAGAAAACATTGACCTAAATAATGTATGTAGAATTACAACAAGAGGGTTAGAATGTGATCTTGATTCTGAGCAAGAAATCTTTAAGGGATTTCATATTGTTGTTTCTGAAAATGAATTTCATTCAATATGTAATAGTGGAACAAATAAAGGATTTGGTATTAAACAACTTGCTAAATATTGCAAATTGAATTTAGATGAAATTGTCATAATTGGTAATGATTTGAATGATATTGATATGTTTAAATTAAATTGTGGATTAAAAATAGCAACAGGCACAATAAAGCCACCTAAAGAATTATTAGATTTAGCCGATATATATATTCCACTTGATGAATTACCTGATTTTATTAGAATGATTGACAAAAAAGGTATAAAGTGCTATAATTTACTTACCGAAAGGGGGAAATTTAAGATATGAGTAATATAATTTTAACTGGTGATAGACCAACAGGAAGATTACATTTAGGTCACCTAGTAGGGTCGTTATCTCAAAGAGTTCAATTGCAAAATTCAGGCGCATATGACGAAATGTATATAGAAATAGCCGATGCGCAAGCTACAACAGATAATTCTGGTAATATTCAAAAAGTAAAAGATAATGTTATAGAAGTAGCTCTTGATTATTTATCATGTGGACTTGATCCTAACAAATGTACAATTTTTTTACAATCTGAAGTACCTGAATTAAGTGATTTAACTTTTTATTATATGAATTTAGTAACACTTTCTAGATTACAAAGAAATCCAACAATTAAACAAGAAATAATTTATAGAAATTTTGAGAATAGTATTCCTGTCGGATTTATGACATATCCAATAAGTCAAGCAGCAGATATTACTGCTTTTGATGCAAATATTATTCCAGTTGGTGATGATCAATTACCAATGATTGAACAAACAAGGGAAATTGTTAGAACATTTAATAGGTTATATGGTGAAACATTGGTTGAACCTAATGCAGTTTTACCTGAAAATACAGCTTGCCATAGACTACCAGGAACTGATGGTCAAGCAAAAATGAGTAAATCAATTGGAAATTGTATTTATTTGGCAGACAGTAAAGAAGAAGTTAAAAGAAAAGTAATGGGAATGTTTACTGATCCAAATCATTTAAGAGTAGAAGATCCAGGAGTTACTGAAGGAAATCCAGTATTTATATATTTGGCTGCTTTCTCAAAAGAAAAACATTTCCAAGAATATTTTAGAAATTCTGAAACTGGTGAAATAGAATACAATAATTTGGATGAATTAAAAGCTCACTATGAACGTGGCGGCTTAGGAGATATGAAAGTAAAAAAATTCTTGAATTATGTTCTTGAAGATACATTAGCTCCTATTAGGGCAAGAAGACATGAATTAGAAAAACATATTCCTGAAGTATATCAAGTTTTGTTTAGTGGTAGTGAAAAAGCAAGAAAGAAAGCGGCAGCAACATTAGAAAGAGTAAAATCAGCAATTGGTTTAAATTATAGAAATGATTTAGATTTGATAAATAGCCAAATAGAAAAATATGCTTTACTTCATGAAGAAGAAGAAAAAAAAACTAAAAGTAGATAATGATGAAAAAAGAACACTTAAAATTTTATAAGTGTTCTTTTTGTTTTTCTATATTTTATTTAGTATTTCATTAAAATGTTCTTTATAATCAAATCCTGAAATTATTTTATAACTTTTTGTATTGTTAAATATTCTTTCTAGTTGTTTTTTTCTTTCATATAGATTTATTTCATCAAAGTCAAGTAATTCTTTAAATAACAAAACAGTTGGAGCTAAGCTCAATTCCAAAAATGAGTTTACATTTTCTATAGGTGAACATGAATCAATTGTAAATTGTTTTCCTTGTTGAATGGATACTTTTAATGAAGTGGTTATAGTGTCCTCTTTTAATTTTTTAAATTTTCCAAGTTTATTAAAATCAATTGATTGCTGTTCTTTTTTTTCAACTGCGTATAGTTCATCTGAAGTTTTGTTATTCATATTTATAAAGTTTTGTATAATAATTCCTTTACTTTCAAAATAATCATAAAAATTTAAATATGTTCCAACTCTTATATTGAAATAGTTTCTAATATTAAATGGTAAAATTTTTCCTGAATTTGTAATATAAGTCGTTTCCTCTGTTATTATATCCCATTTATTACTTGCAAATAATATTGCAAACGTTGTCTTTCCTCCTAGACTTGAGTTATTTATTAGGATATTTTTGTCATCTTTATTAACTAAACCTCCGTGAACTGCAAATAATTCTCCATACATTAAATACGGAGTAAGTATTAGTATATTAATCATGGTTAATGCTTTTTTGTTATTTTTGATTAGCATGAAGCATCTTTTGTTTTTTTTATCAAAAACATAAATAAAATAATCATAACATTTCATTAAATAATAATTATAATCTTGAGTACACTTTGCATAAGATGTATTGGCAGTTGCCACGTTAAAATCATTTAATCCATTTGTTAAAATTAAAGATGAATTACTCATGTAATTTAAAACTTTTATGTAAATGTCATCATCATTTATTATATAAGCGTCTAATACATTTTTATTACTCTCACTATAATTAAATAATTCATTAAAAGATTTAGAAAAATTTTCCAAATCATTATAAAAGATATTTGATGATGTGTACACATTAGTATTTAATTTATCATTTTTAAAAATTATTTGCTTATTTAATTTTTTTACTTTTTTTTCTATTTCTTTAATTAAAAATTCCATATTATTCTCCTTTATATTTATTAATTATATTATATTCAAAGATTCTATCTCTTATTTTAATAGAAGTAAGCAATTTATTTTCTTCGTTATATTGATCAAAAATAGTATCCAAAATTCTATCATCATCTATATATTTTTCTAGTTCATTTATTAATGAAGTTATTTCTTTAGTTTTAAAATCCTCAAAAATTTCAATTAAGTACTTTAATGTAAAGTAAACAAATTTTTCGACTTTAAAAAATGTGATTTTATTTTTTAAAACTTTAAAATCTATATGTTTAAAATTAATATTAATGTAATAATAAATGTCAATAAATTTATATAAGTCAAAAACTTTTCTTTTTTTTACTATGTCTATTAATGCTGAATCTTTGTATAAATGAGTACACAATTCAATTATGTTATCATATATACTAGCTGAGTAGATTATATCATTTTCACTTATCTTTATTTTTATCCTATTATTTAATATTTCTTCTATTTTACTTTGATTATAATCTGGTGTCCAATCCAGCGAAAAATTTAAATCAACATCTATAGTTTTTATTGCAGTTTCATTTACTATTTTAACAAAAGGACAGGTTTCTCCTCTAGATTTTAAGCTTAGCGTTAATTCTTCATTACTAAAGTTCTCAATAATATTTTTCTTGTAATTATATTTACCTTGTACATACCCTAAATTATTTAATAATTTTGTTGCTGATTGTATTGAATCTTTATTAATTAATACATCTATATCATTGCTGGATCTTGTTCCTGATTCAAATACTGTGTGATTAAGTATAGATCCTTTTAAAAAAACATACTTAATTTTATTTTTATTTAGTTCCCTTGCTATTTTTTTTATTTCTTCTAAATGATAATCATTTCTAATTTTTTGTGATTGATTAATCATATATGTAGAAAAAAACACAGGAAAGTCTAATAATCTAATGTTAATTTTATTCATTTTATCATACACTAATCCGGCTATTCTATGATAAGATATAAATCCAAGCAGTTTTATCCAATTAATCTCATTACTTTTTATTAATTTTTCTATTTTTTCTATGTTTGTATTAAATTTTACTATTTCAATAATAAAATCTTTTTCAAAATCATTCATTTTTTCCTCCATAAGCAACAATATTGAATTTAGTTTATTATATCACAAATATTTGATTTAATCACAATTTGATATCTATCATTCAATATTTTATTAATTTTAGTCACTTGTAAAAGTAAATTCCATCTTTGAGTAGAATTTAAGTTTTCAAAAAATTAGATAGAATTTAACTGTTCAAAATACTATAATAACTCCTCGATGGTGCTTATGTATTTGAAAGGAGTTTTTATTTATGTGTAAAAATAAGCATCTATCTTAAACATTGTTTAGAAGGTAGAACATATGAAGATTTTATTGATTATATAAAGGATAATCCAGATACTCCTATTGTTCAAATGTACTCTGTTATGGGAAGAAAAGGTGGTAAAGTTTTACTTACTATTCATTTTGTTAATACATCTTTTATGTTGGCATTTATTCGAGAACACAATGATTCTCAATCTGTTATTGACATTTTTAATAATATTCAATCTATTTTAGGTATTGAAAAATTTAGAGAGTTATTTATTGTAATGTTAACAGATAATGAAAGTGAATTTTCTAATCCTACTGAAATTGAATTCGATATGGAAACTGGTGAACAAAGAACAAAAATTTTTTATTGTCATCCTTCTAGTCCTTTTGAAAAAGGATCATGTGAAGTTAATCATGAATTATTAAGAAGAATTCTACCTAAAGGTACTTCTTTTGATGATTTAACTCAAGATGATATTAATATAATTATGTCTCATATTAATTCTTATAAAAAAAAACTGAACAATGTATCACCAATTACAATGTTCAGTACTATCTACGGTAAAGATACCGTAGATAAATTAGGTATTCAAGAAATTGAACCTAATAAAGTTAGTTTATCAAAGTCAATTTTAAAAAAATAAACTAGCTGAATAAGCACCATCATTTAATACAAATATTCTTGTCTAGGGGTGGAATTATGAATTTCAAAAAAATTTCATTCGTTCGACCTCTTTTAGTCATGTAATAATTTGTATAATATTGGCACTTTCTTACATATTTTATACAAAAAAAGAATAAAAATCTATATATTTTTACTCTTTTACTAATTTTTTAAACGAAAAGATAGAATTTAACCTTTCAAAGTGGAATTTACCTTTTCATTTGAACTTTTATTAATTTTTAATAGTTTGCTTGCTATTTTTTTATAATTGCTGTAAAATAAATTCAAGTAATATTATGGGGTGATTCATTTGAATGACGTTGATATAACTAAAATTGGACTAGGAACATGGCTTTTGGGTGGAGATGTTAAAGAAAATCCTAATAATGATGATGAAAAAGATATTAATGCAATTATTTATGCTTTAAAAAGTGGTATTAATCACATTGATACTTCAGAGAGTTACTCTGGCGGTAAAAGTGAAAAATTAATTGGTGAAGCAATTAAAAATTTTGATAGAGATAAGCTATTCATTGCTACAAAGGTTAGAGAATGGAATTTAACTTATGATAATATAATTTCTTCATGCTGTAATTCGTTAAAGAGACTTCAAACTGATTATGTTGATTTATTTTATATTCATAAGCAAAATAAAGATGTAAATATAAAAAGTGTATGCGAAGCATTAAATTATTTGTTAGCTAAAGGATTAATAAAGAATGTTGGTTTGTCAAATGTAGGAATTGACACCATTCAAAAATACAATAAATATTTAACCAAAAAGATATATGCAGTCCAAAACCAATATAATTTAATTTGCAGAGAATCTCAAAAGAAAGGTGTAATAGATTATTGCAGAGAAAATAATATTAAATTTATTTGTTGGCGACCAGTATTGCTTTCATATCTTGGTGTAAAAGATCCTATGTACAATAAAGGCACATATCCAATATTAGATAATATTGCTAAAAAATATAATGTAAGTAATATACAAGTTGTTGCAAAGTGGCTGTTACAACAAGATAATGTTTATATCGTTTTTAAAAGTAATAATTGTGAGCATATAAAAGAAATATTAGAAACTAATAAATTTTGTTTGTCTGATGATGACTGGAATGAATTAAATGATAATTTTCCAGTAAAGTTTGATGTGGGGTGTTCTTCAAATGAATTCTACGAAATTACCTAAAATTATTTTATTTGATTTAGATGGTGTGATATTAGATACGGAATCAATTTATTTAGAATTAATGGTAGAATATAATAAAAACGTTAATATGCCGATAACAAGGAAGTTTTATATTAATAATTTTTTAGGAAGAACAAAAAAGGATATTAATTCTTATTATGAGAAAAAGCATAAAGAAATGTTTGATTCCAAACAATATTGGGATGGTCTAACAAAATATCGTGATGATTATTTTAAACATAATAGAGTAAAGATAAAAGAAGGTTTTTTTAACTTAAAACAATATTTAAAAGATAAAAAGTATTTAATTGGGATAATCACATCTAATTCCAAAAAATTAACAATGAAACTTTTAAAAACGGCTGGATTGAAAACAGGTGATTTTGATATTATCATAACGAGAGAAGATGTTTTTAATACGAAGCCATTTCCAGATTTATATGTTAAAGCAATTAATTATTTCAAAGTTGATAAGGAGAATTTTATTGCGATTGAGGATAGCAACGTAGGAATTCAAGCCGCTTTAGGCGCTAATATTAAAGTGATTAATTTAAAAGATATTGATGTTGTTAAACCAAATTTAAAATATAAATGCTTTAAATGCATAAAAACATTAGATGAGGTTATTAACATTTTAGAGGAGATGAAAGATTGATATGAATATTATTAAACCGCAAAACTCAAAAGAACCATTTGAATCGTTATATAAATTAAACATAGGCCATTCGTTAGATGAATATGAAGCAGAAGAGGCTATGTCAATAATATTAAATGAAAAAGATAAAGAGAAGCGAACAATTTTATTGACAATGTTATTAAATAGTATCATGATTAAAGGCCCTACGGTCAATGAAATAAGTGGATTATTAACAGCTTCACTTAATATGGATAATCAACTTAACGAGAACAAGAAAGTGCTATCTTTACCTAAAAATGAAAAATTAGTTGGTGTTGCATCAAGTGGTAAAAAAGGAATTAAGACAATTAATATCACAAGTGCTGCTTGCTTTGTTGCTGCTGCATGTGGCGCAAATATAGCTAAAGCCTGTTCACATTCTACTTCATCGAAAACTGGCTCTTCTGATTTTTTAGATATATGTGGAATTGATATTAATATCCCATTGGAAAAGAAAAATAATATATTAAATAAGTATCATATTTCCTTCTTTTCGATTGAAGAAACAACTCCGAAATTTGCTGAAGTTTATGGAGGAGTGTTTTATGCACCTCATGCCATGAGTTTTGGACTTGCCGGATTAAGTTTTCCAATTCATATTGATTGTTTAGCTTATGGTATATCACATCATAACGTTAAATTGTCAGCTGAAGTATTAAGAAAATTTGGCGTAAAGAATGCGTTAGTATATTCTTGTACTTATGATGGTATACATTATCTAGATGAACTGCTTCCTATTGGATGTGCTAATTTAGTTAGAATAAAAGACTCAAATGTTGAAAGAAATATTTCTTCTGACATTCAAGAGGCTTTATCTATAGATTCATATTTTAATATTTTACATTTAAAAGAAAAAGAGAATAAAATTGATAATGTTATTGCTACGCTAAAAATTTTAAAGGGTGAAGGAAATTCTAGTCAGATTGATGCTATATGCATTAATGCTTCGATTTTCTTATTACTTGCAGGAAAAGCTAATTCTCTTAAAGACGGGTTTAGTATGGCAAAAGAAATCCTTAGTACTGACACTGTTTGGAATAATTTTTTAGGTATAATTGATTTATATGGTGGTAATAGAGACAATATTGAAAAAATGTTATCTAAAGATTCGGTTAAATGAAATATTAACAAATAAATATTTTAAATTACTTAGACAAATTGATGATAATTGCACTGTATTTATTAACGAAAACTAAATCGTAAAGAAAACGGATTGATTTGTACCAAAAACGGATTGAATTTTACTTGACTCTGTCTTGTCAAGTAGTATAATATAGTAAAATATGTGAGAACTGTGAAAAAAACTTGCATATTTTTTTATGTCACAAATTGAGCAAAGTATGACATGAATTGATCATAAAATGAGCTTGACTTGTGTTTGTCAATAGTTATAATAGTGTATAATATGAAAAAATTATGTAGAGAGGAACTATGTTCTTCTCTTTTTATTTTGAAAGAAGGCGGTATAAAAATTAAAAACTAGAAGAAGCACATATTTTTAATGAATTAGCTATAAGTGGTCACTTTTATTTAAAAGAGTAGCCACTTTTTTTGTTGGTACTAAAGGAGTATTTATATATGAGTAGCCACTTACTACTTAAAAAGTAGTCGTTTTTGCAAGTGCAAAAATAGTAATGGCACCACTATATTTACTTTATTTTATAAGGAAATATAAGTTTATGGTGTCGTTCTCCTTATGCCCATTAAAAATATGCAGTATTTTTTATCTGAAAAATAGCTTGAAAATAGTAAAAGTGGCTACTCATAATTTTAAAGAATGGAGGAAAATTTTTATGAGATGTACTGAAAGGACTACATTAAGAATAGATGATAATTTAAAGACTAGAATACAACTTTTAGCAATTAAAAATAATTTTAGTATGAATAAAATGTTTATCTATTTATTAGAACTAGGATATAGATCTTATGTAGAAAGATATGAAAAAGATTATGAATTTAAAATGGAAGGAGGGAAAATATTATGGTAATAAGAACAGAAAAACTTAGCAATTATACAAAGATTGATAACAGTTATTTAGAAGATAAAAATATATCTTTAAAGGCAAAAGGATTATTAACTTTAATGTTATCTTTACCTGATGTATGGAATTTTAATATTAATGGTTTAAGACTTTTATGCAAAGAAAGTAGGTTAGCTATTACTAATACACTAAAAGAATTAGAAGAAAATAGATATTTAATTATTGAAAAAGGACATTCTAAAGATGGTAAATTTTTATATAACTATATTGTTTATGAAAAACAATATACCCAAAAGTACATACTGAACAACCATATATGGATAATTAGATAGTATTAATAACTAAAAGATTAATAAAGTAAAACAAAGATAAAATAGATAAAACCAAAAAAATTATTATTTTCTATAAAAAAACTCTTGCCAAATTCATTTTTTTTAAGTGATAAATATTAAAACTAAATTTTAATTTATTGATATCTAATTTAAGAAATAAGAGACTTTGATATTTACCTTAATCAGTTATTAGTATAAAAAAATAAAGTCTCTTAAAATAGTTTAAATTGAAGATGAATGAATGTGTTTAACATGTATTTAAGAAATACAAGTAATGAAGGAAAAGAATTAGTTTTAAAAATAAATCAACTTGATAAAGAAAATAAACTAAAATTTATTGATTATATTTTTAACTTATGGGATAGAAATCAAATTAATAGCTTAAACAATGATAATCCTAATTTACTTGAGACTTTATCCAAAAGAATATAAAGAATTAATACCAGTGTTTGAAAAATTATCATTTAAAGAAAAGAAAGATGTACTTGCAGAATTATTCTTGATATTAGAACATGATGAATTATTACCTGATAGTATTGATGGTTATGAAATAACTGGAAGAATTATAAAATATTAATAATTAAAAACTAAATTGTTATTTGAAAACTTAATTTATTTCAAATGATGATTTAGTCTAATTTTGTCCTTTGAGGTGTTTAAGTTTTCAAGTTTTTTGTAGAACTTAATACCTTAAGTTCTTTTTTAGTTTTTATAAAAATAAACTTAAAAGAAAGGACAAAGTATATGGAAAATAAAAATAAAGTTCCATCTAAAATAATTGAAATAGAAACAAGTATTAAATTACTTGAATTTTTAAAAAGAGAAAATACTATTGATGATGGAATGTATAATTTTTGTATTAATAAATTATTAAATAAAATTGAAATAGAAAAGCAAAAACAAGGCCAAGAATATATAAATGATTTAAATAATTATAAAATATTAACTTAGGAGGTGTGATTATGGACTTATATACAGTTAGGAATAATATTATGAAAGGTGTTCCACTACAAGAATTAAATTTAAGAGTATGTTTTTATGCAAGAGTATCAACTGATAAAGATGAACAATTACATTCTTTACAAAGTCAAATATCTTTCTTTAATGATTATATTAGTAAAGTTCCTAACTGGAAATTTATAGGTTCATATATTGATGAAGGTATTAGTGGTACACAGGTTAAAAAACGTGAAGAATTTTTAAGAATGATTGAAGATGCTAAAAGGCATAAGTTTGATTTGATTTTGACAAAGGAAATATCTAGATTTTCAAGAAATACATTAGATAGTATTAAATATACACAAGAATTATTATCAAACGGTGTTGGTGTATACTTTTTAAATGATAATATAAATACAATACTTCCTGATTCTGAACTTAGACTTACAATAATGTCTTCAATTGCTCAAGATGAAGTGAGAAAACTTTCCGAAAGAGTTTCATTTGGAATGAAAAGAAGTATTGATAATGGTGTGGTACTAGGATGCTCTAATATTTATGGTTATGTAAAAGATAAAGGAAAACTAGTAATTGATGATGAACAAGCAGAAATGATTAAGATAATATTCGATAGATATGCTAATACTACTGCTGGTTTATCTAAGATATCAAGATACTTGTTTAGCTTAGGATATAAAAGTAGAAATGGTAAAAGAATTGATACAACAATACTTACTAGAATTATAGAAAATCCCAAATATAAAGGATATTATTGTGGACACAAATCAAAAGTACTAGATTATCGTACTAAGCAAAAGAAAAGATTAAATAAATCTGATTGGATTATTTATAAAGATTATGAAAATGTTCCACCAATAGTATCTGAAGAATTATGGGAACGAGCTAATGTTAAATTAAAAGAGAGACAAGATAGTTTTACCAATCGTACTATTAATAAAGCAGTATTTCAAAATAGATATACTTATTCGGGAAAAATATATTGTGGTTGTCATAATCTTACTTATCATAGATCAAGTGCTGGAAAAAGAAAAAATAATCCTGTATGGGAATGTCAAGTTTATAGAAAAGAAAGTTTAAAAGGTTGTTCTAATCCTAGAGTATTTGAACTTGAATTAGATGAAGTATTTAAGGATATGTTTAATAAATTATTTAAAAGAAAAAATAATATCTTTGATGAAATATTAAGTGAATGTAAGAATTATTTAGCAACTAATAATAATGAAATAGAAATAAAAAATATTGAATCTAAAATAATAGTTTTAAATAATAAAAAAGATAAATTATTAGAACTTGTTATGGAAGAATACTTATCTAAAGAAGATTATAAAAGACAAGTAAATATTCTTAATGAAGAAATAAATACCTATCAAGAAAAAATAGATGAATTAAAAAATAATAAGAAAAATAAAAACTATATAGAAAATAAAATTAATGAAATTAAAAGTTCATTAGAAAAATGTTTAGAGGATAATGAATGCTATAGTGATGTATTTAATGAACTAATAGATAGAATAATAGTTCACAAGCAAAGTGATAGAGGGATTAAATTAGATATTTTTATTAAGACAGGAGAAAGTTTATATACTACTTCTGATAATTTAGGCAAAAAGTTTCATTTATTAGACCCCGTTACAACAAGTACAAGCGGTTTCTGCTATAATTAATGGCGGAACTTTGTATTCACCTTTTTTAGTAAAAAATTATTTAGAACCAGAAACAAATACAATAATAAAAAGTGTTACAGCAAATAATAAAGGAACTGTTATAAAAAAAGATACTTCTGATTTAATGAAATATGCTTTGGAAAGTGTTGTGGCAAAAGGGTCAGGTCATAATGCTTATATTGAAAACTATCGTGTTGGAGGAAAAACTGGGACGGCTCAGACAGTTGAAAATGGGGGTTATTCTTCGAGTAAATATATTTTGTCATTTATAGGTTTCATGCCAGCGAATGATCCTGAAATAGTAGTGTATGTTGCTGTTCAAAATGCTAAAGGAGTGGTACAATATGGTGGTACCGTTGCTGCCCCGATTGCTAGAAATATTTTTTTAAGCGCCATTGATATATTGGATATAAAGCCAGATAGTGAAGGAATTCCTAAAGAATATACTTGGCTTGATCAAAAATATATAATAGTTCCAGATGTTGTAGGAATGAATAAAGAAGAAGCTAAAAAAACATTAAAGGGTTTTAAAATTGAATATAGTGGTAATGGAGAAACTGTTATTTATGAGTCTCCGAAAGGTGGAATGTATGCTAAAGAAAATGGAACAGTGGTTTTAATGCTTAATTAAAGTGTAAAATCATGTAAATATTAGATTTAGAATTTTATTAAGAATAAAAAGTGGTGTATAATATGGTTATGAGGTGAAATTATGTTAATATTAGCAAAAGCATCTATGGCATTAATGCTAGGATTTGTTTTATCACTTATTACAGGACTTTTTGTAATTCCGTTGTTTAGAAAATTACATTTTGGTCAATCAGTAAGCAAATTAATAAATGAAAGACATTTAAAAAAAGAGGGTACACCAACAATGGGGGGAATTATTTTTATAATTCCTGTAATAGTGTCGTTGATTTTATTATATATAAAGGGAAGTATTTCTATAAGTTATAATTTAATAATTGTTATATTTGTGTTTCTTGCTTATGGTTTATTAGGCTTTATAGATGATTATTTAAAAGTAAAGTATCATAATAATAATGGGCTTAGTTTAGTTACTAAATTTTTAATTCAAATGTGTATTGCTTTAGTCTTCTTTTATCTTTTTATGAAAGGTGGAGGAGAACCAGTTTTAAGCATAAGTTTTTTAAATATTTATATAAATTTAGGATGGATGTTTGGTTTATTTATATTATTTTTATTGGTTGGTACAACGAATGCTGTCAATATAACTGATGGGTTAGATGGTTTAGCTGGTGGTTTATCAGCGATTGCATTTTTTGCTTATGGTGTTATAAGTTGGAATGCAGGATGGCTTGAAGGATATCAAGAAATTGCAATATTTTGCTTTCTATTGGTTGGGGCTTTGATTGGATTTTTAGTTTTTAATACTCATCCAGCTAGAATATTTATGGGAGATCTAGGCTCACTTGCTTTAGGTGGAGCATTAGCTTCTGTTGCGATTGTTTCTAGACATGAAATATCATTAGCAATAATTGGTGGTGTCTTTGTAATAGAAACTTTAAGTAGTTTAATTCAAATAATATCAATTAGGTATTTTAATAAGAAAGTATTTTTAAAAGCTCCGCTCCATCATCATTTTGAAGAGATTGGGTGGAAAGAAACAGATATAATAAAATTATTTTGGGTAATTGGATTCATTTTGGCAATGGCAGCGATTACTTATGGAGTTTGGTTATAATATGCTATTTAGCATATTTTTTCTTTACTATAAAAAGAAATTATAGTAAAATTAATTAGTAGAGTAAAATAAAAAGGATGATATAAATGGAAAACAAAAAAACAAAAATAGTATCAATGATAGCAATAATACCATTAGTTTTAACTGTGGTAACAGCAACATATGCTTATTTTCAATCCCAAAGCGGGGAAGGTTCACAAACAGATGTAAAGATAACCTCAAATACCGTAGATACTCTATCTTTTGAAACTGGTTCTTCACTAACTTTTACAGCAGATCAAGATACATTTGCTAATGGTAAAGTAAGTTTATCTGATACTACATTTGCTAAAGCAATACTTACTGCAAATAATAAAACAAATAGTGCAACTAATAATTATAATTTATATCTAAATA